>Ga0074045_10005612_pt1 | contig 10919 bp, 10 predicted proteins | sample BogForMeECP23OM2_FD_94442 | JGI IMG/M metagenome (GOLD analysis project Ga0074045, IMG submission 94442) | Bog forest soil microbial communities from Calvert Island, British Columbia, Canada - Bog Forest MetaG ECP23OM2 | ecosystem: Environmental > Terrestrial > Soil > Wetlands ... | reverse complement strand
CCTTCCCGACGCGGGCCGGCGCGGCGGCAGGCCGCCCGGCCGAACCGGAGATCTCCCAGGTTCCGACGCCATCCTTTCCTGCGTGATGTGGTCTTCGACCACGGCAGAGCGACGGCCCCTCGCATACCGGTGCCGCACGTGTTGCCTTCGACGTTGCTTACCGCCTCGGCCTCTGCGAATTTCGAGCTTTCGCGGCTCAATAGCACACCCCACAGAATCGCTGTGTACGCTTCGCAGCCGCCGTCGCCGACAACCACGCAACACTCGCTATCGGGCGCCCGCTACGGCTTACCCGCGCCGGTCTTCCACCGGCTGGATCGCGCCAGCTTCGCCTGGCGCACAAGCAATCTCGGCCGGCCTCAGTGCGGTGGCAGTTCCGCGTCAACGGTCGATGCCGCCCATGCAGAGATATTTGACCTCGAGGAACTCCTCGATGCCGTATTTCGAGCCCCAGTGAACCGCCAGATGGGCCGATGCCGCTCTCCTTCATACCGCCGAACGGGGCGATCTCGGTCGAGAGGATGCCCTCGTTGATGCCGACGACGCCGTATTCGAGCGCCTCGGCAACGCGCCAAATCCGGCCGATGTCGCAGCAATACAGATAGGCAGCGAGACCGATCTCAGGTTAGAGCTTCCTCACTCGATCAGTTCGTCGGCGAGGCCGAGAAGGGTCGGCGGCAGTGTTAATCCGAGTCCGTCGGCAGCCTTCATATTAATGATGAACTCAAACTTCGTCGGTTGCTCGACCGGAATGTCGGCGGGGTTGGCGCCCCGGAGGACCTTATCGACAATTCTAGCCGATAGACGAAACAGCTCGGTCAAATCGGCACTATAGGACATGAGCCCGCCAACATCGACGAACTGACGTTGGGGGTACATCGCCGGCAGCCGCTCGCTGGCCGCAAACTCCGTGATAGGTGCGCGATATTTGACAACCATCGGGTCCCCAAATACCAGCAGCGCGTCCGGCCGATGCTGCCTAATGGCCGCGAACGCTCCATCAAAATCAGCGGGAGCGCGGACTTCGTATGAATCGAGCGCGATGCCCAGCTTGGGTGCGGCGGCCGTTGCTTCCTTCCAGTCATGTTGTTTTGACTTGACGGCAGAGTTCCACAGCACTGCCACGCGAGACATGTTCGGCACGGCTTCCTTCAGCAAGTCGAGAAGCTTGGAAACCAAGTCGCCCTGTGTTTGTGACATGCCGGTGGCGTTTCCGCCCGGATGCGCAAGGCTCTCAACATCGCCGGTTCCTACGGGATCGCCGTGAATTGCGAAAACGATAGGGATAGTGCTCGTGCAATGTTTCGCTGCCGCTGTTTCAGGGGCTGAGACTGCAAGGATCAGGTCCACGCCGTGACTGACCAACTCAGCACAGAGGTCCGGCAGTCGATCAAAGTTGCCCTCAGCGGAACGATATTCGATCGCGATGTTCTGCCCTTCAATCCATCCGAATGCCTCTAGCCCCTGTTTAAACGCAGTCTGCCATTCCGGCTGGGCGTCCATGCCCATCAGAAACCCCAGTTTGTGGACCTTTGCGCTCTGTTGCGCCTCTCCGGCGAGCGGCGCGACTAGGAAGCCTAGAGCCAGCGCGATCATCGCCGCAGTACGGGTGGGTTTCACTAAAGGACCCCTGTTAAAAATGCTGTGTACGCTTCCGTGACCCCGGCCGTCCAGACGTAGGTGGCAGCCGACCGGAGCCAGCAGCCCAGTTTACATCGCGCCCGTCTTTCCGACTAGAGCTTGAGGTCTGCTTACCGGTCGATGCGGCCCATGCAGAGGTATTTGACCTCGAGAAATTCCTCGATGCCGTATTTCGAGCCTTCGCGGCCGATGCCGCTCTCCTTCATGCCGCCGAAGGGGCGATCTCGGTCGAGATGATGCCTTCGTTGATGCCGACAATGCCGTATTCGAGCCCCTCGGCGACGCGCCAGATGCGGCCGATGTCGCGGCTGTAGAAATAGGAAGCAAGGCCGAATTCGGTGTCGTTGGCCATCTTGACCGCGTCGGCCTCGGTTTTGAAGCGGTAGAGCGGCGCCACCGGGCCAAACGTCTCCTCCTTGGTGATGATCATGTCGGTCGTCACATCGGTCAGCACCGTCGGCTCAAAGAAGCTGCCGCCCTGGGCAGCCCGCTTGCCACCGGCGACCACCTTGGCGCCCTTCCTGACCGCGTCGGCGATGTGCGCCTCGACCTTCTCGACCGCCTTCATGTCGATCAGCGGGCCGATCACCGCACCCGGCTCGAACCCATCGGCGAACTTCATCGCACCTGCGGTCTCGGCGAGGCGCTTGGTAAAGGCGTCGTAGACGCCGTCCTGCACCAAAATGCGGTTGGCGCAGACGCAGGTCTGGCCCGCATTCCTATATTTCGAGGCGATGGCGCCCCCTGCCTCCGCAGGGGCAAGCTCTTGACCGCCATCTCGATGTCGGCGTCGTCAAAGACGATGAAGGGGGCGTTGCCGCCGAGCTCCAGCGAGAGTTTCTTCACCGTGCCGGCGCACTGCTGCATCAGCAGCTTGCCGACCTCGGTCGAGCCGGTGAAGGTCAATTTGCGGACGGTCGGGTTCGAGGTCAGCTCGCCGCCGATCTCGTTCGATGGCCCGGTGACGCAGGGAAAGACACCCTTCGGCACGCCGGCGCGCTCGCCCAGTTCGCACAAAGCCAATGCCGAGAACGGTGTCGCGGTCGCCGGCTTCAGCACCATCGTGCAGCCGGCGGCGAGTGCCGGGCCCGCCTTGCGGGTGATCATCGCGGCCGGGAAGTTCCACGGGGTAATCGCGGCACAGACGCCGACCGGCTCCTTGGTGAAGACGATGCGCTTGTCGGCGGCGTGTGCCGGGATCGTGTCGCCATAGACGCGCTTGCCCTCCTCGCCGAACCATTCGATGAACGCGTCGGCATAGGCGATATGAGGATTCTGGCCGAATTTTGTCTTGTGTGAACCAACTCACACTGATCCACCAGAAATCCGCATTAATCCAACACCTCTGGTAGAAAAGACTCGGGGGCCGCGGGGTTCCCGATACCAATAGGGCGGAAATGCGGGTAGCATGTTGTGGGAGCGAGGCACCTTGGAGGGGCAAGAGAACATGGATCCCATCACGTCAACGATCGTCGCCGCGCTTTCGGTTATGGGCTCTGAAGTCGTGAAATCGTCGGTAAAGGATGCCTACGACCAGCTGAAAGCTGTGATCCGCCGCAAATGGGGGGAAGCAGGACCCCTATCAAAGGCGGTTGACGATCTGCAAGCAAACCCAAAGTCGAAAGGACAAGCGCTGGTTCTCGAAGAGAAGGTCTCTGAAACGAAAGCCGCGGAGAATGCCGATGTGATGAAAGCGGTGGAAACACTTGTTGCCGCGCTTAAGGAGGCGGGGACCGCAATTAGGTCTGGACGGGACACATACATCAGCAATGACATAATCAACTCCCCAGGAGCCCACATTGGACCCGAAGGTGGAGAATCGCGGTGAATACTGAGGCCGCTGCGGCAGGGGCGGCATTCGACCCCATCCTAGCGCAGACGATTGCGTCCGGGATCAGACGAGTTGATGAGTACATCGGCAATACAATTTCAGATTCACCAGGCGCGCACATTGGCTTCAAGCAGGGCCTCGATGAGCGCGAAACGCGCGATCTCTTGGAGAGTCTCCTGAGATCGATTGAGCGTGACGAGTTCGCTCGCTCACTCCGTAACTATTTCAGAGCGCTTCGAAATTACTGTGATTCCGCTTATAAAGTCCTAGGTTCCCGATTTCCTAAGGAAATCACGCTAGAGGAGGTTTACGTTCCTCTCCAGGCCAGGGAGGCGACCGGGAATAGCGAGACATTCCTGCTGTCTGATGCCATCCGCTCTGCCTTCAACGCCGATAGCAGACAGCTTTTAATTGAAGGCCTGCCTGGATCGGGTAAATCGACCCTCCTTCGCCAAATTGCGCGGCACGCATGGGATAACCCGGAGTCTGTTGGTCTGGACCGGCGTTATATACCCCTGCCGGTCCGATTCCGGAGTTATGCCCGGTCCGACGGGGCGAGTCGCGAAGACCGCATTTGGCGTGCTATTGATCGGGCCCAGGACCTGGAGATAGATGGATCGCGCCCTCCGTCAGGGTTTTACGAGGCGTGGCCACGCCAGTTAGACGCACCTTGGTTATTCTTATTGGATGGCTTTGACGAGATTCCGGAGGAATGTCGCGACGAAGTGCTCATATGGCTGCGTAGGCTAATTAAAGACAACACCACGCTGCTTATTACAACCCGGCCAACGTCCGATCTGCCCGACACATTCCGAAAGCAGGTCAAGGAATTCGTAGTGCAACCGCTCTCACCCGAGCAGCAGAAACAGCTCGCGGAGAAATGGCTTGGCGGCCAGGCAGTCGAGTTTCAAACAGCCTTCTCCCGTTTTGCCGGCGGTGAGCTCGGTGGAACGCCACTTCTCCTGACAATTGCAGCGATTGTCTATAATGATTCTGGACAACTGCCGACGCGTCGCAGCGAGCTGTACCGTAAGTTCGTAAACAACACTTGGGAGGAGGCCTTAAAACAGCTTGAACGCGACGATGGTATTTTGCAGTTGTTCCAAGACTAGGAGCTCTTGTCCCCATTTGCTTGAGAAAACTCGCCTTGAGCATGACGGAGAGCAAAGGAGAGGGATCAGCTCTAGACTTTGGAGATGATATCCAGGCCCTTACCAGTTCTGTTGCAAAACTTCTAGGAACCTTTCTTAACCTCTCTGCTCCGATTGCAGTCTTTCGTGCAAAAGCGCTTGTTAGGTTTCTAGAAGTTCGGAGCGGCATTCTCCGGGCGACGGCTAACCAATTCGAATGGATTCACCCGACTTTTCGTGAGTTTCTCGCTGCCGAAGAGATCGCTGAGAGATCCAGCGGACCGGAGCTCGATGAGATACTGCGGCGGTTCAAAGATGTGGCATGGCGACAAGTGGTGTCGTTCGTGATTGCGATCCTCAGCGAGCACCGCTCCGTTACACGGGAGCTCCGGCTGCTAAAAGACTGCGACCCCCCATTGGGTTTAGCGCTCGCCGCAGTCGCGATATCAGAGGGTGCAGATGTGGACAGCACGCTCACGGAAGAGGTCGTCCGAGACCTTTGCGACGTCGTTCGTGCGGATGCGGACTATAAAGGAGGGATCGGCGATCGGTTGTTCGCTTCCGTGGTAAAAGGTTGGGGCTGGCGGCAAGCTCGCGCCGCTCTTCTCCCCTTTATGGCTATACCTGGACTAGAACAGTACACTGACCTGCTGAAACGCGATTTGCTCCAGCTCGCTTACCGGTTCGGCGGGAGTAATTCCTGCGCCGTCGAGGATTTACGCGAACTCCAGTCGCATTTGACGCTCGCTCAGATTGCATTCGACCATGACGCGCCATTCTTGGTTCGCGCAGACGCTGCCAAATCGATGCTCTCTTCCGGGATCACAGAGGAGAGTTATCGAGCGTTCGGGGATCTCGCAGTCGCAGCAGCTGGGGATCCCAAAAATTGGGCAGGGTTAATAGGCGTGCTGGCAGGGTTGGGCGATGCAGAGCTTTATGCGACCCTTGCCGAGAGAGGAGTCATCGCCGACTCACATTTCGGTCATCTACTGGACGCTCTTAAAGAAGACTTAAAATTGACAGTCCTAGAGACCCTTGCCACAGACGCTCGGTTATCTGTTGATAAGCAGCTCCTTATTCGCCTCCATACTACCAAAGATAGCGAATATATAACAAAATTGCTTCCATCGTTGGCAGATAAGCCGCATCTAATTGAATTTTGCCTAGACGCAATGATACGAAGTGGTAACCGGTCAGCTCTCCTCCAAGCAGCTCTGCGTGCGGATGTGGCATTGGTCATTCGTGCCCGGTCAGTCCGTATGTTGAAAAAACTGGATGCGCAGGAGGAGCTCAAGGAAATCGTGGCCGCGGAAAATCTACCGTTCGCTCTGCGCCGCCAATCTGCTGAGTATTTATACAAATATCTGTCCAAATTGCACAAATTACCTCCAGATCGTAATTTGGCAAGTTTTTTGCTTCACTTCTTCGATTCTATGGGAAGTCATTCAGAACAGCCGGTCATCCTACAGCGTCGCAGCTTTCTTAACTATATTTTGAATCATTATACGGAAGCCATATCTCTGTTCGACAGGCTATTGAAGCGGCGTCCAGCAACGTCATGGGAATTGGGCGTTTTAGGGCATTGCTTGGAACTGCTGGGTCGCAGAGAGGAGGCGCTTGGCGCGTATACCCAAGCGCTCCGCCTTGAGCCGCGTCACGTGTTCGCCAGGTGTCGGTGCGCTTGCATTCATTGGGAGTGCAGCAACTACGCTCTGGCGCTGATCGATGTTGAACAAATCGATATATACGGCATATACGGCGCCCCGAAATGGTTTCAACCTTTTGCAGGAGACATCCTGCGGGAAGGCGGCCGGCTTGAGGAAGCCGAAAAGTGGTTAAATTTTGCGGTCAGGGACGACCCGGCAGCCTGTTTGAGGACGGAAGGTTGTCCGAGCAGATTCTCAACAAAGACCAGTCGGCGGAGAGGACAATAATCCTATGGACAATCGGCCAGGCGGACAGAGTCTTTGGGCGCTGCAATTTCAAGAAAAATGCCGATTCAGAGTACGATCTAAAATTCTGTGAGGGCACGGACACCATGATATCACAAAATCTTCAAATTTTTGTTCAGCATTACGGAGTTCGACGTCTTCTGTTTTTGGAGCGGGAGCTTTTAGAAAAATTTGAGAAGGCGGCGACTGCCGGGTCTTTGCCGGTTGAGTGCGGCCTCGCTGAGGCGTAAGGCCATGCTGGTGCAGGACCTACAAAAATAGGGGCGGCGCGCGGGAGGCAAGGGGCTCGAGCGTCCTTGCCCATCCCGGCACACCCGCGCGACACCCAGGGGCTATTTTCCGAGCCTAAAGGTCGGCAGCGCGAAGATGCGCACGGCAAGGCCGATCGCAAAACTTGCGTCGCACCTCTGCAGGCTCCAAAGTCGACAGCACACGCCGCGAGAGGCTTGTCGGGTCGTTTATCTCGCGAAAATGGGAGAGTAGATTCCTGAGATCCATCAGGCGCCGCAGGTCCGTCGCGTCGCGATTGGAGATCACTTTGCGCTCCTGGCGGCGCCGTAGGGTTTCAGCGAAGGAAACGCGCTTTGGGAAGTCATCGATCAGTTGGGCGGCGTGGAGAAACGATCCCAACAGATGCTCAGCTAGCCCTTGGCGGATCAGCACTGTCGCTGCGAAATTCCCGTGGATGAAGCTCCATCGGGCTTCCCGCCATGCAGCACGGGTAATTTCGCCGCCAAAGAGCATCGTACCGGACGATCCGAGCGCGTCCGACAAATCGACGAGTTGGCGGAAGCGGGCGATCTTCCCTGAGAGATCGTCATGCAAATCAGCTAACAGATGGCGAACCAGGTCGAAATCGCTGATGTCGGACAATAAGTCCGGGTCATGACCTTCCGGCATCCGATGTCGCTTACCGGTCGATGCCGCCCATGCACAGGTATTTGACCTCGAGGAATTCCTCGATGCCGTATTTCGAGCCCTCCCGGCCGATGCCGCTCTCCTTCATGCCGCCGAAGGGGGCGATCTCGGTCGAGATGATGCCCTCGTTGATGCCGACGATGCCGTATTCGAGGGCTTCGGCGACGCGCCAGATGCGGCCGATGTCGCGGCTGTAGAAATAGGAGGCGAGGCCGAACTCGGTGTCGTTGGCCATTTTGACCGCCTCGGCCTCGGTCTTGAAGCGGTAGAGCGGGGCGACGGGGCCAAAGGTCTCCTCTTTGGTGATGACCATGTCGGTCGTCACGTCGGTCAGCACGGTCGGCTCGAAGAAGCTGCCGCCTTGGGCGGCGCGCTTGCCGCCGGTGACGACCTTGGCGCCCTTCTTGACCGCGTCGGCGATGTGCGCCTCGACCTTCTCGACCGCCTTCATGTCGATCAGCGGCCCGATCACCGCACCCGGCTCGAACCCGTCGGCGACCTTCATCGCACCGGCGGTCTCGGCGAGCCGCCTGGTGAACGCGTCATAGACGCCGTCCTGAACCAAAATCCGGTTGGCGCAGACGCAGGTCTGGCCGGCGTTTCTGTACTTCGAGGCGATGGCACCCTTGACCGCCATCTCGATATCGGCGTCGTCGAAGACGATGAAGGGGGCGTTGCCGCCCAGTTCGAGCGAGAGCTTCTTGACCGTGCCGGCGCATTGCTGTATCAGCAATTTGCCGACTTCGGTCGAGCCGGTGAAGGTCAGCTTGCGGACGATCGGGTTCGAGGTCAGCTCGCCGCCGATCTCCTTGGAGCCGCCGGTCACGCAGGAGAAGACGCCCTTTGGCACGCCGGCGCGCTCGGCCAGTTCGCACAGCGCTAATGCCGAGAAGGGGGTCGCGGTGGCCGGCTTCAGCACCATCGTGCAGCCGGCGGCCAAGGCCGGCCCCGCCTTGCGGGTGATCATCGCCGCCGGGAAGTTCCACGGCGTGATCGCGGCGCACACGCCGACCGGCTCCTTGGTCACGACGATGCGCTTGTCGGCGGCGTGCGCCGGGATCGTGTCGCCGTAGATGCGCTTGCCCTCCTCGCCGAACCACTCGATAAAGGCGGCGGCATAGGCGATCTCGCCGCGCGACTCGGTCAAGGGCTTGCCCTGCTCGGCGGTCATCAGGGTGGCGAGATCCTCCTGGTTCGCCATCATCAGGTCGAAGAGTTTGCGCAGGATCTGCGCGCGCTCCTTGGCGGTCCTGCCGCGCCAGGCGGGGAGCGCGCGGTCGGCCGCCTCGATCGCCTGGCGGGTCTCCTCGGCGCCCATCCGTGGCACGGTGCCCAAGGTCTCGCCGGTCGCCGGGTTGGTGACCGGGATCGTGCCGCGGTTCAACGCGTCGACCCATTCGCCATTGATGTAGCATTGCTGCCGGAAGAGCTTTTGATCCTTGAGCTTCATCGCGCACCTCCCTCGTTCGGATTAATCATAGGTACGGCCGGCCCCGATCTTTGGCAAGATTACCCGCAGGCGCGTAAGTGGACGAGATTGCTTCGCTCCGCTCGCAATGACAACGTTGTCATTGCGAGGAGTGCAGCGACGAAGCAATCTCGCGACCGGCGCGTGACTTGAGGAAGGCGGCCCGATGACGACCTCGATGCAGCCGACCAGCAAGACCCTGAGGGTGAACGATCTCGCCCTCCATTACCTCGAATGGGGCAAGGCCGACGCCCTGCCGATCGTCTGCGTCCACGGCTATACCGGGAGTGCCGACGCGTTCAACGCGCTCGCCCGGCACCTCAAGGACCGCTATCGCATCCTCGCCCTCGACGTCCGCGGGCACGGGGAGAGCGCCTGGTCTCCCGCCGGGGCCTACCGGTACGCCGATCAGGCGAGCGACCTCGCGGAATTTGCCCAGCGGCTCGGGTTCGAAAAGTTCGTCCTGATCGGTACCTCGATGGGCGGCATCATCGCGATGGCCTATGCCGCCGAGCACGCCGATCGGCTCTCGGGGCTGATGATCAACGACATCGGGCCCGACGCGGAGGCCGGCACCCAGCGCATCACCCAAATGGTCGGCAGCCGGCCGGACGAGTTCGCGACCCTGGAAGAGGCGATGGCCTATCGCCGGTCGGTGTCGCCGATCCTCGCTGCGCGCAGTGCGGAGGACCAACGCGAGCTCGCACTCGGCGTATTGCGGCGGGGTTCGGGCGGCAAATGGGGGTGGAAGATGGATCCAGCCTATATCCGCCAGCGGGTCGAGCACGGCCCGCCGGCGCGGCCTCCTCTGTGGCCAGTATTGCAGGCCCTGCCCTGCCCGACGCTGGTGGTGTGGGGCACCGAGAGCGACGTCCTCTCCGAGGCGCAGGTGCTGCGCATGGTCGACGTGCTGCCGCGCGGCGAACTGGTGCGGGTGGCGGGCATCGGGCATGCGCCGACGTTGGTGGAACCGGTGGTGCTGGCCGCCCTCGACCGCTTTCTGGGCGGCTAGCGAGCAGGCAGCATCAGCCCCTCCCTTCCCTCCCCCGCTCTGTGGGGGAGGGTCAGGGTTCGGGGTGCCCGTTAACTTATTGATAAATTGCTATTTTTATGATAGTTTCACAATATGCAAATCTGTCTCTCGAACACACCAAGCTCCATGCTGTCGCTGGCTGCCGCGCGAAGCGCGCGCCGCTCGGCAAACGCACGCGGTCGGAATTGTGCGAAAAAAGTGCCGGGTGATCCTGATCCTATCCAGCACAAGCAGGCGGGTTGGCGAACGCGAGCGCGTTTATTCTACCGTTACGCTCTTCGCAAGGTTGCGCGGCTGGTCGACGTCGGTGCCCTTGAGGACCGCGACGTGGTAGGCGAGGAGCTGGATCGGGATCGCGTAGAGCAAGGGTGCGACAAACGGGTCGCAGCTCGGAACCGCGATGCCGAAAGCGAGCCGGTCGGCGAGCCTAGCGACCCCAGCAGCGTCCGAAATCATCACGACGCGGCCGCCGCGGGCCATGACCTCCTCGACATTGCCGAGCGTCTTTTCGAAGAGATCGTCGTGCGGGGCCAGCACGATGACCGGCACGGCCTCGTCGATCAGCGCGATTGGCCCGTGCTTCATCTCGCCCGCCGCATAGCCCTCGGCGTGGATGTAGGAGATCTCCTTCAGCTTCAGCGCCCCCTCGAGCGCCAGCGGAAAGGCACTGCCGCGGCCGAGATAGAGCACGTCGCGCGCCTCGGCGACCTCGACCGCGATTTCGCGGATGCGCTCGTCGTGGTTCAATACCTCGCTGGCGCGCGACGGGATCTCGGTCAGAAACCCCGCCAGCTCCGCCTCACGAGCGTGGCTGATGGTGCCCCGCGCCCGGGCCAATGCCACGGTAAAGCAGGCGAGCACGGCCAGCTGGGTGGTGAACGCCTTGGTCGAGGCGACGCCGATCTCGGGGCCGGCCAGGGTCGGCAGCACGATGTCGGCCTCGCGG
>Ga0074045_10005610_pt1 | contig 10919 bp, 7 predicted proteins | sample BogForMeECP23OM2_FD_94442 | JGI IMG/M metagenome (GOLD analysis project Ga0074045, IMG submission 94442) | Bog forest soil microbial communities from Calvert Island, British Columbia, Canada - Bog Forest MetaG ECP23OM2 | ecosystem: Environmental > Terrestrial > Soil > Wetlands ... | reverse complement strand
GGCGTGGCCGCGGGTATCGTTGATGAGCTTGAAGTTGTCCACGTCGGCCATGATGACGCCGACGGCATCGCTATGGCGCTGGCCGCGCAACAATTCGCGGGCGAGTATCTCCAGAATCGCTTTGTGGTTCCACAGTCCGGTAAGCCCGTCGCGGGACGCTTCGCGGCGGAGAGCGTCTTTGGCCACCACCAGGCGGTTCTGCGTGATCAGCAGGCGCGCGCTAAAACACACGAAGGAAAGAAACAGGAGTGTAGCCGCCAGCCCGAGGCGTTCGCGCGCGATGCGCAGCGACATGAACAGGACCAACATGGGATAAAGCAGGTAAAAGATTTCCGTGTAGGCACGCCTTTCGCGCCGGGGCGGCTCCAGCGCAACGTCCAGGGCTTCAGCCTGCTTCCAGGTGACAGCAATGAGCAACGGAATAATCAGAAGGCCGCTCCAGAGCAGGTCAAACCAGGCGCCCGGATTGAGGCTTTGCCCGGGCCCGTAGTAGAACAGGGCGTCAGCGCATCCGGAGAGGGCTAGAAAGATTCCCATGCGTCCGAAAAGTCTGCGTGTGTCCTGCGAGTGGCTGATCAGGGCACGCAGGACGAAGGCCAGGGCAACCAGGCCGTAGCCAACGAAATAGGGCGCCCAGACTTCATGGGGCAACTGGCCGGGCGACACCGCCTTGGGCAGATAGAAAAAGTACACGTAGGCGGCGACGCAGATTAGCACGGCTTGGATGTAGTCGAGAGCAACCAGGGCATCAAGGCGTCCCGCTTCATGGTCCGGGTCCAGGAGCAAAGCCATGGCCAGGGGGACGAACCAGAAGCAGAACAGCATGTTGTTAATCCAGAGAGCAGTGGGAGACGTGACCAGATCGGAGTAGACACCAAGGCTCTGGGCGATGAACCACAGATCGTAGGCCACGGCAGCCAGACGCCAGAACGAGCGCGGCAGGCCTTCGGAAGCCTTGCCGGCTTGTACGATGGCGTAGATGAGCAACCCGCCCAGCGCGAGCTGAATCACGTCAGACCAGAGCCCGCCGGTGGGGTTGGCGCCGAGAAAGGCGATCACTGCGGCATGCGCCAGCCAGAGGATTCCGGCCAGCGTCAAAATGACGCGCGTGCGTGGGAGGGCTTTGGTCATCAAACTAGATGCTGATAGCGGCGCAGGAAGGACTCAAACGTATTCCCCGGCGGCTTGGTCATCTGCCAGACTGGCGGTGCCCCGAGGCCTGCGATGCGACCACTCCAGTATCACTCATCGTGCGGGTATACCGCACCTATCCATGGTACCCGGAGCGGCAGTTACTGCCAATACAGGAAATCGGGACCCGATTTCAAGTGTTTTCCTAAGGATTGTGGCCTGGCTGGGGGCAGATCAGGTTAGATTTTAGATTGCAGATTGCAGATTTGGAGCTCGCCGCTCGCGGTGAACTCGGAAAATTTCGATCTGAGGTCTTCAATCTGAAATCTGCAATCTGAAATCTGCAATAATGTGCCTGCCCGGTGCGCTGTGCGGGCGGCAGGAGGATGAAACGATGACTGCTGTGGCGACGGGAATCGGCATTTCGCGGCTGGGCCAGGTGCAGATCGGCACGCAGGACGTGGAGCGGGCCGCCGACTTCTACGAAAACGTGCTGGGATTGAAGCTGCTGTTCAAGGCGCCGCCGGGGCTGGCGTTTTTCGATTGCGGCGGGGTGCGGCTGATGCTGGACCGGCCGGAGAAGCCGGAGTTCAACCATCCCAGCTCGATTCTGTATTTTGCCGTGCCCGACATTCAGGCGGCCCATGCCCGCATGAAGGAAAAGGGCGCGAAGTTTGAAGACGAACCGCACGTGATCGCGAAGATGCCCGACCACGATCTGTGGATGACGTTCTTCCGCGACTCGGAAGGGAATCTGATGGGGCTGATGAGCGAGGTGAAGCGGTAGAACAGACCTCAGACCTCAGACCTCAAGACCGGGGCTGAAGTGAGAGGTCAGACGCCCGAAGTCCGAGGTCCGAGGTCCGAGGTCTGTTCTGCTATGATCGCTGGCGGAGCGGTTGAGCATCATGGAACACCTTAGAACAGAACATCTGGACGAGGAAGAATTCGACGACGACGAGATTCCCATAGTTTCCGGAAGAGGAGAAGGAATCATGGAAGAAACTCCGGCCACGGGCGCCGGCGCCGGGCGCCGCAACGAAGACATCGCACTCGATCTGATGAAGTTCGTCGCCCTGACCACGGGCTACGGGCGCACGACCTCGACCGGCGTGGGATTTCAAGGCACCGGCTCGGCGGCCAAGCCGGAAGAGTACGCCGACCGTCTGCTCGAACTGTATGCCAAGTGTTTGAGTGCGGTCGAGAACGCGAAGTAGCCTGCGCCAGACCTCCAGACTTCAGGCCTCAGACCTCGGATCTCCGAAGGCGCCACGTCATCTTCCCGGCGCGGCGTACTGAATTCCCAGCTGATCAAACAGAAAACTGAAGACGTCGGCGCCCTCCTCGATCTGCTCGTCCAGGGCCGTGCCGATGCCGTGGCCGGCATTTGAAGTCGTGCGCAGCAGGATGGGACGGTCGGAGCTGGTGGCCGCCTGCAAGCGCGCGATCATTTTCCGCGATTCCATGGGATTGACGCGGTGGTCGTTCTCTCCGGTCAGCATAAGAATCGCGGGATAGGCGGTGCCATCTTTCACGTGGTGGTAGGGCGAGTAAGCATAGAGCGCCTGGAATTGATCAGGGTCTTTCACCGTGCCGAATTCAGTGACGTTGAAGGCGCCGTTGGGATCGAGCTCGACGCGCAGCATGTCGTAGATGCCCACGTAGGAAACGACCGCGCGAAACAGGTCGGGACGCTGGGTAAATGCTGCGCCCATGAGCAGGCCGCCATTGCTGCCGCCGAGGATCGCGAGATGCGCGGGCGAAGTGTACTTCTGGTCGACCAGATATTGAGCGCAGGCCAGGAAATCGTCAAAGACATTTTGCTTGTGCGTGAGGTTGCCGGCGTGGTGCCATTCTTCGCCATACTCGCTGCCGCCGCGGATGTTGGTGTCCACGAAAATGCCACCCTGATCGAGCCACATGCGGGCGAACGATCCCAGGAATCCCGGCTTGGTGCTGATGCCGTAGCCGCCATAACCGGTGAGCAGCACGGGATGCGTGCCATCCAGCTTGATTCCTTTGAGCTGGATGATGTTCAGAGGAACTTGCGTCCCATCTTTGGATGTGGCGAAGGCGCGCACGACTTCGGCGTCGTCGTAGTGCACGGGCGCCGTCTCAAACAGAGCGGTGCGTGTGGATTTTCCGCTGGCGGCGTCAAAATGGTACCAGGCGGAGGGCTCGAGATAGGTGGACAAATAGAAAAGCACATCGCCGCCGCCGATGGGAAGCGCGCCGTACACGGCCGAGATTGGCGGCAACGGCGGCGCGGGCAAGGCCTTGCCCTGATTGTCGAACACGCGCACGCGCGACGGGCCGCCCATGATGTCGATGACGTAGAGATGACCGAAGGTGGGATAGAAATTCTCGATCGAGGCGCGGCCGCCCTCGTCTGTTCCGGCGCCCGAACTCTGCGCGACGACGACCTTGGCTTGCGTCAGGTCGGGTCTTGCGACGTCGGAGTGCGCGTGATCATTCTGCACCAGCGGCAGGCGGAGAATCTGGCCGCGGGGCGCTTCCTTGCGCGAGAGCATATACAACGCCACCTCGCCGGTCGCGCGTTCACCCGGACCAAACTTAACGGACACGATGCCGTCTTCAAAATGCGTGATCTGGGTCCAGTGGCCATCGAGATCCATCAGGTAGTGAGCGAACTGGCCGCCATCGCCGTTGGCGACGGCGGCGAGCAGCCAGCGCCCGTCGTCGCTGGCGTGAAGTTGAATTTCGGCGATGCGGGGAAAATCTTTGCCGATGACGTAAGTGTCCTGCCTGGGGTCGGTGCCCAGCCTGTGAAAGTAAACCTGCTGGTAGAAGTTCGCATCTTCGGCGGGACGCTCGTTGCCCTGCGGATAGCGCGTGTAATAGAAGCCGGAACTGTCGGCCTTCCAGGCGATGCTGCCCCCGGCGGTGGCGAAGTTCACGCGCGGCACAATGTCGGAGAGTTCCTTGCCCGTGGCCAATTCGAAGATGTGCGCAGCGGCATCTTCAGAGCCGTTTTCCGAAATGGCGGCCGCAACATATTTGCCGCCGAAAGATGGCACGAAGAAGTCAACCGCGAGCGATCCCTTGGCGCTGGCCGCATTCGGATCGAAGATGACCTTCGCACTGGCGGGATCGTCGGCCGAGCGCATCACCACCAGCGTGGGCTGTTGTTGCGGCGGCTGGTACCTCATCGCGAAAAACATGCCCGCGCGGAATTGCAGCTCGTAGTACGACGCGGAAGTTTCGGCGATCAGTTTCTTGAGGCGTTCCTTGATCGCGGGACGCGAAGGCAGGTGATCGAAATATTCGCGGGTGCGCGCGTTCTCGGCCGCGCTCCATTGTTTCACTGCGGGATCGTCCCAGTTCTCCAGCCAGCGATAGTCGTCGGTGACTTTGGCGCCGTTATATTCATCGCTGACGGGACGCTTCGGCGTATCGGGCGGCTTGGGGATTGAAGCGGTCTGGGCGAAGGCGGCGAGCGTGCACAACGAGAGCAAAAAGGAGAGAAAAAAAGAAAGTCGCTGGAAGCGTGTCGTTTTCATGACGGGACCTCTCCGGGGGCGCGGGGAATTATACATCTCCGCGCTGATAAGGTTGACGGGTCTCCGAATGACAAGACAAAATCGCCAAAAAGACAAACCGCGCCCGGTAACGGGCGCGGTTCGAGTTTGCTGGTGGCGTAGGAGGCGGCTGCGGCCAAGCTGCGGGTTAGTGGCGCTTCTTCGCTTTCTTGGCCGGCTTCTTTTTCGCGGGTTTCCTGGCAGCTTTCTTCTTCGCCTTCTTGGCCGGTTTCTTGGCCGCTTTCTTTTTCTTGGCGGGCTTGGCCTTCTTGGCCGCTTTCTTTTTCGCCACTTTCTTTTTCGCCGGTTTCTTGGCGGCCTTCTTCTTGGCCTTGGGCTTGCCGCCACCACCGGCGGGGGCTGACATTGCGGGTGGAGGAGGCGCGGGAGCGGCCATCGGTTCCGGCTTGCTCACTTCCGGTTCCGGCAAGCCGGTTTCTTCTTCCTCCTCTTCTTCTTCGAAATCTTCTTCCAGCGACTCGCTGTAAGCGCCGCTGTCGCCGAATTCTTCCTCTTCATCACGTCCGTACAGCGTAGGATCGTAGAACGTCATTGCTCCTCCTGATTCAGTGGCGGCCGGGTGCGGGTAGGGCGCCCTGGCTGCGGGCACGAAAGAATTTAAAAGACCACCGGAACCTCTGCTCCAACGGCGCGTGATTATAGCACGACGTTCGGTATAAGCTGCAAGGACTGGAAGCACAGGTTACTGCCTATCCTGTTATCACAGCGGACGGGGAAAAGGGAAGCAGAATCGCAAGGCAATGTCTCAGTTTGCAGGAACAACTTTGTGGGGACAGCCCGCCCCAGCCTGCCCTGAGCTTGCCGAAGGGATGGGGCGCGCGAGCAGCCAGATGGCCGTCGCAAAGATGCTCACGGCTGGCTCTCGGAATGACAAGGAGGAGGGGTGGAGTGGCAGGCAACCCCTTCAAAACAAGAGCCCTCGATCCCATGGGGAGATCGAAGGCTCTGGTGATGCAAGGCTGCGTGCGGCTTACTTCAGCGATTTCACGTACTCGGCCACGGCCTTGGCGTCGTCGTCGGCGAGGCCGGAGATGGGCTTCTTGTGCGGCGCCTTCTTGGCGTCATTGCCCTTGGCGAGCAGGTCGACGATCTGGTCGGCGGTCAGAGCCGTGCCCTTAACCGCGGGACCGATCTTGCCTTCGCCGTTAGGGCCGTGGCACATGGCGCACTTGGCCTTGTAGGTGCCGGCGCCGTCGGCCGCGAACGCAGGCAAAGCCAGCATGGCGGTCATGGCAACGATTAGAAACAAAACCAGCAGATGGGTGATTCTCATGTAGTCCTCCTAAGGGATTGACATCAGGTGAATGAAGTATTGAGGCCCAACAACTTCGAAATTGTAGCGCTTCGGGCTGCGGGAATGGAAGCAGGAAGCGAAATCCCCAGCTTTCAGAGGCGAAAAGTCAAAGTCCCCACCCCTTCGACAATCTCAGAGCAGGCTCTCTCGCACTGAACGCGAGAAGGGTGGGGCAACCTGCGCCGCCGTGTACCAGGAAGTCTGAGGTCTGATGCCCGAGGTCTGACGTCCGCCTTAGCGCGCGACCTGCACGACCAGGATCATGCCGGGATGGAGCACGGCGACGTTGCCGTTGTCGCGCTTGAGGGCGGCGACGGTGGTTTTGTAGAGGGTGGCAATCGAGTAGAGAGTCTCTCCCGACTTGACTTTGTGGTGGACGACCGATGGGGTCTCAGCTTTCGCAGTATTGAGGCGCTCAATTTCCGCCGACTTGGTGGCCGGAGGCTTGACGGCGGCAGTGTCGGTCTTTGGCGTGCTACCCGACGGAGAGTTACCCGGTCCGGCGCCCGACGATCCCGCGCCCGTGTGTTTGGATTTGCCCGCCCGCGAGGACGCGACTTCGGCGTCGTGCGAACTCGGGGTGATGGGCAGATGCAGGGCGACAACTTTTCTTCCCGCCAGGCTGGAACCGCGCAGGCCGTTCCAGCGGCGGATCATCTGCGGGGAAACGCCGAAATTTTCGGCCACACTCTCGACTGTGTCTCCCTTGTGCACATGGTAGCGGGTGATGTGGCGGGCGTAGGTCGCGGTGTCTTGCGGATGCTTGCCGGGCGCGATGGGGATGATCAGTTTCGAGTCGGCCTCGAGTTCTGTGCCCTCGAGATGATTGGCTGCGGTGATGGACTTGGCGGTCACGCGGTAGGCGTGAGCCAGCGAGACCAGCGTGTCTCCGGATTCGACCGTGTGATAACGCCACCACAGGCGCATGTCGGCGGGAATGGCGGCGATGGCGGTTTCGTACTGATCGCTGGTTCCCGCAGGCAGGTGGAGCTCAAACTTGCCGGTGCGCGGGGTGGAGAGGCGCAGCAGGCTGGGATTCAGATCCAGCAGTTCTTCGGGCGTGGAGTTGACGCATTCGGCCGCCAGGCGCAGGTCCACGGGGTAGTCGATGGTGATTTTGTCGTAGGCCGGCGGGTGCTCCATCGGAACCGCGTCCAGGCCGTACTGCGATGGATTCTTGGCCATGATGATCACGGCCAGAATGATGGGCACGTAGTTGCGCGTCTCGTGGGGAAGAACGTTGCGGTTGTAGAGTTCCCAGAAATCGGCGTAACCAGTGCGCTTCACCGCCGACTGCACCGTGCCCGGGCCGGAATCGTAGGCGGCCATGGCGAGATACCAATCGCCGAACTGCCCGTAGAGCTCTTTCAGATGACGGGCGGCGGCGCGAGTGGACTTTTCCGGGTCCTGGCGATCATCGACCCACATGTTGTGGTGCAGGCCGTAGCCGCTGCCGCGGCCCGACATGAACTGCCAGATGCCGCGGGCACCGACGCGAGAAACGGCGTGGGGAAGAAATCCGGACTCGGCCTGCGCCAGATAGATGAGGTCCTGCGGAACGCCTTCTTGCTTAAGGATGGGCAGCATCATGTCGCGGTAGCGGCCGGAGCGGGCGTAAGCGCGCTCGAAGACGCCGCGCCCGTAGCCGGAGAAATAGCTGATGTAGCCGGCGACCTGGCCGGTCATCATCAAGGGCAGATCGGAGTTCGTGCTCTTGATTTCGGCTTCGGCCTTGGCGAGGGTGCGGGCATCGGCGGCCGGGGTCATGCCGTTGGTCTCGTCAATCGGTGCGGGCTCGGATTTCTGCTGCGGCTCCTGCTGCGCCTCTTGCGCCGCCTCGGAATCGGCAGCCGGGCCGCCGGGGTAGAGCGCGTCCACGCCTTCGACCACGTGGTCGAATTCCTGCTGCAGGCGATCGTCGGAACGGACGTCAAAATTGCTGCCCAGCAGGGCGTTGAGGGCCTTGTCGAAATTCTGCCTGGCGTCTTCGGTTTTGCCCGCGTGGTAGTTGGCGAGGCCGGTTTGATATTCCTTTTCCACCTGGGCGATCAGGTCGGCGATGGGATCGGCAGCGGGTGGGTTCGCTTCTGACTTTTGCGCCGCTTGGCCCGGTTGCTGGGTTGGCTGCGGGTCTGGTTGTGGAGCGGCGGGCTGAGTCGCTGAAACCTGAGCCGGAGACGACGCAGCCGGTTGCAACGCGGGCACCGTCTTGGCCGGAATAAGTGCGACCGGCTTCTGCGCCGTCTGGCAGGCGCCGGCCGCCAGAACCAGCGCGGCAAGCACCAGGGTCCGGACGTAGAGGTTGGAAGGTCGCATGTTTCTTAGTTTCTCTGTTGGTCTTATTCCTCTTTGGTCTTATTCCTCTATGAGATGCAGGGTCGCTCCTGGGCGCAAACGGGAAATTCTAGCAAAATCGTACGCGGCACGGGCGCTGGGGTCAATCGCCGGAAAGGAACTGGGGTGGTTACTTTCGTCAGGGGCGGCGAGGGTTACGGGAAGCAGGCAGTCTTCAGCCGTCAGCCATCAGGAAATTCTTCCCCGCAGCAGGCGCCGAGGGACAGTGGTTTGTGGGCTCAAGAGATCAGAGCTGCAGCGGCAACAGGTATGTGGGGTGGCTTTCGATGGCGCCGCCGAAGAACTGGCGGTCCAGCTCGCGCATATCCCATGAAATCACCGACGTGGGCTCGATCTGGATAGCGATGTCGTCGAATGCCGCAAACACAGGACCGACCCTCGAGTCTGCGAGGGCGCCCGCGCTGAGATACTTGCCATGAATTGCCGCTCTCGGCTTCGCCGAAGAATCACCGGTCAGGACGCGCGCGGCGCCGGCGAGGCTGACACCACAGGATGCGGCAGGATCGCGCGAATCGATCATCAGGGTCGCCTTCTGCCTGGATTGCACGTTTCTGGCTTTCCGGCTGCGCGAAGACGTGGTCACGAACACATGAGCGCCGTCGAACCAGTACCACACGGCAACCATGTGGATGGAGCCGTCCGGATTCTCGGTTGCCAGCGCTGCGATGTGACGGCCCTCCAATAACTGCCTGACCAGAGCGTCTGCGAGTGAAGCCATAACTGGAAAGTCCTCCTGTGTTCTGTCCCGGCGGCGGGTGCACCGGGCAGGCGATTATAGCCCAGGCATAGGCGGGCACAAGTGCCAGCGCTCGCGGAGGGCGTTCCCACCCTTCGACAGGCTCAGGCCAGGCTTTCTCGCAAAGGCGGCGAGAAGTGGGGCACCCCTTGTCGTCTGAGGGCTGAGGTCTGAGGTCAGGCACGCGGGCAGGAGTGCCCGCGCCACACGCCCGCGCCACACTCGCCACATTACTGATTCGTGTCCGCCAGCAGGGGCTTGGTAGTGATCCGGCCGTCGTCGGAGATGGAGATGAAGCGAGCCGGGGCGGTTTTGCAGACGGCATTTTCGGCGAAGACGAATCCCTTGGCGCGATCCCACGACAGGTGTTTGGTGCAGACTTTGGCAGGGACCTGGCCGGTAATTTCTTCGGCGGTGTCGAGGCCGCCGTTGCCGTCGGTGATGTGGAGTGGCTCGACTTCGATGGTGGCGTGGAAAGCCGCGCCGGGCGCGAGATGATAAGCGGCGGCGCTCTCCTCCTGCACGAACCGGTTGCACTGGTAATAGGGCAGGGCGTCGGTCGAGAGGCGATAGAGATCGGCGACGATGGGGCTCGAGCGCTGGTCGATGCCAACCCAGTAGATGGCGTGAACCTCGCCCTCTTTGACGATGACTTGAAGAACGAAGAAGCTGTCGTCACCGTAAATCTTTTTGGCCTTCCATGTGATGGGCGCGCCGCCCTCACGCGAGGTGACGGGCGGAGGACCGGCCTTGGTGGCTTTCTCACGCATCCGGTCGGCTTCGGGGTAGGTGATCGGAACAAGAGTGGAAGCGGTGGACGGCTGCAGTTCGACCGCGATTGCGGGGCGGTCGGTGAAGGGATGCTCGGCGAGGAAGAAACGCTCGTCGAACGAATTCCCTTCGGCCAGCCCCAGGTGCAGAGCAGGACTTGAGCCGCGGGCGGCCATCAGGTAGAGCTCGTGGTCGCGCTGCTTGAGCGAAAAAATCTCGTCGGTGTCGCCGAGGTCGGGGACGAGGAACCGCTGGCCGTCGGGTTTGCGGCGGTCCATGCGGTCTGGGATCCACTCGATCCGTTTGACGGCTTCGGGAGGTGGGGTGTAGGCCTCCTTGCCCGAGAACAGAAAATAAGAGGCGTCGGTAAAGCGCTCGCCCCAGCCAGTGCTCAGATTGACGCGCTGGTTGCAGAGGTAATCGGATTTATTCCATTCGCAGGATATCGAGGTGTGATCGCCGTAACCCGAATCGGGCGCAGTACACACGCCTCCGCCCTCGCCCTGGGTGCATTCGAGGTGACTGGCGACCCGGGGCGGGTTCGAGCGCAGATCGAGAAGCATAACGTGGCCATAAATGCCGCCGGCGTTGGCGCCGATCCAGTGCGCGCTGTAGCTGATCTGGAACAGTGGGATGGCGGGATCGGGTGTGAAGATGTCGGCGGGATCGGAGGAGGGCTTGCCGGATTCCGCTTTGTTTTGATTGGGGTTCGGCTCGTTTGAGTCCGAATCAGGCGCAGCCCGGCTGGCGGCTTTGCTGACGGTGGGATCGTGCGGCTGCAACTCGTACCAGCGTTTGCCTTTCGCAGTGAGCACGTGGAGGTAAAGGTGCAGATCGGTCTCGGTGGCCATGGATTCCTCTCCGCCGCCGGTGAGGAACTGGTAGAACTCGACCGACAGGCCGTCAGGCGGAAACGGCCCGAAAGTGCGGGGCTTCACAGCGGCGGGAAGGTCTTTAGGCGCGGCGTCGAGGGGAGCGAGCGAGACGGTGTCGGCTTTATCGTCGACAAATGCGGCGCCGTCTCTGCACTGGAATTTTCCGGCACTGACGCTGAAGGATTCGTCCTGCGCGT
>Ga0074045_10005608_pt1 | contig 10920 bp, 10 predicted proteins | sample BogForMeECP23OM2_FD_94442 | JGI IMG/M metagenome (GOLD analysis project Ga0074045, IMG submission 94442) | Bog forest soil microbial communities from Calvert Island, British Columbia, Canada - Bog Forest MetaG ECP23OM2 | ecosystem: Environmental > Terrestrial > Soil > Wetlands ... | reverse complement strand
CACAGATGAGCCTTCTTGGGATCAGAAAGATAGAGTTCCACATGGTCCCTCATCCACTTCGGCATTCCTACCGGGAGCTTTTCGAACTCTTCCTTATCGCTCATAGCGGTCTCCTTTCGTCGTTCGAGATCTGACCATCTCCGAAATTGGGAGCGTCTGTGTCCCGCAACGCATTCGCCACGTGAGCAGAGTTTCACAGACGCAAACGGCCTACAACAAACGAGACGCTCCTGATCGGGGTTTCGACAAGTGATACGCGCCGGTTCTCTTCAATGAGGAGCGTGGGCCTATCAGTCACACGGCACAGTCGCAGCTCTATGCACCATCAGAAATCTAGTGGAGGCGGGGGGAATTGAACCCCCCGCAGGACTCGCAGCCTGCGACCGCGCCGTTTTTCTTCGTGGTCTATCGGTCTCGGCGTGGTCGGCCGTGCGGCCAAAAACAAGGAGCAGTGAAGCTCTCGAAGAGACGTTGCTGCGTCAGGTGCGCTATAACTGCGCCCGAGTGTTCGACAACCCTCGACGAGGTTCAAGCCTTTAGTATCCCGAGGAATTTATTGTCAGATTAAGTCTTGACTTTTACATTGCAGAGATTCCGCACTGCGGAACAGCGCTATCGATTGTTGCGGTTAAGCGGCGTGGACTACCTCACGGCCGGGTCGAGGCCGCTGGCGGCTGGGCCCTGAGAAGCCCCGCCCGCGCTCTATCGCGGAGATGCGAACGAATACACCTCACGCGTCCAATGCGGCCAGGTCAATTATCCGGGCAGCCCTGCTCTCTGGCGTAACCTCCAGGATGGCTACTGTGCCGAGCCTTATGTTCTGTTTCACCAAGCTGGGACTTCCAGGATTGACGAAAAGCACCCCTTGGTGAGTTTCCACCATAGCCTCATGGGTGTAGCCGAAGACCACAATGTCCACCGGCTTGCCAAAGATGCCCTGTAACGCGTTGGGCAGCGACTCTCCAGGAGGGAATGCCCTCCCGATCGCCCCGGGGATGACATCGTCGCCCAAGCTCTTTAAGATCAACTCATGGCACATGCCAATGGTATGGTTCTCCGCCTCCACCACCTTAACGGTGTTCACCCTCGGGAGAGCCTCACCCGTACCCTCCAGCCACGACGTCGTTGCCGTAACCGGAGCGATACGCTCCAGCCACCTTATGCAAGAGGCGATTTCAACATGCCCGGCATGGAGGATGAGATCGACCCCCTCAAAGGCCCGGACCACCTGGGATGGTGGTTCCGCACCCATGGACGGAATGTGGGTGTCCGAGATCAGGCCAATCTTCATACCGGCGTTGAGTCTGCTTACCGCTGGTCAGTTAGCCAGGCAAGCCAAGGCTCAGCAACGGCCTCGTGGTCCCACCAGAAATGGAACCCTACTTGTTCGGCGAGCTGGCGATCGATGTCCCGGTCGCCGATGTGAACGTACCGGTCCGCCTGAAAACGGGTCTTCACGTCGAGCAGCATGTGCTTCGGCACCCAAAAATCGACAGCGATGCCGTGACTATCCCATACCTTCTTCTGCCAGGATGGGAAACGGTCGGAGCAACTGCCGACGATGAACCCCAACTCCTTGGCTCTTCGGACCATTTCTACAGTGACACCGCCGGCTGGGTCGCCGAATTCCATGGTGCCGTCGATGTCAAAGCTGATGAGAAAAGCCAACGTTTGTCCTCCTCGCGCTTGTACAGCGCTAATATCGCTCCTACAGAAGCAGTGTCAGTCATACGCTCCGGAATCGTCGGTAGCGTTGCCGCATTGAAGAAGCAAATGGGCAGGTTCCCGGATTCGACCGGTTGTCGCAGGTGCCGCCGCCTCTCTCACTGGACTGTATGACATCGTTCCATAGTACTGACGTCCCCTGTTGCCCGTCCAAGCGGGCGGGGCCACGGTCAAGCCGAGAGCCTAAACGGGGGGAGTGGCGCTCCAAATCAAAGCGTCGCAGGCGTCGGGCATAGGAGCACCGGAGACGCCGATCTCGGCCTTTTTCTTGATCTGCGAGGGCGACCGCCCCTGCAATTGGAGAATGCTGTCCCGATGGTTCCACCAGCGGGTGCGTCCGTTCCCGTTGTTGCCGCCGCTAGGGGAAACCGGATTCGGCCCTTCAATGCCGATATCTGTCTCGTAGAGGTCAAGAGCATAGCCCCGCTTCTCTCCACGGGCGGCGAACCGTAGCCCCTCCAGGTGGAACTGGTGGAACAGGGTGAAGCCGTCGTACATGTTTTCGAACGCTAGATCGTCGGGGCCGACGCCCGCGCCTTCGTAGAGAATCCGCCCCATGCGGTCGGTGCTCTGTTCCCACTGCTCCAGGGTGGGCGCGATGCCCTGGGATTCCGGCCGGGTTTGGCCATGGCTCAAGATGTAAACGGGCTTCTGCTTGTGGTTCCTGGCCCGCTCCGGAGTGGTGAAGACAACGGCCAAGGCGGCCATGATCGGCAGGTCGTTGTCGTAGATGTTCGCCGGCTTGGCGATCCACCTCGCCGTCAGGTAGTCTTCGACGGTGATCATTTCCGGCCGGTGCTGGCTGTAGTACCCGTCAGGATTCATGAGGCCGTTCCGGCGCTGCGTCACCACGAAGTTGGCCATCTGATCGTGGCTCTTGCCGTACTTCCGGCAGTACTCCTCGAAGACCATGGCCGTGGTCCCGCAAGCCGGCATGCCCCAGATGCTGCCGTACTTGCCCCGGCCGGAGGCCGTGTTCAGCGCGCTAGCCCCCACACCCACATAGTAGCGGCCGGCCAGGTTGTGCCAACCCCGAACCACCAGGCAGGTCTTGGTGAGTCCACGCGCCACCGCCTCCGCCGCGCCGACAAAAGACACGGACATACATATGGCGCCGTTCATCATAAACTTGACGTTCTTCAGCTCCGGCATGTTCAAGAGGATCCAGTCAATGTCTCCCCGCGTAATGCCGGCCTGGGGGAAGGACGCCATTTTGAAGTGCTGCTCCCAGCCCGATGGCGGAGGGGTGTTCGGATCGTTGGAAACCCCAGTTGTTGAGTCAGGAGTCAGAACCAGTCCGTCGATCTCGTCCGGCGAAATCCCGGCGTCCGCGATGGCTTTTCGGATCGCGATGATGGTCATGGCGCCCATGCTGGTCGCGGGCTTCTCGTCCCAGCGCCGCGCGGTGGGGGACGTTCCGACGCCAGTAGCTACAACCTTGCCTCGGCCCTCCCAGAGCCCCATGCCGTCTCTGTTTCGGAACCAATCGCGAGGAACTCCCGGATGCGGCATAGTTTACCTCCTCCTTCGCGTTTCCGCCGTGTCGCCCATGCCAAAGGGGTCTAACCCACCACCCGCCATTCGGGCACCTTTTGGCCCGTCGCGGGGGTCGTTTCAAAGATCACCTCGACCGCAGCCCCGATCGGTACCTGATCCACGGGGGTCCCGGGAAGATGGGACAACATGATCACCTCGGGCTCTTCATCCAGCGCGACCGCCGCGACGTTGAAGGGCTGCCCCGGAATCAGCGACGAGGTCGGGGTGTCATGCACCACCACACGGCTGATGATCCGGCCACGGCCGCTCAGTTGCCGCCACTCCACCGAGCCGTTGTTCCCACAACGGGCACACGCTGACTGCGGCGGAAACTGATACTTAAGGCAATTGGTGCAATACTGGACTACCAGCCGCTCCTCGTTGCAAGCGTCATAGAAGGGCTTGTCCAACGCATTTGGTATTGGGGACTGTTTGGGCATATCTTTCGTCCCTTTCGCTTCCAGAGTGAGATAGAGCACGCCTGCTAGTCGGGACTGCTACTGAAGCCCACCGAGTACCATCCTCAGATGTCTGCCGTCAACGGTGGTAGTCTGCGATAAGACTGTCCGCGTGCGTCAGTAGTTCCGTCTCTGGTATCTGCCGTAACATCCAAAACAGGTATCGGCGGTGAGGCCCTTCAGATTGACAGTTTGTAAAGGCGTGCCGCGTTGCGCCACAGGATCAGCTCGCGATCCGCGACAGGGAGTTCGGCAAAATTGCTCTCAATCATGCGTGTGGAGTCGGGATACGTCGAGGCCGACCGTGGAAATTCCGATTCCCACAGTATACGGTCGATTCCGACGTAGTTGCGGTTGCGCAGCCCTACCCGTTCCCTCCACGTCGTCACATAACACTGTCTATGGAAAACATCAGACGGGCGCTGGGTGAACCCCTCGTTTTCGACCAAATGTTGGCGTTCCCATTGATGGTCCAGCGCTTCAAGCGCGAATGGCACGTAATCAATTGCGCTGCCGGGGAATACCGGCTGCAATTTGGGAAACCGGTACAGGATTCCCGACAGCACCATCCCATTGATTAGCGCTGCGCTGCCGGCGGACTGGCGGACGTTGTCGAATGCGCGGGCGCCGGCCGGGTCGTAGGCCGGACTGATCTCGAACATGACGCTGGGCGCGCTTCCCGCGTGAAAGCATATCGGCACGTCCAGTTCCTGGATTGCAGCCCACAGCGGGTCCCAATCGGGTTTGTATAGATGTGGCGCTGCTGGATTTATTTGAGAGGGCTGCGCCGGCATGATTAGGCCCTTATGACCGCGCGCAAACGCGCGCCGGGCTTCGCCGGCCGCCGCTTCGACTGATCCTGCAGGGAGGATGGCTTGCGGAACGAAACGGGAACTGGCCGCGGTCCAGACGTCGATAATCCAGTCGTTGTAGACCCGCGCGCACTCGACTTGGAGATCGAGAGCCTTAATGGCGCAGATTGCCTCACCGCTGACGCCCGCCGCCGAGGGATAGAGCACAGAATAATCGATCCCGTCGCCATCCATCGCCGCCAGCCGCGCATGCGGATCGTAGACGCTTCGGGGGACCTGACTCCAGACTTGAGGTTCCGTGCCGCGATCCTTCGACAATGCACCCGTTGGCGCCAACGAAGTGGCGGTCTTTACCTGGCCTTCGATCACCCAGCGTTCTTTCCCGTCAGCCTGAACGGCAACGTGCGGAACGAGGTCGCCCCATTTAGCCTGCGACATGCCTCGCACCCACAGGTCGGGCACTTCCACCACATGGTCGTCAACGGATATCACGCCAAATCGCAACGCCACGGCATCACCTTTCCAAACGAGCGTGGGCAAAGAACGGCGGCACCCTGAAACCGCCACCGTCTTTTCACTTAGCTACAGTTTGTAGACCCGTTTCGGATTCTCAACCAGGATCTTGTGCTGTTCCTCTTCCGGAACTCCCTCGAAGCTCCATTTCAGCCACTTGTCGGCCGCAGGCCAGATTGACGTCGGATGTGGGAAGTCCGTCTCCCATAGGATCCGGTCGACGCCAATGTAATCACGCAGCTTAATGCCTGCCTGCTCATACCAGAAGTCGACGTAGCATTGCTGGCGGAAGACATCGCTTGGCTTGCGCTTGAGTCCGTTCTTGTAAAGCTCGTTGCGTTCCCATTCGTAGTCGCAGGCTTCAAGCACGTACGGAACCCACCCGATGCCGCTCTCTGCCCCAACGAAGGTGAGCTTTGGGAAACGCTCAAGCACGCCGCCAAGTAAGAGATTGGCAAAAATTTGTGAAGAGAGGGCGAAGGAATTGGCACTTCCCATTGCGAGCGTTTTCATGTCGCTGGCGCCCGGTTCCGAGCCAAGGTTGAGCCGCTTGGCGCCCGCCACATTGTGGAAATGCACCGGCATGTCGAGCTCCTGAGCAGTTGCCCAGAGCGGATCCCAGTAGCGTTCGGCAAACGCCGGTAGACGATACTGCTCGGTGGCGCCAATCATGAGAAAACCGCGATGGCCGCGATTGGCGGCGTGCTTCAACTCGGCGACCGCGGCCTCCACCGTTGCGAGTGGCAGTTCGGCGAGCGTGATGAAGCGATGCGGAGCGACATCGTAGAATTCCTCGGCTAGATAGTCATTGTACGCCCGCACGCAGTCTTTCTGCAGCTCAGGGTCCATTCTCATCATGAAAGCCTCGCCACCGACCCCAGCGGTGTTGGGGAAAAGCACCTGAGCAGATACGCCGTCGCGGTCCATTGCTCGCATCCGCCCGTCCGCCGTGTAGACCATCGACGGCACGTCGCGCCAGTGCGTGGGCAGGCTTTTTCGGTCGGGAATCACGCCATGACACAAGGAGAGCCATCCGTTCATCATCACCCTGCCGTCGCACATCCAGATCTCCCGGCCATCTTTCTCGACGATCTGTGGTATGCGGTCACCCCATTTCGCTTTGGACATCCGGCTGGTCCAGGCGTCAGGTTTCTCCTGGCAGTGACTGTCGACGTCGATGCGCTTGTATTCGAAAGCCATGACCTAAGTCTCCTTATGCAGCCGAATTTCTGATTGTCATAAGCGATATCCGAAAGCCCTCAACGGGTCGCACATACGATCCGGCGGGCTCGCCTCGAACGACTCGCCTGACGGCCAACAAACCCGATTATAGCGATCCAGCGTGGCAGATTTCACACTCAGAGGCACCCATTTTCGGGGATCGTTTGAAGCCCGCTGGTATTGGCATCCTCGACTGTGGTCTGCCTCAGGTTTTCAGTGCCTCCTCAGCGGGCACTCGAGTCTAACGCAGGGCCATCCCGCATCAAAGTTCGTAGCCTTGTCGTGATCGAAAGCCGGATAGCTTGAGCACGTGCGTGCGCCGTCGTTCGCTTATAATATCGGCAGAACCAGAGGTAAAGCCGTATGCGCAGGTTCTTCGGACCGATGGGTTCCATCAGCCGAATCACGATCAACAGCCAGGCCCTCAAGAATAATATGCTGGATGATTCGTGGGTGCGCGCCGTGGACGTGTACATCCCGGCTGGGCATGACGGAGAGGGCTTGCCCCTGCTGGTGGATCTCGTCGGCTTCACCAGCAGTGGCCTGTCCCATACGAACTGGGTCGGCTTCCGCGAAAACCTGCCGGAGCGGCTCGACCGGCTGATCGGGGAACAGCGCCTGTCACCTGTCGTCGTCGCCTTCCCCGATTGCTTCACCCGGCTCGGCGGCAACCAGTACATCAATTCAGCTTCGATGGGTGCGTGGGAGGATTTCCTGCTACTTGAAATGCTGCCGGCGATTGAGCAGCGCTTCAAATGCGGCGGTACTGGGCGCCGCGGCGTGTTCGGCAAGAGCTCTGGCGGCTATGGCGCGGTCACGCACGCGCTGCGCCACTCCGACATCTGGTCGGCCGCGGCTTGTCACTCCGGCGATATGGGTTTCGAATTGTGTTATCTGCCCGATATGCCAGAGGTCCTGCGTGCACTCGCCCGCGCCGGAAACTCTATCGAGCGCTGGTGGCGGCAACTCGAAGAAGCCCAAAAGCATCCGGAGGGTTCGGGCAAGGTCGTCAACGCACTGGCGATGGCGGCCAGCTACGACCCCGATCCCACCCAGTTCCTTGGCATCCGGCTGCCGGTCACTTTCGACACCTGCGAGATTATCGAGGAACGCTGGGCGAATTGGTTGCTGCAAGATCCTGTAATGGCGATCACAACTCAGGCGGACCATCTCCGCAGGCTGAAGGCACTTTACATCGACTGCGGCGAGAAGGATCAGTTCAATCTACTGTATGGTGCCCGGAGGTTCGTGCGGCGGCTCAACGAGCTGGGCATTGCGCATCGGTATGAGGAGTTCCCCGACAACCACACCGGTGTCGATTACCGGATGGATGAGAGTTTGCCTTTTCTCGCTCAGGCGCTGTCAAGCTGATATACGGCTAACAAAACAGAAAGGAGCATCCGGTCCGACCTGGACGACCTTTCACGCGATCGCGAACCCGCTTGAGCGCGCATCGTACGCGATCCATGTCTATGGCGGCGACCTGCTGAATGTCGCGCAGCGCAGCGTATGGAATCCCTTCACCTTCGACGAGCACCCCTATGATATGAAGCTCGTGTCGGACTACGCGCGCGAGTTGAAGGCTACGACCCGTAACTAAGCAAAACGAGATTCCTGCTCCACCAAGGGCAGAAATTATCAGGAGAGACCATGGCTGACGGATACTTCCCCTTAGCGAGCAAACAGAATGAGTGGGCCGAACGCGCCGCCGCTATCGCTGACCGCGAGCTGGCGCCGCGCGCCGCAGAGACCGATCGCACGGGGACGTTTCCGTCGGAAGGGCTGGAGATCCTCAAGCGCGAGGGCTTCTGGAAGCTCCGCGTATCGCGCGAACACGGCGGACTGGAGGAAGATCTCCTGACGACCGTTCTGGTCACCGAGGCATTGGCCAAACGGTGCGCTTCCACCTCCCTGTGCTACAAGATGCATCTCGAGGCTTCGGAGCTGGTCGCTCGCGTCGGTACGCCCGATCAAATCGATCGTCTGGTGCGACCAATCGTGTCGGGCGACGCGCTCTATACCGTGGCTGGATCGGAGGTCCCTGGTCGCGGCGGTGCTTTTGCGCAAAGCAACACGATGTCAGTCGTAACCCCGGAGGGGGAGGGCTTTCGTGTCGAGAACGTGCGCAAAAGTTACGTGACGTCGGCCGGCCATGCGACGCATCATCTGTTCCTCTGCCGCATCGGCAAGGAGGCCACACCCGATCAGGTGAGCGGCCTGATCGTTGAACGCGACAAGATCGACTGGAAAATTGTCGAGCCCTGGAACGGCTTCGGGATGCGCGGCAACAACAGTTCGCCGGTTATCTTCAACGGCGTCGTGCCGCGCGCCAACTTGATCGGCGCGGAGCACACCTTGATGCGCGAACAGGCGCGCAAATTCCTGCCCGTGGTCACCGCCACCTACGCGGCCGTCTATCTTGGGGTCGCCGCCGGGGCGTTCGACGAAGCCCGGAGGTTCCTCGAGTATTCCGATGACGAAACCAAGCCGCGTATCGAGAATCCCGTAACGCGCCATCGGATGGCCGAACTCAGTATCGCGCTCGAGCGATCACGCGCGCTCCTCTATTCTGCCGCGTCGGCCTTTGATCACGGTCAGCCGACCAGCATCCTTGCTTGCTCGCAAGCCAAGGTGGCATGTTCGGAGACGGCCGTGCATGTTACCTCGGAGATCATGGGAATGGGTGGTGGCAGCGCCTATGCCCGACGCTTGCCCTTCGACCGTTATCTCCGCGACGCGCGAGCCGGCGTCGTCATGGGGATCACCAACGATGTGGTTATTGGCAACATTGCGCGGATGCTCTTCCCACCACCGAAAAAGGCCAAGACGAACTGAGCAGTTATCGATGGCGCCCCCGATTTCAAGTAATACTCTTCTCGACTCGCTGAAGGAGGAAGAGAACGATGGCGGCAATTACATCAGTTGGTCAGCTTTCAAAGTCCGCACAAACTCGCGCCCGGTTGAGGCATCCGGTGATCGACTCGGACGGCCATACGGTTGAATTTCAACCGGCCCTTCAGGACTACGTACGCAAAGTCGCCGGCGCTGACCTCGCGAGCCGCTATCGCTTCGACGGCGCGGGCTGGTATCGGATGACGCAGGAGCAGCGCGAGGCGGAGCGTCCGTGGCGGCCGCCGTGGTGGGCGCTGCCGACCAAAAATACCCTCGACCGCGCGACCGCGACTTTTCCGAAGTTGCTGCACGAACGCCTCGATCAGACTGGCATCGATTTCGCGGTGCTTTACCCGACGGTCGGTCTGGCAGCGCCGCATATCCGCGAAGATGAGTTGCGACGCGCGACCTGCCGCGCGTTGAATACCTTTTACGCCGATATTTTCCGCGAATACGCCGACCGCCTGACACCGGCCGCGGTGATCCCGATGCACACCCCGCGGGAGGCCATCGCGGAATTGGAATACGCGGTCAAAACCCTCGGCCTCAAAGTGGTCATGATGGCGGGGCATGTGCGCCGCCCGATTCCCGCAGTCGAGCGCGCCCTGTCGCATCCTACGCGCTATGCCTATTGGCTCGATTTTTTCGCGATCGATAGCGCCTACGACTACGACCCGGTCTGGGCCAAGTGTATCGAGCTGGGGGTCGCGCCGTCATTCCATTCTTTCGGTATGGGATGGGGCAGTCGCGCCTCGATCTCTAATTACATGTTTAACCACATCGGGCACTTCGCCGCCGCGGGCGAAGCGCTCTGCAAGGCGCTGTTCTTCGGCGGTGTCACGCGGCGTTTCCCGCAGTTGCGCTGCGCCTTTCTTGAATGCGGTGTCGGATGGGCCTGCAGCCTGTTCGCAGACCTGATCGGCCATTGGGAAAAGCGCAACGGCAAGGCTATCGGGAACTACGATCCTGCCAACCTCGATTTGAAACTATTTCAACAACTCGCGCGGCAGTATGGCGGCAACCTTGTGACGGACAAGCTTGAGGGTCGGAACCAGGGTTGGGGCGTCGCCGGCACGAAAGAGGATCCTGCCGCGCTTGATGATTGGTCACGATGCGGTATCGCGAAGGCCGAAGATATCCGCGATCTCTTCGTGCCCAATTTCTATTTTGGTTGTGAGGCTGACGATCCGATCAATGCGTTCGCCTTCGATACCCGCAAGTTGCCGTTTGGCGCCAAGCTCAACGCGATCTTCAGCTCCGATATCGGCCATTGGGATGTCCCGGATATGACTGAGGTTACCGAGGAAGCCTACGAACTCGTCGAGCGCGGAGTAATCAACGAGGACAACTTCCGCGATTTCGTCTTTGCGAATCCCGCTCGCCTCTGGACCAGCATGAACAAGAAGTTCTTTGATGGTACTAGCGTCGAAGGAGCGGTTAAGGCACTTCTGGAAAATGATCCGAACTAAAAATCCCGACCGAGCCTGGCGGTGACCGGAACTCGCTGACAACCAATGCTTTGATGTTCCGCGGCGGAAAAAGCTGAGAAACAGTATGACGGCCGACCGTTGGATACTGCGCAGGACCGCTCACCAAGCTTGTGGAATCAAACATCAGAGGGGATCGTGACGCGTGCTCTCCTCTGATACTACGATGAGCACGCCCGCTCCCGTTAGCTCCAGCGCTGTAGGAGTATTTTTTCCAGGGGACCTGACAACGCTGCCGCAACAACTCGCTTCGAGCAGGTGTGCGCGTATGAGTAT
>Ga0074045_10005606_pt1 | contig 10922 bp, 9 predicted proteins | sample BogForMeECP23OM2_FD_94442 | JGI IMG/M metagenome (GOLD analysis project Ga0074045, IMG submission 94442) | Bog forest soil microbial communities from Calvert Island, British Columbia, Canada - Bog Forest MetaG ECP23OM2 | ecosystem: Environmental > Terrestrial > Soil > Wetlands ... | reverse complement strand
CCGCGCGATCATGGTCGAAAGGGTCGAGGGTGTGACGCGGCCGCTCGCGACGCTCGCGTTCGACCGCCGCTTCAACTGCTCGCGATGTGGTACGGCGTATCCCGAACCCACGCCCGCCCTGTTCTCGCCCAACAGCCCGCTCGGCGCCTGCGCCCGCTGCGAAGGCTTTGGGCGAACCGCCGAACTCGATCTCGATAAAGTTATTCCGAATCCGCAGCTCTCGTTGCGGCAGGGTCTGGTGGCCCCGTGGCGCACGCCCGCCTACCGCGAGATGCACGAATGGATGATCAAATGCGCGCGACGGGCACGGGTTCGCACCGCCGCGCCGCTCACCGAGATGTCGCCCGAGGAACGCACCTGGCTGTTCGACGGCGAGCCGGGGAGCTCGAAAAAATGGGACGAGCGCTGGCCGGGCGTGCGCGGCTTCTTTCGCTGGCTCGAACGCAAACGTTACAAGACCCACGTCCGGATCCTGCTCGCCAAATACCGGCGCTTCACGCCTTGCCCGGATTGCGGCGGCGGCAAGCTCAAGCCGGAGGCGCTCAACGTCCTGATCGACGGCAAAACGATCGCCGCCGCCGGTCATATCGCGGTCCGCGACCTGCCGGCGTGGATCGCCGCTTTGGGCAAAAAGCCTGAGGTCGCCCTCCGCGGCGGCGTGCTGCTGCGCGAACTCAAGAACCGCGCCGGCTACCTCAACGAGGTCGGGCTCGGCTACCTGACGCTCGAGCGGCAGGCGCGCACGCTCTCGGGCGGCGAGGCGCAACGGATTCATCTGGCGAGCGCGCTCGGCGGACTGCTGTCGGGCACGCTCTACGCGCTGGACGAACCAACGGTCGGCCTGCACGCTGCCGACTCGCGACGGCTGCTGGTGGTGCTGCGCCATCTGCGCGACCTCGGCAACACGGTCGTGGTGGTCGAGCATGATCCCACGATGATCGCGGGCGCCGATTATCTGGTCGAGCTGGGACCGGGCGGCGGCCGCAAGGGTGGTAATCTGGTGTGGTCCGGCGCTCCGCGCGACGCACCGGCCGCAAACGGCGCCGGCTCACCCGGACGGGCCCTGCTGATGCGTGCGCTGGCGCGCGAGCGGCGGATTCGCCGGGGCGACGCCAAGCTCAAGATCGTGCAGGCGAGCGAGAACAATCTGCGGCGCGTCACCGCCGAAATCCCGCTCGACCGCCTGGTCTGCCTGACCGGCGTCTCGGGCTCCGGCAAATCCACGCTGATGGAGACCGTGCTCTACAACAACTACCTGCGCCATAAGGGCGAAGCGATCACCGAAGTCGGCGCCTGCGAGCGAATCGAGGGTTTCGACCAGATTAGCGAGATGGTCCATCTCGGGCAGGAGCTGCCGACGCGCTCGCTGCGCTCCAACCCGGCGACCTATCTGAAAATCTATGACGATATCCGCAAACTGTTTGCGGCGAGTCCCGACGCGCGCCGGCTGAAAATCAAGCCGCGCGACTTCTCGTTCAACGTCGAGGGCGGCCGCTGCACCCGCTGTCACGGCACCGGCACCGTCATTATCGAGATGCACTTCATGGCGGACCTCGAAGTCCAGTGTGAGGTCTGTGACGGCCGGCGCTTCCAGAGCCGTATTCTCGCGATCCGCTTCCAGGGGCGTAACGTCAACGAGGTGCTCGACCTGACGGTCGACGAGGCGCTGGTGTTCTTCGCCAAATATCCCGCGATCGCGCGCCGGCTCGAACCCCTGGCCGCGGTCGGTCTCGGCTATCTGCAACTCGGGCAGGCAAGCTCGACCCTTTCGGGCGGCGAAGCCCAACGGTTGAAGCTCGCGCGGTTCCTGCTGGCGGACCTCGAACCACTGCCCGCGACGGCCAGCGGGATACGCGCCGGGCGGCTGTTTCTGCTCGACGAACCGACCACGGGACTCGCGTCGTCCGATATCAAGCGGCTGATGCGCGTGCTAACCCGGCTGGTGGCCGAGGGCAATACCGTGGTGGTGATCGAGCATAACCTGGAATTCATCGCGCAGGCCGATTACCTGATCGACCTCGGTCCGGGCGGCGGCGACGAGGGCGGCAAAATCCTGGTGGCCGGCGACCCGCTCAAGGTCGCCGCCTGCGAAAAGTCGAGCACGGGACGTGAATTGCGTCTGCTGTTCGGGCTGCCCGCGACCGGCGTCCGGACGATCAAGTCGGCGCTGCGCGAGGCGGCGGCGGAGGCCTGATCGGACGGGCGGGTGACGGGGTCGCCGGCCGGCATAAACCAAAACTAATTTGTGGAACGGCGCGTGGACCTCTTGTAATATCGTCTTCCAAGATTGCGGCCGGGAGGGATTCGTCGATGTCGATCCAGGACTCCTCGTCACCCAAGCTCCAGGGGTTTTTTCTCGAACTGGTCCGCAAAAGCTTCGACCAACTCGGCATGGGCGACCGCCAGATTGTCGAATATATCGCGTCCCTGTTGACCGAGTTCAGTCACTCGGATCGCTGGCTGCGCATGCGCGACACCGAGGGCAAGCGGCTCACCAGCACGGTCGAGATGCTGCTGGCGGAAATCGACGACCAGCTCAGCGCGGCGGCGCGCGTGGAGGCGGAGCGCACGGTGCGCAAATACGTTGGTGATTACACCCTATTCATGTCGGGGCTCTTTCGGCGCTTCGTCGAGCGTGGCGGCTATCTCGGTTATTATCTCCAGGAAGGCGCCCGCTCCTATCGCGCGGTCTCGGAACTCGACGTCTCACTCTACCGGCCGGGATTTTTGATGTTTGAAGAGCTGGGCCGGAGCTTCGAGAGCTATTCCGGTGCGCTGGACTTCATGCAGAAGTGCTATTTCACGCCCGCGCCCAATGAAGATCCGTTCGCGGGATTTTTCCGGCAAATCGCGGGCTGGAAGCACTACGCACTATCCAACAATTGACCGCGGCCGGGCTTGCGCGACTTCGCGCAAGGCCTGTGCGGATTCGTGAGCGAAAGCTTACGATGACGACCGCGCGCGCGCCGGAGCGGCTCGATCACTGTCTCGTGCGGCTCGGGTTGGCGCCTTCGCGGCGGGCCGCCCGGGAGTTTATCGAGGATGGGCGGGTGCGCGTCAACGGCCGCCGCCTCCCCAAAGGCGCGAGCGTCACCAGCGGGGACCGCGTCGAGCTGGTGGACCCGGCCCCGCCGCTGGAAATACTGCCCAATCCAACGATCGACATTCCGATCCTGTACGCGGACGCCGCGATGCTGGTCGTCAACAAGCCCGGCCTGATGCCGTGTCATCCGTTGCGCGCCGGCGAACGCGACACGGTGATCAACGCGGTCGTCGCGCAATATCCGGAGACGGCGTTCGACGGGGGCAAGCCGCTCGAAGGCGGCCTGGTCCATCGGCTGGATAACGGGACCTCGGGCGCCCTGATGATCGCCCGCACGCCCGCGGCGCTGAGGACGCTCCGGGCCGCGCTCCGCAGCGGCGCCGTGCGCCGCGAGTATCACGCGCTCGTCGTCGGCGATCTCGCCGCGCCGGTCGAGATTGCGACCCCGATCGCGCATCATCCGAAGAATCCCCGCAAGATGGTCACATCACCCGCGACGGAGCGGGATTATCGTGGTCGCCCGGCGGCGACCTCGATAATCCCGCTCCGCCGACACGGGGCCTACACGTTCGTGCAGGCCCTGCCGCGGAGCGGCAGCCGCCATCAGATTCGAGTGCATCTGGCGAGCATCGGCCATCCGCTTGCCGGGGATGAACTGTACGGCGGCCCGGCGGCAGCGATGCTGCCGCCGGGCCGCTTCTGGCTGCATCTGGCCGCCCTGGAGCTGGACTCGCCCGCCGGCGGGCGAGTCCAGCTCCAGGCCCCACTGCCCGCGGATCTGCTGGAGGCGCTGCGGGCGCTGGGCTAAAGCCCAGCGCCCGCAGCGCCTCCCCGGAGCGGCCTTTACGTGCAAGTCCCGCCGGCCCTCAAGGTCACATGCAAGAGGTCCCAGGTTCAAGTCCTGGTGCGTCCACCAAAATTCAAGCATTTTCAAGCATTTCGTGCACGGGGCGTCTACATTAGGAGACGCTTCGTGCATTACGAAACGATTCGGTCAGACACAGTTTAGACACAGCACCCTCTGTTGCTACGGCGCCGACGGGTGATAAGGGCAATCTTCTGGACAGAGCGAAACCGTTCTATCGCTTCGCGAAACATGCACGCCAAATTCGCGGTCATCGCAATTTCGGCACAACGCTGTCAGATGCCGCTCCTTGCCGTCCGCCACATTTTGCGCGAGCCCTTTCAAGTCGGTGCTCAGTCTCCCGCAATTCGGACAAATTAGGACAATCTGGTGGCTCGGCGCAGCTTGTGCCATAACCGACGACGGCTTACGAGATTCGGTCGAGGGACCCTCAAGAGACTCGTTATATTTGGTTAGAATGGTGGCTCGGTCGGCATCCTGCTCCCCTGTCATGAAAATCGGTCTCACCGGAAGGCCTAGATGCGCCATCTCTGCCGATGGATAGAAAGCGTTCCCGAGCCGGAACGCATTAGGTAAGAAAATTGATCCATCAGAGATAATCGGTCGAGGAGACGCGACTTGCGCCTGGAGTGCGGATACAGACTGTGCGATGCCCTTAGTAAGCGCGAGAAGCTCTATCATCGGATCGGGCTGCTTTTCCTCTATGGATTTACGGTCCAGGACAGGAACCTTTTGCAACAGCTCGTCCAGTCGAGGCCACCATTGCTCAAAAGCCTCCTTCACCTGCGTCTCGCTCAGTTCGACCTCTTTGCTACTGCCAAGAAGCGCCGAATGCATGGAGCGGACCAAATCAAAAGTCTCCTCTTTCGTCGTTCGCTTGCACTGAAACTGAGAAAGCGGATGTTGCGGGTTAACTTCTTCAAGTCCGATTAGGTACTGACAAACGTGAGTTTTCTCATCGATGGTCTTCGCGAGCGCCCCGGCCTCGAAGACAAGCCACGGAGCAGTAAGGTTTTCAGGAGTGACGCAAATCACGCCGAACTTGGTTTGTGACAAGTGTTTGGCTATCTCGGCGTTCCAGCGCGCCCCAGCCAAAATATCTTCGGAAGACATCCATGGCTTCACCATCTGGATGACCTGCTTCAACCAGACATGCAGGCACTGCGCAACATATTTGGACCGTTCGCCAGACCAGCTAATGAAAACGTCCATAGAACTCTTCTTACCCGACTTTGCTCACAGACAGAATTTCGTTCATATCGTTGCGCCCTTCGACCTATTGCAGCTCTCGCACAAGAGTTGGACATTCCGCTCTGTGTTGCCGCCGCCCGATGCGACGGGAATGATGTGGTCGAACTCCAATTTTTCCCGCTCGCCACATTTCACACATTGTCCCTTGTCTCTCTGCCAGACGAAAAGTCGGACGCTTTCAGGGATCGGCTCGCGGGACGCCCCCTCCAGCCTTTCCATATTTTCGAGCGCTTCCACTTCGCGTTGCACCCTGCGAAAATATCGTTCCTTCCGAAGGACTTGGTGCTTTATCAGCAGAATTCCCTTATCGTCGGTTACAAATATCTCTCCATCCTCATCGAGAAAGACAATTTCTGGGTCTGTTGATTCGAGCCTCACAATTTTGCCTCGGTAGGCCGAAAAAGAGACAAGTGTTGGAGATTTGCCCTCGTGAATTATGATACGATTCAGCGTCCCTTGTGGTTCATGCTGTTGTTTTTGCATGAATTCAGCAGCCGCTTGTTTATAGGAAAGAGTATCGTGCACTGCCTGTAAATAAGCGCTGCAATCATGTCGCCACTTTTCATCTGCTGATTCTTTCTCCTCCCATGCCTTAGTTGCCTCCTGAGTTGTCGCGAAGGGAAAGCCCATAATCCTATCCACATCGCCCGGCGCCACCATTTCATCCCATGGGCTTAGACCAGTATAAGTCGTTGGTCTTTCGGGACACTTCCCCACGTCCGGCCATTCATTCTTAGACGAGTATATCGCCTCGAACCACACTCCATTATCTACCGAGAATTGCAGTCCGCCCTTCTCGGAGAATCGAAGCATACCTACAATCTTTAGCGTGGTCCTCGACATGATTGTGTCATGAAACTTTAGCGTAGGGCTTCCGCAACGTCCAAGAGCCCGAAAACATCCCCAAACGCGCCCTTTGCGTATGCTCTCGCCCAACATTCTCTCGCTTGACGTTTTGACTGCGACTCACACGTTCTCCTAAACCGCTGACCCACCCCTTTTGCTCGATATATTCCTCAGGCGTGGCCGTCGAGATGCACCCTGCGGCTGTGGAACAGTCATTCGCCATCGACCTTGCACAGCGTCCCAGTCAATCAAGCTTGAAATAGGGCTCGGGGGCAGGCGCCTGGGGCGCGAACTATGCCCGTTTCAGCTCGGCCGGCGGATGGGGCGTCGAGACTGGCGTGATGGACGAGGGCGGCACTTGCCCAAACGCGGCCTTGGGTCAGAGCTGCTGGGTCGGCGACCCCTTCGAGCTGACTGGGGAGACTTCGATGTTAGCGACGCCTCAACTGCGCGGAACCGCTAGGCAAAACCGCCGCCGCCCAGCCGGGTCAATCTCAAGAACCCGCCTGGCGGCGGTTTTCTTTGGCATCAGGCGGGTGGCAATGAAGCTGGAAGGGCGCGGAGCTCGCGATAACGCTTCACCGCGATTTCCAGATACGTCTCGTCAGTATCGATACCGATGAAGCGGCGACCGAGCTTCGCGGCCGCAATCCCGGTCGTTCCGCTGCCGACGAATGGATCGAGCACGAGATCCCCCGGGTCGCTGGACGCGGCGATAATACGTTCCAGCAGCGGCAGCGGCTTTTGCGTGGGATGGGCTCCATGCTCCTTCTCGGCCCGGGTCGACGCACCGATCCGCCACACCGACTTCATCTGGCGGCCGCCCGCCTCGGCGCGCATCGCCTGATAGTGGAACTTGTGCTTGCTTTTCTTTTCACGCGCCGCCCACAGCAGGGTTTCGGTCGCGTGCGTAAAGTAACGGCAACTCAAGTTGGGCGGCGGGTTGGGTTTCTCCCAGGTAATGTCGTTGAGGAGCTTGAAACCCGCCTCCTGCATCGCGAAGCCCACCGAATAGATCACGTGACGCGTACCCGAGACCCAAATCGTGCCGTTTGCTTCAAGCGTCTCCCGGCAAGCCCCCAGCCACGAACGGTTGAATTCGTGCATCTGTGCGATCGATTCCAGACGGTCCCAGCGCCCCTTGTCGACCGCGACCATCCGGCCGGCGTGGCAGGTGACTCCGCCGTTGGAGAGAAAATACGGGGGATCGGCAAAAATCAGCGCGATCGAGCCGGCGAGGCCGAGACGCGGGAGCGTTTCAAGCGCGCCGCCGTGATACAGGACAAAGGCGGCATCGTCGGAAACAAAATAGGGCCGAAGATCAATCGGGGCGCATGACGCGTCATTTTCCGCAAGTATCCTCACCACAACCGCAACCCTCCACGAAGTCAAGCGTGCACTCCACCGCATACGCTTCGCCAGGGAAGCTCTGCACAAGTGATTTCTTTAGAATCGCTTCGCGTAGGTCCTTCGACACGGCTCGCGATGCTCGCCGGCTCAGGATGACAGCTAAGGCTTGTGCAGACGTTCCCAAGCTGATCACCTAACGACGCGTGAGCGCGCTCCGGATATCCGCCGCCACCGTCGCGGCCGCGACCTCGGTGCCGCCATAATGGTGCAATTCGTGGCCGTCGGCGCCGATCAGATAAAGCTGGTCCACATGGGTCAACTCGTCGCCCGGATCACCCTCCGGCACGCCATACCTCTTCAGGATGCGGGCGACCTGTTCGCGCTGACCGGTGAGAAAGACCCACCCCGGACCGACCGCGCCTTGCGCCTTCGCATAAGCCGTAAGTTGCGCGGGGCCGTCTTCCTTGGGATCGGTCGTCACGGAGACCATCGTCACCTTGGTATTGAACGACGGATCAAGCTCCTTGGAAACGCTTTTCATCTTCGCCGTCAGCAGCTGGCATACACCCTGGCAGGAGGCGTGAATGAATCCGACCAGCACCGGTTTCCCCTTAAGCGCCGCGAACGAGACCGGATGGCCCGCCTGATCGACCAGCGCCGCGTCAGGCAGATAGTCGGGAGCCGTCGCTGATCCGCCTTGAACTTCCGTGGCTCGCGCGATCAGTGGCGCGCTGAGCAGCGCAATAGTCAGAAGCGCGTACCACGCACTCATTCGCATCCAAAAAAAGCTTGCCCGAATCGGCGATCCGGCTGTGTGCGTCGGTTTGGTTTTCATGACTGCTCTCCTTACTTACCTTGGACGCACCTCGCGGACTCTCGGCCTTCGCTTGCGCTCCGCTAATGGACCCATCGCTACATATTCTTCTTCGCACTTTCCGCCGCGATGTAATCGGCCTGTCGAATTGCCAGGGTTACAATCGTCAACGTTGGGTTCTCGCCGCCTCCGGTCGTGAACTGGCTGCCATCCGAGATAAACAGGTTCTTTATATCATGGGTCTGCCCCCATTTGTTACAGACCCCGTCGCCGGGCTTCTCGCTCATCCGCGCCGTGCCCAGGTTATGGGTGGACGGATACGGTGGCACCGCGATAGTTTCGGTCGCACCGACCGCGTTGTAGATATCGGCGCCCCGCTTGAACGCATAATTCCGCATCGCGAGGTCGTTGGCGTGATCGTCGTAATGCACGTTCGGGATGGGCAGGCCGTATTGGTCTTTCTCCGTGGGATGGAGCGTGATGCGATTCGTCTCCTGCGGCATATCTTCGCCAACGATCCACATCCCGGCCATGTGATCGAACTGTTCGAGCTGACGCGCGTAGTCGCGGCCCCACGCGCCGGGATTCAGGAACGCCGCCGCAAACGGGAGCCCCAATGAGATAGTCTCGAATTCGAACCCGCCCGCGAAGCCGCGCTTCGTATCCAATTTCGATTCGTCGCCGATATAACCCGCCATCACGGTCCCGCGATACATATGTACCGGCTGCTTGAAAATTCCGTAAACCGATCCGGTGGTATGGCGCATGTAGTTCCTGCCGACCTGCCCGGACGAATTAGCCAGTCCGTCGGGAAAGCGGGACGAATGTGAATTGAGCAGCAGGCGCGCCGTCTCGATCGAATTGCCCGCCACACAGACTATCCGGGCGCGCTGCACGTTGTGTGCGCCGGTTTTGTCGGCATACAGGACACCCGTCACTTTGCCGCTGTCGTCGTGGATAATTTGCAGGACCTGCGCCTGCGCGCGCAGATCGAGCTTGCCGGTCTTCTGCGCCTTCGGGATTTCAGTATACAGCGTCGACCATTTCGCCCCTGATTTGCAACCCTGAAAACAAAAACCCAACTGCCAGCAGGCTGAGCGATCGTCGCGCGGGCGGCTGTTGATCGCCATCCGGCCGGTATGCACGGTCTGGTACCCAACGCGGGTCGCGCCGTTGTACATCACCTTGAAGTTGTTGTTGCCGGGCAGTCCCGGAATGTCGTTGGTCCGGGTCACGCCCATCTTCGTTTCGGCCTTGGCGTAGTAAGGCTCGAGTTCGGCGAGGGTCAGCGGCCAATCCAGCAGGTTGGCGCCGCTGACGTTCGCGTAGGTGCTGCTGGCTTTGAACTCGTGCTCCTGGAAACGCAGCGACGCGCCGGCCCAGTGCGTCGTGGTGCCGCCGACCGTCTTGCAGGTCCATGCCGGCAGATTGGGAAAATCTTTCGCCACCCGCCAGGAGCCGGACGTAGTACGTTTGTCGAGCCAGGCAAGCTGTTTGAAGGCCGGCCATTCATCGTTGACGAAGGTCGCCGATGACTGATGCTTGCCCGCCTCGAGCAACACCACCTTGAAACCTTTTTGACACAGCTCGTTGGCGAGCGTTCCGCCGCCCGCACCCGATCCGATGATGACAACGACGGAGTCGTCCTTGAGATCGTATTTCGCCACAGTCGCTATCCTCGGGCCGGCTTGGGGCTCGCCGTTTCCGATGGATCGGGCAGCCAGTTCAGATCGTTGAAGCCATGATGGATATAGCCGCCGAACGGGTATGACGCGCCCGGATAGCCGAACTGCCTCCACACGTCGTGATTGTTGTAGAGCGACACGATCGCTGTACTCTGCACCTTCTGGAAGAACGGCGAGGTATCGATTTTGGTCAGGACCGCGACCTGCTCGTCGGGGGAAAGCGTGACGAATTTCGCGGCCTGCGCCTGATCGAGGCTGGCGACGCCGTCATGCAGCAGTTTGGCGGTCGCCGGGGTCGCGGCGGCCTCGTGGTCGAGGTCCTCAACCACTTTCCAGTAGTACGAATCGTTCAGCCGGTCATGAGGAAAAATCTGCCGCGCCATCTTGAGCAAGGTGGCGCCCTCGTGCTGATCAAATACCGCCAGCTTCACCGCCTCGCCCGCGGCGTAACCGACCACCGTCACGCCCGAGGCCGCCGCTGCCGCGGTGCCCGCCGCGACGATCGCTCCGCGCTTGAGGAATTCCCGTCTTTTCATCTGCTTTCCTGTACCGTCACCGAGCTCACTTCACTTTGCCAAGTTCGCGCACGTGCGCGACCAGCGCCTTGACGATCCCCGGCTCGTCTTCAAGGTCGGGATTCGCCGCCATCTGATCACTCAGTCCGACCGCGCCGCCACCTTCCACGATCGCTTTTGCAATCTGGTCGTTAGTGACTGCTTTTTGCCAGTCCCGCTTGTGAAAGTTGATCGGTCTGGGTTTCAGCGCCGCCGCGCCGGGTCCGTCGCCTCGCCCCTCCGTACCGTGACAGGGCGCGCATCGTGATTCCCAGATTGCCGCCGCCTGCGCCTTGGCTGCCGCGCCGGACGCGGCGCCGCTCGCTGGTGCGTCGGGCGCCTGCGCGAGCAGCCGAGCGGGTGAAACGAAGGTGCAGAGAACGGCAAGAATCGCGGACGAGCTTAAGCGAGCCAGGCGGGCGGACATAACCGGTAGGAACTCTCCACGATGCCTGCTATGGAATCAGGACCGCGCGTCCTTTGACCGCGCCGTTCTTGAGATCCTGCAAGGCGG
>Ga0074045_10005605_pt1 | contig 10922 bp, 8 predicted proteins | sample BogForMeECP23OM2_FD_94442 | JGI IMG/M metagenome (GOLD analysis project Ga0074045, IMG submission 94442) | Bog forest soil microbial communities from Calvert Island, British Columbia, Canada - Bog Forest MetaG ECP23OM2 | ecosystem: Environmental > Terrestrial > Soil > Wetlands ... | reverse complement strand
TTTCGCGGTCAAGGAAGAAGCAGCACCACTTATGCGGTTGATTCATAATCACCCCGCTCTGAGCGTTATAGTCACGGGCATGGGAAAGCTTAATGCTGACAGCGCGGTCCGGTCCTTTTTTGAACAACAAAAGCCGAAACTGGTCTTGACTTGTGGATTTGCAGGAGGACTAGACCCAGAACTGACTTTGGGCACCGTGGTATTCGAAGAAAATACGGGTGCCGGCCTTGGAACTTTTTTGGAAAAACATTGCGCGAAGCGTGTCAAGTTTTTTTGCGCTTCCCGTATGATCATAACCCCGGCAGAAAAACGCTCTTTACGTGAAAAAACCGGCGCAGACGCTGTGGAGATGGAATCCGGAAGCATTCAGGCGCTCTGTAGCAAGCGCCATATTCCCTGCGCTACCGTTCGCATCATCTCCGATACGGCCGATGAGGAATTGCCGCTCGACTTCAATCTGCTTATGGCTCAGGATAACAGTATCAGCTATGCCCGTTTGGGGCTCGCGTTGCTAAAGTCACCAGGTAAGGTTCCGCAGATGCTATCATTTCGTAAACGGACAACCAAGGTTGCGGAAAAACTGGCGAATGTCTTAAAAGACGTGCTTCAGAAGCACTGCGGAAACTGAACGCTTGAGACGTAACTTAAACGTTCCAAATTTTACCACCGATTCATTGTTTCCCCATGCGTTTCACGTATAACTGCTCTTTTCTGGTTTGTTGAGGAAGTGGAAAGACCAGAAAAAAGCAAAGTGTGGCGAGAACAGAAAACTTCAATACTTTTTAGAGAGAAGTTGCGACGTACATCACATTGAAGAATGAAGATATGGCATCATCTCATCCCTTGTTCCGTGCAAGCATAGGTACTGTATTTTCGCTTGAGCGTTGCAGGTTATTTCCCGGCATGTCGTTCATATCTGGGCGGAAGAGGTTCCTGAGAAGGGAGCAACTTTTTATTTTACACTTGCTTGCGGATGTGGCAATATAATTTTGACTGAAACGCAATAGAATAGATAGTTTCAAGAATTGCATTTGAAGTTGACTATAAACCATAAGCAATAAATTATAAACTCTACGTTATGACCAAACAGATACGTTTGTTAATAATTGAAGATTCAGAAAATGATGCCTTACTCCTGGTCCGCGAGCTCCGCCGCGGAGGGTATGAGCTTTTCTTTGAGCGCATTCAAACGTGTGAGGAGATGCAAGCAGCACTCGAACGCTGCGAATGGGATGTCGTGATTTCCGATTATGTCATGCCGCGATTCACTGGGCTTGATGCACTGACGGTCCTCCAGAAAAGCGGCTTGGACATTCCCTTCATTATCGTGTCCGGCAACATCGGGGAAGATATTGCCGTCAGAGCGATGAAGGCGGGGGCGCATGACTATCTCATCAAGGGGAATCTGGCAAGACTGACCCCTGCCGTAGAACGGGAACTTCGAGAGGCCGAGGTACGGCATGCGCGAAAAAAGGCAGAGGACAGCCGGAACCTCCTTGCAGCGGCAATTGAATCATTGGCCGATGCTGTTGTCGTTACGAATGATCAAGGTTATATTCAATACGTAAATCCTGCGTTTGAGCACATAACCGGTTACACACAGCAGGAAGCACTGGGCCGCACCCTGCATATACTCGAGAGCGGGAAACACGACGAGGCGTTTTACCGGTCACTTCGGGATACGATCTTACGTGATGGTGCCTGGTTCGGCAGACTCTTCAATAAGAAAAAGGATGGGACTCTATACCTTGAGGATTGCACCTATGCTCTGGTAAGGAATGATCAGGGAACCATTACCAATTATGTCTCGGTGAAGCGCGATGTGACAGACAAGGTCAGGCTCGAGTCCATTGCCGAGTCTGTCAATATGATGGACAACATCGGCTATATTTTTTCAGGGGTCAGGCATGAAATCGGCAATCCCATCAATTCCATCAATATGACGTTGTCCATACTGAAACAAAAGCTCGGCACAATTGACCAACCGGCCGTCAATGGGTACCTTAACCGCGCTTTGCATGAAGTTTCGAGGATAGAATATCTTTTACGAACTTTGAGAAACTTCAATATGTTCGAGAAGCCCCTCGTGCAGAACCTTCAGTTGCGGCCTTTTATGGAAAAATTTTATGCCCTTACGAGCGAGGATTTCAGGGCTAAGGGCATCGAGATCGTTACTTCCATCGACAAGGATGTGCAGAGTTGTTATGCAGATCCGCGCGTGCTTCAGCAGGTGCTGATCAACCTTCTCACCAATGCAGCGGACGCCCTGGACGGACGGAAGAATCCAAAAGTGACCATCACCATTTTTAGGCTTGACGACGGCATCCGGATCAGTATGGAGGACAATGGATGCGGTATACCCGAAGATAAATTAAAAAACCTTTTCAAGCCTTTTTATACCAGCAAGGTTCATGGCACCGGTCTCGGTTTGGTCATCGTAAAAAAGATGATTTCACAAATGAATGGAAATATTGAAATCTCGAGCCGCGAGAACGTGGGATCGGTCGTGAATATCTATCTGCCTTCCTCAGGAGACGGTGTAGCGGCCGAATGAAGCTCTGAGCCTGATCTGAGCAAACTGTGCTCTTGTGTTAATTTCGATCCTTTCTTCCAAACGAGCTCCTTGGTACTCATGTACTCATGAGTACACAGTAAAGTTTGTATTTTGATACCGCTTTCCCCCCTGAAATGGGAAGAGGAAGCTTTTCAGCCGATTTCAAATCTTCCCTAACCCCTTTATGCAAAAAAGAGGGGCATACAACATATTGCACTGCAGAATAATACAAAAAAAATTACTTTTGATACACGGTCTTGCCCTTCGTTCTAATCCTCTTCCGGTCAGGAAGAGGGGACTAAAAGGAATGTAACAGCTGTTATTTCGTTTGTATGAGCATGCATCCTCTCTCATCCGGGTTAAAATCGAATCTTTTCCGAAACAAGTGCTATACTTATACACGGTAGTCAAGCGAAACGCATTGTGAGGTTACATTATGAGACGCTTTCCCCTCCTTGCCGCTCTGTTAGTCCTGGTACTTCTCATTCTTCTTGCAGCGCCGTTCAACGCCGCCGATGCCCAGGAAGCAACGGTAACCGTAGAAAAATCTAGGATCACACTGGAGAACTTTGCGAATGACAAGAACAATGTTTTTTTTCAGGAAAACCTTAAAAAAGCCAAAGGCATTCTGATTTTTCCGCAGGTGCTTAAATCAGATTTTTTCTGGGGCGGTGCAGCGGGAACCGGCGTTCTTTCGGTTCGAAATGAAAATACAGGCGAATGGAGCCAGCCCGTGTTTTATACTATCAGTTCCGTGAGTTTCGGGTCCCATATGGGCGCCCAGACCGCAGAAGTAGTCATGCTAGCCATGAATAAGAAGGCCGTTGATATGCTGTACGCATCATCGGTTAAATTGGGTGGTGACATGTCCGTTATAGTGGGTCCTTACGGGACAGACTTCAATAAGCATGTAATTGCTGATTTTTTTTCTTTCGCAATGTCAAGGGGCCTGTATGCTGGGCTGGATTTGCAAGGTTCGGGACTTGCCGTGCGTGACGACCTGAACAAAGCCTATTACGGGAAGGAAATGCGGCCTGTTGATATTATCGTTCAAAAAGAGGTCAGCGACCAGACCACTCCACAATTCCTCGACGTGTTACGAACCCGCTAAGCGAGTAAAGACCGTCGTCTTTTCCTTCTGAAGAACGTCTCCTGAGACGACAGGAGGGCCGGATCTGCATCAGCTGGATGCAAAACTGCTTCCTCCTGCCGTCACTATCTCATTCGACAGCATCTTTCGATACCATCCTTAAGCGGCTTTGCCCTGCAAATAAACCGGCACGAAGACTTCATCACAGAATGTATCAAATGATGTCGGCGTGGTATTTGCTTTTGATCGCTTTATAGCACCGGTGATGCGGCCATCATTCATGGCCCGGCTCATCTCGATGAAAAGTCTGCTCATGTCGGGTGAGAGTCCTGCGTTAACGAGCCCCTTTTGCGCTTCATCATAAGGAAACGTGATGTAATTAAGATCAGGCTTGCCGATCTTGCCGCCGATGATCATGGTCGCTTCGATTAGACTCAGATCGCGCTGGCCGAGCAGATACTCCACAGTTACACCAGTAAAATCTCGTTTTACCAGGCGCTCGGCAATAAACTCCGCAATGTCCTTCGTTGCAATCATCGGGAGTTTGATATCTCCCAGTACCGCGCTGCCGGTAATTCCCTTGGATTTTATCATGTCGATGTTCATGAGCAGGTTCTCCATGAAGTACCCAGCACGAACATGCATGACATTCAGTTCCTTGATGCGGTTCAGGCGTTTCTCCTGTTCGTGCAGACTCAGGATAGGACCTGTACTCTGAGACTGCTCTGCACCGATGCTCGAAAGATTCACGACGTGCCTGACTTTTACGATTTCGATGGCGCGAGCAATGCTTTCTCCGATCTTGTCCGCATAGGGAATGAACGTATTCGCTCTGAGGTTCGGCGGGATCAGCGTAAATAGGGCTTCCGAGCCTTCTATTGCTTTAACAAGAAACTCTGTTTCCATGATGTCTCCAACATAGGAATGTGCCTCGCCGACATAGGTGGCATCCGCTTTAGCTTTTTTGACCAGGGAAGGCAGCAGCCGATCAGCCGTACGCGCAACCAGCCGGACGTCTTCACCCTTTCGAATAAGAATATCGGCAATTTTGCTTCCTATATTACCTGTTGCACCCAGGATCGTATACATGGCTAGTCTCCTTTCAACTAAATGTGTGTAACAAACATACCGTTAAACTAAACAGGATTAATTGACTCTTAAATAAGTATAGCGTCGATTTGCTGCTGCGTCAAGACCCGTAGGGTTCAGAAAACTCATTTCCCTACATTTCGAGAATGGTAATTTTTACAACAAATATTTAATGACGCTTTAATACGTATACGTTGGGGATATTGAATACGGCTATCAAATATGGTAAAATAACATTTCTCAATAGGCAGAGTAGGCGGATTTGCGATATACTTACGATAGTAAGTTATTCTTACTTCTTTCGGAGATCTATGAAAGAGTGATTTGTTAGAGTATTTGAATTATAAATCTCGAATACTATTGTATTATACAGGCGACATTGAAAGTCACTCGACGTTGAAGTTATTAGACATAGACGCTTTTTCTTTCTGGGAGCAACAACTTGAAAATATTGCATATTTATCCAAAAAGCCCTACCACTTTCTGGAGCTTTCATCATGCCTTGAAGTTTATCTCTAAAAAGGCGAGCCTTCCTCCGCTTGGCCTACTGACCGTCGCCGCCATGCTTCCGGGAGACTGGGAGCAGCGTCTGATCGATATGAATGTGGAGGAGATCACCGACGCGGACATTCGCTGGGCTGACTATGTTTTTTTAAGTGCCATGTCCATCCAGAAAGAGTCCACGCTGTCGGTCATTGCCCGATGCAAAACACTTGGAGTCAAAGTCATCGCCGGTGGCCCGATGTTCACGACATATCCTGAAGAGTTCAAGGATGTGGACCATCTTGTGCTGAATGAAGCGGAAATCACGCTGCCGTTGTTTCTCGAGGATTTACGGAATGGGAGAGTGAAACATGTTTACACGTCTCCTCGGTGGTCAGAGATGCGGGTTACGCCCTTGCCGCGTTTTGATCTCGTAAAGATGAAAAAATACGCATCCATGAACGTTCAGTACTCCCGGGGCTGTCCCTTTGACTGCGATTTTTGCAACATTACGGTGCTGTACGGTCGAGTGCCGCGGACCAAAGATACAAAACAGCTTATCGATGAGTTTGAGTCGCTGTACGCACTCGGATGGCGGAGCAGCGTGTTCATCGTAGACGACAACTTCATCGGTAACAAGGTAAAGCTCAAAAAAGAAGTGCTGCCGGCAATTATCGAATGGATGGTGAAGCGGAATTACCCCTTCAACCTCTATACTGAAGTCTCGATCAACCTTGCCGATGATGAAGAACTCATGCAGCTTATGGTAAAAGCCCAGTTCAACCAGGTGTTCGTAGGTATCGAGACCCCCAACGAAGAGAGCCTGACAGAGTGCAGTAAACTCCAGAACCGCAACCGGGACATGATAGCAAACGTAAAAAAGATACAGAAGACAGGCATCGAGGTGCAGGCAGGCTTCATCGTGGGATTTGACAAGGACCCGGCCTCAATCTTTGACAGGCTGAAGGCCTTTATCCAGGAAAGCGGCATCGTGACAGCCATGGTGGGGCTTCTAAACGCGCCGCAGGGCACCAAGCTGTATTATCGTCTCAAGCAGGAAGGAAGGCTGATCAAGTCTACCACAGGAGACAATACGGACTTCTCACTCAATTTCATCCCGAAGATGAACAAGGATCGTCTTTTGAAGGGATATCGTGATCTTCTCAATACCATATATGCACCAAAATATTTTTACGCCCGGTTAAAAGAGTTCTTAAAGGAGTACCGTCCGGTAAAAGCGACTACAAAATTCAAAATGAAGTTAAATCATCTTTCGGCACTGATCAAGTCCACCATTCGACTCGGCATCGTGGGCAGGGAACGGTTCCAATACTGGAAACTCATTGTCTGGTCAATGTTTCGGAAGCCGAAACTGCTACCGCTGGCCATTACTCTCTCAATCTATGGCTTCCATTTCCGCAAGGTCTTCAACAAACACGAGAAAACGCTTCTCACTCGGCTATCACGGCAGTAGCAAACACTGGTAAATGAAAGATTTTGACACAGATTGGCACGTATTGCTGTTATGAAAAAGCTTGAATATAGGCTTGAATTTCATGAAAATCGCAGTTTTTTCTCTGTTTTTTTCAGCATCAAATAACATTTAAAACTTATTTTATCTCAAAAGAAAATGCCCACACTCCCCGAGACCAAATCCCGTTCCGTTGCAGACCAGCATACGACGCACATCCCATTATATAGGGTCCTTCTCCATAACGACGACATAAATACCATGGATCATGTGACGGATGCCCTTGTGCAGGTATTCAAGTTCAACCGCACGACATGCGAAAAGATCATGATGGATGCGCACCATAACGGTGTGGCACTCTGCGCGGTTGAACCCCTTGAGCAGGCGGAACTTCACCGGAACCAGCTGTTAGCATTATCTCTCAAAGCGACGATTGAGAAGGAGTAAAGCAGTTGCATATTCGAAACTTACCATAAAAGGGTAGGAATCACCATGAGCATGGGACGACAATTCTTTAAAAACGGCATCCGGTGTGCATCTCAATATTTCGACTGCGGAATTTACCACGCAGTACACAAGGGAAGAGCGAAGGCTTGTACGAATTGCAGTATACGGACTAAGACCGTCCTTTTTTAAAAGATGACCGCTGTGCGCCGTGTATGGTGTCAGTCCCTGGCAGTGCAGAACACGGCCTTTCTGGCCGGAAAATATGAACAAAAAAGTATGGGAGCGCAAGGTAGCCCCTTATGGCCGTGGTGCTGACAAAGGCAGGCTTTACTCGGCTGAGAAAATTTCGGACATTCTGGCTAAAAAGAAGGATGTTTCGTGACCCTTGAACCCGTTATCACATCCGGCATCGGGCACCGGATTGCTCAATTTCTCAACCCGTGATTTTAATTTATAAGCGTCCTGCATTGTTCACCCATTCGAGACGGAGCCCTGTTGGTGACGAGGCAGCAATTCAAACATAAACCGGCCTTTGGAGCCAGCGATATACGTAAGTACATCGGACCGGGGTTTCTCGTTGCGGTCGGTTTCATCGATCCCGGCAACTGGGCTGCAAATATTGCAGCTGGTTCCCTGTACGGTTACAACCTTCTCTGGGTTATCACCCTCTCCACCCTGATGCTGATCCTGGTGCAGCATAATGCCGCGCATCTTGGCATCGCCACCGGGCTCTGCCTAGCCGAAGCATCCACCAGGTTCATGCGAAAGGGGACCAGCAGAACGTTTCTCTTCAGTGCTGTTCTCGCGTCTATTGCAACGACCCTCGCTGAAATCCTGGGCGCTGCAATAGGGTTGCAAATGCTGTTTGGTCTGCCGCTTTTCATCGGGTCCCTGTGCTCGGCCCTCTTTGCCGTATTCATGCTTCTTTCCAACAGCTACCGCAGCCTCGAGAGATGGATCATCGGCTTTGTGTCCCTGATCGGACTTGCTTATCTGTTTGAACTCAGTCTCGTGAACGTGGAATGGAGCGAAGCACTCAAACGGGCGGTCACACCATCCTTTCCCTCAGGCTCCATCCCGATCATCATGAGTGTCCTCGGCGCCGTTGTCATGCCTCATAATATTTTCCTTCATTCCGAAATCATACAGAGCAGGCAATGGAATCTCGAGTCACACGAAACCATCAAGAAACAGCTCCGGTTCGAGTTTCTGGACACCCTGTCCGCTATGGGAGTCGGCTGGGCAATCAACAGCGCTATGATCGTTGTGGCTGCCACCGTCTTTCATGCCAACGGTATTACGGTTACTGACCTGACCCAGGCCCAGGCAACCCTCAAACCGCTGCTCGGCAGCGCAGCAGCAACAATATTCGCACTTGCACTGATCTTCTCGGGCCTCTCATCCTCCATCACTGCGGCCGTGGCGGGGGGAAGCATCTTTGCCGGGCTTTTCCTTGAGCCCTATGACCCTGCGGACAAACACACGCGGCTCGGTATTTTTATTACCATGGTGGGCGCGCTTCTTGCGATCGCTTTTATAACCGACCCTTTGCAAGGGATCATCTGGAGCCAGATCATTCTCAGCATCCAGCTTCCACTCACTATTTTATCCCTCCTGTTTCTTACTTCCTCGCCGAAGGTGATGGGAAATTTCGTCAATAAAAGGGGAGCAAACATATTGCTGTGGTGCAGCGCCCTCGTTATCATACTCTTGAATGGTGTTTTGCTCTGGCAGTCCTTCTGAATATCCATTGCAGCTGGGAATCTGAATCGTCCGGCACCGGTTTACCTGCCCCTCTGATGTTCTTTACATGAAAAGTTAAGCTGGGACACAACATCCCTGTCCCAAACACATTCTTCCCGGAAATTACCGTCGCCACAAGCTCAGCCTCCAGAGCAGATATTGTTCATGAGCCTTATTTGTGTCGTTGTCTGGAAGTATTGACAAGGAGTCTTCGTTACTCGGATTGCCATTAGCCATTTCCTCCGCTAGCATTTTGTCAAGTGCATCATGCTCACTTCCTGCAATACTTGCCTTACTGATTGCATCGTCTGCCTTTTTTGGAAGTATATACACAGTTGACAGCAAATGCTCAACAATTTGAAGCGCAATCTCGATATCTTTTTTCCCCGGATCGACAATTTTCTGCGATGTGTCGTTTCTCATGAATCGAATGCCATGCAACCGCGCGGCATCTTTCTTAGATATATGTCCCTCGCTGGAGAGTTTATTTATTTTTTGTTTCAGATTTTTACCTCGTATGCCCAGATCACTGCACACAGCTTCAACAGCTACTCTTAAACCCATACTGGATAATAGTAAAGCTTCTTCTTGCAGAGCATGAATTACCTCATTGTACACATTCGCAACTGTTGCCGGAAAATAATGCGTATCATTAATCTTTTTATGATTTTTAATGAATTTTGGATAACAATATATTGTTTCAGGTGCACGACATTTATTACCATACTCATCAGTAGGAACGCTTTCCAAATCAACACAGATCTCCCGAAATGAAATATAATTGCAACCAGCGCACTGAATAATTTGATAAATCAAATCGCGTGCATATTCGTCCCGTTCAGATGCCACGTGTTGCGTCAAAACAACGTGGTTTGTTGGTCGGGCGCAGATTATGCAATAACTTTTTACGGGTGTATCAGACATGCCCTCTCCTTTTCGTTATATAGTTGATAGCACCGCTGATAACACATCTTTTACATCAAACCAAACTTATCATATCTTATAATGCAAATCAAGTGGTTAGTAAAATGTGCGGGTACAAGGCATTAAATACCTATCATTTGAGTGAGTTTTTTGGACTCTGGTCTCTGAAGCCCAAAAGTATCATCCTCAGTTAATGCCGCACTCTGCAATCCACTCTTCACACTTGATTGCTTGCTCCTGCTCGATTCCTCAAACATACGATCTTCATCCATCGATCCTCAAACATCTTGCATTATATATCTGCATCTGGTATTCTGTATTTGTTGATATTCCTCACTACGCAGTGCGAAATTATAAATCGATACATCCTGATTTCACCTGGAGGCTTCCATGCCCACACCCTTGCTCTTAGAAATATATTCCGATTACATCTGACCCTGGTGCTATTTCATTACCGTGCGTATTGAACAATTGAGAAAAAATTATAACATTGCTGTTCGTTGGGCCGCGTTTCCCCTCCACCCAGAAACACCTGAGGAAGGTCGCTCGCTTGAAGATCTTTTTGCCGGCCGCTCCGTCAACATCGCACAGATGATGCAGAGGTTAAAACAGGTGGCTAAAGATCTGGGCCTACCCCTCGGCGAGCGCAAAAAGACCTATAACAGCCGATTGGCCCAGGAACTGTCCAAATGGGCCGAATCCCGCGAAAAGGGGGATCAGTATCACGCCGCGGTGTTTAGCGCGTATTTTGTGGATGGCACTAATATCGGGAAAATAGAAGAGTTGGTCAAGCTGGCCGGATCAATAGGGCTGCCGAAAGATCAAGCGCGCGAAGTCCTTGTTTCCCGGAGCTTTAAACAAGCAGTGGATGAGGATTGGACGCGGTCCCGCACCGTTGGCATAAACGCGGTTCCAACATTCGTGGTTAACAATGCAAATATCGTTGGGGCACAGTCATACGAAGTTCTTGAGCAGTTTATTATAAAGGCGGGAGCACAGAAACGGAAATAATCCGTTGCAGAATGACGGCAATATGATACCGTCTCTCCGTCTCGGGTGATGTATCCTGTAATTTCATTCCACATCGACCACTTTCCGTCAGCCTCCCTTATTCTTCTTGC
>Ga0074045_10005604_pt1 | contig 10923 bp, 8 predicted proteins | sample BogForMeECP23OM2_FD_94442 | JGI IMG/M metagenome (GOLD analysis project Ga0074045, IMG submission 94442) | Bog forest soil microbial communities from Calvert Island, British Columbia, Canada - Bog Forest MetaG ECP23OM2 | ecosystem: Environmental > Terrestrial > Soil > Wetlands ... | reverse complement strand
CAGCGCGCGGCGCCGGCGTGATTCCCTGGCGGCTCGATGTCGCCCGCATCGAGGAGGATTTGTTCAACCTGGCGGCTGCCCAGCCGCCGGCGCAGCGGCGCCTGACGATCGCCGGCTGCCGTCAGCTGGGGCGCCAGTTCCGCGAGCGGGTCGCGGCGCACCACGCCAGGGCGATCGCCCGGGTCGTGCACAGCCGCGCCTGCGCATTCGACCTGCACGCCTTGCTCCCGGTGCCGGCGACGCTATTGGAACTCGGCCCGAACGATCCCGAAACGCTGGCGTGGTTGGCTGCGCATTGGGGCACCCAATGCCTGCGCCACGTCGAGGTGCGGCCCGGGCGACCGGGGCGGCGCTTGCCGGCCGGGCATGCAGTGATCGGCTACGGGTTCTTCACCGAAGGCGAGACGCCGCAGGCCGCGGTGAGCACGCTCGCGACAAGCTGGCCGGAGCTGCGCTTCGTGCTGGGCCGCGCTGTCGCATTGACCCCAAATCAGCGCGTCGCAAATAAGCCGGCCGTCGCAACGATGTCACTGACAACGAGTTCGTCACCGGATGCGAGTAGATGCGGTAAGTGGGGCGTCCGAGTCTTTGACGAGGGCGATATCTCCAGAAGCAGTCTGTCGCGTATAAGGGTCAAAGTCTGAGCACTTTGTCGCGCATAAGGGTCGAAACACGCCCTGCTGTGTTGCAGAATTAGCGTCACTCGTGCGGATTTTCGCTGCAGCAAAGACCCTGATTTTCCTCGGTTCCGTGTTGCACAATTACCGTCAGCGCGACAGGGTACGGGCGGCGTGGCGGGCATCAACGGCGTCAGTCCGGGTGGCTCCGGCACCGCCGGCAGCGCGGGCGGCGCGGCGACCGCAACGATCCCACCCTCGCGCGATCGTATCGGGTCGGCCACCGCGGACGGCGGTTGGGGCGGGATCGGCGGCAACGGCGCGGACGCGGCGTCGAGCGGCGGCGTGTCCACCGGTGCAGGCGGCAATGCGGGTGCCGGCGGCGCCGGCGGCGATGCAGGCGCGACGGTGCAGCCGAACGTCGATCGGCGGCGCTTCCGTCTGCCGTTGCAGCCGCCGGCTTGAGACCCGAAGCCAGCGCCTCCCCGGCTCGCAGCCAAGAACTGCGGCCATGGCTCGATCCTGTGACCGGCTTGATCTCTTGCAGGACCCGCGTGTGCGACGCGCCGAACTGGGTGAGATCGTCAACCGAGGCGAGCGACTGGCGGTAGCCGCCGAATGGCCGCGCCGCCTCGACATGCGTGCCGGCCTTCTACAGTGCGACCACGCCGACTCGCAGGCGAGGAGGGATCGGGCGGGCGAGGTATGGTCGACGACAACGTTAGCACCGCCCTTCAGCGCGCCCGAAACGGACGCGACGCCTTAGCCCGCGCCAGTGCGGGGGGGACACAGTGGTCGCACCTCCTGGCGGATTGGGCATGGCAATGCGAACTTGTTGTGGAGGATGCGATAGATGCCGGCCCGGCCTATGCCAAGTCGTCGCGCAATGGCGGCCTCGCCGAGGATGTCTTTGTGCCGGAGCTCGTGGATGACCGCTGGATCGCACCAGGATTGCGATCGATTACGCTTTCTGGGTCGCCCACCGTGACGTCGACCACGAGCGGGGTTCGCGGTTCACTGCACGGCTGCGCGGCATTCGCTCGGGCCGCGGACGGGCCACTGTGGCCTTTCCCGCCTGGGCGTCTCAGAATAGCTTGGATCGACCGCAGTACTGCGGCGCGCCATCGGCGGGCGCGCGCACGAGAGGTCCCTTATGGCCGAGCGCACCGACATCGTCGATATCGACAAAGATCCGTTGGGCGAACGGGCACGTCGCCGGCGTACCCTACTGCGCGTTGGCCTGCCGCTCGGCGGCGTCGGCCTCATCATCGGCTTCCTCTTCGGCATCGCGCTGTACACCGACGAGGCCAACCGCGACGGCGTGCTGGTCCTGTCGAACTCGCTGCTGGAAGGGTTGCAGGAGCGCATCGCACTCAAGGTCTCAGCCCATCTCGTCCCATCTGAGCGCGCGACGCTGCTCGCACAAAGCCTGATCGGCCGCGGCGGCGCCACGAACCGCGCGGACGAAGCGCGGGCCTTCGCCACTGCCGTGCTGCGGCACACTCCGCAGGTGGAGAACATGCTGTTCGCTGACGGCGCGGGAAACTTCCAGCTCGTCACTCGCACCAGCGCCGATGTACCCGGAGGGACCGCAACGAAACTGATCCGCATGGGCCCCGAGGGGCGCAGCGTGGAATGGGTCATCCGGGACCGCGCGGGTGCGGTTCTGACGCGCCGCGCCGATCGCGCCGACACTTATGACGCTCGCACGCGCAGCTGGTTCTCCGGTGCACGCGCTGCGGGCGACGTGTTCTGGACCCGCGTCTACGTCTTCGTCACTGGGCACGTGCCTGGTGTAACGGCCGCGGTGCGCGGACCGAACGACGATCCGGACGTGATTGGCGTCGACATCAAGCTCGATGAGCTTTCGAACTTCCTCGGCAGCTTGTCGATAGCGCGCACCGGCCGCGCCTACATCGTCAGCCCCGCGGGCGAGATGATAGCCGGGCCCGACCCTGCCCGCATCATGCGCCTGGGTGACAGCGGCCTGGAACCTGTGAGGATCGACGACATGGGCGATGCCGACCTCGCCGCGGCGTGGGACCATTTCCGCATCCAGGGATCCGGTTCGCGTGTCATCGAGGCCGGCGGCCGGCGCCTCATTTCAATTGCGACACCGCTCGCCGGCGCGATCGGCGGGTGGCTGCTGATGATCACCGTGCCGGAGGCTGAGTTCAGCGGCTTCGTGGCGGTCAATTCACGCCATGGCGCCGAGCTGTCGCTGGTCGTGATCCTGCTCGCAGTCGGTATTGCGGTGTTGCTGGTTCGCCAGGGCCTTCGCGCCGATCGCGCCGACCGGGCGGTGGCCGAACGCGCGGCGGCACTCGCACGACAAAGCGCAGCTTTCGCACGCCTGGCACAGGAGGCGGGGAAATTCGACGAGGCAGGACGGCCGCCTCCGGCCCTGACCGAGACGCTGGCTGAAGCAACCGGCGCCCGTCGGGTGGGTCTGTGGCGCCTGACGGGCCAGGGCCGCGTCGTACGGTGCGAGGACAGCTTCGAGCCCGCAACCGGCGCCCACACGATGGGGCTGGAGATCACAACACAGGAAGTACCGCTGCTTGCGGCCGCACTCGAGCGCGGCGAGGAAATCGACGCGCCTGACGCTCGGCGCGACGGGCGCACCGCACCGCTCTACGAGTGGCTAATGGCGCCCTCCGGTGTCTCGCGGTTCCTCGCCGTGCCGATCGCGCGTAACGGTCGAACGCGCGGCGCGGTGATGCTCGAGGACGCACATGCCGACTCCACGCATCGCGATCTGGCGCGTGCCTGCGCAGCGCTGGTCGCGCTGGGTGCACCATCCACGGCGTCCACCAGCGCCGCCGCATCGCAGCTCTCGGCGACGCACGCCGAACCGGCCGCGGACTCGCGGGCGCTCGCTCCGGTAGTTCTCGTCCCCGATGGCACGGAGGAACCGGCGGGGCGGGCGCGTGCGGCCGCCCTCGTGCTGCGCCTGCCCGACAGTCTGCTCGCGCGGCGCGATGCGATGGCGGACCAGGACGCGGAGTGCGCCGTCTCATGCGTCGCCCGCGCTGTCGAGAAAGCGGCCGCCGCGCACGGCCTGCCGTACGCAAGAATGCTCGGCGGCACCGTCGTCGCCGCGGCGGGGCTTAGCGACTCGTCTGAGGCCGCTCTCACCGACGCCGCATTGCGTTTGGCCGACGCCGCGATCACCCTGCGCGAACGCTGCCTCGCGCTGTTTGCGAACGAGGACGAGACGCCAATTTTCGGACTTGGCCTCGATGTCGACCTCGTGCAGGCGACGCGCCTCGTGGGAGGTGACGGCCAGGCGCATGTGAACTTGTGGGGCGCCGCGCTGCGGAGCGCGCAAGCGCTGGCGGATTCCGCCCCTGCCGGATCCATCCAGGCCAGCGAGCAGGCCTACCGGCGCCTGCGTCAGCACTTCGTGTTCCGCCAGCGCGGCCTCTTCCATCGGCCCGGCGTCGGCGATGTGGGCTGCTACCTTTTGGCAGGTCGGGCATGAGCCCAAGCGGGTATGCATGAACGTCGCGTTGCGCATTCTTGCCGTGATCGGCGCCGCGACACGGCGGCGCATCGCGTTCCCGCTGCGGGCAGCCGCCCTGTTCTGGGGCGTCGTTACGGAAAGCGTGCGACCGTCGACGTGGCGGCGGACGGTGCGCAGTGCCTTCCGAGGCGCGCTTACGCGCATCGTCGCTGGCGCACTTGGAACGGTCGCGGTGGCCGCGGTGATCGCCGGCCTTGGCCTCGTCTTCGAAGCGCTGTACTGGCTGCGCACTGCCGCCGAGGAAGCCGCCGCCGGGCGCATCCTGGTCACGGTTCTGTTCCGCGAAATCGCTCCACTTCTAGTCGGCATCATCCTGCTCGGCCGCAACGGCACCGCGACGGTCGCCGAACTCGGCGGACTCCTCGCCGAAGACGAGGTCGCCATCCTGCAGGCCGAGGGGATCGATCCATTCCAGTTCCTCGTGCTGCCCAGAGTGCTGGCCTTCGCCGTGGCCGCCTTCACGCTCGGCACGGTCTTCCTTCTGCTGGCTCTGCTCAGCGGTTACACGACGGGAACCGCGACCGGTGTCGCGCACGCCTCGGTCTTTGGCTTTTTCGGGAACGTCCTGCGCACGATGTCGCCGGCCGACCTCGCTGTCGTTCCCGCGAAGCTTCTTCTGATTGGATCGCTGGTCGGCCTGACCTGCTGCGCCACCGCTCTCGGCCCGCGGGGCCACGAGGGACCGGCGCGCCTGCTGCCACGCGCGTTCACCCGGGGCGTGACCTCCATCCTCATGGTCACGATCGCGCTGAGCGCTACGCTGTGAGTGCGCCGCCATAAGCGCCGGGTCGGTGCTCGCCCTCGCCTGTGCTGTCGGCGAGGGCCCGTTGCTGCCGCGGGGGCCAGTAGATCTGGTGCTCTCGCCCGGCGACTTCGCGGTGATCGAGACACCGGGCGCCCGGCGCGGCGCCGCCTTCGCCAACCTCTGCGCGGGACTCGTATCGCTTTCGGCCGGCAGCGTGCGCTTCCTCGGGCGCGACTGGCGCGCGGTGCCGGACGACCATGCGGACGCGCTGCGCGGCCATATCGGCCGGTTGTTCCATCAGCGCCTGCGCGCCGACACGCCGGACGTCGCCTCTCGCGTGCTCCTCGCCCGTCTGCACCATACACGCACCCCGGAGCCCGCGTTGCGCGATCAGGCTGCCGCCCTCGCGGTTAACTTCGGCCTGCCGGGCCTGCCGACGGGGCCCGCTTGGCTTTTGTCGGAGGCCGACCTGCTGCGCGCCGCCGCCGTGCGCGCCTTCCTCGGCGAGCCGCGCCTGTTGATCTTGGAACTTCCGCCTGCGGCGCAGGACGACGATTTCCTCTCGGGCTTGCTCTCCGCCGGAACCGACGCGCGCAGGCGCGGTGCCGCGGTGATGTGGCTCGCGGCCGCCGGGCCTGCCCTGCGTACGCGTGCCGCGATGCCGACGCAGCGGCTGCACATCACCGATTATGGGCTGATCAGACTGTCCGGCGGGCGCCGGCCGTGAAGGTGCTGCGCCACACCGACGAATGGGTCGGACTGCTGGTCGTGCTCTCCCTCGGCCTGTTCGTCGCCGCGGTGCTGGAGGCGCGTGTGGTCGGCGACTGGTTCCGCCCCGTCGCCGAGCTGCGCGTGCTGTTGCCGGCTGGAGGTAGTCAGGGCCTCTCGGCCGGCGCGGATGTCGTGGTGCTGGGCACCCGCGTGGGCACGATACGCCGTGTCGTGATCGAGCCGAGCCAGCGCATGTATGCCGATGCCGAGCTCGAAGAGTCGGCAACCGCGTTCATCCGCCGTGACAGCGTCGCCATCATCAGGAAGCAGTTCGGCATCGCGGGTGCCGCCTATCTCGACATCATTCGCGGCACCGGCGCGCCGATCGACTGGCACTTCGCGGTGATTGAAGCGACGTCAGAACGCGATCCGAGCGAAACCGTCAGCGCGCTGCTCGACGAGGTGAAGCGCAAGGTGCTCCCGATCATCGACGACGCCGGCCGCGCGATGCACGCGCTCGCCGACACGACCGAGTCGATCTCGCAGGGCCATGGCGACGTCGGCCGTCTGGTGAAGAACGAGGAGATCACCAGTGAGATAAGGCACCTTCTCAAAACGCTCAACGATGCCGCGGACCAGGCCGAAAGCGCTGTCGCCGAGCTGCGCGTCGCCACCACGAACGGCTCGCAGGGCGTGCCCGCGCTGCTGCATCGTCTGGACGACGCGCTCGCTTCGGTCCAGGCCGCGTCGCACGACCTCGCCAAGGTCACGTCGATGCTGCCCGGCATCGCCCGCAACGTCTCGGGCGGCACCGCCGACCTGCCCGCATTGCTGACTCAGGCGCAACAGAGCATGAGCGAGCTGGAGAAGCTGCTCTTCCAGCTCCGCCACACATGGCCCCTGTCCGGCGCCGCAGCGCCCGAGCAGCGGCGCCTGCCGCCGTCGGAAGTGCGGCCGTGACGCGCGCGTTTGTATCGCTGCTCATGGCGTGCGCCGTTGCGCACCTCGTTGGATGCGCGTCGCGCCCGCAAGGACCGCCGCAGGACGAGACGCTCGCGCGCCTCGTCCGCGCGGGCGCGAGCGCCTATGACCTGGAACGGCCTGACGAGGCGGCGACGCAGTACCGCGCCGCCCTGACACGCGCACGTGCGCGCGATGATGCGGGCGCAATTGCCGATGCAGGCTTCAATCTCGCCGCCGCCGAGTTGCGCGCCGGCAAATCGCAGGCAGCGATGGCGACTGCGCAGGAGGTGGAGGCTGAGCTTGCGCGACGCGGCCACGCGGATCACGGCTTCGACCTCATCATCGCCACCGCACTGTACCGCATGGGCAATCTGGCCGGCGCGGACCGGATCGCATCGGTGCTCGCGACAAACAGCGATCGTCAAATCGCCGATTCCGCTTGGTTCCTGCGCGGCCTCATCGCCGATGAACGCGGCGACCGCGCGGTGTTGCAGGCGGCGGTAGCGTCGGTCTCGCCGACGGCTGATCCGGCGGACGTGACCGAACTGCGCGCCCGTCTTGACCGCGATCCCGCACTCGCGCTGAAGGCCGTCGATCTACGGCGCACCGCTCTCGACTATCGCGGCATGGCACGGGCGCTGGCACTCGCGGCGCAACTAACGTCCGATCCGAACGCCGCCGCCGAGCTCTATCTCCGTGCCGGACGCAGTGCGGCGGCACAGGGCGACGCGACGCTCGGGAGGACCTGGCTCGCCAAGGCGCGTGACTTGGCCCGCGATCCCGCGCTGCGCGCAGCCGCTTCCAGAGGGCCGTAATCCTGCAGTCACGGCAATCCGCTACGCGCCCATCGTTGTGATCGCATCGGCAATACGCACTGCAAGCGGGTCACGTCCGTGCAATGCCATGGCGCGCTGTATCTGATCGGTGACGTCACTTCCGGTCGCCGCGATCCTGACCGCACCGAACTCCGGAAGGAAGCGCTGCGCCTGGCGGCCCACCATGCTGAATCGGTGGTTTCGGCCGACATCACCTGTGCAAATTAAATTTGACGCGCATGGTTGTGGCTTCGACGCGATCCGCGCTATATGCTGGTTAGCGGCGGAGCGAGCTTCAGGCCATCGACACGGTCAGGTGCGTGTTGCTTTCGGCGGCTCGTCCAATCTCGTGATCGTCGGCGCGTCGCATAGTATGTGAGAAATAACAGATGCGGCACACGCCAGACATGTCTCGCCACCACCGTGCCGGTTCTCGTGTGGCGATCGACCGGACCGCTTTCGTGCCATACTGCACATGGGCGGTAATCGTGATCCTTCTTGCGATCAGCAGTATCGCCGGCTGTGCCGCGCCCACCCGCCTGGCCGCCGTTCCTGCCGACCAAACGGAGAACGTCACGGCGCTGGGCATTCCCAACGCCCGATTCTGGGCCGATACGCAAGGGCCTGCGATGGTGCGGGAGGCTCAGGAGGCCCTCGCGCGGGAGCGCGCGGCCAATCCGGACGCGACCGGCCAGGCGCTGCCGCCGGCGTACTACCTCGCGATCTCCGGTGGTTCGGACAACGGCGCATACGGCTCGGGTCTTCTCTGCGGGTGGACGCAGGCCGGCACGCGCCCGTCCTTCAAGCTGGTCACCGGAATCAGCACCGGGGCGCTGAGTGCTCCGTTCGCCTTCCTTGGCCCGGCCTACGATCCGCAGTTGCGCGCGGTCTATACGGATGTCAGCCCAGGCGACATCTACACAGAGCGATGGCTTCCGACCGCCATCTTCAGCGACGCGTTGTCGGATACCGATCCGCTGTTCCATCTGATAGCGCACTACGCGGACCAGCGCATGCTGGCCGCGATCGCGAGCGAATACCGCAAGGGCCGGCTGCTGCTGATCGGGACGACGAACCTGGACGTGCAGCGTCCGGTGATCTGGAACATCGGCGCGATCGCCGCGAGCGGGCGGCCGGAAGCGCTGGACCTGGTACACAAGATCCTTCTCGCCTCGGCCTCGGTGCCGGGCGCCTTCCCGCCGGTAATGATCGATGTCGAGGCCGGCGGTCAGCATTACCAGGAGATGCATGTCGACGGCGGCGCCGTCGCGCAGACATTCCTGATTCCCGCCGCGGTCGGGCAAATCCTCAATCTGCGTAGCAAGTCGATCACGCGGCAGCGTACGGCCTATGTGATCCGCAACGCGCGCCTCGATCCGGAGTGGGCATCCACCGACCGCAGTCTGTTCAGCATCAGCGGGCGGGCGATCAGCACGATGATTTACTACAGCGGCTACAACGACGTGGTGCGGATATACTTTTCGTCGCAGCGCGATGGCGTTGATTACAATCTTGCCTATATCGGCAGCGACTTCTCGTTCCCCCACAAGAAGAACTTCGACACCGCGTATATGCGGGCGCTGTTCGACTACGGCTTCAAGCAGGGCGTCGCCGGAACGGCTTGGCACAAGGCACCGCCGATCCTGTCGCAGCCCGATGGAACCGAGAGTCTGACCGCGACCGGTACCGAAGTCGTGGGCGCGCGCTAGCAGCCTGTCGGAGTTAAGCACGAATCACGAACAAATTGGAGATTTCATTCGATAATCCGCCGTTCTGCGAAACAAGAATATCCTGAGGTGGCCGCTGGCGACATATTCATCCGCAAAACTGCTAACTCCGACGGGCTGCTAGCCCGCGCTGCGGCAATCCCGCCGAGACGCGGCGACGATGCCGGACACCGTGATGGGACGTTTCGCAACGGGCACGAGCAGCCTGCTTACCGGCGGAACGCGGGCGCGGAGTGCGCTACGCTCGGTCCGCGTTTATTGTTGCGCGGGCGGCGCGCTGATTTGCGTGCGGCATTCCCGGACGTAACGATGAGCCACCGACCGCCTGAAGCTGGTGCGCTCTGCAGCGATGGCATCAGCAGACGCATCCGGGTTCGCCGACTGCCATCCTCGCATGTGCGTGGCGACCTGCTTGCGGATCGCCTGCTTGTGCGTCGCCATGCATGCACGGATCGCCGCTTTGCGAGAAGTCTCGGCCTGAGGTTGCGCAGGTAGGGTGGACGGAGTCCCAGAAGGTGCCGCCTGCGATGGCGCGGCTGGCGGCGGTGAGCTGGTGTCCTGAGCAAAGGAAGGTGAAGCAACAGCCAGCGCCGCCAAAGCGTAAGCACACGCGAGAGTGACACGCATGCGGCCCTCCTTTGTTTTGTCGAAGTTACAACGCGTGTAAGTGATCGGTGACCAGCCTTCGTTGATCAGTGCGAGTCCGATGGTAATCGATGACCGGCTGCCGCGCCATAGCCGGGCAGGGTCGACGGGGTCAACGCGTACGGATGTCAGCCACTCCCAACGCCTCCTCAAGTCTGATGGCGGCCTGTTGGACTTTTCCGCTGTTCGTAGAATGCTGAGCGCTGGAATCCTATCGTGCTGAAGCAGGCGGCCAGTTCTTCGTTTAGTTTACGCAACCCGCTCACGTCGACGCGGAGAGTTTCCTTGCCTCCGTTGTACCTCAACGTAAAGACCAGCGACTTTGCCTTGGCGAGACGTACCACGATCGCGCGCATGATCGCGCTTTCCGGCGCATCGGCGCACCCTGGCTCGGGTGCGCAAGATTGCGTTGAAAGGCTAACTACGCCGCGGCCATGATCGACGGTTGCGTCAACGTAGGAAATGGCGGGAAAGACCGCCAGAAACTTGTCATCGATGGCAACTGCCAGATTGATTGGAGTGCCTGCTCGTAGAAGGGTGCCAACCTCCATGTTCCAAGAGACCAGCCCGTCCTTGCCGAGGAACAATCGGCTCGGTTGCCAGACCTGCCGAAAGATGCCGAAATGCCCGAGCTGATTAACAGCGAGTGTATTTGTGATGCCGCAGGTGACATACGCCGTGCCAGTCCACCCTAGGACGGTCCAACGAGCCCTCTGCGCGACGTAGTCGAGCCGAGTATTACCACTGACCGAGGTCGCCACGACGGCGGCCATTACGGCGCCGAGCGCAACGGACCGAGACGTCCTCATGGCTGTCCACGCATGATAGATTCCGCGTTGACCCCAACTCTGCAGTGCAGACTCGAGAAAAATGGCCTTTCTTGCTGGACGGAAGGTGCGCGCACCGACCAACCATCGCTTGGCTGCAGATACTCGAGCGACGAAATCAGTCATGAAGAGCAATGCCTAGCAGAAGCCTACCCGCCAGACTGAAACCCCAGCGGGGCGGCCGAGATATCCTAGAACCCAATCGGTCGGCCGTCCACGAACATGCTAGTACACCTCGCCGGAAGTCGGCACCCCGTTTAGCATGTCTCACACGGTGAGAGGGCGGCCCTTCATAGTCCAGCGGAAGGGCTTGGCCATGGTCTGGTTGAAGTAGGCGATGAACGCCT
>Ga0074045_10005603_pt1 | contig 10925 bp, 10 predicted proteins | sample BogForMeECP23OM2_FD_94442 | JGI IMG/M metagenome (GOLD analysis project Ga0074045, IMG submission 94442) | Bog forest soil microbial communities from Calvert Island, British Columbia, Canada - Bog Forest MetaG ECP23OM2 | ecosystem: Environmental > Terrestrial > Soil > Wetlands ... | reverse complement strand
CGGTGGTGCTGCGGCCAGTGAAGAGGATGTGGCCGGACTGTTCTCCGCCCAGCGCCGCGCCGGTGGAGAGCATCTCTTCGAGGACGTACTTGTCGCCGACGGGCGCGCGCAGCATATTGATCCGGAAACGCTTGAGCGCGGCCTCCAAGCCCATGTTGGACATGGTGGTGGCAACGACGGTGGAGTTGGGCAGCAGGCCGCGTGCAGCCAAGTCGCGGGCCGTCAGCAGCAGGACGGCGTCGCCGTTGACGACGTTTCCCTGCGCATCGGCAAACATCGCGCGGTCGGCGTCGCCATCGAAGGTAATTCCCATCGCCGCATGGTGCGCGACAACCTCTTCGGCAACCGTCTTGGGATAGAGCGCGCCGCAGTGCTCGTTGATGTTGCGGCCGTTGGGGCTGGCGTGGGTGAGGATGATTTCGCTGCCACCGTTGCTGTTGAGTTGGGCGAAGAGCTGGGGCGCGATGGCGCTGGCCGCGCCGTTGGCGCAGTCGATGACGATGCGCTGTCCGTCGAGCGAAAGATTCGGGACGGCACTCAACAGGGAGCGAATGTATTCGGCGCGGTCGGCCTCGTTTACGGAAATGTTGTTGGTTGTTGGTTGTTGGTTGTTGGTTGAAGACTCAATGCGGCGGAAGATCTCGGCTTCGATGGCCAGCTCGGTCGCGTCGGGCAGCTTGTAGCCGTCGGGGCCGAAGAGCTTGATGCCGTTGTCAATCCAGGGATTGTGCGAGGCGGAGATGACGACGCCGGCGGCAAAGCTGTGTGCGCGGGCGAGGTACGCAACCGCGGGAGTCGGAATGACACCCGCGCTCTCCACCGTCGCGCCGCCGGCAACCAGGCCAGCCGTCAGCGCGGCGGCGATCCAGCCGGAGGACTCGCGCGTGTCCTGTCCGATCAAGACGCGCGGCGAATCGCCTAAGTGGTGGGCCAGCGCGAGGCCGACGGCGTGGATGGTGGTGGGGTCGAGGGGGGACTGGCCGGCGACGCCGCGAATGCCGTCGGTGCCAAAGAGCTTCTTCATTAAATCGTTCTCCACATCTATTATCAGGCGTCTTGAGTGATCTGGCGCATTGTAGGCGCGCGGCAGTGCGTCTTTTGGGTCAAACCCGGCTCTTGAACAATAAGTTGCAGGATTAAATCGATTCAGCCAATCCGCGAACCGCTGTCAGCGCGTCTAGCCGCCGGTGAGATGGCGATACTCGAAGTACATGCGCACGCGCCAGCGCAGGATCATTCCGAAGGCCAGCACAAAGAAGAGCGCGGCGGTCTGCTTCACGTCCACGAACCTGTCGATGTAGCTGTGGGCAAGAATCCGAATGGCTGCCAGCGCGATCACAACCACGAAAAAAACGTTGGAACGCTGCATCATGATGACATCGCCGTCGCGCACCAGGCGCGATGTGCGCAGCAGCGGATAGGCGAACACGACAGCCCCGAGCAGGAAAGCGCAGACCGCCCATAGCAACGGAAAGCGGAAGTCCCGCACCAAAAACATACAAAATCCCGTTGCCATGCCGATGGGCGGGATGAGGATTTTTTTTGCCGTGACAGCGGTGCGGCCCTCCTGCACGCGCCAGACCAGGACCGCCGACGCCCCCACCAGGGAAGCGAGCAGCGACAATTCGCGAAGGGGCAGGTGCTGCGACAATTCGCGAAGTGGCAACATAAAATCTCTCGCAGGAAGGTGAGTGCGGGGCCGGGGGAATTGGATTCGGAACTCTGTGTCCATTATGCCGGTTTGCACAGCTCGGCGCTGGCCCCGGCCTGGCTATCATGCGGAGTCGGTGGACTTAACTTCGGCGGTAACGGAACCCGAGGCGAGGCGGGCGCGGATGGTCTGGCCGGGGTGGGCTTCTGTGGCGTTGCGCAGGAGGGTGCCTGCGGCGGTGTAGACCATCGCGTAGCCGCGGTTCAGGACGGCCAGCGGCGAGAGCGCGGCGAGGCGGGCTGTGGCGCGGTCGAGGCGCGCGGCGCGGGCGGCGATGGTAGTGCGGGCGAGGCGGCTGAGCGACTGGCTGGCGGCTTCCTGTCGGCGGCGGGCGAGGGCGAGCCGGACGGCTGGGTTCTGCCGCTGGAGACGCGCAGAGAGGGCCGCAAGCTGGCTGGCGCGCGCGCGCAGACGGCGGTTGGCGGCGAGAGCAAGGCGGTGGCGCAGGTCGTCGAGGCGCTGACTGCGGCGGCCGATGAGGGACTGCAGCCGGCTTTGCATCTGAGCGACAGAGAGCGCCGAGAGGCGCTGCCGCGCCAGCATGAGCTGGTAGCGGATGGCGCGGCGGACGCGGGCTTCGAGCTCCTCGACGCGCTCCTCGATGCGGTGCTGGGCACTGGTGATGAGTTCGGCGGCGGCCGAGGGCGTGGCGGCGCGCAGATCGGCGACGAAGTCCGCGATAGTGAAGTCGGTCTCGTGGCCGATGGCCGAGACGACCGGCAGCGCGGAGGCCGCAATCGCGCGGGCGAGCGCCTCGTCGTTGAATCCGGCGAGGTCTTCCAGCGAGCCCCCGCCGCGCGCGATGAGGATGAGATCGACCTGGCCGGAGAGCTGGCCGGGTTGAATAATTTTGCGCAGTCTCTTCTTGGGCTGGATTTGATTGGGCTGGCTCTGGTTGAACCAGCGGATTCCCGCGGCAACCGATGTGGCGCATTCGGGGCCTTGCACCGTCGCGGGATAGATGAGCAGGTTGAGGCGCCCGTGGCGGCGGCGAATGATCCTGACGATGTCGTGGAGCACCGCTCCGCTGGTGGAGGTGATGACGCCCACCGAGCGCGGAAAGGCAGGCAGCGGGCGCTTGCGGCCGGCGTCGAAGAGTCCCTCGGCCAGCAGGCGCGCCTTGAGCTGTTCGTACGCAAGCTGCAAGGCTCCTGTGCCGCGCGGTTCCAGCGTCTCGGCAATGAGCTGGAGCTGGCCGCGCGACTCGTAGACCGAGACGCGGCCGCGCACCAGCACCGCGAGTCCGTCCTGCGGGTGGAAGCGCAGCAGTTGCGCCTGGCGGCGGAAGAGCACCACCGGAAGCTGCGCCTCGCCGTCCTTCAGCGTGAAGTAAATGTGGCCGGAGGGAGCGGCGCGGCAGTTGGAGATTTCGCCCTCGACCCAGAGATCGGCGTAGGCGGTCTCGACGTGCTGGCGGATGTTGGTGACGAGAGCGCGGACGCTCCACGGCGTGGAGGCGCTGCCTGGGCTGTCGACGGGCGGCGTGGGCGCGGCAGCTTCGGTTTTACGCGCGGTCTGGCGTGCGCGCTTGGGCGCGGTGGGTGCGAGCCAGAGACCGGCCAGGGTTCCCTGCTTGCTATCGCCTTCAGACTTGATCGCCATACCGCATGAGTCTAGCATCGGCGGATTTTGTCGGGGAAGGTTCGAGATTCGAGGGCGGCAGGAAACTCAGCGGTAGAGGCCGTGGCTCTGGATGTAGTCGGCGACGGCGGGCGGGAGCAGGCCGGGGCAGGGGTCTCCGGCTTGCAGGCGGCGGCGGAGGCCGGTGGCTGAGACCTCCTCGTGGACGGTGGCGAGCAGGTGGACGCGGGCGCGCTGGGCGGGGGTGAGGGCGAGCGGCGCGAGCTGCGATTCGCTGAGGGGGAAGCCGGGCCGGCTGACCACGATCCACTCGGCGAGCGCGAGGAGGTGATCGGGAGAGCGCCAGCGGCGCAGGTCGAGGAAGCTGTCGGCCCCGGTGAGGACGAAGAGGGATGCGCTGGGCAGTTCGCGGGCGAGAGCGGCGAGCGAGTCAACGGTGTAGTTTGGGCTGCCGTCGGGGCGTGGGGCGTCCAGGGCAGAGACCGCGAAGCGGGGGTCGGGTGAGTTGCAGTTTGTTGGTTGCTGATTGCTGGTTGCTGGCTGATGCTGCGTCCCCGGCGTGCAGGCAAGGCGGACCATCTCGAGGCGGTCGGCGTAGCTGGCGACGGTGGGCTCGGGTTTGAGGGGCTGGTTGCCGACCGGGGCGAAGAGGACGCGGTCGAGCGCGTAGGCGTCTGCCGTGGCGGAGGCAAGGCGCAGGTGGCCGCGATGGATGGGGTCGAATGTTCCGCCGAAGAAGGCTACGCGCATTCTGTCATGTTAGAGCAGATTGACGATGGAGAGTTGCCGAGAGGGAGGCGGTCATGGTGGCCAGAGACACAACACCCTTTCAGAGCGGTGCTCTGAAAGGGTGGGGCGATTCACACCTGCGGCGCCGGATTAGCGCGAGCGGAAGACGAGGCCTGTGCCGAAGGTGAGCAGGTAGTTGCTCTGGTTCGGGCCAGCGCCGCCGTTGAAGGAATAATAGCCGGTGGGATAACTGGCCAGAGCGCCCGCGCTGATCTCCATCACGCGCCAGTCAAGCCTGCCACGGAGCTTGCGATCGGTGCCGAGGCTGACCTGATAGATGAAGTTGTTGTTGTACGTGGTCCGGAACGGGATCCGGGTGTGGCCGATGCCGAAGCCGCCCTGGAGGTAGGGAGTGGTCTTCAGCAGGAGCGGCTTCTTGGTAGCGACGCGGATGCTGAAGATTCCGTCCTGACGGTCGAACTGGGAGCCGTACTCGGTGAGGCGGAAGGTATCTCCGCGACCGTCGATGCCTAGAACGATGGGGCCGGTCTTGAGCTTGCCGATGTAAGGCAGGCGGGACACGTCATAGTAAACGCCGTAAACCGTCCCAATGAGCAACGGACGGTCCGTCTGTCCGCCTGGAGCCGGATGGGCGTCGACTCCCATCTGGTTGAACTGCTGGGTGTCGGCGGTGACATAGACTCCAGTTTGGGCGTGGGCAACGGCAAATGCGAAGACGACGGTGAGAACAAGAGCAATAGATCGCAGTTTCATCGGTGTTCCTTTTGCGAGGAGTTGTTAGCGCACCGATGAGCATATAGAAATGGAACGCTAATGTCAGCAAATTTCTATAGCGGATCGATTTCTGGGCCGGAATGGGGCCTGCGGCGGGGCGGCCGGACGCCTCCGGAGGCGAATGACAGGGGGTCCTAGAAGCGAAAAACCAGGCCGGAGCTGAAGCTGACCTGGCTGGCGGCGGGGATGTTGAGGGTTCCGCCGCCGCCCACGTCGGCGCTGCTGACCGTGGTCAGGGAGCCGTAGCCGATCTCCAACACACGGAAGTCGACGTGCTTCTGGAGGGTGTAATCGACGCCTCCATAGAGGGCGTAATCGAACTTGCTGACATGGACGGTGCTGGCCGGGGCCTTGGTGGTGCTGACGCCGACCGAGGCCTGCAGGTAGGGCTTGATGGGGCGCGAGAAGGGTTTGGCGGAGACCCGCGCCCCCACCAGGAAGCTCCGCAGCATGGCGTTGTTGGCGTGCAGGTCGGACTCGCGCACGTCGAATCCGGCAGCGATCGGGCCGGCGTGCAGGAAGTCGTAGTAGCCGCCGAAGCCGTATCCGTAGAAGACCTGGGAGGTGGAGTTCTGGCCGAGGAAGGCGTAGGGGCCAGCGTCGGCCGACGAGTTGCCGACGCGGATGGCGACGGGGTTGAAATACAGGCCAACCTGGGCGTGGGCCGCAAGGGTCGCGAGGGCGAGAACGGCGACTGCGGCGATGGAGCGAAGCTTCATGGGGAATCCTCAAAAAAAGATGACGTGACGCGATGCTGCTCCGCGGGCGGATACGGCCTGCACGAGGAGCGCAGTATCAAGTCTATAGAAAGATTCGGCTGGATGAGGAGTGGCGTTGCCGGGAAGAGCGAGTTATCGGGCGCGGCCGCAGGCGCGCGGGGCCGGCGGCGGGTAGGCGGGCTTGCGCTTGGCGGGCTTGCCGGAGCCAGGGGTTGCCGAGTTTGGTTCGCCCAGGTCGATGGGGGTGGGGCGGTGCGCGGCGACCAGCTCACTGATGGCGTACTTGAGCGGCTCGATGCCCTCGCCGGTGACCGCGGAGATGGCATGGAAGGGTAGCTTGTGGCGCTTGGCATAGGCAGACAGCTTTTTGAGCTTGGCGGGATTGGCGATGTCGATCTTGGCGGCGACCAGAATGGTGGGCTTGGCGGCCAGCGCGGGGTCGAAGGTGGCCAGCTCTGCTGTGATGACCTTGTAGTCGGCGACCGGGTCGGGGCGGTCCGTACCGATCGCGGCGGCGCTGGAATCGGCTGCGGCGCTTCCTCCAGCTGCGGCGCTGGAGTCGGAGACATCGACCAGGTGAACGATGACCGAGGTGCGCTCGATGTGTTTCAGGAACTGAATTCCGAGGCCAGCGCCCAGGTGTGCGCCTTCGATGAGGCCAGGCAGGTCGGCCACCGTGAAGGACTGGGTGTGGGGAAACTCGCCCACCTGGACGACGCCGAGGTTGGGCTCCAGCGTGGTGAAGGCGTAGTTGGCGATCTTGGGCCGCGCGGAAGAGAGCCGCGAGATCAGCGTGGACTTGCCCACGTTGGGATAGCCGACCAGGCCGGCGTCGGCCAGCAGGCGGAGTTCGAGGCGGTAGCTGCGCTCTTCTCCGGCGCGGCCCAGCTCGTGCTCGCGCGGGGCCTGGTGGGTGCTGGTGGCGAAGTGCTGGTTGCCGCGTCCGCCGCGTCCGCCGCGGGCCACGACGATGGTCTCGTTAGGGCGGCTGAAGTCGTGCACCAACTCGCCGGTGGCGTCGTCGTAGAGCAGGGTTCCCACCGGCACGTTCAGGGTGAGGTGCTCGCCCGCGGAGCCGGACATGTTGGAGCCCAGGCCGTGGCCTCCGCGCTGCGCCTTGTGCTCCGGGTTGAAGCGGAAGTGGACCAGCGTGTTGTGGGAGAGCGAGGAGGAGATGAGGACGTCGCCGCCGTGGCCTCCGTCGCCGCCCGAGGGCCCGCCCCGGGGAACGAACTTCTCGCGCCGGAAGGCCATGCAGCCGTTACCGCCGTTCCCGGCATGGACGCGAATTTTGGCCTCATCGATGAACATCTTCCACCTCCCAGTGTAGCGGAAGCGGAATCAGGCCTGACCTACAGCGCAGGCGGGACGGCGCGGGCGGGCGGAGCGCGGGCGGGCGTATGGGATGGATGGGATGGATGCGGCGGGCGATCAGCTTGCGATTGCGATCGACTGGATGCGATCGAGCGCCATGATCGCGCTGGAGATGGCCTGTGACGCCTTGCGGAAGCTGCTGCCCGGAGCCAGCGCCTGCCCCGCGGCTTCGTAGTCCCCATGGTTGATCAAGAAGGCGATCGGGGTCATCACGCGATGGAACTCCTCGTGCCGGGCGACCAGGTCGCGGTGCTGCGGTGTGTTGCGAATGTTCAATGTGTGTCGCGAAACAAGCCATTTGCCGATGGAACACTCCTCCAGATGCTCGATGGCGCGGGTGGCGCCGGGGCTGAGAGGCTCACGCATTGTAACGGCCAACTGCAGTGTGATCCTCCAGCGCATGTGGTGGGCAATGGCGTCTTTGGCGGTCACGATGGGGACATCCACGGGACTCTTTGCGGTCATTTCAAACCTGGGAACTCAGGATTTGCTTCAGCTTTCCAGATTGGTTTATCGGAGTCTGGCGCGGAAAGATGAGTTGTCTGGGAGACGCGGAACACAGGCGCGTACCGGGCGCCGGGATGGATGCGGCAGGCGATCAGCTTGCGATTGCGATCGTCTGGATGCGGTCGAGCGCCGTGATCGCGTTGGCCATGGCCTGCGACGACCTGCGGAAGCTGCTGTTCGGATCGAGCGCGCGCCTCGCGGCCCCGTACTTCCGGTTGTTGATCATGGAGGCGATCTGGGCCATCTCGCGATGGATCTCCTCGTGCCGTGCAACCAGGTCGCGGTACTCCGGTGTGCCGCGAATGCTCAAGGTGTGTTGCGAAGCAAGCCATCTGCCGATGGGGCACCCCTCCGAATGCTGAATGGCGCGGATGGCGCTGGGGCTCAGCGGCTCATTCAGCGCGATGGCCAACTGCAGCGTGATCTTCCACTGCATATGGCGCGCGATGGCGTCTTTGGCGGTCACAATGGGGGCATCCGCAAGATGGTTGGCGTTCATTGCAAGCCTTACAACACAGGATTTGCTTCAGCATTCCAGATTGGTTTATCGGAGCCAGGCGCGGAAAGATGAGCCTGCGGGAGGGAAATCGAAGCAGTTTCACCGACAATATAGGGAACCCTTCCGCGCACTCAATGTTGCGCATTGCCCTGGTTGGTATGCGAAGAAAGCGAACTGCGCGTGGTGTTTTCCCCTAAGGAAAACGGCCCTCCTGGAACTCTTCCGGGGGCTGCGAACTGGAGAAATGCTCTAAGATGGTGTGCATGAAATACCTGATTGCACTTCTGGCTGTAGCAGGCATTGTGGTTAGCTCGATGGCGCTGCACGTCCACCTGATGGATCGCAGCGCCGCGCCGCCTTGCGCCGTCTCCGAGCACTGGGACTGCGGCACCGTGGGCCACAGCAGATTCTCGTGGTTTCTGCCCAAGACGACCGACGAGATGAGTGGAGCGCAGACGGGCGTGCCGCATATCCCGGTGGCGGCCCTCGGCATTGTGGCATACACCCTGATCGCGATTCTGGCGCTGATGGGACGGATGGGTCTGGTCTTCGAGCTGGCCCAGGTGGGCTTCTTCTTCGCTGCGTTCCTCAGCTACATCGAGGCCTACATCCTGGAGCTTTGGTGCATCTACTGCGTCGGGTCGCAGGTGATTATCGCGGCGCTGTTTCTGCTCAGCGCGCTGGCCCTGCTGCTGGAGTGGCGGAAGCGGCGCGCGGCTTTGACCGGTGCGGCGGCATCTGCGCCCGTAGAATAGAAACATGGGAATCAGCCGCAAAGAGGCCCTGGACTGCCTTCGCAGCGACGACCTGATCGGCGTTGGCATGGAGGCCGACGCGGTGCGCCGCCGCCTCCATCCCGAGGGCGTGGTCACGTACGCGGTGGTCGGCGAGATCGACTATGCGGCGGCGATGATGGGTTACGGTGGATTCGGCAGCCAGCTGAAGGTCGGATCCGCACACCCGTTGTGGGATGCGATTGGCGAGACCATCGAGATGGGCGGTACCGGCGTGCGCCTGGTGCAGAGAAACGGCACGGGGTGGGTTTACGGAATTCAATTTGTTGAAGCAGCGTTCAGGACAGTCAAGCGGAAATTCCCTACGATATGGATCGAGGCTGTGTCGGCTACAGAGGTCGTCGGGATTGCTGTCCACTCCGGAATAGGAACGTGTGAGACGCTGGCGCGGCTGCGGGACGCCGGGCTGGACGAGATTGCGGGCGACGACGTGGCAGGCTTCGACTCAGCCGTCAGCCTCGGGAATCGCTTCGCGCCGCCACCATGCAGTCTCGCCCAGTGGCTTGCGGTGCATCGCGCGGCGCACGGGCTGGGAATGCGCACCGTTGCGACAATGGTCTTCGGCGCGGGAGAGACGCCGGAGCAATGCGTCGACACGCTTGCCGCAATACGCCAGCTCCAGGAGGAGACAGGCGGATTCACGGCGTTCGTTCCGCTGGCTGCCGAGGCCGCAAGCGGGCGCGAGCTGGATGCCGTGACCGCGGTCGAGCAACTGAAGACGCTGGCGACCGCGCGCGTCTTCCTCGACAACATCCAGAACATCCAGTTGAGCGGGGCGGCGCAGGGCCTGAAGGTCCTGCAGATGGGCCTGCGCTTCGGCGCCAACGACGCCGGCTCGGTCGCGCCGTTGGCAGTCGGCGCAAAGCCTGTGGGCGGCGCAATCTCTGGCAACGGCTTGATGTCCGACAACGGCGCAAATGTTGGTGGAGGAAAGAATGCAACCGCCGCAAACCAACCCACCGAAGAAGACCTCCGCCGCATCATCCGCGACGCCGGCTTCCAGCCCGTCCAGCGCGACATCCCCTATCGCACCATGTTCCTCACCTAGCCGTGTCCCTTGAGAAAGGATTCAATCTGGTCGGAGTCTGCGTCCTCCGCCTAGCGAAATCCTCTAGCTACGCGAAGATTGTCTCCCGGAATCGCGGCTTCGCGTAGAATCGTCTCGGACGAAAGCCTGTCCGTGGAGTCTTGTTCTGCTCTCCTTTCTCAACAACCTGCACGCTCCGCCGGCCCTCTTTCTGGCCTCGAAGGGGCTTGGCCACTACCTGCACACGCACTATGGCGACCGCACCTTCCGCGGGCTCTACCACTGGAACGCCTTCGACACCGCGATCCTGATTCCCTACTTCGTCGTCATGGTGGTCCTGGCCTTCTATGGCATCCATCGCTACCAGTTGGTGTGGCTCTACTACCACAACAAGAAGAAGAAGGCGTTGTGGGACCAGCCGGGCGGGCGCTACGCCCCCGGCGAGCTGCCGTTTGTCACCGTGCAGCTTCCCATCTTCAACGAGCAGTTCGTGATCGACCGGCTGATCGACGCGGTCTGCCGACTGGAGTATCCGCGCGACCGCTTCGAGATTCAACTGCTCGACGACTCCACCGACGAGACGGTGCAGGTGGCCGCCGATATCGTCGAGCGCTATGCGCGCGGCACTGCGGGCCTCGCGCCGCAGCCCATCGTGCACCTGCATCGCACAAACCGGCACGGATACAAGGCGGGCGCGCTGGACGAGGGGTTGAAGGTAGCGAAGGGCGAGCTGGTTGCCATCTTCGACGCCGACTTTGTGCCTCCGCCGGACTGGCTGATGAAGGTGGTCGACCACTTCGCCGAGCCGGGCATCGGCATGGTGCAGACCCGCTGGACGCACCTGAACCGCAACTACAGCTTCATGACCCAGGTGGAGGCGATTCTGCTGGATGGGCACTTCGTACTGGAGCACGGGGGACGGTCGCGTTCGGGCGTCTTCTTCAACTTCAACGGCACGGCGGGCGTCTGGCGGCGGGTGGCCATCTCCGACGGCGGCGGATGGCAGCACGACACGCTCACCGAAGACACCGACCTCAGCTATCGCGTGCAGATGGCCGGCTGGAAGTTCAAGTACCTGCAAGACATCGAGTGCCCGACCGAGTTGCCCCTCGAGATGACCGCCTTCAAAACCCAGCAGGCACGCTGGGCCAAGGGCCTGATCCAGACGGGAAAGAAGATACTGCCGCGG
>Ga0074045_10005599_pt1 | contig 10931 bp, 9 predicted proteins | sample BogForMeECP23OM2_FD_94442 | JGI IMG/M metagenome (GOLD analysis project Ga0074045, IMG submission 94442) | Bog forest soil microbial communities from Calvert Island, British Columbia, Canada - Bog Forest MetaG ECP23OM2 | ecosystem: Environmental > Terrestrial > Soil > Wetlands ... | reverse complement strand
CCGCCTGGTCGGCGAATTAGCGGTTCATCGCGAGTCTTTTTCCCGCGTCTGGTCGGGTTCCGCGGCAGCCCTCGAGTGCATCCTCGACGCTCTCATCACCATCGGAGACAAAAATAAACCCCATTCACTGGAGTTCCAGCTTTGCGACCTTCCACAAGAATCCTCACAGGGACTACCTCTCCAATAAAGCGCTGGCAGAGTGTAGCTCTGCCAGCGCTCCTTCCACAGTCGCCAATCTTTCTCCATCGCTCTCTGCTCTTGTCCGCCCGGGCAGGCACGCAGACGTAAGCAAAGCGATAGCGCCAATGAGACATGCCCATGCGAAGAGGTCACCGATCCGAGCATAGACAGTTCTCGCGCTCGCGGTCGGCAAGTTAGCTACCAGCACGCGCTCACTGGCCAGGAAGTGGTCCATCGCTGCCAGGGTTCGCCCCTGATAGTCGACGGCTAGGGAAAGGCCATGATTTGCCGGCCGCAACAGCGAGAAACCCTCTTCCACAGCTCGAACACGCGCCACCCGGGCATGAATGCTCTTGATCTCTTGCCAATCGCCAGTTGGCGCAAACATCAAATCGACTTTAGACTGTCCGGCACGACGCAACAGTCTCGGGTCATCCATGTCGTAGCAGATCACGGTTGCCAGTCTGCCGTAGGGAGAGGGAACGGGACGAATCTTGCCATCGCCCTGAACAAAGAACGGTTCCTCGAGTACCGGCACGAGGTGGGTCTTGAAGTATTGTTCGACGATCTCGCCATTGGGCGCGATGAGGATGGCTTTATTCTCGTTTCGCCGGGAGAGATCTTCGGGGAGCAAGCCGATCGTCATGCCCAGGTAAATGCCCTCTTCTCGCGCGAGTGTTTTGCCGCGCTCGAGCAATTCTGCCTGCTCGGACTCTGTAAGGGCGATCAAACTGCCTTCCGGCCAGAAAATGATCCGGGAGCCCGCCCGTGCTTCTCTGCGGGTTCGCTGGAACAGGTCGTCAGCGACGGCTGTCAGTTTTGAGGAGATCGCGGCGCGTTGAGAGGGAGATATCCCCTTGCGCCTGACGTAGAGTTGGAAAGATGTTATTTCGTCCGGCGTGAGCGCATTGGTAATGTCGATGGGAGTCACGCTGGCTACGCGCACGGTTTTTGATCGAGGCGGACTCAGCAGAAGCTGTACGTCGCCAAACAGAATAACTGCCGCGAATACGGAACAATAAACAACTGCGCCCGCTCTGGCCTGACTCCATTGTGCCCGGTGTTCCCAGCACCAATCGACCACGGAACCGAACCAGTAGACTAAGAACACGATTCCCCAGATTCCGGTTACAGAGGCCAACTGCAGCAGAGGCATGTTGTCAGTCTGGGTATAGGCCACGGAACCCCAGCTTGACTGGAATGCAAGAGCGCTCAAGTATTCGATCGTGACGCAGGAGAGAGGAAACATCAGCGTGGATAGAAATCCCGGAATACGCCTTAGAACGATGCGGTCAAGCCAATAGGGAATCGTCCTGAGCGTGGCATTCAGGGCGCCGCTGAGCAAGAAGGCCGCCAGCGGAAATGGAATCAATCCGTACCAATTCACCGCGCGGGTGACCGCCAGCACCAGCCAGCACAAAAGAAGGGTGGGGACCGGCTTCGACGTGTGGCGGGTGAACCGCAACAAAGCCAGCGGGGCCAGCCAGGCAAAAGGAGGAACGATCCAATGGCCGTTTGCAAAAAGGAGAAGCAGACCTGCCAACGCGAGCCAGAGATAGCTCGAAACTTTGGTGATCGAAGGCTGCGGCGTGGAAGAACTTGACATAGAGCGCCTCCACGCTGAATATAAAAGAATAGTCATTCGCTGTAAAGAACGAATATTCGTTCTTTTAGAGGTGGAGATGAAAGTAACCGAAGCGCACGTCCAAGCGCGCCGAGCCCAGATCCTCAAGGCTGCGCTAAGCTGCTTTATAGTCAATGGTTTCCAGCGCTCCACGATGCACGACATTTGCCGCGAGGCGAATCTCAGCCCGGGTGCGGTGTACGGGTACTTCAAGGGAAAGGAGGACATTGTCGAGGCGTTGGCGGCGCTGTCGACGGATCGCAATAGAGTTCTGTTCGCGCCCATCGAGCAAGCGAAGGAAGTGACTCCCACGGTGGTCGCAACCGGTCTGGAAAAGTTTGTCCGGTTGTTGGAATCGGCCGATGCCGGGGCGCTCCGGATCGACATTGAGCTAATGGCCGAGGCGCTGCATATGCCCCGGTTGATGCAACTGGCCACCACGTCCTATAAGGGGATGATCGAAGCGCTAGCGAGAGTGATTCAGAGGGGCCAAGCCGGCGGACACATCAACCCATCATTGAATGCGGAGATCACCGCGCGATTCATTTTCTCCACGATTCAAGGATTAACCGCCCAAAAGCTCTTGGCTCCCGATCTGGACTTGGCAGCATACGGTGAAATGCTGGCTCATGTCATCGAAGAGACTCTGACCCCTGCCTGACAGCCCGTGGTGCAACCGCCGAAGCCAGCGGCCGGATTTCAGTTGAAACACCGGCGGCCATGGCAGGAGTTACGCGTAATGATGAAATGATGGATGGACGCGGCAGAAGTTATAGTGCGCGAAGTGCAAAGCGCAAGCCGCTTTCCAGGTGCCGCGGGAAACTTCGTTCCGTCGAATTCAGCCACTACCTACGGTACACTTCGTTGACAAGCGCGTCGCTGCTGGGCTATCCTAAGAAGTCTTTGGAAGTCCTGCGGCTGCCCGCCTGGAACACCTAGCCCGCGTTCTGCGTGGATTGATGGGGCACTCAGCGGTCTTCATCGCGTTCTTTAATTTCTGGGAGATTTCCGATGTCAACCTATTTCCCGAAAGAGGGAGATATTGCGCGCAAGTGGTTTGTGGTGGACGCTACCGGGCTTCCGCTCGGACGCCTTGCCTCGCGCGTGGCCCGCATTTTGATGGGCAAAGAGAACCCCAAGTACACGCCATTTATCGACACCGGCGACCACGTGGTCATCATTAACGCCGAGAAGATCAAGATCACGGGCATGAAGGCGGATCAGAAGGTCTATCATCGCTACACGGGTTATCCCGGTGGACTGCGCTCGGAAGAAATGAAGAAGCGCATGGTGCGCAAGCCGGAACTGGTGATTGAAGACGCCGTGTCGCGCATGCTTCCCAAGAACAAACTGGGCAAGCAGATGTTTACCAAGCTGAAGGTTTACCGAGGCGACAAGCACCCGCATGAAGCGCAGAAGCCGGAAGCGAAGGTGTTTGCGTAGGGAAGGTCTCAGGTGTCAGGTCTTAGGTCTCAGGGGCCGGCACCGCAGAATTTTTGGAAAGGTGACAAGCACCTGGGTTAGCTGACCGCTGACGGCTGAGTGCAGAATGCTTAAATGGCAGAAACAGTTCAATACTACGGAACCGGACGCCGCAAGGCGGCGATCGCGCGCGTTTTTCTTCGTCCCGGCAGCGGCGAGTTCAAGGTCAACGGCCGAGCGTTCGACGAATACTTTGTGACGCCCTCGCAGCGCATCAGCGCAAAGTCACCGCTGGTCTCGACCGAGACAGCGGCCAACTTCAACGTGCTGGCGAACGTGTGCGGCGGCGGAATCGCTGGACAAGCGGATGCGGTGCGCCTGGGCATCACGCGCGCGCTCATGGAGTTCAATGCGGAACTGCGCAAGAAGCTCAAGGCCGAGGGCATGGTGACTCGTGACCCGCGCGCCAAAGAGCGCAAGAAGTACGGCCAGAAGGGCGCAAGAAAGCGCTTCCAGTTCAGCAAGCGGTAAGGATTTGGAATTGGTGTCAGGTTTTACTGACAGCTGAGAACTGATAGCTGACAGCTGCTGTTAGGTGTTCAATTCATCCCCCCACCTCCCGCTGAGGCGGGGTGGTCGGGAATGGCAATCCGGGGCCTTTTAGGCCCGGATGCAGACCAACTGAGGAGGTTGATTGGCAAACATCACGATGAAGGAGTTGCTCGAAGCCGGCGTTCACTTCGGGCATCAGACGAAGCGGTGGAACCCGAAGATGAAGGAGTTTATCTTTGGTGAGCGCAATGGTATCTACATCATCGATCTGCAGAAGACGCTGAAGATGTTCAAAGAGGCGTCGAAATTCGTGCAGGACCTGGCGGCTGACGGCAGAATCATCCTCTTCGTTGGCACCAAGCGCCAGGCACAGGACGCAATTGCCGAAGAGGCGCAGCGCTGCTCGATGTTCTACGTGAACCAGCGCTGGCTGGGTGGCCTGCTGACCAACTGGGTCACCGTGCAGAAATCCGTGAAGCGGCTCAAGGAACTCGACGAAATGGCCACCGATGGCCGCTACGATCTGCTTCCGAAGAAGGAAGTGATCAAGCTCGAGCGCGAGCGCAAGCACTTGCAGGCGAATCTCGCCGGCATCAAGAATATGACCCGGTTGCCGGATGCGATCTTCGTCATCGATTCGAATAAAGAGCAGATCGCGGTACGCGAATCGCGCAAGCTGGGCATCCCCGTAGTCGCCGTGGTCGACACGAATTGCGACCCGAGCGAAGTGGATTACGTGATACCGGGCAACGACGACGCACTGCGCGCGATCCGGCTGTTCACCTCGAAGATATCGGAGTCGATTGCCGAGGGCGTCCATGCCAGGGACGACAAGCAGACGGCGGATATTCAGGTGGCGGCAGAACCCGCACCAGTCGTTGGAGTTGCAGTTGCAGCCCCGGGCGCTGAAGACCTGCTTGCCGAAGTCGCAACTGAGGGCGCGACTACGGCTGCCGCTGCGGGACCCGACGGCACGGTCGTCGAAGGTGAAGAGATCCGCATGGAAGACGTGCTGGGCAAGGGCACGCGCAAGCGTCCCTCAGCCGCCACGGAAGACGTCGACGAGTTGCAGGCCGAGACGCGCCGGTTCTAGCCCTAGGTTCGTATCAGGGTATCGCTTTAGCGATACCGCTAGCCGTTCGAAATTAGACGCCCCATTAGGGGCGGACCGCGACCACCACATCTGACCCGCGCAGCTTGACTGTGCGCGGGTCGAATCTTATAACCGCAAGCTTCAATTGCAAGGAAAAATTCCGAATGAGTACCACTATGGCAAATATTTCTGCTGCCCAAGTAAAAGAGCTCCGCGAGAAAAGCGGCGCGCCTATGATGGATTGCAAACAGGCCCTGACCGAAGCGAAAGGCGACCTGGAACAGGCGATCATCCTTTTGCGCAAGAAGGGGGTGTCGGTCGCAGCCAAGAAAGCGGCGCGGGTCACGAGCGAAGGCTCGGTGGGCTACTACATTCACGCCGGCGGCAAGATTGGCGTGCTGGTCGAGGTCAACTGCGAAAGCGATTTCGTGGCGCGCACCGACGACTTCAAAGAGCTGGTCCACGACATCGCCATGCACATTGCGGCGAGCGATCCGAAGTTTGTCCGGAAAGAAGACGTTACGCCGGAAGCCTTCGAGCGCGAGAAAGACATTTATCGCGCCCAGGCCGCTGCTACCGGCAAGCCCGCTCCCGTGGTCGAAAAAATCGTCGCCGGCAAGATGGAAAAGTTTTACGAAGAGGTCTGCCTGCTGGAGCAGCCCTTTATCAAGGACCAGACCATCAGCATCTCGCAGTTGATTGCCGCCAAAGTGGGCAAGCTCGGCGAGAACATCGCGGTGCGGCGTTTTGCCCGGTTCAAAGTGGGCGATGTCACGGCTACCGTCGCCTTCGTCAGCACAAAACCCGACAATCCGCCGGACGAAGGTGGTGCGGCGTCTGCGCCGGTTGCCAAGTAGCAGCCGAAAAAATTCCGGGGCGCTGCGGCGCCCCTTTCGTTTATGCTTCTTCCACGTAGCTAGTCATCTTTTGCCAAGTGAAGGACTCGCCCTGCCATGTCTGAACCGATCTTCAAGCGCATCTTGCTGAAAATCTCCGGCGAAGCCCTTGCCGCCGATCAAGGCTTCGGCGTCGACACCACCCGCATTCATGAAGTCGCGGCCGAACTCGCGGAAGTGCGCAACCTCGGCATCCAGTTGGCCATTGTCGTAGGCGGCGGCAATTTCTTTCGCGGGGTTGCGGACCAGGCGAAAAACATGGATCGCGTCTCCGCCGATCACATGGGCATGCTGGCCACCGTCATCAACGCCCTCGCGCTGCAGGACGCGCTCGAAAAACAAAACGTCTTTACCCGCGTGCAGACGGCCATCGAGATGAATCAGGTTGCCGAGCCCTTCATCCGGCGCCGCGCCATCCGGCATCTTGAAAAAGGACGCGTCGTCATCTTCGCCGGCGGCACCGGCAATCCCTATTTCTCGACCGACACCGCCGCCTCGCTGCGCGCCATGGAAATCAAAGCCGATGCCATCCTCAAAGCCACCAAAGTGGACGGCATTTACGACGCCGACCCCATGAAGGTGAAGGATGCCAAGAAGTTTTCCACCCTTACCTACATGGATGTTCTGAAGCTGGGCCTCAAGGTGATGGACTCGACGGCCATTTCGTTGTGCAAGGACAACAATCTGCCCATCATCGTTTTCAACCTGAACCAGCGCGGTAATATCCGCCGCGTCGTGCTCGGAGAGAAGATCGGCTCGCTGGTCAGCGCGTAGAAGCTGTTAGCCGTTAGCTTTTAGCTAGCTAAGAGCCAACAGCCAAAAGCGGTTTATAATTTACGGTTTTAATTTCAATGCATACTAGGAGCCCCGAGCTATGGCTCATCCTGCCCTGAAAGAAGTCTACGCAACCCTCAAGACGCGCATGGATAAAGCGGTGGAAGACTTCCGCCGCGAAATGACCGCCACGCGTACCGGGCGCGCGAACGTGCACATGCTCGACACCGTTTCGGTCGACTATTACGGTTCGCAGATGCCGCTCAACCAGATCGCCCAGATTCACGCGCCCGAGCCGCAAATGATCACGGTGCAGCCCTTCGATCCGTCACAGCTCGGGGCGATCGAAAAAGCCATCCGCAGCGCCGACCTCGGCCTCAACCCAATGAATGACGGCAAGATGGTGCGCGTGCCCGTGCCCGCGCTCACCGAAGAGCGCCGCAAGGACATGGTCAAGCACCTGCACCGGATTCTCGAGGAGCACCGCACGGCGGTGCGCAACATCCGTCGCGACGGCAACGACGCCATCAAGAAGACGCTGAAAGACAAGAAAATTACCGAGGACGACGAGAAGCGCGCGCTCGACGAAATCCAGAAGCTCACCGACGACGAAATCAAGAAGATGGAAGAGATGAGCAAGGCCAAAGAAAAAGAAGTCCTGGAATTCAAGTAGAGACGCGGCTTGCCGCGTCTCCCTTCGCGGCAGGAGACGGGGCAAGCCCCGCCTCTACGGAATCTTTTATAATCCGTCAATGAAGCGCGTCGTCCATGCCGCCTGCCCGCACGACTGCCCTGATGCCTGCGGCGTCCTGATCACCATCGAAGACGGCCGCGCCATCAAAATTCAGGGTGATCCCGAGCACCATGTTACCCGCGGATTCCTTTGCGCCAAAGTTGCCAAGTATCTCGACCGCGTGTACTCGCCCGGCCGCGTGCTGTATCCCATGAAAAGAGTGAAGCCGAAAGGGCCGAGCGACGCGGCGTTTGAGCGCATCTCCTGGGACGAGGCTCTCGATGAAATTGCGCGTCGCTTGCGCCGGATCGTTGCCCAGTACGGCTGCGAATCCATCCTCCCCTACTCTTACGGAGGCACGCTCGGCGCGCTCAACGGCGCTTCCATGGATCGCCGCTTCTTCCACCGCCTGGGCGCTTCGCAACTGGAGCGCAGCATCTGCTCCACCGCCGGCGAAGCAGGCCTGAAATCGGTGATTGGCATCAAGCTCGGCACTGAGCCGGAACAGTTTGCGCATTCGCGTTACATCATCGCCTGGGGCTCGAATATTCACGGCAACAACGTTCATCTCTGGCCTTTCATCGAAGAAGCTCGGCGCAAGGGAGCGAAGCTGGTCGTCATCGATCCCTACCGCACGCGCACCGCGAAGTGCGCCGACTGGTACCTGCCCATCCATCCCGGCACCGATGCCGCGCTCGCTCTCGGCCTGATGCACGTCATCATTAACGAAAATCTTTTCGACGCCGACTACGTCTCTCGCTATACCTTGGGGTTCGAAGACCTGAAGGCTCGCGCGCAACAATATCCGCCGGAAAAAGTTGCCCACTGGACCGGCATACCTGCCGACGACATCCGCAAGCTCGCCCGCGAGTATGCCAGCGAGCGTCCGTCCGTGATTCGCGTCAACTATGGCATCCAGCGCTCCGAGCGCGGCGGCATGTCCATGCGCGCGGTCACCATGCTGCCCTGTTTGATCGGGTCGTGGAAAGACGTCGGTGGCGGACTTCAGCTCTCGCTCAGCGGTTCTTACGGTTTGAATCGCGAAGCGCTCGAAATGCCCGAGCTGATGCAGAAAGCCCTGGGACGCCCCGCTCGTCTCGTCAACATGGTGCAACTCGGCCGCGTACTGAACTCGGCGATAGTGCCGAAGCTCGTGCCGCCCATCCAGGCGCTGTTCGTGTACAACTCGAATCCCGCAGCGGTCTGCCCCAACCACAACGAAGTCGTCCGCGGCTTAAAGCGCCCCGACCTTTTCACCGTGGTCCACGAGCAGTTCTTCACCGACACCACCGACTACGCCGACATCGTGTTGCCCGCCACCACTTTCTTCGAGCACAAAGACCTGCAGACCGCTTACGGCCACTACTATCTCCAGGTTTCCAATCAGGCGATGGATCCGGTCGGCGAATGCCGGTCCAATGTCGAGATGTTCCGCGCTCTCGCCGAGCGCATGGGTTTCGAAGACGACTGTTTCCGCGAATCGGTGGATTCCATGATCGACCGCGCCCTTGAATCGCCCAATCCGTGGCTCAAAGGAATCAGCCGCGATCGGTTGGAACGCGAACATCGAGTCCGCCTGAATTTCGCCGCTCCGAACAGTGTCGGGACGAACAGTGTGGGGACGGGCGCCTCGCCCGTCCAATCCGAAAGCTCGGCAGAGAATGCAGCCCCCTTTCTCCCCTTCGCGGAGGGCAACTTCCCCACGCCCAGCGGTAAAGCCGAGTTCTACAGCGAAACTCTGAAGCGTCAGGGGCTCGATCCGGTAGTCGCCTTCACGCCGCCCGACGAATCGCGACATGGATCTGCATCGAAAGCCGCGGGCTTTCCGCTCGAACTTCTCGCGCGCAAGCCCGACAACCATCTCAACTCGTCATTCGCCAACCTGCCATCCGTTCGCAAGATGGAACCATGGATCGGGGATCTTGAGATGCATCCCACCGATGCCGAGGCGCGCGGCGTCCGCGATGGCGACCGCATTCGCGCTTTCAACTCGCGCGGCGAGATCGTTCTCCGGGCCCGGGTTGACGGTGCAGTGCCTCCCGGAGTGGTTGCCGCCCGGCTCGATTGGGCACGATTCAGCCCCGGCGGCGGCAATATCAATGTGCTGACCTCGGAAAAACTTACTGACATGGGCAACGCGGCGACGTTCTATTCCGTCTCTGTTGAGGTGGAACTTTTTCGGGCGTGACTTTTCGGCAGGAATTCAAGGAGGAAGCCGCTTTTCGCCTTTGGCTTTTAGCTAGAAGCTAGAAGCTTCCTCCGCCTTGGACGGTTCTCACTCTCTACCGTATAATTACCGTTTTCCTAACTCTAGTTTTTCGAGGTAGTTGCGATTCATCGTCGTCATCATGCTACCCCTGTGCGCGCCCCGCGACTCGGCCACAACACGGGCCCGCAGAGAGACTCTTCCTGGTCTCCATCTTCTTTCTCCGCAAGAGTTTGGAAACGTAGGCCTGTTTGGAATCGCCTCCTGGGTTGGTTGGCACTTCTGCTGCTGACGGTATCCGCGGTCGGCCAGCAGGATCTCATCGTTGGCATCAGCGTCCACGGCAACCGCCGCATCCCTGCCGACACGGTCAAGGCTCGCATCTTCAGCAAGGTCGGCGACGTCTACGATACCGCCGCCATCGAACGCGACTTTAACGCCCTCTGGAACACCGGCTACTTTGAGGACATCCGCTTTGAGCGCGAACAGAACGCCCAAGGTTGGATCCTTCACATTTATCTCAAAGAGCGGCCGACCATCCGCGAGATCAACTACGTCGGACTGAATGCCGTTTCCACCAGCGACGTGCTCGACCGGTTCAAGGAGCGTAAAGTCGGACTCTCGGTTGAGAACCAGTACGATCCCACTAAGATCAAGAAGGCCGAAGTTACCCTGAAACAACTGCTCGCCGAGCACGGGCGTCAGTTCGCCACCATCCGCACGGAAGTCCGACCGATTCCGCCCGCCGCCGTCGGCATCACTTTCGTCGTTAAGGAGGGGCCTAAGGTTAAGGTTGGGCGCATCCGCTTCCGGGGCAATAAACACATCAATGACCGCACGCTGCGTGCGGCCATGAAGAACCTCAAGCCCATCGGCGTCCCGCACTCCATCTTCCTTGAGAACCTCTTCGCCAAGACCTACGACGCCACCAAACTCGAAGAAGATACCGAACGCGTCCGCGCCGAGTTCCAAAACCGTGGCTACTTCAAGGTGCTGGTCGACGACCCCAAAACCGAGATCCACGACACTGGACACACGGGCTTCCACGTGCGGTGGCTCCAGTCGGGGCTGGGGAAATCCGTCGATATCACCATGCCCATCGAGGAGGGCGAGCGTTACCACCTCGGCACCATTACCTTCAAAAACAACAAAGCCATCCCCAACAGTGCCGCTCTGCGCAGCCTTTTTCCCATGAAGGACGGGGACATTTTCAGCCGCGAAAAAGTCGCCAAGGGTCTGGAGAACCTGCGCAAAGCCTACGGCGAAGCCGGCTACATTAACTTCACTTCCGTCCCCGACACCAAGTTCGACGACGAGAAGAAGATCGTGAATCTGGAAGTCGACGTGGACGAAGGCAAGCAGTTCTATGTGCGCCGCATCGAATTCCAGGGCAACACCACCACCCGCGACAAAGTCATCCGCCGCGAAATTGCGCTGGAAGAAGGCCAGAT
>Ga0074045_10005598_pt1 | contig 10934 bp, 11 predicted proteins | sample BogForMeECP23OM2_FD_94442 | JGI IMG/M metagenome (GOLD analysis project Ga0074045, IMG submission 94442) | Bog forest soil microbial communities from Calvert Island, British Columbia, Canada - Bog Forest MetaG ECP23OM2 | ecosystem: Environmental > Terrestrial > Soil > Wetlands ... | reverse complement strand
TGTTCTCCTTCGAGCTGCAGAGGTTTCAATTGCGGACTCCCGTGCGGGGGTACGAGTTGGTTCATGCGATGCCTTCCATGCGTGCGAAAGTCGGCCGGCCGTTCGTCCGCGGTCTGTGCGCTGCCGGCCGGTCGGACAATCGCTTGTCAACCGATATCCTACTAAAGGAAGTCCGCCCGGTCCTGCTTCCACACTCCCGGCTGCGCTCGCAGTGAATCAGGGCCTGCACAATATCGAACTAACGGTCTGGCTCGGTTTCGGCGCCCTGACTGGTCCCGGCAAAAGCGTCATGATGGTCCCACTGCTGACGCAGGTTCGCGGCGTCGACATCCGACATCCCGCCGGAGCGTCGCTGGATTCCGTCATCGCGACCTCTTCCGGTGCCGCCGCGGCTTACCCCCACGCGTTCGCGATCGCGCGCGCCACGCTCCGGCCAGCGGAGCAAGAATGGGCGGAATTCGATTGCTACCCGACCGTAACCCTCTCCCCGTCCACATAGCCGCAAGATTCCAGCGCCTGCAGGACCTTGGCGACGGATTCCTCCACCGTCTCGCGGTCCGTGCGGCATTCGACCTCGGGCGCGAACGGAGGTTCGTACGGGTCGTCGATCCCGGTGAATCCTTTGATCTCGCCGGCGCGCGCCTTGCGATACAGGCCCTTGGGGTCGCGCTGCTCGCAAACTTCGACCGGGGCGTTGGCGAACACCTCGACGAAGCGCCCGATCCGCGCGCGCACTTCGTCCCGTATCTCGCGGTAAGGCGAGATCGCCGCCACCACGGCCACCACGCCATTGCGGGCGAGCAGGTGAGCGACAAAGCCGATGCGACGAATGTTCTCGTCGCGGTCCGCCTTGGAGAAGCCGAGACCCTTTGTCAGGTTCTGCCGCACCATATCGCCGTCCAGCATCTCCACCCGGTACCCGCGTGCACGCAGTACGTCCGCAACCACCTGGCTGATCGTGGTTTTACCCGACCCGCTCAGGCCTGTAAACCAGACCGTCACGCCGTCGGCATCCGTCTTCAATGGAACCATACTGACTAGAATAGCCCAGCCGCAGGCGACGGCTTGAACCGCGGAACCAGGACGCACCCCTGGACCGCGCAGGGCGCGAAGGTGTCAAAGCATGCAATCAACTGATTCTGAAGGATTTATTTGGCGCGCCCGGAGGGACTCGAACCCCCGACCTGCTGGTTCGAAGCCAGACGCTCTATCCAACTGAGCTACGGGCGCGCTCGAACACTATCCTAGCAGCACAAGATCCGCTCTCGTTCCCACCGCCCCCGTCCGATATGCCCTGTAGGTGATTGTCATGATTGTGGAATGGAAGGCCAGTTTCTGCTGCGGGGTGGAGTCGATTGACGAACAGCACAAGGCCTTGGTGGGGCTGATCGCCACACTGCACCGGGCCATGGTCGAGGGCCGCGCCAAAGCGGAAATGGCCGAAATCATCGAAAACCTCGTCTTCTACGCGCGTTACCACTTCGCTTGGGAAGAGCAGTGGCTCGACCAACACGGCTTCAAAGGCCTGGCCGCGCACAGCGCCGATCACGAGCGGCTGACGCGGGAAATTTTGCTGCTGCAGAGCCGCTTGCAGGAGGGCCAGCAGGTTGCCGGGATGCCGCTGATGCGTTTGTTGCAGGATTGGCTGCTGACTCACATCGAGCAACGCGACAAAGCCGCCGTGGCCTCGGTTTTCCCGAGCGCGCAGCAAACTGAGACCGATCCGCAGCCCCAGGCTTTCGAACAGGTCGCCGATTGACAGTCCTGACGACGCCCGGATTGCGGTGCCCGGATTGTAGCACTAATGACGCACCCGGCCGGTTTCGCCAGACCGGCGCCACGCCGGCCGGTTCCTGACGTCAACAATAAGCCGGCGCTGGGTCAGAGCGATGCGGCCGGCCCCTGCGGCTGAGAGCCATTCGCCGCCGCGAGAACATCGGCGAATACGAAGCCATCGCGCTCGACGCTTTCTCCCACGACAATGTCGAGCGGCCGGGCGAACTCCGGCCCGGCGAATACGAAGGAGTGGAATTCACCGTTCTCGCCGCACGGGTCGACGCCACCAGGCAGCTCGCGCAGGAATTGCACATCGATCTCCCGGCCCGCGAATCCACGGTCGAGTTTAGTCGGATCGACGCACGTGATCACGGCGCGCTGGCCGCCCGCGATCATCTCGCGCAGCAGTTGCCCGGTGGGAATCCGCCACAGCGGGAACAGCGGCTTGAGGCCGGTGGGCGCCAGTTGCCGCTCGCGATAGGCGCGGACGTCTTCCAGAAACAGGTCGCCGAACGCCACGCCTGCGATGCCCTGCGCCACGGCGCGTGCGCAGGCCGCGGCCATGCGCCGTTCGTACTCTTCGTTCGAGCACGGCCAGGGAAGGTCCACCGGCCACAGCGGCAGGCCCGCCTCGGCGGCCTGCTGGTCCACTAGTTTCCGGCGCACGGCGTGCATCGCCACTCGTTCAAAGGCCTCGTTGAAGGTCGTCAGCAGCCCGGCCACTTCGTAGTCGCCACTCTGCCGCAACCGGTGCAGCGCCCAGGCGCTGTCCTTGCCGCTCGACCAGGCCAGTAGAATTCGCCTCATGCCAGATCTTCCCACGAACCGGCGGATGCGGCTGCTTCCCAATCCTGTTCGCTGGTCCGGCTGAAAAGCGTTCTCAGCCGTTCGGCCGGCGTGCCGCTGCCCCCACGGATCGCCGCCGCGAGCGCCGGTTGCCGGTCGAAACACGGTGAGACCAGGAACATCAGCGCTACGAAGGCCGTCGCCGGCTCCGGATCCGCAAAGCCCTGAGAGCGCGCCCGCTCGAGCCCAAGGCGCACGCGCCGGCCGATCTCGGCGTCACTCAGGCCGGCCAGCGTCTCGGGCTGTTCTTCACCGAGATGGCCGGCGATATGCTCGGCCAGTTCGTCGTCCGTGGGTTGGCTGTCCATTCGAATTCAGGATAGACCGTCCGCGGAGCTTTGATGCGGTGATTCAATCGCGGAACGGATCCCAACCGCGGGCCGCGAGTGGTTTGCCGGCCAGCAGGATCGTGCCCGGCTTTCCTTCAACACAGCGGCCGATTTCGGTGACTGCCACTCCGCCCATCGCCGCCCCCACGCGCCGGCCGGCGGGCGCGGCGAACAGCAGCTCGTAGTCTTCCCCGCCCGCCAGCGCTTGCTCGAGCGTTGCGCCGGGAAAGATGGGCAACTCGCCGCTCAGTTCCGCCGCGCAACCCGATTCCATGCATAACCGGAACAGATCCAGCGCCAGCCCGTCGCTCAGATCCATGCACGCGCTCCTCCCCCGGCACGCGGCCAGCGCCTGCCCGGCCGTGATGCGCGGCTCGGGGCGCAAATGGCGCTTCCACGCCTGACCCTTTCGCGTTTCCAGGCCCAACGCCGAGCCGCCCAGCAAACCGGTCACATACAGCCTGTCGCCGGCCTTCGCGCCGCCGCGCCGCAGCGCCCGCCCGCGCTTCACTCCGCCCAGCACGACGATGTCGCACAGCAGCTGTTGCGCGCCCGTCAGGTCGCCGCCCGCAACCACCACCCCGTGGCGCCGCCCGAGAAGGTTCATGCCGCCATAGAAGCCGCGCAACCACGCGCCGCCGGCCCACGGCGCCAGGGTCAGCGAGACGAAGGCGTAGCGCGGCGTTCCGCCCATGGCGGCGATGTCGCTCAACCCGCGCGCCAGCGCCTTCCAGCCGCAGTCGGTCGCGCTGTGCGTCTGGCGCAGGAAGTGGACGCCCTCCAGCAGGAAGTCCGTCGTGACCAGCAGATCCTCACCCGGCTGCGGGCGCAGGACGGCGCAATCGTCGCCGATGCCCTGGATCAGGCCCGGCGCGGGCCCCGGGTTCAGGCGCCGGATCATCGCCACGAGGTCAGTTTCCCGCATCCGCCGCCGCCTCTTCGCCGTCCCCGATCGGTGCGTCGTTGCCTTGCGCTGCGGTCGCCTCCGCTCGCGCCTCCACGCCGCGCGTCCCGGCCAGCACCAGCCCCGAGGGCAGCTCCTCTCCGAAGACCTGCGCCAGGCTTTCGCTGTCGCGCCCCTCGCCTTCCAGAATCTTCTCGAGCGGCCCGCCGTCGGGCAGCGCGGCCAGGGTCTTGCGCACCAGTTCCAGCGTGCCCGGCGGCACGTCGCGCGTCAGGTCGCCGGTCTGCTGCGCCAGCCGCGCCAGGCACTCGGCGGCCTGCGGCAGCCGCGCCAGGGCCTCGATCCAGCGTTGCGCCGTCGTCGCCGGCAGCACCTGGTTATTCGGCCCGTAGAACAACCGCCGCGCCCCCAGCCGCGCCAGGCACCAGTAGTCGCTCGCCGTGGCATCGCCCGCGCGGATGCGCTTCACGATCGCGTTGCCGAGGTCGGTCCGCGTACCCGCGGGCAGCAGCTCCAGACTCGCCGCGCAGCGCCACATCTCACGCCACAGGCTCGAATTCAACCGCGGCGGCTTGCCCTTGGGCAGCAGCGCGGCGCTGAGCCGCTGGAACACGTCGGCCTGCTGGTTGCGGTTCAATCCGCCGGCCACGCGGCCCCAGAAGATCCACCACTGCGTCTCGCACTCGACCTTCGAAGCGAACTGCAGCCCCTGCGCCCACACGCGCCGCGCGCGCTCGATGCGGTAGTCGTCTCCCGGATATCCGAAGCCCGGCCGCAGGCACAGCCCGCACAGATTCAGCCACCGCCCCTCGTGCGCCGGAGAGCGGCGCCGGCCTTCGTTCAACTCCACGAGCAGGTCGCCCAACTGGCGGATGGTTTCGAGCGGCCACGAATTGCGCCCCAGCGCCAGAGCCTGTTCCAGCCGGCCCGGCAAGCCTTCCGGCGGCAGGACCCCGCGTTCAAACGTATCGCGGATCAGCTCACTAGCCTGGGCTACTGCTGCAGCGCTGATCAGAGCCGCCGGACGGGCCTTGGTCGCCTGCTCGGCCAGCACCGGCTTGCGCAGTTCGAACTGCAAACGCCAGCGATGCTCGCTGATCTTCGATTCGGCCCAGATCTCCAGCGTCCCGATCTCGGTCAAATGCGCGCCCAGCCGCACCGGCACCAGCCGCTGCTCGGCCTTCTTGCCAAAGCGGATCACAGCCTCCAGCGGCGCATGCTGGTGCAGATCCGTCCCGACTCTGGCGGCGGGGAATTCGACGATGTCGCCCGTGGCATCGTCGCTGCGATGCAGCGAGCTGTACAGCCGGAATGAGACCGGCTTGTTGGCGACCAGCTGCAGACTCTCCACATCCAACGAGAGCGTGGCGCCTTCCTCGGCCCCGCGCGGCACCAGGCACACCGTCCGCAGCGTCGCCGGCTCCGCGCTGCAGCCGGCTGAAGCCACGGCTGCAGCCACGGCTGATTCCACGCCCAGGAAATACGCCCGCGGCAGTCCCCCCCTCACCAGCACGCCGCTGCCCGTGCCGCGCACGTAGCTGTAGTAGGCCGCGCCGACCGACACCGCCAGGTCCAGGTCGTTGTTCTCCAGCACCAGCGGCGGCCGGCCATACCAGCGTTCGACCGCCTCCGCGACGCGCTCCCTCAGAACGTCGGGAATGAAGAAGCCGCCGTTGAACAGGATGGCGTCGGGCGGGCTCGATTGCGCCGCGGTCAGAAACGCGGCCAGGTGGCGCGTCACCGCCGGGTCGCTCACATACGGCAGCCCGCCTTCGCGGAACAGGCTCTTGGCATCCTCCTGCGGCTTCTCGTCCAGCTGGCAGAAGGGCAGAAAACCCTCCAGCGCCAGATCCAGCGCCTCCTCGCGCAGGATCGACGTCTTCTTCGTGCCGCCGATCAACGCCGCGCCCGCGCCCAGCACCGTGATCTCCACCGCCGCCAGGTCGGGCGTCGCCAGCAACCGTTCCTTGGCCGCCGAGCATTGCCGCCGCAGTGCGCTGCGCTGGCGCAGCGAGAGCTGCGTCTTCAGCTTCGATTCGACCAGCCAGGAAAGCGTCAGGTCGAGATTGTCTCCGCCCAGCAGCAGGTGCCGCCCCACCGCCGTGCGCGTGAATTCCACCCGGTCGCCCTGCCGTGCCACGCGGATCAGCGTGAAATCGCTCGTTCCCCCGCCGACGTCCACCACCAGCACCGTCATGCCGTCGCGCAGCGACTTCTGCGACTGCGCCAGGTGGTTCGCGATCCAGGCGTAAAACGCCGCCGCCGGCTCTTCCAGCAGCGTCAGCTTCTCGATGCCGGCCTCGCGCGCCGCCTCCACCGTCAGCTCGCGCGCCTCTTCGTCGAACGACGCGGGCACCGTCAGCACCACCTCGTGGCCGGCCATCGCGCCCCGCCCCGCGCCTTCCCAAGCCCCGGCCAGGTGTTTCAAATAACGCGCCGAGACTTCGACCGGCGACAGCACGCGGCCCTGCTCCTGCGCGTCCCACGGCAGGATCTTCGCCCTGCGGTCCACCTCGGCGTTCGACAGCCAGCTCTTGGCCGAATGCACCATCCTCGTCGGCGCCAATGCGCCCTGCTCGCGCGCCAATTCGCCCACGCTGCCCTCTTCGTCGAGATACAGGAAAGATGGCAGCGTGCGCCGCGCCTCGACCGCGCCGGAGGCTGTTTTCTGCGGGATCGGCAGGACGTGAACCGGCGGGAAATCCGCGCCTTCGGCCTCGCGTGGATCGATGAACGAGAGCGCCGAGTTCGTCGTCCCCAGGTCGATGCCGATCTTCATGCTGCCCGATTGCCTCGCTTCCGTCTGTGCCGGTTACCGCTCGCAACCCTCCGCGCGGAGCCGTGCTGCATGCTCCATGCCGGCCGCTGCAATGCCTATTCGACTTCCAGTTCGGCCGGCGCCAGGATCGTCAGATTCTGTTTCGGATTCAGCGCCGGCAGCGAGATGCTGTCCGCGCGCCAGCCGCGGTGGCGCAGCGTCCCGCCGGCCGGTTTGCCCTTCGCCGGCAGGTTGCCCACGAAGCGGATCGCCGCCGCGTCCTTCCCCAGTTGCCCCGCGCTCTCCGGCTTGACGAACGTCCCCTCCACGCCGTCGATCACGGGCGCGAACTTGAAGTACTTGCGCAGCGCGTCCTGGCTCCCGATGTGCACATTGCGCGCCGCCGTGCCGACCTGCTCATCGCTATACGGCCCGATGTCCTCCAGCAGGAAATCCAGCAGCCGCGCGTCGCGTTGCAGGATCCCGAGCAGTTGCAGAGCGCCGTCGGAGGGTTGCACCGCCTGCGCCTTGGGCGGCTCTTCGCTGCGGCGGGGCGTGCTCTGCGGCGCTTTCGAAAAGCCGAAAGCGCTCGCAATCTCCTCCGGCAGCGATCCTCCGAGGATCGAAAAAAAGGCGCGAAAGGCCATTCCAAGGCGGCTCAAAGCGCGAGTACCTCCAACTTGTCAGGATACACTGCGGGTCCCGCGCGGCCTTGCGCCGGAGCGGCCTACCCGCCGCGCTCTTGCGCCGCTCCGCTGAACACCGTCTCGTGCCGCAACCGCGTCATCTCCCGCCGCGCCACGCCGGCCCAATACCCGGCCGGCTCCAGCCGCAGGTAGATGCGCCACTGCCGCAGCGCGCTCAGCGGCTCATCCACGCTCTGGTACAGCAGCGCCAGGTTATAGTGCGCGTCGGCGTAGGAGGGGTCGATCTCCAGCGCCTTCTTGTAATGCTCGATGGCCTCCCGCGGCCGGCCGGTGGCGTCGCACAGGTTCCCCAGGTTGTAGTGCGCCAGACCATAATCGGCGCGCGTCTCCAGCGCCTTGCTGTAGCACGCCTCGGCCTGTTCCCACTGCCGCAGATTGAAATGCACCGTCCCCAGGTTCAACCATGCGCCCGAGCAGCCGGGGTCGAGATCCACGGCCTTGCGATACGCCGCCGCCGCCTCGGCAACCGGACCTCCATTTTGCTCCAGCGCGACGCCCTTTTCGAACCACGACTCGGCCTGCCGCTTCCTGGCCTCCGCCGCCAGCGCCTCGGCCTGGGCCGCCGGAGCCGTCGGGAACTCGAGCAGCCGGCGGATCGCCTCGCGGTCGAAGTCCAGCAGCAGTTGCCCGCTCAGCGGCTCCATCCTGCGCCCTTCCACCTGCACCGAGATGCGCCGGCCGTCGCAATAAATGCGCAACTCCGAAAGCGGATCCCGCACGCCCGCCAGTCGCGCCAGCAGCGAATCCAGAATCCTCCGGATGCGCTCCGGACGCACCCGGTTCTTGCGCAACTGCGCCAGCGTCTTCAGCGCCACCAGGTCGCGCAGGAAATACTGCTTCCGTCCCGCCACGAAGCCGTGCCGCTCCCAGGTTTCAAGCACCGCATCGGAGATGCGCAGCAGCCGGCACACCTCCTCGCGGGTATATTCACGCGCCAACGTCGCCTCGCCCACTCCGCGATTCTAACACGCGCCCGCGCTGCTGCCAGCGCGCATTGACACGGCTTTCCCGCCATAGCATACTGATGGAAGATGCAACTCAGTTTCAAAAAGGTTTCCGACCAATCTGGACTCCGGAGTCTGGCTGAACTGGGGCCTGGGGAGGACGCCACTCTGGTTCGCCTGGACCTGCCGCACGACTTCGCCAACCGATTGATGGAACTGGGTTTCCTCCCTGGCAGCCCGGTTCTTGCCGCGTTCAGCGCACCCGGCGGCGATCCGCGCGTTTTCCGCGTCGAGGGCGCCGAGATTGCGCTCAGACGTGAAACTGCCTTGCAGATCCTGATCTCCCCCGCCCCGGCCGCGGCGCATTGAAAAATCGATGAGTTCCTGCCACGGCGACGGAAATTGCGGCCCCGCAACGCTCCTCGCCGAGGCTGCTGGCGCCTCCGGGCCCGGCTCGCGGCTGGTCGCCATCATCGGCCCCCCTAATTCAGGAAAATCCACTCTTTTTAACCGTTTAACAGGCCTCCGGCAACGCGTCGCCAACTTCCCCGGCGTGACCGTCGAGCATCGTCTCGGCAAGGCCCAGGTGCGCGGCCATTTCGACGTCGACCTGGTGGATTTGCCGGGGATTTACAGCCTCTCGCCGCGCTCCGAGGACGAGCGCGTCGCCCACGACGTGCTACACGGCCGCATGGCGGGACTGCCCCGCCCCGACGCCATCCTGCTGATCCTTGATTCGACCAACCTCAGCCGCCACCTGACCCTGGCCGCGCCGATCCTGGCGCTCGGCCGGCCCACGCTGATCCTGCTGAACCTGGCCGACGACCTGCGCGCGCGCGGCGGGGATGTGGACGTCGATTCGCTCAGCGCCAGCCTGGGCGCGCCGGCGGTCCTCATCAGCGCCACTACCGGCGAGGGCATCGAAGCCGTCGAGAAGTTTCTGGCCCGCGGCATCGCCTTGCCGCGCCCGGTCGAACTGCCCATCCTCCAGGACGTCCCGCGCTGCCGCCAGTGGGCCCGCGGCGTCTCGGAGGAGGCCAATTACCGCCACCCCGCGCCGCCCGAGTGGAGCCGCCGCCTGGACCGCGTCTTCCTGCACCCCGTCTGGGGCCCGGTGATCTTCGTGATCGTCGTCGGCGCGGTCTTCCAGACCATCTTCACCGGCGCCCGCCCGCTCATGGACGCCGTTCAGGCATTCGTCCAGATCTCCGGCGACTGGCTCGGCCGGCTGCTCGGCCCGAGCCTGCTCAAGTCCCTCATCTGCGATGGCCTGTGGAGCGGTGTGGGCAGCGTGATCGTCTTCCTGCCGCAGATCCTGCTGCTGTTCCTGTTCATCGGAATTCTCGAGGATTCGGGCTACCTGGCCCGCGCCGCGCTGATCGCCGACCGCACCATGGCGCGCGTCGGCTTGCAGGGCAAGAGCTTCATCCCGCTGCTCTCGGCCTACGCCTGCGCCGTGCCCGCCATCATGGCCACGCGCACCATCGAAAACAAGCGCGACCGCATCGCCACCATCCTCATCGCGCCCTTTATGACCTGCTCGGCGCGCCTGCCCGTCTACACCCTCGTCATCGCCGCCTTCCTCCCCGACCGGCCCTTCATCGGACCGCTGCTGGGCACGCGTGCGGCTGCTCTGCTGGGGCTGTACGTGCTCGGTTTTGTGGCCGCCGTGGTCACGGCGCGTGTGCTGAAGTCGTCGATCCTGCGTAGCGAGCGCACGCCCTTCGTGCTCGAGATGCCGCCCTACCGCCGGCCCACTCTGCGCTCTCTGGGGCTGCGCGTCACCGAGCGCGCGGAGATCTTTCTCAAACGCGCCGGCACGGTGATCCTCGGCGTCTCGTTCGTGTTGTGGCTCCTGGCCAGCACGCCGCTCATCCACGGCGCACCCCCGCCCATCGAGCATAGCCTCGCCGGCCGGCTCGGCCACACCATCGAGCCGCTGATCCGCCCGCTCGGATTCAACTGGAAGATCGGCGTCGGCCTGATCTGCTCTCTGGCCGCGCGCGAGGTCATCGTCAGCACCCTCGGCACCATCTACGGCATGGAGCCCGGCAAGGACGCCGCCAGCCTGCAGCACGCCCTGCAGCGCGACCTCACGCCCGCCGGCGCGGTGTCTTTGCTGGTCTTCTTCGCTTTCGCCATGCAATGCATGTCCACCCTGGCGGTGGTGCGCCGCGAGACCGGCGGTTGGCGCTGGCCGGCCATCCAGTTCGCCTACATGAGCGCTCTGGCCTACGTGAGTTCCTTCCTCGTCTATAACCTCCTCTCCCGATAGGGGGATGTCCTCAAAATCCGATGAACCGCGACCAGGCCCGGAACGGAACATGCGCGTGTGCCCGAATGAAACAGGTGATCGAATAAAAGGGCAAATCGCGCATCTGGCTGTCCTGCTGCATTACGAATGCCAACCCCCCGGAGCAGTCCACCGCTCCCGATGGCACACCGCGCCGCCGCCGCGCAACAATGATAACTATGCGCAACGTCGTCATCATCGGTTCGGGCTGCGCCGGCAACACCGCCGCAATCTACACCGCGCGCGCCGGCCTGAAGCCTCTGGTCGTCATCGGCCACGAGCCCGGCGGCCAGCTTTCCATCACCACCGAGGTCGAGAACTTCCCCGGCTTCCCCGAAGGCGTGCTGGGACCACAACTGGTGGAGAACATGAAGCTG
>Ga0074045_10005597_pt1 | contig 10935 bp, 9 predicted proteins | sample BogForMeECP23OM2_FD_94442 | JGI IMG/M metagenome (GOLD analysis project Ga0074045, IMG submission 94442) | Bog forest soil microbial communities from Calvert Island, British Columbia, Canada - Bog Forest MetaG ECP23OM2 | ecosystem: Environmental > Terrestrial > Soil > Wetlands ... | reverse complement strand
TGACCGAACCACTCGATTAAAGAGGCGCCGCAATGCTCGACTTCGCTGATCCAATCCCGCGGTTCTCGAGGAAAAACGTGTGAATCTCTTCCGATGTGTGGCTTTTTTCCGCAGATTACCTCCATCAATATCAGTCGGCCCCCTGGCTTGATGACGCGAACCATTTCTTGAAGAGCCCTTGACTGGAGATCATAAGAAATGTGCTGGACTACAGTGATGTCCGATAAGCAATCGAATGCAGCATCGGAAAATGGCAACCTTTGGGCCAGGCCGGTCGTTAGGGGAGCTTTGGTATCATGCGCGAGTGCGATTCGAAGCATACCGAAGGTCGCATCCACGCCCACGGCAGAGAAACCGAGTTCTCCATAGCGGCGGACCCAACGGCCTGTCCCACAACCCACATCCAGAAAGCGTGCCCCAGGTGGTACTGCTGCCAGTGCCAGCGCACGCCGAACAGCGCGGTACTGCAATCGGTCGATCAACTGGTTGAACCATGGCGGCGCTAATGGATGCAATATGGGAGCTAATCCCATGGCGTCTATCGAATCATCGCCATCGGCTAAATTCGACCAGTATTCCTTTGGGGAGTACATTGTATTTATCGCACCAATCCGAGTAAAGGTTGCGCGGTTCTTCCGTACCCGAAGCGGGTTTTTAGGATACCAAAACTACAAGCTAGAACACACGCCAGAAATGGAGTCTCGGGACTTTCCCGTTGCAGCGAGGAAATCGAAACTTCTCACCTTGGGCAGCATTCCCTTTCCATTGCACAAAGCGTTCAATGGCGCATTCTCCTTCCTGATTGCCGTACGGAGGTTCAGAATGGCCGCCAGCTGCTTGACCAGTCCGGAAAGCGTGTATACTTTTGCTTTGCACGCCTTACACACTTTTGCTGGAGCGTCCTCCTTGTTTCGTTCGAACGGTTGCTTTTCCCGCCAGCTGAACAGATTCCCTTGCCGGGTGACCCTTGCCTGAACCGAGGTACCGCGTTCTCGCCGTTTGCTCCCACCCAGTACAATACATGTCACCGCTTCTAGCGCGCATGGCTCAGCACCCCCAGCTGGACCTATCCGTGGCGTACTGCACCCTTCGAGGAGCGCAACCTACGTATGACCCGGACTTCAACACCACCGTAAAATGGGACGTTCCCCTACTTGAGGGCTATGAATGGCAGGAGATCCCGAATCGGGGTTTGGACGCGGAATCCTTCTGGGGTCTTTTCAATCCAGGGCTCTCGAAACTTATCCGTGAAGGAAGATTCGATGCCCTTCTTTGTTACCTAAGCTATCTATGTGCTTCGTTTTGGATATCTTATTTTGCGTGTCGGCTGTCCGGAACGGCCTTCATCTTTGGAACCGACGCCTCCAGCATGGCCCCGCGGAGCGGCCACTCGTGGAAGGCAAGTCTGAAAGCGGCATACTGGCCAATTCTATTTTCCCTGGCCGACCAAGTCATCGTCCCCTCCAGTGCCACGCGAGATCTTATGCTGTCACTTCGCATTCCTGCAAAGCGCATTACTTTCACGCCATATTCGGTCGACAACGATTGGTGGATGGCCCAGTCGGGAAAGGTCGACCGGGAGGCCGTTCGCGCCAGTTGGGGGGCAGCACCGCACACAACGGTAATTTTCTTTTGCGCGAAACTCCAGCCTTGGAAGCGACCTTTGGATCTGCTGCACGCCTTTGCCCAGGCCAATCTATCGGATGTGTTGTTGGTTTATGCGGGAGATGGAGCGCAGCGTGCAGAACTTGAGAGAGAAGCCGCGGCGCTGGGAGTGAGCGGTCGCGTCCGCTTTCTCGGATTCTTGAATCAATCGCAATTACCCGCTGCCTATACCGCCGCGGACCTCATGGTACTGCCATCGGAGTACGAGCCGTTTGCCGTCGTGGTCAACGAAGCGTCTTGTTGTGGCTGTGCCGTCGCAGCAAGCGATCATGTGGGCGCGGCAAGGGACCTAATCGCTCCGGTCGATCCGGACCTCATTTATCCTTGCGGCGATCTGCAAGCCCTCTCTAGGCTACTGAGCGAGCTGTGCGGAAATCGTGGCCGCCTGCGTGAACTGGGCCTGGTCGCCCGGGATCGCATGACCCGCTGGTCTCCTGAAAGCACAGTAGCTGGTACCGTGGCTGCTGTGAGGGCTGCTATCCGGCGCGGTCAAAGCTGAAACAGGAAGGTGTGTCTGCAAGAGAGGTGGGGGCAGAGCTAAGAAGAGCGTGCGAAGGCCCCGCCTGCCGCCCATGCGGTCTATACTTTTCGCAAAGGACTGAGACTATTGGGCATTCCCGCACGAAAACAGATTGGGGTTGTGAAAGTCGATGCGTTAGCGCAGGGATGGGCAAAGAAAGACTTCAGAGGAAACCATGGTGAGCCGGAAATTTAAGAGGGAGCATAGTCTTCCGCTGTGAGGTTACTAGGAACGCTTCCGTCGCTGAGGAGTTCGCGCAATCCCCTGGTAGGCCTCGGATTGTTTGTCCTCGTGATATTCGCGGCTTACAAGGCTGCGGGAGCCATCCTGGCGGATGACCTCAACAGTCTCGCTCTTGCCGCGCTATTGTTTGTCGGTGGTGCGGTTGTGATTGCGGTTCTTAATGATTGGCGCAAAGGTCTGTATCTCCTGTTTGCCTGGATTCTTTTTGAGGATTTTGTCCGCAAATATCTTGGCAATAACATGGCCATCTATTTCATCAAAGATGCACTGGCGATCGTGCTCTATCTTTCCTTTTTCCGCGCCAGACTCGCCAAACGCGTCGAGAGATTTCGCATTCCGTTCCGAATCCCCTTGCTGCTTTTCTTCTGGGTTGGACTAATGCAGATGTTTAATCCTGCTTCGACCAGCATTTTCTTCGGCATACTGGGTATGAAGATCTATTTCTTATATGTGCCGCTTGTGTATATCGGCTACGCGCTCATGGAATCAGAGGAGGATCTGCGTCGCTTTTTTTCCTTTGCTAGCGCCCTCATCCTCATTATTGCTGCGCTGGGACTCGCACAAGCCATCATCGGGCCAAGCTTCCTGAATCCCGCCCAATTGCAGGAGGACATTCGCGACTTGAGCACTCTTTACCGGGTGGCTTCTTCTGGTGCGATGGCTTACCGCCCCACTTCCGTTTTCGTGGGCGCCGGCCGTTTCCAAGATTTCCTGCAGTCCGCATGGCTGATCTCCATGGGTTATGGAGGTTATCTTCTGCTGCGTAGCCGCCATGGCCGCACCCTCTCCGCGATCACGGTCAGTGTGGTTTCGGCAGCCTCATTGATGTCCACCTCGAAAGGAGTTTTCTTGTGGACCATTGGAACCGCTCTCGTCTTCACTGCTGGTTTTCTCTGGGGTGCGCCCTGGCGTCAACGCGAAGTCACACAAGTACTGCGGGCGATCCAGCGAACCGCCTTCGGTGCTGGCATTGGGATCCTCCTTCTCTTGACGGTGTTTCCAAAGGAGCTCGGCTCGAGGTTGCTATTCTATTCCGATAAGCTCATGCCGAACAGCCCCACGAGCGAACTCATGGAGCGTGCGCAGTCCTATCCACTGGCGAACTTCAAATACGCCTTCACCTATCCACGGTGGCCGTATGGCTATGGAATCGGTACGTGCTCGTTTGGCGGTCAATACGTGACTCGCATCATGCACGCGACGCCAATGCATTTCTGCGTCGAAAGTGGTTTTGGCAACATGATGTTGGAACTTGGTATTGTTGGCCTCGTTCTTTGGATCGTGCTCGGCTTGTACATTGGAATATCTGCTTGGAAGATCGTGAAAGAGCTACGCGGTACACCCTGGTTCCCCCTGGCATTTATCATTTGGCTTTATGCCATTTTTCTCTTTTTCCCGCAGATGTATCTTGGAGGCAGTGCATATCAGGACTACCTCTTGAACGCCTACCTGTGGTTGCTGCTTGGCATTCTCTATCGACTACGGAGCTTCGCGAAAGCGATCCAGGTCGTTCAGGTTCAGGCAGTTCCAAGGCGGGACTGAGGTGCGGCTCGTGGTCGTGTCTCCGTTCTTGGACCGGCAGCATGGAACAGAACTATGTGTCACCGAGCAAATCGAGCGCCTCGTCGGGCAGTATCACTGGACCATCGACCTATACTCCCAAAAGGTTTCACAGCTCCGCGGGGTTTGTTCTGCGTCCGAGGTTTCTCAGAATTTAGCGGATTCCATCCTGTGGCACAAAGTCTCCGATGTTCCCGGACCTCATCTGCTCAAATACCTTTGGTGGTTCTTTGCCAATCATTGGCAACGGTGGTCGGACCTACGTTCTGGCAGAGTTCGACCTGATCTTGTCTACTCTCCAGGAATCAATTGTCTCGATGCCGACGTGATTGTCGTCCACATAGTCTTTCATGCGTTCTACGAGCGAGTTGGGCCCGAGCTAGCCCTGAGTCGTGCTCCTCTTCAGAGTTGGCCGCGCCTGATCCACCGCAAGCTCTACTACAAACTCGCGATGTTTCTCGAACGAAAGGTCTACTGCAAGGGCAGTGTCCGTCTAATGGCTGTATCTTCTCTCGTTGCGACTCAATTGAAATCACACTTTCAACGGGACGACGTTGTGATCATCCCAAATGCCGTGGACACCGTTCGGTTTACACCCGAAGGGCGAATTGCCAAACGAAGCGCGTCCAGGCGATTGTTTTCATATGCCGAAAGCGATTTCGTGTTGCTGCTCATAGGAAATGATTGGAAAAAGAAAGGCCTAGATACTCTTCTCAAGGCCCTTCCCTTACTCACCGATCTTCCCCTCCGCGTTCTCATCGTTGGCAGGGATGACCCGAATTTCTACCGCCCATTGCTCGATCAGCTTGTCTTGCGGGATCGGGTCCGCTTTGAGAAGCCCTCCGCGGATGTCTTATCCTTCTATGCTGCTGCCGATCTCTACGTCGGCCCATCTTTAGAAGACGCGTTCAATCTGCCCGTGCTCGAGGCTATGGCGTGCGGTCTCCCTGTGATTGCGAGCAATCAAGCAGGCGCCAGCGAGAATGTTCGCGACTACGAGACGGGGATGCTCTTGCGTGACCCGCGGGATCCCGTCGAACTCGTCCGGCTCATTCGCCGATTGTTCGACGACGTAGAATTACGCGAAAGAATCGGTGAGGCTGGTTCACGGTATGTTCGGGACAACTGCAATTGGGACCAAAATGTCGCTAGAACGAGAGAGGTTCTTGAGGCAGCTCCACGACACAACTCCTCTTGGTGAGACATCTTCCGCAAAGCATTCGAGGGCCATTCTCAAGAAGCGAGCTTGTGTTCGGTTCGCTGGTTCTTTTGCGCCAGGAGGAGTACGGTCATTGGGCAATGTGCGCCAGTCGTTACTTTGCGCGGATCCAAAAAGTAGTCTAGATACGCAATCCACGACAAAAAGATCGGAGCCGGCACGTGGGTTGCTCGTCGCCACCACCGAACCGTTTGCGAAGCCCGTCGAGAAAACTTGAACTCGGCGAAAGCGATCTTCTCTACTCCAAAATTGCTCTTCGCGAGTACGGACATGATTTCGTCCAATTGGTAGCCCTCTCGCTTGTGACCCCACGCAAGGTCCTCGTTCACCTCGCCTGGTGGCACAGGCACCGAAAGAACCAATCTCCCGTCAGATCGCAATACACGGTGGATCTCATCGAGCGCAGCGCGGTCGTCTGTTATGTGTTCGAGCACTTCAAGAAACAAAACGGTGTCCAGAGATGCGTCAGTAAACGGGAGAGTCGGGACCGATGCTATGACAAAACCAATGTTTCTCAGATCCCGATGCCGGGCCCACGTCCGCTTAAGAGAATCACGATCGACGTCTACCTCTATGAGATACTTTGCACGCGCGCTCATGTGCCGCACAAAAACTCCCGGCCCGCATCCAATGTCTGCAGCGATTCCGAGAGTTTTACCCAGAAAATCACGAACCAATTTGTGTTTTGTCGGTCGCTGAATAGCAACTGCGTCGGCCACGATGAAGTGATACAGCCGCCACACCCAATACCGCGAAGCGAGCCGATTCCAAAGATTGCCTTTACTGCTCACAATGGGTTCGCCGCGTCTGCCCGTGATGCCATGGACGCGTGCGAATCTTGATAGAGTTCAATGTAATCAGTCACCATGCCTTCTAGTATAAATGAAGACGGGCCGTGTGTTACGGCTACGATTCGGTCAACAATACCAGAGGCTCTCGCATGCGCATAGCACTGTTCACACCGTTCTCCCCTGATATCGGCGGCGGCTCCGTACAGCTAAGGGGCCACCTTGGACAACTATCTGATCTCGATGTCGAATGGTATTACCTTGCGTCAGCTCCGGTCGATGGGGAGCACCGGCATTGGCTGGGCCACCCCCTCAACTCTGGGCAGCTGGTCTCGGATCTGTCGGCCCGGAGCGGATTTCTGCCGGGTTCCCGGAAAGCAGTGCGCGAAATCGCAGAAAGATTGGAAGCAGATCTTTATTGGGTCGTGGCACACTATGGGGGCATTTCGGTCGCCGCAGAGCTTCTCAGTATGGGAAAGCCTGTCCATCTAACAGTCCATGACGAACCCCTTGCAATGCTGATCGTCTCCAGGCGATATCGTGCGCTCTGGCCGCTCATGTCGCTCGTTTTCCCACGCGTCTTAAGGGGCGCGTGTTCCGTGGACGTGATCAGCACGGGCATGCGCGATTACTTCAAACGGAAGTACAATGTAGATTCCTTCTCCGTTTACAAGTGTCTGTCCGAACTGCCAGAAGTGCGGCCCCATCTCTCGGAACAGCACTTAACCGTAGGTCACATTGGCAAGCTGTACCATTCTGGCCCCTTCCGACGGTTCCTTCTTGCTTGCCGTAATTACGCGGCAGCAAAGAAGCGCGCGCTGAGGATTGTGAGAATTGGCGTTTGTCCAGAAATGGATAAGGTTTCCTCCGAAAATCTTGCTGTCTTTGAAAACCACGGCGATTTGTTGGAGCGGGACGCGCTCCCGGTGCTAGCCACGTGCGACTTCGTTTATGCAATGTACCCCGAGGGATTCCGTTTCCAGGGTTTCCGCCGCACCAGCCTGCCCATGAAACTCTCCACCTACGTCCAGGCTCAGCGCCCGATCTTTGCGCACACTCCTTCCGATAGCAGCCTGGCTTCGATCGTGGGAAAATATAGGCTGGGTGCGATCTGCACAACCAGTGACGAATCGGAATTGCGCAACACGCTTCACTCCCTGTTCCAAAAAGAAGTTCCACGAGCTCGCTTCGAGGAAGTCCGTCTCGACCTCATGGGTCCCGCGACATTACAGCAGCTCCGCGCCGCTCTGACCGGTGAAGCTTTCAACTCGATGGCGCACACTTCTGCGGCAACGATCTCTTTGAAATGACAGAGAAGTCGACATTAAGCTCTGTAACATAGTTCGGCATGGACCATACTGGAAAGGAATTGGGCTTTGGCGAATTCACTCAAAACCTGGCTGAGAGATCACCTGCCGCAATCCTTTGTCGGTAAAGTAGAATACCACCTCGAACCCGAACGCCTCGACTCCTGGGGCGGGCCTTTCAATGGTCAATGCTTCCGGCAACTCATCTTTCTAGATCTCGTTCGCGCCTGCTGCTTCGATGCCATCGTGGAAACTGGCACGTTTCGTGGCTCCACCACTCTCTTTTTGTCTCTCAACTCTAACGGCACAGCCGTCTATTCTTCCGAAATCAATCCGAGATTTTTCCAGATCGCACGTCGCCGGCTTCGGAAGTTGGCGAATTTGCATTTGTACAATCTCGATTCGCGCACCTTCTTATCCGAATTGCGCCTGCCACGAGAAAGTCGCATCTTTTTCTACCTTGATGCCCACTGGCACAACGACCTGCCTCTTGCCGACGAGACTGAATTTATTATTCGCAACTTTGACACCTTCGCGATCATGATCGATGATTTCGAAGTGCCGGGTAATTCTGGGTACGCCTTCGACGACTACGGAGTTGGCAAGTGCCTCTCGCTGCGCGATTTTCCGTTTCACAAGGACGATCGTCTCTGCACCTATTTCCCTTCGAGGCCAGCCAGTCAAGAGTCTGGGATCCGCCGTGGCTGCGTTGTTTTGATAAGCCCTAATCTCAAGGATACGGTCGATTCTCTGTCTTGCCTTCGTGAGTTGGATCCTAGTGCCTGATTTGCACCTTCAGGAAGTAATCTAAACGTTTATTTAATAAGATAACGGATTGTCGAAAGTGAAGTAATTTTCGCAGGCAACGGTTTGTGCGAGTTGATTCAATGGGTTTTTCTTGAACATGGTCAAACTAAGTATATACAGGGCTTCGTAAAGGCTAACTGATAGGGTATTGGAATTGTAGTTAGAAATATACGGTTGTGAGGTTCCCGCGTGCGGTGCTGTTATATAAGCATGATTAGGCTTGAATGATCCGTCTTTTTATAGGGGCCGATGGTCAGCGAAAAAAAGAAAAAGAGCGTTCAAATCGCAAGTTCGACCCACTATAGTTTTCGCAATTTCCCACAATTAGATGGGTTTCGAGGGCTGGCGATCGTCCTCGTGATTTGTGGCCACATAATGAGTTTTGAGAGTAGATCGCTGCCTATTCGCCAAAGTGGCGACTACGTTTCTCATCTCGGTGTATTTCTCTTTTTTGTGCTCAGCGGTTTCTTGATTACGGGCCTATTGCATCGAGAAAGATCTCTTAAGGGAACCGTCGACCTCAAATGGTTTTACGTTCGAAGGGCTCTCCGTCTGGGCCCCGCACTTTTGGTGTTTTTGTTAGGTGTCGTTATTCTCCGCCGGTTTGGATTGGTTGAGCACGTCGCAAGATACGAGATCCTGGCGTGCTTTCTTTTTGTAAGGAATTTTTTCGGAAAGAGCCTAGTAACAGTCCATCTTTGGTCGTTATCACTGGAAGAACAGTTTTATCTTTTTTGGCCCAATGTGTACAAGCGCTTGAAGTTCTCAAACCCGCTTGTGCCAACACTGTGCCTCACTTTCGGCATAGCTCTCTGGAGAGGCGTTTCGCTAACCTTTGGACTGGTATCGGACAGGATCGGCGTCTATTACATGCGACCTTATTTTCGATTCGATTCGATCCTAATCGGGTGCTGTCTAGCACTAGCGCTGGCGAAAGGCGGTGGCTTTCTGCAATTCGCGAGGAAAATTTCCAGCATTGTTCCTGCAGGGTGCTTTTGGATCGCGTTAGTAAGTTGGACTGTCTGGGGACAGTCGATCTGCAATCCGCTGTATCTTACGCTGCAGATGCTTCTGATTTCAGCGTTGCTCGCGCAGCTAGTCTTGACAGACAGAGGATTCACATTCCAGCTCTTCAGCAATCCGGTGTCACGCTACATTGGAAGGATTTCCTATTCGCTTTATCTCTGGCAGGAGCTTTTTCTTGTGCTCCAATCACCGTCTTGGGGAATTCTGAGACGCTTTCCTGTAAATGTAATCTGCTCCATTGCAGTGGCGGCAGTTTCTTATCAGTTCATCGAAAAGCCCGTAATGGACCTCAAGTCCAAATATCAGTAGGGAACACCCAACATTTTTACAATGAAGATATGAACTGCATTGTCGTGCTCCGCCATTCCGTTGAACTCGACGGCTCCAGCCTAAAGGCATCTAGAGGATTTGAAGCAGTCCATGTTATTGGGAAATACGGAATTAGAACGTATATATGTGAAGTCGTGGGTCTCGATAGCCTTGATAATTCTCGAACAGTCGACCAGCGGTGGATGAAGCTCGATAATGATCGCGTTTATATGATCAAGCCAGTCGAGAGGACCATCAAACAATTGTTGCTCGCCACCTTCGATATCGATCTTGACTAAGCCAAGCCTCGAGCAGGCTGACTCTTCCAGTATACTGTCTACCGTGATCATTGCCACCGGCACACCATTTTCGGATAGCCTTCCTAAATTGGAAACTTGACTGGACTCGAATCGCGCTATTCCTTCGTGGGGCCCGATTGCAGCTTCGAGTACTTCATTCTTGATTGCGTTGAGCTCTAGATTCCAGCGCACTAATAAGGCATTACTGAAATCAGGCTCGACCGCTATGACTCGCTCGATTGAATATTTCTTAGCCAGCCATACGCTTGTCAGTCCAATATTTGCTCCCAGGTCGAGAAGTGTTCCGGACGGATAGTCAAAAGGTAAGCGATAAGCTTCTTCAAACCAGACCTCACGGATGCTGTGCAAGTCACCTTTGTTTAGTCGGTAGCAGAGCTGGACGCCTCCCCGAAATCTAACTTTTCGGACCCGGCTAACACGGTTTTTAGGCGATATCAGCAACAAGCGAGACAGCGCAAAATCAAAACCTAGCCTTAGCGCTGACCGTAGATCAGCACAATGCTTGCCGCAAGCGCGCCATTCTCGGTAAAGTTCGAGAAATACCAATGCGAATCTTTTGAGTCGCGGCATGTGCTTGGATTCCAGTCAGAGATCAGGATTGCAAGAGACCATAGCTAAACTATCACTGAAGGTGGCACAGACGGTCAAAACTGACCCCAACGGCTGATCCAGCAATTTAGTTGATTCTTGTCCCACATAACCAACCGGCGATTCAATCTCCAAGACCGCCAATCTCAGCCACTCACCCACTCCTCCAGCAACATCCTACCTCTGCACGCCTTAGTGGTCAGGTGAAAACCGGCCGTAGCATGTAGCGCTACGAATTTCCTTTACCTTTTTTTCGTGGTGAGGCCCATCCACGAAGCTTCCGAACAAAGCCGTTCACGCCTTGAGGGCCGCCTAGAACGCGGTGATCGGAAACCGAGTCGTGCCGGAGGCGAAGCTGGTAGACTCCGTCAATCTCAACAAACTCGCTTAACTTGGAACGGCTTACTCGGCGTCTTAGCTCTTGTTGCGGAACCATTGCCTGGCCTGTGGCCTGTCTGCAGTGTTGCGCCACGATAGTAATGTCCCCTTTTCTCCAAAATAGAAATTTCCCCCTAAAGTAGATCTCCGAAAGGAGGTCAGATTGGGGCGAACGGAGATGAGTCAGGAGGAATTGCGGAGGGTG
>Ga0074045_10005595_pt1 | contig 10940 bp, 6 predicted proteins | sample BogForMeECP23OM2_FD_94442 | JGI IMG/M metagenome (GOLD analysis project Ga0074045, IMG submission 94442) | Bog forest soil microbial communities from Calvert Island, British Columbia, Canada - Bog Forest MetaG ECP23OM2 | ecosystem: Environmental > Terrestrial > Soil > Wetlands ... | reverse complement strand
CCATGAAGTCCAGACCAGGTCCGGACTTAGTCCAGACCTAACCATACCAAGTCCAGACCTAACACACCTGGATCGAAGACTTTAGACTTTTTTCACACAAGGGAGTACACGCATGACCGACGCTGCCGAACCCTCGCCCGATGCCCCACCCATGACAGCCTCATCGTCCTGGGCGGGTTCATCACATCCCATACAGCAAACGCGCCCATCCCCTATGCTTGAAGCATGAAGAAGATCAAGGTCATAGGCGGAGGATTGGCCGGCCCGGAGGCCGCGCTGCAGGCCGCCGCTCTCGGCTGTGAGGTCGCGCTATACGAGATGCGCCCCACCCGCTCCACCGAGGCCCATCAGACCGCCGACTTCGCCGAGCTGGTCTGCTCCAACTCCCTCAAGTCCGAGTCGGAAAACACCGCGCCCTGGCTGCTCAAACAAGAGATGCGCCGGGCTGGATCGATTCTGCTCGCCGAGGCCGACGCCTCCGCCGTCCCCGCCGGCCACGCCCTGGCCGTTGACCGCGTCGAGTTCTCCCGCCGCATCGCCGCCCGCATCAGTGCGGCTGGTTCTGGAGAGACGGGGCGAATCACCATCCACCGCGAAGAGGTCACCGCGCTCAACCCCGACGCCCCAGACACGCTGACGATCCTCGCCACCGGCCCGCTCACCAGCCCAGCCCTCGCCGCCGAGCTACAGCGCCTCACCGGCTCCAACCACCTCGCCTTCTACGACTCCATCTCGCCCATCGTCGATGCCGCCACCATCGACATGGACCGCGTCTTCTTCGCCGCCCGCTACCAAAAGGGCACCGCCGACTACATCAACTGCCCCTTCACCAAAGAGGAGTACGAGCGCTTCCTCGACGCCCTCACCACCGCCGAATCCGTCCCCGTAAAGCCCTGGGAGCAGCTTCCCAGCCACAAAATCACGGGTGCCCCATCCATGACGGCTTCATCGTCATGGGTGGGATCGACGAATCCCTCACCCACGCCGAAGAAGCCACACTACTTCGAGGGCTGCCTCCCCATCGAAGAGACAGCCCGCCGAGGCCGCGACACGCTCCGTTTCGGCCCCATGAAGCCCATCGGCCTCACCGATCCCAGGACCGGCCGCTGGCCCTACGCTGTCGTCCAGCTTCGCCAGGAGAACCTCCGCGCCGACAGCTACAACCTGGTCGGCTTCCAGAACCATCTCAAGTTCGGCGAACAGGCACGCGTCCTGCGCCTCATTCCCGGCCTGGAGAACGCCTCCTTCCTGCGCTACGGCCAGATCCACCGCAACACCTACATCGACGCGCCCGCGCTGCTCACCGAAACCCTCCAGCTCCGCGCCCACCCGAGCATCCTCATCGCCGGCCAGCTCAGCGGCGTCGAAGGATACACCGAGTCCATCGCCAGCGGCCTGCTCGCCGGACGCTACGCCGCCGCCCTCGCCCGTGGCATCCAGCCCACCCCCGCCCCGCGCGCCTCCGCCAACGGCAGCCTCAGCCACTACATCACCCACGCGGAGGGCAAGCGCTTCCAGCCCGCCAACATCACCTTTGACCTCCTCCCTCCGCTGGAAGACGACCTCCGCCGCCGCATCCGCGACAAAAAGGAGCGTCACCGCATCCAGTGCGACCGCGCCCTCGCCGCCTGGGACCAATGGCTCGCAGAATTAGCGGATTAATTCGTGCCACTGCACTATTCCCGTGCTACTCTCCTTCTACCAAAATTATGCGACCACTCAGCGCTACCGACTGCATCTCTCCCGCCATGGGACGAACCCGCGATCTTCTGGGCCGTCCATTCCGTCTGGGCACATTTCTCAAGATCGCCGCCGTCGCCTTCTTCGCCGAGATGGGTGGGGGCTTCAACCTTCACATCCCGGGCCGCTCCAATGGCCTGCACGAACTTCCTCCCGCCTTTCTGGCGTTCGTCGTGGCGTTCGCAGTCCTGCTCGGCCTGGTCTCGCTGATCATCGGCCTCATCCTCTTCTATATTGGTTCCCGCCTGCAACTCGTCCTGCTGGAAATGGTCGCAACCCGCTTTACCTTCGTCGGCCCGCTCTGGCGCAAGTATGGCAGCCGGACCTGGAGATGGATCGGCCTCAGGCTCCTCATCATCCTCTGTATGCTGCTTCTTCTCCTGCCATTCATCATCATGGCCGTCCTCTACTTCTTCCATCACGCTCACGGGGCGGGCGCACTTGGCGTTACCGATTTCTTCTCCGGCCTGCATATCGCGCAGATTCTTATCTTTGTCGCCGCCGTCTTAATCGTTCTGTTGGTGCTGAGCGCAATCTACATGCTGGTGCGCGACCTCGCCCTGCCCTTTCTCGCGCTGGAAGACCTCACCATCTCGCAATCTCTCGGACGCCTGCGCGCGCTCATCGCCGCGGAACCCGGCCAGGTCATCCTCTACATCATCCTGCGATTTGTCCTCGGGCTCGTCTTCGGAATCGTCGCCGAGATCGCTATCGTCCTGGTCCTGCTCGTCTCACTCATCCCTCCAGGGATCGTCGGAGTCATCCTCTGGTTCTCCCTGCACCATGCCGGGACCGCCGGAATCGTGGTGCTGATCGCCTGCGCCATCTTCGGCGCACTGGTCTTTCTCTGCTGGGCAGTCTGCGTGGTGCTTGCATTCATGGGCACACTTCTCACCTTCTTCCAGGCCTACGCGCTCTACTTCCTGGGCGGACGCTACCCCCTGCTCGGCGACCTGCTCGACCGCTCCACGCCTCCGCCCGCTTACGCCTACGCCGCAGCCTTCCCCCCGCCGCCGTATCAGCCACCGCCGCCCGGGCCGCCGCCATCGCAACCGTAGCGCACACATAACGAAGTTGTCATCCTGAGCGTAGTTTGGCGCGAACTTGCGTCAAATGGAGTCCAAGGATCCCCGCATTTTTTTATGATTGCAGCCGCTCGCAAACCTATCGCTGCACCCGCCCGAACAGCTCCATCCGCGCGACCCTTCGGTCCGCATCCACATACACCGTGCCGGAGAGCGGCGGCCCGCTGCGCCCCTGCATCAACGGCGTGTCGTACATAAACCGCAGGTCCATAAACCGCACCGCGGTCCAGTCCGCCGTCCCCGCCGGAGCGCCAATCGCCGCCGCCGGCCCCATCTCCGTAACCACCGGCCAGCTCGACCAGTCGAGATAGACCTCGCCCAGCCAGCTCCGCTTGGCCACCAGCGTAGCCAGCGTTGTTGGCGACTTGTAAAAAAGGTCCTGCTCCGGGTCGGTCGCCACCGTTGACCGCAGCGTGTCCACCGTGGCCATCTGGTAGTAGTCCCGCGTCTCCACCACCGTATGCCAGCGATACGGATTCCCCGGATAAGGACTGGCTGTCACGCGCAAAATCTGCGCAGGCAGAACCTGCGCCGCCGAATCCGATCCACCCGAAGATTCCACCGACTCCGCCGGCCCATAGCTCGCCGTCGAGGCAAGCTGCAGCGCCGCTTCGTGCTCTACCTCGCGCCATCCCCAAAGACCCACCATCGTCGCCAGCGCAAAGATCGCCCAGCCGCGCCCGCGGAAGACCTGCCGACGCGCGCCCACTTCGCTGCCTACCAGACCGAAGAGCGCGGGAGCAACCAGCGCAACCAGCAGCACCGCGAACAGCACTGGCTCGAAGATAAAGGCAATCGACCCTGCGTACCAGTGCGGATTGAACGGGAAGAAGGGCCGCAGGCCGTAGTTGTTCGTCCAGTCCAACAGAAGGTGACTGACGAGCGCGATCAGTACAAATCCGTAGAGCAGCCCCCAACGCACCGGGGCCACCGTCAGCGGTCGCGCAATCGCCGAATCCCCACTCACGCCGGTCGCGCTCGCGCCCACGCAAGGCTTCTCAGCCTCAGCCTTCGCCCGCCGCACCCTCCAGCGATGAAAGAGCCATACCGCGCCCAGCACAATCAGCCCATCGAACGGCAGCCCGATCAGCGTATGCGTGATCCCACGATGGTGCTGGAAGGCCGCGACCGGCCCATCCGCCGACCACAGCATATCCAGGTCCGGCGCCTCCGCGGCCAGCGTCATCGCCAGCGTCGCGTACGCCGCCTTGCGGTTGAACCCCGCCCGCGCCAGGCAGGCTCCGGTCATGAGGTGAGTGATGGGTTCCATGGGGAGTGTGCAAACAGGTTCCAGCATACCGCTTGCGCGAGAAGAGCGCGGCATTTCCCCGCCCATCCTGTACTATGGGCCAGACCCTGAAACGCCCATGCCGCAAGTCCCTCCCGATCCTCCGAGATTATGGCGCCGCGACGCGCGGAAGCTCATCGAGCCCGCAGTCCTCATCTTCTGTACGCTGGCCTTTACAGCCTACATCCTCGGTCTCTGCACCCTGTTGCTGATGGGAAACAATCCGCCCGGCCGCGATGTCATCAGCTTCTGGGCTGCGGGTCGTCAGATTGTTGCCCACGCAAACCCCTACGACAGCGCCGCCATCCTGAAGATCGAGCGGTCGGTTGGGTTCTCCGATAAGACAAATGTCCTGATCATGCGCAATCCTCCCTCCGCGCTCTGCCTGGTGGTCCCCCTGGGACTCCTCGGATTGCGCACGGCAGCCTTGCTCTGGTCTCTGCTCCTGTTGGCGGCATTTGTGCTATCGGTTAACATGCTCTGGCGTATGCACGGCCGTCCACGCAACAAGCTGATTTTTCTGGGCTACTCCTTCGCTCCCGCGCTCCTCTGTGTCGTCAGCGGCCAGACCGCTCTCTTCGCCCTGCTTGGCCTCGTCCTCTTTCTGCGCTTTCACCTCACTCGCCCGTTCGTGGCCGGTCTCTCGTTGTGGCTCTGCGCGCTGAAGCCTCATCTCTTCCTCCCCTTTGCCGCGGTCCTGCTTCTGTGGATCGTCCTCACCCGCGCCTACCGCCTGCTTGCGGGCGCGGTCCTGGCGATCGCTGCAAGCTCGCTGGTCGCCTGGTTCCTTGACCCCTCGGTCTGGTCGCAGTACAACCAGATGTTGCGCTCCTCCGGGATCGAAGATGAGTTCATCCCCTGTCTGTCCGTCGCCCTGCGCTATGCCATTCACAAACACACGATGGCGCTACAGCTTCTCCCCGCACTCGCCGCCTGCCTCTGGGCAATCACCTTCTACTGGAAGCGCCGCAACCGATGGGACTGGATGCAGGATGGCGCATTGCTGATGCTGGTCTCCGTTTTCGCTAGCCCCTACGCATGGATCACCGACCAGGTGCTCCTGGTTCCTGCGCTGCTGGTGGGCGTCTATCGCGACTCCACGCGCGCGCAGCTCGGCCCGCTCATGCTGGCCAGCGCCTTCATCGAGATCACCCCTTTATCCGGCAAGACCCTGCACTCCGCCCTCTATCTCTGGACCACTCCGTTCTGGCTCGCTTGGTTCCTCTACATCTCGGCAAAGTCCCGCTCCGCAGGGTCCCCCTCCGCAAAAGAAGAAGCCGTCGGTCTATGGGCTGACCGGAGCCAGGATAGCCTGGCCGCTCAGGAGAAGATTCAAGCCGAGTGGCAGGATTGATCGTCTCGAATCGCCGACGCGCCGACTCTCTATAATCATCCCAGAATGCACACCCAGCAAACCCCCGACCAGCAGATCGAAGCCTTGCGGGAGGACCTGCGCCGCCACGAGCACCTCTACTATGTGCTCGACGCGCCGGAGCTCTCCGACGCCGAGTACGACCTGCGCATGAACCGCTTGCGCGCGCTCGAGGCCGCCCATCCCTCCCTCATCACGCCCGACTCTCCCACCCAGCGCGTCGGCGGCAAGCCCCGCGACGGCTTCGTCAAGACGCCCCACTCCCGGCCCATGCTCTCGCTCGATAACGCCTACAGCGAGTCCGACCTGCGCGCCTGGGATGCTCGCCTGCGCGAAGCCTTGCCCAGCACTGAAGTCGTCCGCTACGTCTGCGAGCTAAAACTCGACGGCCTCTCGCTTGCCTTGCTCTACGCGCCCGCTCCCGACGGCTCCGCCCGCCTCCAGCGCGGCCTCACCCGCGGCGACGGGATCATCGGCGAGGATGTGACCACGAACGTCCGCACCATTCGCTCCATCCCACTCAACGTCTCCGCGGCGAAGCTGCGAACCACCGGCCTGCCCGCCAGCTTCGAGGTACGCGGCGAGGTCGTCCTCCCCCACGCCGCCTTCCGCAAGCTCAACCAAGAGCGCGAGGCCCAGGGCCTGGCCCCCGCGGCCAACCCTCGCAACGCCGCCGCCGGAACCATCCGCACGCTGGAGCCCAACATCGTAGCCCAGCGCCGCCTCGACTTTTACGCCTACTTCCTCCTCCACGGCGATAGCGCAATGGGTGCCCCATCCACAACATTGGGTGCCCCATCCATACCGCGTTCTTTGCGGAATGGGTGGGATCAAGCAGAACCAGCCCAGCCCGGCGAATCCCTCCTCCCCACCCAATCCGGCGCCCTCCAATCCCTCCGCACCGCAGGCTTCCGCGTCAACTCCCACGCCGCCACGGTCGGCTCCATCGACCAGGTTCTCGCCTTCATCGCCAACTTCGAAGGCCTGCGAGACACCCTCGGCTATGAGATCGACGGCGTGGTCATCAAAGTGGACTCCACCGCGCAGCAGCGCCGCCTCGGCTTCACTGGCCGCGCCCCGCGCTGGGCCATCGCCTACAAGTTCGCCGCGCGAGCCGCCATCACCCGCCTCGAGCGCGTGGACTTCCAGGTCGGCCGCACCGGAAAGGTGACACCCGTCGCCGTCCTCGCTCCGGTGCTCATCGGCGGCACCACCGTCTCCCGCGCTACGCTGCACAACGCCGACGAGATCATGCGCCTCGGCGTCAGCATCGGCGACTTCGTGCAGGTCGAGCGCGGAGGAGATGTCATTCCCAAGATCGTCTCCGTCATCGAAGACACACATCCCCCGCGCGGCAGCGAAGAGATCATCTTCCCCACTCAATGCCCCGAGTGCGCGAGCACACTGGTTCGTGCCGAAGGCGAGGTCGACTGGCGCTGCGTCAACGCTAACTGCCCTGCCCGCCTGCGCGAAGGGCTGCTCCACTTCGCCGCGCGCAACGCCATGAACATCGAAGGCCTGGGCGACGCACTGGTCGCGCAACTGCTCGGACAGAATCCATCTGCCGATCTTGCGGATGAGAGCGAAGAGCAATCCCATAGCCCAGCAATCACCAATCTCCAGCCCAGTGCCGATTCGCCACGCGAGCCTCTCGTCCGTACCCTCTCCGACCTCTACTCCCTCAGCAAAGAAGACGTGCTCCAGCTCGACCGCATGGGCGAAAAGTCCGCCCTGTCCCTGCTCGACGAGATCGGGCAATCGAAGCGCGCAGGACTCGCCCGCCTTCTCTTCGGCCTTGGCATCCGCTTCGTCGGCGAGCGCACCGCCCAGCTCCTCGCCGCCAACTTCGGCTCAATGAACGCACTGTGTGCCGCCTCCACCGACGAGTTGGAACAGGTGAATGAAGTCGGCCCGCGCGTAGCCCAGGCCATCGTGGAGTTCTTTGCTGAGCCGCGCAACATCGAGTTAATCCAGCGCCTGAAAGATGCGGGCATGGAAATGACCGCCGAGAAGCGCGTCACCACCTCCACCCTCTCCAGCCTTACCTTCGTCCTCACCGGGACGCTGCCCACGCTCACCCGCGAGGCAGCCAAGGAACTCATCGAATCGGCCGGCGGACGCGTCTCCGCCACCGTCAGCAAGAAGACCTCCTACCTCGTCGCAGGCGAAGACTCCGGCTCCAAGCTCGACCGCGCCCGCGCCCTCAACGTCCCCGTCCTCGACGAGCCCGCCCTGCGCGCCCTCCTCAACCCACCTCCGCCAATGCCAGCGTAGCCACAACCACCCATCAAACAGACTCCCCTCTCCTGCGCTATAGTGGACTTGTATGGGTCGAAACGACAGACAGACGCGCGCCGATCGCCCGTGGAGAATTCTCCTCGCGCTCGTCTGCGTCCTTCTGGTTGTCGTTCTGGGCTCCGTGCAGGTCGCGCACATTCACGCCGACGGCGCCGACCACGCAGACTGCGCCCTCTGCGCCGCCGCACACATCTCCGTTCATCCCGTTCATGCTCCAACGCCAGCGCCCGCGACCACTGTCATCGCCACCCTGGAGGCCCTCCCACCCGCCGTCCTTCCCCGCACACTCTCGACCTTCGCCCTCTTCACCCGCCCCCCGCCTGCCGTTTGACATCGTTCCCGCATAGGACCTCGTCAAGAACGCAACAGGCAACCCAAATAGGGGGAACTCCATGAACACGTCCAAACGACGCGGCATCTCCGCAGCATTCATCATCCTCGCCATATCGCTCTCTGTGGCCGCGCCTCGCGCCCAAGCGCAGGCTTCCTCACAGCGCCGTCCCGCGCCCTCCCGTGTCCAGTCCGCCGGAAACGCGGGCACCATCTCCGGCACGGTCGCCGACCCCACCGGCGCCGTCATCGCCAACGCCACGGTCACGCTCGCGAACGCCGTCAGCGGCCTCTCCCGCACCGCAACTACCGACAGCTCCGGCGCCTACACCATCACCAATATTCCATTCAATCCGTATCGCCTCACCGTCACCGCGCCCACCATGGCCGCTGCCACGCAAACCGTGGACGTTGAATCCTTCGTTCCAATCACCCTCGCCACCACCATGCAGATCGCCTCCGCAAGCACCGTCGTCGACGTCACCACAACCAGCAGCGACCTGGTCGAGGCCGACCCCGTAGGCCACACAGACGTAGACCGTGGTCTCTTTGACAAGATCCCGCTGGAGAGCATGACCTCCTCGGTCAGTTCGCTGGTCACGCTGGCCTCGCCCGGCGTCTCCGCCGACTCCAACGGTCTCTTTCACGGCATGGGCGACCACGCCTCCAACTCCTTCTCTGTCGATGGCCAGGCCATCACAGACCAGCAGTCCAAGGTCTTCTCCAACCAGATCCCCGTGGACTCGGTGCAGTCCCTTGAGGTCATTCCCGGCGCGCCCCCGGCAGAGTACGGCGGCAAGACCTCGCTGGTCATCGTCGCCACCACCCGCTCCGGCCTGGGCGAGAGCAAGCCCACCGGCGAGGTCACCGCCTCCTACGGCTCCTTCGGCTCCTCCAACGTCGGATTCAATCTGGCCACCGGCTCCGCCAAGCTGGGCAACTTCATCTCCGCCAACGTCATGAACACCGGCCGCTTCCTCGACCCGCCGGAGTTCCACGCCATCCACGACAAGGGTAACGAGGAAAATCTCTTCGACCGCATCGACTACCAGATCTCCAACGCCAACTCCGCGCGCCTCAACCTCAACTACACCCGCTCCTGGTTCCAGACCCCCAACTCCTACGACAGCCAGTACGCCACCCAGTGGCCGGCCATCAACGGAATCGCCATCGGTCCCAACGGTCTTCCCGTAGGCCCGGCCGACCAACGCGCGCAAATCCAGACCGTCAACCTCGCCCCCTCCTACACCAACGTCATCAACACCTCCACCGTCTTCAACGCCGGATTCTTCTTCCGCCGCGACGGCTTCAATTACTACCCCAGCAAGAATCCCTTCGCAGACCGCGGTGCACCCGACCTGCAGCAGGAGACCCTCTCCCAGCAGCGCTCGCTGGCCAACACCGGCCTGCACTCCGACCTCACCTACACCCACGGCGGAAACAACATCAAGGCCGGCATCAGCTACGAACAGACCTTCCTCACCGAGAACTTCCAGCTCGGCATCGTCGATCCCAACCTCGTCCCTGGCCTCGGCTGCCAGCACCCCAACGGCTCTGCAATTCCCGGCACAGCCTGCGCTACCCTCCAACCCTACGATCTCACGGAAGGCGGCGCGCTCTATCCCTTCCACGGACACACCGACATCAAGGAGTTCGCCGCCTACGCTCAGGACTCAATCACTGAAGGCCCCTGGTCCGGAAACCTCGGCCTGCGCTTCGACCAATATAACGGCCTCACCGTCGCCAACCAGGTCGAGCCGCGCCTCGCCCTCAGCTATAAGATCAATAGCAGCGGAACCGTGCTGCGCACCTCATACGCCCGCACGCTGGAGTCTCCCTTCAATGAGAACCTGGTTCTGGCCAGCGAGGGCTGCAACTACGCCGTCTTCGCCGCCCTCATTCCCTGCACCAACGCGCCCAACCGCCCCGGCTTCCGCAACGACTTCCACGCCGGATTCCAGCAGGCCATGTCGCACTATGCCGTTATCTCGGCTGACTATGTCTGGAAGTACACCCACACCGGGTACGACTTCTCCGTCCTCGGAGCCACTCCCATCTTCTTCCCCATCGGCTGGCACAACTCCAAGATCCCCGGCTTTGAAGGCCGCCTCGACGTCCCTCCCATCCACAACTTCACCGCGCAGATCGTCTTCTCCTCGGTCGCCGCCCGCTTCTTCACCCCGCAGACCAGCGGCCTCGGCACTATCCCCGCGCCGCCCGGCTCTGCGGTAACCCACATTCCCTTCCGCATCGACCACGACGAGAAGTTCAACCAGACCACCCACGCCCAGTACCAGCTCGGCAAGCGCGGCCCCTACGTCGGCTTCAACTGGCGTTACGACTCCGGCCTGGTCGCCGGCTCCGCCCCCTGCTACGGCACGCTGGCCTCCAACAACTGCCCGCAATCCACCACCCTCAACGGCCAGCCCGCTGTCTTCCTTCAGGACGCCACCGGCGTCCCCTTCACAGCCGACCAGGAGGCCCAGGCCGGCTTCGCCTGCAACGGTGTCCGCGCCTCCCTCGGCCATCCCCTGCCCAGCGCCTGTCTCGCTTCGCAGTTCACCTCGTCGCTAATCTCCATCCCCGCCGTCAACGCCGAGAACGACGACCACAACCCGCCGCGCATCGCTCCGCGCAGCCTCTTCGATCTCTCCTTCGGCGAGGACAACCTCCTGCGCCGCAAGACCGCCGACAAACGCACCCTCTCTGCCTCCGTCACCATCGTCAACCTCACCAATAAGTACGCGCTCTACAACTTCCTCTCCACCTTCTCCGGAACGCACTTCGTCACCCCCCGCTCCATCACCGCCCAGCTCGCCTACCACTT
>Ga0074045_10005594_pt1 | contig 10941 bp, 7 predicted proteins | sample BogForMeECP23OM2_FD_94442 | JGI IMG/M metagenome (GOLD analysis project Ga0074045, IMG submission 94442) | Bog forest soil microbial communities from Calvert Island, British Columbia, Canada - Bog Forest MetaG ECP23OM2 | ecosystem: Environmental > Terrestrial > Soil > Wetlands ... | reverse complement strand
TCCACCCGATCGATGATGCCGCCGAACCACTCCGTTTCCGTTCCGGAGAGTATTCGCACGCCCCTGCCGAGAAAGATCGCATACTCCGCCGGGCTCCGGATGGTCCTTTCGATGCCCGGGGAGCTGACCTCGAGGCTCACATCCTGGAGCCCCTCGATGGTCTGCAGCCGCGGCAGGAGCAGGCGCGACACCTCAGCGCAGTCGTCAATGCCTACACCACTGCCGCGAGCCTGCGGCATTTGTCCGCCGCGACCTTGCGGCGTTTTGTCGTTTCGGTGGATCACCACGCCGACGCGGGTGACGCCCTTCAGGCGCCCGATGGTGAGCTCCACGAGGAAGATTCCCATTCCCGCCAGCAAGGGTTCAACCGTTTCCCGGACTTCTTTTTCGAAAAGCTCCGAGTACACCAGTTCCCACCTTCGACCTCGCGCGCAATACCAGCGCGCGGGTACAAAAAAAAGAGTCTCGCGGCCGACTCTTTCTCGTGCGAAAAATACACTATATGGAACCTCTTGTCAACCGTGGCGCGCTACGGCCTATAATCCTTCAATCGATGAAGAACTTTTCCTCTTACGTCAATAAAATAATAGAATTCAGATTCTGCGGCAAGGATCTGAGGTTCAACCTCTCCCACGGGCTTTTCAGCAGTTTTGATGTCGATGAGGGCACGCGCCTTCTGCTGAAGGGGATCGCGCAGCAGATCGACCTGGAATCGACAGTCTCCTGTCTGGACGTCGGATGCGGCGTGGGAGTGATCGGCCTCTGCATCCACAGCAGGCTGCCTCGCGCAAAGGTCGTCATGCAGGATCGGGATGCCCTTGCCGCCGCATTCGCCGCGGAGAACAGCCGTGAGAACGGGTCAGAGGGCGTTGAGGTGCAATGCGGGCTCGCCTTTTGGGGCATCGAAGGCAGGTCGTTCGACCTTGTCGCTTCGAACCTGCCCGCCAAGGCTGGTCAGCCCGTCCTGGAGGCTTTTTTCCGCACAATCGGCGCATTCCTGACTCCGCGAGGGGTCGCTGCAATAGTCGTGGTTGCGCCTCTGGTTCCCTTTACGCTTTCCACCCTGAAAGTCCTCGGCTTCCGGATCGTCTATTCTGAGGCCACAAAAAGGCATACAGCGCTGCATTTCCGTCTTGCAGAGCCGTCTTCCGTGGGCATGCTGCTTGCGCCCGATTTGGCCCCTTACATAAGAGGCAGGCAGGTCTTCAGCGCGCCTGAGGTTATCTATGAGATCGAAACGGCCTGGTCGCTGCCGGATTTCGACACCCTCGGCTACTCCCTTGCCCTCTCCTTGGATGTGCTTCGCACCCAGCCGGTGAAGGGTGAGATCCTTGTCTGGAATCCCGGCCAGGGCCACATCGCGGCGTATCTCCTGCGGCGCCACGCGCGGGCCATTTCCGGCGTCAGCCTGGCGAGCCGCGACTCCCTGGAGCTGGAAATCACGCGGCGAAACCTGCGGACATTCGGCAGGGAGCCGCGCGCGGCGGGATCGGTTCCATCTGAAATCGGGCTTCTCGAAATTCTCCCCCGCGCGAGCATTGACTTCCTGTACGCCGCCCCTCACCCCATACCGCGCGTCCCCTGGCAGCCGGAAATGGCAGAAGCAGCCGCGGTCCTGGTGAAGCCGGGGGGATTCCTTTTCATCGTGAGCACGAGCACGGAGGCGCACCGGTTCCTCGATGACCTGCATGGGTGGCGCCTTGTCGAAAGCAGGAAGCAGCTCGGCCATCGCGCGCTGCTCCTGAAACATCAATAGAAAGCACCCGGCCCGGCGCCTATTCCTCTATGGCAAGCGTGAGTGAGTAGACGCGCTCGCAGCCGGCGTCATGCAGCACCCGTGCGCACGCATCAATCGTGGCGCCGGTCGTGAATATATCATCCAGAAGGATCACCTGGGGGGGCAGTCCGGAAAGGCCTTTGTCAGGAGCCAGCCGAATCATGCCGCGCAGGTTTTCCCGCCGCCGGGGAAGGTCGAGCGATTTCTGCTGCAATCCCCCGGTCCTTTCGAGCAATCGCCTGACGGTCTTCCCGTGTTGTTTTTCGAGGCAGGCTGCCACGCGGTCTGCCGGGTCCGGGGTTTTACGGCCCCGGCGGGGCGGCACGGGAGCTATTGGATACGTTTCCCACTCAGGAGGAAAAGCCGCGGCAGCCAGGTCGGCAAACAGACCGGCAAGCCGGACCCTGCCTTCGAACTTGAGCTTCCGTATGAGCTCCTTTGCCTGCCGCGAATAGGGGAAAATTGCGACATTCGATTCGAAGACGAAGTCCGCCTTACGGCAGCGCATGCATATGCTCCGTTCCGAGACCAGACCTATGCCGCACTTCCCGCAGCGTTCCGCGCCAATCGTCTCAAGGCTCATGCGGCACAGGTCGCACACGGGAACCGGGGGCGCGCCCGGCTCATCCCCGCTCAGCCACCGGCCGCAGAGCAGGCATCTGCCGGGGAAAAGCGCCTCGAGCAATTGACGCCCCCACGCGCGGCCCCGCTCCACCTCAACCGCCCCTGTTGCCAGAAAGCTCTTTCTTCCACCTGGCGATGGCCGTCAGGGCATCCAGCGGAGTCGTCTTGTCCGGGTGCAGGGCCAGGATTTCCTGAATGACGAGCTCTTCCGAGGAGAAAAGCTGCGCTTGAACCGCCGGAGTCTTCTCCATGGAAGGGGGCGCCGCGGCAGCAATGCCGGCGCCCGCGTTCAGCTCGCTGAGCATTTTCTCCGCGTATGCGAGGGTCTCAGCGGGGAGCCCGGCGAGCCTCGCGACGTGGATTCCATAGGAGTTGCTCGAAGGGCCCTCCCGAACCCTCTTGAGGAAGACGATCTCTCCTCCCCTGTCGAGGACCTCCATTGAAAGGTTGGCAACCTTGTCGTGCACGAGGCCCGTCAGCTCGTGGAAATGGGTCGCGAACAGTGTCCGGGCGCCTATTTTCGAAAGGATATAAATGCTCACCGCCCATGCGATGGCAAGGCCGTCCCGTGTGCTTGTCCCTCTCCCGATTTCGTCCATGATGACCAGGCTTCTTGCGGTGGCGGCCCGCAGGATGTGCGCAGTCTCGTTCATCTCCACGAGAAAGGTCGACTCTCCCCGGGCAAGGTTGTCCGTTGCCCCTACACGGCAAAAGACGCGATCCGCTATCCCGATCCTGGCGCTTGCCGCGGGCACGAATGAGCCGATTTGCGCCATGACGACGATCAACGCCACCTGGCGGAGGAAGGTGGATTTGCCGGCCATGTTGGGTCCGGTCAGCACAACGAAGAACCTGCCGTCACCGGAACATTCGAGGCTGTTCGGAACGAATGCGCCTCCCGGAAGGTGGGCCTCCACCACCGGGTGTCTCCCTTCATGTATGGAGAGCTCGACCCCGTCTGTCATGACCGGCCGCACATATCCGTGCACCGTTGCCGCAAAGGCCAGGGACTGGAACACGTCCAGCGAGGACACCGCATCGCAGACCAGGAGCAGCCAGGGTACCGCCTCTTTTGTCGCGGCCCGTATCTCCAGGAACAGGTTCTTCTCTATCTCGATGATTCTCTCGGTGGCATCGTTGATCTCCGACTCGAGGTCGGCCAGCCGGTCCGTCGTGTAGCGTTCCCCGCCCACAAGCGACTGACGTCGTATGAAATGCGAAGGCACCAGTGGCAGGTTGGATTTTGTGACCTCGAAGTAGTACCCGATGATCTTGTTGTAGCGGAGCTTCAGGGAGGAGATGCCCGTCTGCGCGCGCTCTTCCGCGAGGTAGGTGTCGAGGATCTCCCGCGCATTGTCCTTCAAGGAATGAAGCCTGTCCAACTCGGTGTTGAACCCGCGCTTGATGAGGTTCCCTTCGGTGAGAACAACCGCGGGCTCTTCACTGATCGCTCCGTCGAGCAGGGCTGTCAGATCCGTCATGAGCCCTGCCCGCGAGGCAATCGCCTCTGCAAGGTCCACGAGGCCGTCCGACGTGCCCGCCGCGCGTCCGCCGGCGAGCAGCCCTCCCAGGGTGAGAACCGCTTGCAGGGTGGACTTTATGGCCAAAAGGTCTTTTGCGTGCGCCTTCTCCATGGCCACTCTTGCAGTGAGGCGCTCCAGGTCCAGCACGCCGGCAAGCGCCTCCCGCAAACGAGCCAGCCTGACCTGGTCCCGATAGAGAGATTCGACCGCCCCGTGCCGCTTTTCCATGGCATGACGTTCTTTCAATGGCGTAAGGATCCATCGCCGAAGCTTGCGCGCCCCCGGGGAAGTCCGGGTCTGGTCCAGCACTTCCAGGAGAGTGTACTTCCGGCTTCCGTCCTGAAGGTTGCCCAGCAGCTCGAGGTTGCGTTGGGTAGCTTCGTCCAGCTCCGCAAAGCTCTTGTCTGCGTAGACGGAGAGGGACGACACGTGCGTGAGCGCCCGTTTCGATGTCTCCCCCAGGTACTCCAGCAGAACCCCGGCTGCAAGGATTTCGGGAGAGTCCTCCTGGAGACCAAAGCCCTTGAGATTCGCGACCTTGAGCTGCTGCTGCAGACGCGACCTGCATGCTGCCAGATCAAAGCTCCAGTCGGGCAAGCGGTTTACAAGCAGCCCTTCCCTTTCCCCCAGCAGGGCGCGGGTCACCGGATCTTCCACAAGCAGGGATTCCTGCGTGATGACCTCCCGGGGATCCAGACGGTGCAGCTCCTTCCTCAGGGTCTGCTCGCGTTCAGTGAAAGGACACGAGGTGGCCGCGAACTCGCCGGTGGACAGGTCCGCATACGCCAGTGAGAGGGTGTCCGCCAGTCTCCCGATGGCCAGGAGATAGTTGTTCGTGGTTCTCGAGAGGTAGCTGTCGTCCATCACCGTGCCGGGGGTGATCACCTCCACGACGTCGCGGTTCATCAGCCCCTTGACCGGCGGGCTGGTCTGCTCGCAGATGGCGACTTTTTTCCCCGCGGCCAGAAGCCGCGAAATGTAGGCCGGGGCGGCATGATAGGGAATGCCGCACATCGGGACCCCCGCGCGACGCGTCAAAGTCAGGTCCAGAAGGGACGACGCCTCCCGCGCGTCATTTTCGAACATCTCGTAGAAATCCCCGAGGCGGAAGAAGAGGATGGAGTCCGCGAACCTTTCCTTGGCTCGCTTGTACTGCGCCATCACGGGGGTTGTTTCAACCATGAGTGTGGAATTATAGTATGCGGAGATGAACGTGGGCAACACGAACACCGACTTGATCCTGATCGGCCGCGACCCCCGCGGCTATTTCCTCATGGCGCGGGGGAACATCCGCGCGGGTCTCTGCTTCCCGCTGAGGGAGGCGCTCCTGGCACAGCTCGATCAAACAGCGGACGTACCTGCAGTCTATGTGGACCTCTCCGAATGCCGGTACATGGATTCCACCTTCATCGGCCTCCTTGTCGCAATCGACAAGAAGCTCCAGAAGGGCTCCGGGGGAAGGCTGCACCTGTTGAGGCCGACCGCCGAATGCCGGGAGATTCTCGAGCAGATCGGGTTGATGAACTTTCTTCTCATCGAAGAGAGGGACATGCAGGCTCCCAATGCCATGGCGGTGCTGGCACCCAACGCGGAAAAGCCCGGCGCTGACTTTATCCTCAGGACGCACGAGGCCCTCATGGAGACCTCTGAAGAGGCGCGAAGGAAGTTTGCGCTGCTGAAAGAAACCCTGGAACAGAAGCTCAAAGGGAGCGGGAAACCCCCTCGAGGTAATCCCGAAGAATAAGAGACGCCGCAATGGCGTCCACTTTCTCCTTTGCGGAGCGCCGGTTTTTTCCCATTTCCTTCAGAACCTGCTCGGCGTCCCGGCTCGACCAGCTCTCGTCCACGAGCTCGGCGGCGAGGCCCCCCTCCGTCATCATCCTGGCAACCCGGCGCGCCCGGGCGCAACCGGGCCCTTCACTCCCATCAGCGCTCAAGGGAAGCCCGATGACAACCGTCGTCACTTCCTTATCCCGGCACAGGCGGAGGAGCTGGCGAACAAGCGCGCTTTCGGACTCCATGGCGAGGGTTTCCAGGGGGGAGCTGATGATCCGGCCCGGATCAGAAATCGCAAGCCCGACACGCCGGGCGCCCAGGTCGACGCCGAGGACCCTGCTCATTTACTGCCCTGTCGCTGGATTGTACGTCTTACCCTGCTTCGCGAAAATCGCTGCAATCACGTCGTCCGTGATGTCGATTTCCTGTATCCGGTAGAGAATGATGTCCCGGTATGCCCCGTCGCTCCTGAGCACGAGCGCGTACCCGCCGCTTTCCGCCACCAGCGTCATCTGGTCGTATATTTCTTTCAGCACCGGGCCGGTGAGCAGCGCGTTCGACTGCTGGGCGAGCCACGCGTTTTTCACCCTTCGGTAGGAATCAAGGTCATTCTGCTTGTCTGCAATCGTCTTCTCGAGGGTGAGCGATTGGCTCTTGTTGTTCGCCTTGTCTGCGTCGATCTTCTGGTTCTGGAGGTCGGCGATCTCCTTGCTGCGGGCCGCGATCTCCTTGTAGACGTCGCTCCTTGCCTGGTCAAAGTCGCGAAACGCCTTGGTGTCCTTGTAGGCCGTGCTGAGCACCTTCGTGAAATCGCATATGCCCACCTTGGTCACCTGCTGGGTCTGGGCGGCCAGCGGAAGGGCCACCGACACGCACACGCCGAGCACCAGGATCAGTCTGTTCATCGGGGGCCTCCTCACTCAGAATACGTCCCCGCCGAGGGAAATGACGAAGTCGAGGGCAAAGTTCCCGAACTTCAGCGCGCCGGTCTGCTGCCACACCACCTGTCCATTCAGGACCTGGAAGCCTCTGGCGAGATAAAGCCGGATCGGGAACTGGGGGATCGTGAACCGGATCCCCAGCCCGAAGGAGAAAAAGAATTGGTCTATTTTCATGGTGGTCAACGTGGTGGCGCCGCCCGTGGTGTCGAAGGGTTGGTCCCACAATGCCGCCGCGTCGAAAAAGCCGACCAGCCACAGGGCTTCCTTGATGAGGGGCGTGCGCAGCTCCAGCTTGTTGTCCCAGAGGGCATTCCCATAGGTGTACATATTGCTCCATCCACGGGCAACCGTCATGCCGTCGATATAGAGCTCCTCCGTGTTGTCCGTCACTGTCTGCCACTCCCACTTGTTGTCCGTGGCCGAATAGGCGTAATTGGGAAGTACCAGGGTGAGGCCGGTGTGGGCGGCAAGCACCCAGAACAGGTTCCAGTTCTCGAACAGGTTCGCGTTGAGAATGGTGAGAAACCCCTCGAGCCGGGTATCGGTCCTGATGAAGTGCCTGTTTCCGAGCAGGAAACCGCCGGTAAGGGCCACGCTCTGCCCGAGGTAGTACCCCTTGGTGGGGTTGGTGAAAATGTCGCGGCCGTCCAGGAAGACGCCTAGTGAGATCTGATCAATAAAGTTCCACGTGTGGTTGTTGTCCCGCACGCTCTGTTCGAAGGCCCGGTGCAGGGTTTCGTCGTAGTCGATATAACGCAGCTGGGGATTGTACCCGGCCTGGAGCCCGAGCCGTCCGAAGGGGAGCAGGAATGTATAGCCGGTATTGATCCCCAGGAGGAAGTCGTACATCAGGTACGTCATCAGGTACTGCGTGCCGATGGTATTGCCCGCCGCGATGTCAGCAAGGTAGGCGTCGCGACTGGTATAGGGATCAGGGGCGGCGATGGTTGACTGGGCATCCGTGAAGTTCGGCGGGATGAAATCCTGAAGCACGTTCTGCACGTTCTCACGGTCGAAGGACAAGGAAATGCCGAAAGACCAGGGCTGGCCGGCCAACCACGGCTCATAGAAGCTGACTCCAATTGTCTGCTTGATGGGCGATGCTTCGAGGTCCACGCCGACCGTCTGGCCTTTGCCCATGAAATTGCGCTCATTCCACTTTATGGTGCCGGAGATCGGGAAACTCCCTCCAGAGAATATGATGCCGAAGTTGATGTCAGCGGTGCTCGCCTCTTCGACGTTGAAGATCACGTTCATGAGGCCGAACGCCGAGCCCTGCTGCGTATCCGGCGTCACTGACTTGAAGTACTGGAGGTTGGCCAGGTACTGGTAGCCTTGAATGATCTTCTCCCTGTTGAAGATGTCCCCTTCTTCGAATGGCAGCCCGCGCCGCATGACATACTCGGATGTGCGGGTGGCCCCCTTGAAAATAATGTTCTCGATGTGCGCCTTATCCGCTTCCTGGATTGTCAGCGTGTAGCTGATGTTCTTGGCAGTCTGATCACGCGTCTCGCTGCGGGTGAACGTGTTGAAGACGTAGCCATTTTCCCAATAGAGATTCTGTATGCGCGCGGTATCCTGCTCCACTTTCTGCAGGCTGAGAATCTTGCCCGGTTTCTGAAAGACAAGCTCATTCAAACGCTCCGTCGAGAATATCTGGTTACCGACGAATGAGAGACCCGCGTAGAGCCACTGCTCGCCTTCGGTCACGTACACGGTCAGCACAAGATAGTTGCGGCCCTCTATGGTCTGAATCTCGCGGGTCACTTTGTCGACCTTTGCGTCCACCAGTCCGTGGTCCGTGTAGTAGGCGACGATTGCCGTCTTGTCCTCTTCCAGCTTGGATTCCTGGAAGACGCCGCTGTCGAACAGTGCCTGCGGCTTGGTTTTCATGAGGCCCCGGAGCGTGCTCTCCGACGCGAACTTGTTCCCCGAGAACCGCACTTCTTTGATGGTCGTCGGCACCCCCTCAACCACGGTGAACACAGCCTTGACCGTCGTGTCTTTGTCACCGGGCACAAAGCTGGCGCTCACGGTCACATCGGTGTACCCCTTGTCCAGGTACAAGGCTTTCACCGCTTCCACGTCGGCCTGGAGTCTTGTCTGGTTGGCAAGGTCTCCCTTCTTCAAGAGTATCTTGTCCGTGATCTCATTGGTGTGGAGGCTGGTATTGCCCTTGATTTCGACCGCCTGGATGGAGGGGCGCTCCTTGACGTCGAACTCGATGATCACGGATGTTTTCGAATCATCCGCCGGGAGGGCATTCGGCACGATAGTCTCGAAATAGTCCAGCGCGTACAGCTTGGCCTCTATTTCCCACAGGAGCGGGTCGACGCTGAATACCTGCCCGATGTAGGGCTTCACGACGGCCATCAGATCATCCGCCTTGACAGTCACGAGTCCCTGGAACGTGAAATCTTTTATCGGTTTGTTGACGTACCATTCCTGGTTCGTCGTCTGCGCCATGAGTCCGGGCACAAACGTCAGCAGGAGGAGGAGGCTTGCCAGGAGAGTCTTGGCGGCACGGGTCATCATTCGAGCTCCTTCGGTCGCACGCGTTTTCTCCTCAGTAGGTGAACCTCCAGCTGAATGCGAGGCTGTTATCCACGAGGAACAAGCTCTCCGGGTGCTGGGGAACCCAGCTCCAGGTGAGCAGGAATAACGGGGTGGCCCACTCCAGGCTCAGCTCCAGCTCCGGCTGCAGCCCTGTCCCTATGAGAGGCAGGCCGCTGGAGGGCTGAATCACGCCGGTCTGAAACTGCCCAGGCTCCAGACTGCTCGGCGGGAGCGGTGCGCCCGTCGGAAGGGGTGGCGTCTGCAGTCTGACGAGAGCTTCCCAGAAAAGATCGTTCCCGACATACTTTCCAAGAGACACAGTGGTGTTGTCAAGGGGATTGAGCGCCGTGCCAAACAGTTTCTGCGCGACGAGATTCTGCAGGATCTGGGTACGGACGGAAAACATGTCCAGGTTCAGGACCTGGCGCACCTTCTGCTCGAGCGGGCGCATGAACCAAGTCTGGCTCAGGATATCCGAATAGACCAGGGCGGCGGCCATCACCGGCCCCTGGGTCTGCGTGGCCGTGACGATTGGGGCACCGATCATCGCGAGCAGGGCGGTTTCAGTGCGCGCGGGCACGGAGCTGAGCCGGGGAGAAAATTTGCTCAAGGCGCTGTCCGCATCCAGAAAGATCTTCACCTCCTCTCCGGTGTAAGGGTCCCATTCCCTGGCCTCGGCATTCGCGGTAATCCTTGGATCGAAGGTGTTCTGGTCCTCGTTGAACGTGATGGAACCCTTTTTCAGGATGAAGCTGCGGTCAAAGTAGTAGATCTCTCCGCCCTGAACGCCTGCCGTGCCTTTGGCCGTGTAGGCTCCCGTATCGCCCCTGTAGGTGACCGCAATCCTGCCGCCCGGGATCGCAGTGGCGCGCAGGACCGGCAAATTCTCAGTCGGCCAATAGAACTCGACTCTCTTGCCGGTTTCAGCAGTCAGCGTGACAAAGGTGGGTGTATCCTCCGGCACGAATTTTCCCTGAGTGAAATCGCCGAGGGCGATCTTGCAGTCCCCCACCTGGAGATCGCCGGTGACGTTCGTCTTTCTCTCATCACCGGCGATCTGCACCTGGCCTGATGCTGAACCGTCAACGATCAGCCGTCCGAATTTCCCGCGCATGCGAAGCGGCGCATTTCCCACGCTGTTGATGGAGATATCGAACGCCACGGGGGACCAGTGGTCGATGGTGAAGCTCGCCTCCGCGCTCAGGAGCGCCCTGCCGGCGGTGGCAAAAGTCCTTGGAGCCCGGAATGCCTTGCCGCTGAAGACGAGGGCATCCCTTATCGGGCCCGCCTCTTCGGGGGAGTAGGCGCAGATGATTCCGCCGCCGGCGAGGTCGAGCTGCCCGGTGAAATCCGGATCGTTGACAGGACCGTCTATGGTGAGGCTGCCTGAGGCGACCCCCGCGGTCACGCGTATGACAGGAACGGGGTCTGCCGCGTTCGGAACAGGGGGGCTCTTGAGAAGCGAGTTGAGGACCACCATCTGCAGGGAGTCCACATTCAGGGTCGCGCTGATGTGGTCACCGGCGATTCTCCCAACGACACTGCCGCTCAACGGAAGCGGGTTTGCAAGGCTCACGGAGAACGAGCGTCGGGAGTCGATCCAGCCGTGGAGAGAGCCGCCCGGGCCGCCATCGAACGAGAGCCTGCCTGCATCGCTTTTAAAGTCGACATTCCACGAGGGGACCGGTGCCGCGGCCACGGTGATGCCGCTCAGAGCAAGCCTGCCCTTCAGGCCATGGTCGAG
>Ga0074045_10005593_pt1 | contig 10942 bp, 5 predicted proteins | sample BogForMeECP23OM2_FD_94442 | JGI IMG/M metagenome (GOLD analysis project Ga0074045, IMG submission 94442) | Bog forest soil microbial communities from Calvert Island, British Columbia, Canada - Bog Forest MetaG ECP23OM2 | ecosystem: Environmental > Terrestrial > Soil > Wetlands ... | reverse complement strand
TTCCAAATGCGTAAGGCAACGAGGCGACGACGTTGGCCGAGCGCCCAAAGAAACTGAACGCGTGGTAGTAGCTGAAGATCGGTACGCTGTATGTTCCTGTAGCACCGCTAATGGGGAGTGCGCCATAGTCAATGCTGCCGTCGTAGAAATTGTACGTCAGAATAATTGCATTGGAATGCACCGGCGTGATGACGTACGCACGCGGAGACAGATCCTGGGCGCAAAGCACTTGCAGCGAACCCAGTGCCATTGCTATCGATGCCACGAGCTTGAACAAGGGTCGCATGTCGGTGACGAGAACGAGCTGTCACCACAATCAGAGAGCTTGTGTCCTTCTTTCAAGTTGTGCCGAAAGCCGGAGTCCTGTCATGATCGCATTTGGCTCACGCTTAAACAGTGACCAAGGTCACAATTTGGGTGAGCTAATGTGAGGAGTGGCAATTTGTCTCTCCGGCGAGACCGCTTTCATGGACTGCTTTCTGTCACAAATCGCTTTATCACCAGTAAGCGCTGGGAGAAGGAAAGTCATCGTATGAAACCGCAGCAGAAATTCCTGAGCGGGGTTCGCTGCCATATTCCGTGGCGCACGAACCTCTGGCTCATACCGGGACTCCTGGTTGCCAGCTCCCTCGTCCTGTTTACGGTAACGCAGATCATTGATCGCGCGCAGTTCAACGGCGTCATTCAGTTGCCCCGATGGGTCAACCAGGGCGGTGCGTCCGACTGTCTTGCATTGGTTGCGGCGACCGCAGGCGCTATTATCACCACCCTCGGACTCGTCCTCTCCATCACGGTTCTCATCTTCTCCACGGCGGCTACGCAATTTGGTCAACGGCTACTGCGGCGCTACATGCGCGATCGTGGAACACAGACTTGCATTGGGATTTTCTCCGCCACGTTTGTCTTTGCCCTGTTGACACTTTTGTCGATTACAGCCCGCCCAGGAGAGCGCGAATATGTTCCTTGGGTTTCGGCATTGGTAAGCATAGCCTTGGCCCTCAGCTGCGTGGCCGTGCTGATTTATTTCATCCACCATGTCGCCTTAGCCATTCAGGTGAACACCGTGCTTACCGAGATCGGCGGAGATCTGAGCCGAACTTTGGGTGAGTTGACTTCCAAACCAGCAGAAATCCCGGTAGCGCCAGTCATCTTTGAACCGCAGTTTACTCTGCGGGCTTCCGCCAGCGGATACCTGCAATGGATCGACTATCACATTCTGGTGAACGCGGCTCGCGACACCGATACGATCGTGAAATTAGACCATCGCCCCGGTCGCTACGTCTTGGAAGGTTCTGTTATCGCCACTGGGATGTTTGACCCAGGATACGATGTGCACCAGGAAGCCCCCGCGATGCTGGCGCGAGTATTCCAGCGGGCGGTGAACATCGGTCCGCGGCGAACAATGCGCCAAGATCCGGAATTCGCCATCGCCCAGTTCGTGGAGATCGGTCTGCGGGCTATGTCGCCGGCCGTTAACGATCCCAACACCATGCTCAGCTGCCTGGACTATCTCTCCGCCGGATTTATGGAGTTACTCAGAAATCCTTCGTATTCTTTCAGCCACTGTGATTCCAACGGTCAGCTGCGCGTCATCGCAAAGAGAGTCAGCTTCGAGCGCATGCTGGCAGCGGGTTTGAATCCTATACGACAAGTTGCTCATGATTCTGTAGCGGTCACCATTCGCATCTTTCACACCATTTCCGCTCTCGTACCCTTCCTCAAGACACCTGCGCAGGTGGAAGAATTGAAGGCTCAAGCCGACCTAACCCGTGAAGGATTCATCACAACGGCGGCCAGCCGTGACGCTGACGACGTTGACCGTGCCTATGCCGCGGCGAAACAGGCACTGGCCGCAGCGACGCACGCAGATGTCGCCAAACCGTAGGAAAGTCGTTTAAGCACGTTGTTGTCGCAGCGGTCGCAAGACCCATCATCGGCGGCTAATACTTTCTTTTCTTTCTGCTAGGCGTGCGCTCAAATCGGGCGGTCCTCTCAGCGAGGAGCGGCTTGTCCCGTTGGAGGAGGCGAGTTGAGAGAGATTGTTGTTCGTTAGTTGGGGTAGGGCGCGGGGGGTAGATTGAGGCAGCAGGTGTCTCTGGCAGCGTTTATATACTACATAGGGAATGCTTGCTGCACAGGGAGGAGTGTTCTAGGAATATGTGTGGAGAGTGGGGGGTCTCTTTTGAGAATCGGGGACCCCATGAGATGAAAATATCGCCACAAATTGACGCATGAGCTGAAAACGCCACCACAGCGCAACAGCGATGCCGGTCCCGCCCGGCATCACTCACTACTGCGCGTTTAGGGAGTGAGCTTGAAGACCACTCCACAGCCGTAGGACATCGGCGTGCATTCAACAAACGTAAATGGCGAAACCACGCCCCCTCCCCCACAGGCCATTTCGCTTGTTGCAAAGACCCTCGGTGTACAATGCTCGCCACTTTCAACCTAATTCAGAGAGGGGTGTCGATTGCGGTTGCTGACATGGATCACTGCTGCGGCATTTGGGTTTGCGCTGGTTTGCCCGTCGTCCGTGAGGGCACAGCAAGACCTGGACTCGACGAAAGCCGACCCGGCGCACCACAAGGTGGAGTTTGAAAACGACCAGGTACGCGTCGTGCGGTACAAACTCGCGCCAGGCGAGCAGACTGCTCGACACTCTCATCCGGACAGCGTAATTGTCGTCCTGACCGGCGGCAGTATCCAGAACACAACCGATGACGGAAAGACCATCAGCTCGCAACCCAACTCTGGAGACGCGTTTTGGCGGCCTGCCTTGACGCACGTCACCAAGAATGTCGGGGATGGGCCTATCGAAGGAATTTTGGTAGAGCCGAAGAATCCACATTCGGCCAGGCCGGCGGGTTCGGCGGACGAGACGACGTTGCCGGACGCGCGTGCCAAAGTGCTGTTCGAGAATGAGCAGGTCCGCGTGCTTCGCTATTTCTTCAACCCCGGAGAAAGGGACGGTATCCACGGCCACCCGGATAACGTGCAGATCCTGTTGACGGATGCGAAAGCGACGGTCACAACACCGGATGGCAAGACTAGTCAGTCCGAAGGCAAAGCCGGCCAGGTCAACTGGCGGCCGGCGATAGTGCATTCTGTTCAAAACACCGGTGATAAGCCTCTTGAGGGAGTGCTGGTGGAGATGAAAGCCGGAGCCAAAACCGCCAGTAGGTAAGAACGCACTTCAGAGCGAAGGTGCACTACGCCAGAGATTCCACCGTATATGATGCCGGACAGGGCTATATGCAATTCATATAGTAGACGGGCTCCGTTGAGATTTTTCAAAGCAGCTGCACTAAGACCCTCGTTGTCCTTTTGAAGGAGTAAGGACACTGTGGCGGAAGAACACTGCATCTACGATTTAGGATCGGTTTTTCCCACCTGCACCAGCCCCAGTGCACTTACGAGAGGGACAATGATGCTCAGCAGCATGAATTCCAGCGAGCCATCGCCACCGTCGGGTGCGACGCCGAATATTTGCTAGATAAAGTTCACCGGCATACCTCTAGGGTAAGAGCATCTCGCTGCCGCGCGAATACAATACTAGCAGCGTGTCGTTCTTTGTGGCACCTGCAATATGCTCGACGTTATAAGGACCATTCGGGGTCTGATAAACGGTCAGGCCTTGCCGCAGATAAACTCCGCTGAGTTCAGTCGCATTGGTTACGCGCCAGTTTGTTTCCGGTGTCCAGAAGAAAATCTGCAGCTGGCTTTTGTCGTCCGCGGCGGCAAGGAACTCCACGTTATAAGGGCGGCCCCAATCCGTCTGCCAGCTTACCGGAGCTCCGGCAATCTTCTGGCCGGTCAAGCCGGACACGTTCACTACCTCCCAGTCGTGGCTCGGGGCCCAGTAGAAAACCAGCAAATCTCCATGTGGGCTGCGCGCCGCGACGTGATGTACCAGCTCCGGGCCGTTGGGCGTGAGCCAACTGGTGGGAGACTCACTGGCGATCTTATAACCGGTTTTCTCGCTCAGGTTCACCACCTGCCAGTCCTGTGCGGGTGACCACCAGAACACTAGAAGATTACCTTGCGGATCGCGCGCAGCCAGGTGCTCATAAATGTAAGCGCCGGTCGTCTGCCAGTTCGTGGGAGTGCCGACAACTTGCGCCCCCGTTTTTTGCGTGACGTTCACCGTCTTCCAATCATAGGAAGTCGAACGGTAGAAGACGATCAGCTCGGAGGAATGGTTGGCCGCCGCCAGATGCTCCACCGGTTCGCCGGCGCTTTCGACAAGCCAGCTCGTCAGGCCGGTTTGCAGTGCTTCTCCAGTAAGATCCGTCAGGTCCCTTGCCTGCCAGTCGTGTGCGGGAGACCACCAGAAGTCCACCAAATGGCGACTGTGATCGACGCCTGCCAAGTGCTCTTCATTGAACCCGAAACGCACGACCTGCCACGATGTCAGACCTCTGCGTAACTGTCGTCCCGCGATCTGCGACACGTTCACAGCCTGCCAATCGTGAAGTGGCGACCACCAGAAGACCTTCACGTCGTGTTCCGGCCCAATTCCGCCGATGTGATCCACCATGTAAGGCCCATTGGGAGTTCGCCAGCTGGCGAGTTGGTCAGTGCACTTCTGCTGGGCAATAGCGGTAACGTTTACCTCGAGGAGAGGAACCGGCAACTGGCTTAACTTCAGCAGTCCTCGATAGGCAAACGCCATATACAGAGACCGGGTCACGGGATGCGATACACGGTCATAGAACAATCCCATTGGCCGGGCACAGAGCGCGGTGCAGTTCACCAGCGTGTCCCAATGGACTCCGTCTACGCTGTAGAAAGTGCCCGCCGGCCCGGTCGCATACATCGTGTTCGGGTCGTCAGGATCGAACTGCATGTCCTGGAGGAGAGCATCGTTGGGCGTCGCGTTAGGCGGAATCGTGAATGGGTATACGTCATTTTCGCTAAGCGCAGCTTCCAGCGCGGTCTCCTCCCACCAGGATTGGCCGCCATCACCCGATCGCCACATATTTGATCCGTCCAACACGAACAGCCGCTCCGGGCGATAAGGGTCAACGTAGAAACGCAGCGCGACTTGCGGACCAGTTTGCGTGCTCGGCACAATGGATTGCCAGGCGGACATACCGGATGTCCACTTCCAGAGACCAGAAAGGTTCCCAACATAAAAGACAGGCGCATCGTGACCACCTGAGGCCTGCACCACATTCATGGACGGATCAGGCAGCGTCGGGCCTTGGCGAAACACATGTGCTCCGGACGCCTCATCGGTTGCGGTCGAGTTCCAATCATCTGGATCGGTGATGGAAGCCATGGCAGTGGAGCGCATCAGCCACGCCCCATCCGTAGCACCATAGATGGTAATGAAGTCGCCGCCGGGGCGCGGAGCCTGACCCGACAATGTCAAAACCAGAGGCCGGTAACCAACCTCCGTGTTGCTGCTTATGCAGCTCCAAGCCCAGCGGTGATTAGAAACCGGGCCCGGAGTCGTGTGCCCCTGAGAAGTTCCTTGTCCGCCATCGGCTGCAGCATTAGCCGGCGCGGTGTACACAACGACTGCCCCATGATTGCCGGAACGCGGAGCGAACACGAACAGGATTGAGGGCTGCACCGGATCGCTGAAACAGGCGTCATTGTCGCCCTGCTGATAATCACCAGGAACATAATCAAAGCCGCCATCTGGACTGTAAAATCCTCCATTGTCGCCTGTGCCAAAGCAGATCGCCGGCTCCGTGCCTTGCGTCGGCATCACCGCAACATTGATCAAGCTCAGGGTGGAGATTCCGCGAGCGCGAGTCCAATTTGCTGCGCCATCTGTGCTGACATAAACTCCGCCGTCGTTCACCAGCCATAACCGCCCTTGCCCGCCTCCATCGGAGGCCAGTTGAAAGCCGTGAGACACGGCGATCGCATGTGGATCGACATGTATTGTGCTGTCCAGCCGCTGCCAGCCTCCCAGGTCGCCGGCGAGAGTGACCTGGATGCTCGCGCGATCCGATGCGAGGATGTAAACATTTCCGCTGGGTGCCGCGTGAGCGCAAACGTAGTTCGTTCCGCTCTCCGTGGTTCCTGGATACCCGGACGGCAGGTTGTTGAATTGCTGCCAAACCGGCATCGGCCCACTATCGTCCCTCGACCAGACAACGCCCACAGCGCCGTTCATACCCGTGGCATATAGAATTGCCGGGTTGAGTGGATCAATCGCCAGCATTCTTGCACTGTCACCCACGGCGTTAGCTGGGGCTCCGCTCTTGATTTGTGATGGGCAATTCGGATCCACTTCCCAGGTCGCTCCGCCATCATCCGAAACCCACAGTTGAGAACCTAAGGCGTAGATACGACGGCCTGAGGGCTCTGCCGGTCCGGCTGCCACGTTCCACACCGAATCGGACGAGTCCATTGGCAGAGGGATGTTTGACCAACTCGCGCCACTGTCGCTGCTCTGCAAAAGCTGCGCTCCACAAGCAGCGTAGAAAAGCTCCGGCTCATCCGGCGCCGCACTGATTTGTCCAACCGCATCAAAACCGGTGGCGGCAAGAAATGGCTGCACCAAAGTCCACCAATTCCCAGCATCAACGGATCGATAGATGCCGCTCTGGCTTTGAATGCGGATATCATAGTTGGCCGCAACCATTACAATGTCGGGATTGGTTGCGCAGACGGCTACTTCGTAAACGTTGTTAACCAGCAGCGCACCAGGCACAGTGGTTGTGTGCCGAGGCGGTTGTGGCCTCGTCATCTGCACCCAGTTGATACCGCCATCATCGGAACGCCAGATGCCCGCGTTGCCACCCAGGTAGACCCGCATTCCATCCGGCGAGGCCGCTATCGTTAGCCCTCTCCCGGCGGCTGACTGCCAACCCGAAGGAAACGGAAGCTGCGCCCGGTCCAGATAAGGACTCGCATCATCAATCCGCAAAGGCATAAGACCTCGCAACTCGATGTCGCATAACTACGGGTACTGGTCGCGCATGAGATGGCGTTAGATTTTATCTTGATTCGATGGCTATAGCGAATACTTGGAGGCCATCAGGAATGAACGCATCGCGAGTTTCACTACCACCTCGGGTATTCTCCCGCCAGGAATCACGCCTTCTGATGGAGTAGACGTGCCAGTAAAAATGAGCACGACGTCTCAGTCCCCAACTCGCCCAGTCCCTGGATCTGTCCCCACTGTGGCGGAACCATGGTCATCGTGGAAACCCTCACAGCTGCTCAGATCCTGCTCCGTTCTCCGCCCTCCTTCGTCACCAGTGCCCCATGAGACCCACTTGCAAAAACCGGAAAACTCTACCCGTGTTGCGGCACGATCAGCCCTCTTACGCCTTGCCCCCGAACAAAGTTCTTCTCCCCCACCCCGGAATCCCCTCACAACGTGACCATTCTCTACTCCAACCAGCCTCTCCCAGCCATACACCTTTTCTGCCACTTGCCACCCTGCTCCACCACCTACCTCTTGCGAGCTATCAACACCATTGAAAACGCATAAGCGGCAGACCCCGCGGCGGCTTCCTTCAAGTCGTTGTATCAAAAGCGACCGCCGCAGATCCTCCCAGGCTCCTAAGTTTCGTCCGCGGTGGTCGCTTCTGATACAACACTAGGACTTCTAGGGAGTTAGCGGGATGACGTTCTGGCTCGGCAAAGCCATTTGTAACCCAACAAGATCCGGCCCGTAATTCGGCCCGGAATTTATCACCTTAACCGCCGCCCACGAACTCAGTCTGCATGAAGGAGAGACTATGCCGTAGCTTAGCCTGCCCTCCAGACAACCCTAGCGTATAATCCAGCCTGCTTGTGGGTTGAGCTCTAACCAACAACCCTACGAGTGCAGGGCGATTTGCCTTCCGCCTTGCAGTCCCGCCGGGTTAGTCGTCCTCTTGGCGATTACAGAGAAAAATCGAAATCTCGATCTGGAGGCTTGAAAGATGAGTAGCCGTCGAGTGAGCCACTGTCATTGGGGGTTGATGTGCTGTGCCTGGATTGTGCTGGGGTCAGTGTGCGCATTTTCTCAGACGCGCTCGGGAAGTTCGCAAAAGGCAAGCGGGGGGCTATACACCGCAAGCCAGGCGGAGGCCGGCAAAAAGCTTTACGCATCGAATTGTGCCGCCTGTCATGGGGAAGACCTAAGAGCTTCGACCGCACCGCCGCTGGCCGGGCCGAAGTTCGTGGAGAGTTGGTCGCCTCTGAAACCCGGTGCTGCTTCCGGGGCCTGGAACGCCTCGCTCGATGATGTTCTGTTCATCGTCCAAACCACGATGCCACTGGGCAATCCCAAATCGCTATCGTCTGATGAGCATGTGGCCATCTTTGCCTATATCCTGCAGCAAAATGGTTACCCGGCAGGCGATGTTCCGCTGCGGGCGGATTCCCCGCAGTTGAGGACCACCAAAGTCCAAAGTATGGGGTTGGACGCGAGCGCCGCCGCCCAACCGGCCCCGGCCTTTATACCCGGAGATGCCAAGAGCGTTCCAGTTGGCCAGGGACCTACGCAAGCGGAACTCAACGTGGGGCAGCAATCCGGCAAGGATTGGCTGTATCACACCCACGATTATTCCGGCTCTAGGTTTGTCCCTCTGGCTCAGATCGACTCCTCCAACGCCAAACAGTTGCAGGCGGTTTGTGCGTTTCAAGTGGGAGAGGTCAGCAATTTCCAAACCGGGCCGATCGTCTACCAAGGCACGGTGTATCTGACGACGGCCCGCAGCACCATAGCACTGGACGCTTCGAATTGCCGAACGAAGTGGCGTTATAAGTGGGAACCGCAGGACCAGGAACCTTGGGGGGCGTGGAACAACCGCGGCGTTGCGATCAAAGACGGCCGCGTGGTTCGAGGAACGCTGGATGGATATCTGCTCGAGCTAAATGCGGAAACCGGGGCATTAATTTGGGCGCGTAAAGTGGCCGATCCGGCGGCGGGCGAAACGTTCACGATGGCGCCGATGATCTATGACGACCTGATTCTGATCGGCCCGGCCGGGAGCGAGAACGCCATCTCCGGTTGGGTAGGCGCGTTCCGGTTGGCGGATGGAAGTGAGGTCTGGCGGTTCAAGACAGTTCCTGGGGCAGATGCCAGCAACTCGGAAAGCTGGAAGAATCCCACCAGAATTAAACTCGGCGGCGGCGCGGTGTGGACGCCAATGTCGCTCGACATGGAGAAGGGAGAACTTTACGTTGCCGTGACCAATCCGGCGCCGGATTTGCCCGCGGGGCTTCGCCCTGGCGACAACCGTTATTCGAACTCGATCATCGCTCTGGACGTTCGGACTGGCAAGCTCAACTGGTACAAACAGACGGTCCCCAATGACTCACATGATTGGGACCTGACTCAGGTCAGTCCGATTTTCGGCACCGAGGTCAATGGGAGCAAGCGGGATCTGGTTGCCACCGTCGGCAAGGATGGAATCTTGCGAACCATTGACCGCAGCAATCACGAAACCCTGTACCAGACACCGATCACCACGCTCAAGAACGTCGAGAAACCGGTCACTGCGGAAGGAGTTCTGGTGTGCCCCGGCGTCCTGGGAGGTGTGGAATGGAATGGACCTGCGTTCAATCCCCGCACCAACCTTATCTATGTGGGCGCGGTGGACTGGTGCTGGACCTTCTACTCGGCGGAGACAGCCCGCTATATTCCGGGAAAGGATTATATGGGCGGTTCTCTCCAGGAAGCGGACACTTCGCAGGGTTGGATCACGGCTGTGGATGCTGTCAGCGGAGCAGTGCGGTGGCGGTATCGCTCGTCCCGCCCAGTCGTCGCTGCGGTTACGACCACCGCGGGCAATGTGGTTTTGGCCGGAGAACTGACCGGAGATTTTGTCGTGTTCGATGCGCGATCAGGAGACGTTTTATACCGCTTCAATACGGGCGGTCCAATCGGTGGAGGCATTGTCAGCTACGAGCTGAAAGGAAAACAATATGTTGCCGTAACTTCCGGGCGGCCTTCACCCTACTGGGTTGACAAGAACTCCGGATCGCCGACTGTTTTTCTGTTTGCTCTGCCATGACGCCCGGGTAGGGAAAAGTGCAAGAACGACCGGATAAGCGCGGTCGACCGTGCGCCCAGGCACTATGGAATGAACACGTACAAGCCCGTCACGGTCCAGAAACCGGCATGTGGGAGATTACTCCCGCGAAGTCGGCCAGCATCCGGTGACGGCACGGCACGCCAACTTGACGTAAAACGCCCGACGCGTCTGCGTGCAGGCATAGGCTCTTGGCCAGCCGCGGTGGAGGCGGCTGGAATGAGCAGACACGCCAAGCGGAAATCCTCGAAACTAAAGCGGCCGAAAACAAAGCTCGGCCTCCCTGATCTGGACCACAGCAAATCGGCGGTCCTGGATAGCCTTCGCTCGCCCGAGTCGAAGCGCGGATATCGACGCGCGATCGATGAATTCATTCAGTGGTACTGCTCCGAGCCGCGCTTGTCGTTCAACAAGGTTGTGGTCACCCGTTATCGCATTTTCCTCGAGAATCCGTGACCGCCGGCTTATTGCGAGCAACGATATCAGGCAGCCTCGATGCGCCATACGACTTCGAGGCGGGATGGAAGACCTGATGTGGATCGGTAGCGGACACTGCTACCGATCACACCAGCTTCAATCCGTGGATGCAAGAGCGGCTATTTGTTGGCGGTCTGATTTGGCAGCTCAGCGCGTTTCGCTACTTTGTGCTGGATCTGCTCTTCGGTCAGGATGGGTGCAAAATCTTCCATCTCAAAGACCTGGCGGATTTCGACTTCGTAGTCGCCGGGGCCGCAGTTGGGTCCACGCTTGACCCACTCGATGGCCTCTTCGAGGGACTTGACTTGCAAGATCGAGAAGCCAGCGATGAGCTCCTTGGCCTCGGTGAAGGGGCCGTCGACGACGGTACGAGACTTGCCGGAGAATTTGACACGTGCGCCTTTGGAGCTGGGATGGAGGCCATCGAGGGCGAGCAGGACGCCAGCCTTCATGAGCTCTTCGTTGTACTTGCCCAT
>Ga0074045_10005592_pt1 | contig 10943 bp, 12 predicted proteins | sample BogForMeECP23OM2_FD_94442 | JGI IMG/M metagenome (GOLD analysis project Ga0074045, IMG submission 94442) | Bog forest soil microbial communities from Calvert Island, British Columbia, Canada - Bog Forest MetaG ECP23OM2 | ecosystem: Environmental > Terrestrial > Soil > Wetlands ... | reverse complement strand
TCGCACCCGAATCCGAAGCCGCACTCGGACGAAAGAATAGTCTCTAAAAGGATATCAACTTTTTAAAATCGCTGTTTGCCTCACTGAAAAGACACAGCCAGATTTCTATCGCTGTTCTTGGGGTCTTAGCCGGGTTATAGATTATGGGCTTATAATATGCTAAAATGGAGCAAACAGTTTCGACAATACCATAGTATCCTTTTATAGAGAGGAACGAGCCATGAAAATTTTGACAGCGCCGAGAATGGAACGGTGTATCGGCTGCCATTCGTGTTCCCTGGCCTGCGCCCGGCTGGTACACAAGCGTCTGTCCTGGGACACGGCAGGAATCCGCATATCCTCTTCCGGGGGCCTCTCCACCGGATTCGAGGCCAGGACCTGCTTGGCCTGCGACCCGGCACCGTGCGCTATGGTCTGTCCCACAGGTGCGTATTCGCAGCGAAAGGACGGCGGTGTCATCGTGCGAATAAACCTTTGTATCCGGTGCGGTGAATGTGCGCGCGCCTGCCCGGTTGAAGCCATCTACCTCGATGCTACCGGAGAACCCTTTGTGTGCATCCACTGCGGCCGATGCATTCCTTTCTGCCCTCACGACTGTCTCGAATTGACCGAAGTCGGATCACGAACGGCAGTTGGGAAGGAGGCGGCATCATGATCAGGGACCACTTCAAAGTACTCATCGCAAATCTCGCCTCGGGAAAGGGCACCGTAGCGACCATTGACGGGCGAGACAGCGTTGCAGGCGGCAGCGGGCTAGCGGCCCTTTTATTCAACAAGTATGGCTATCCTGACCGACCTTGGAATGATCCAGAACAGCCGCTTATCTTTGCCATCGGTCCACTCACCGGCTACTTTCCGCTCATGAGCAAAACCATCTGTGCCTTCAAATCTCCCTATCATGACCAGTACACAGAGAGCCACGGGGGCGGCCGCTCGGCGCTTTCGCTCCGCTTCGCCGACCTCGATGCGCTCGTGGTAAAGGGCAGGGCCGCGAGGCCATCTTGTCTTGCGGTGGGCTCCCGGCATCTTGAGGTAAAAGAAGTTCATTACCTCTGGGGCAAGGACCTCTTTTTCACTGGTAAGACGCTCCGCAAAATGTACTCGGGCACGGGCCACCGGAGTATCCTGCGCATCGGCCCTGCCGGTGAGAACGGCGCTGCTATGGCAGGCATCAATGTGGATTCCTATCGGCATTTCGGCAGGCTCGGCTGCGGCACCGCCATGGGCAGCAAGAATTTAAAGGCCATCGTAATCCAGGGAGACGGAAACTTTCCACTCATGGACTCCAAAGACTACACGAATCTTTTCCAGGAGGTACACGCGAAACTCACGGACACGGACATGATGAGCAAGTACCATAACCTCGGCACGCCGGTGAATGTCGCGGTATTGAACCAGATTAAAGCTCTGCCCGTCCGGAACCTCCAGCAGACCTCAGACCCCGACATCGGCGGCATCACCGGTGAGAAATTCGCGGAGACGGCCTTGCTGCGGAACGCGGCATGTTCAGGCTGCCCCGTGGGATGCATTCATATCGGTTACGTGCGCGAGCGGTTCCAGGAGGAGAACCGGTATCTCTACCGTCAAGTCCCGTATGACTACGAGCCTATATTTGCCATGGGAGCCATGCTCTCCGTAAAGAACTGCTTTTCCGTGCTCGGCATCCTTGACGTGGTGGAAAAGATGGGACTGGATGTGATGTCTGCCGGCGTTGCGCTTGCGTGGGCCACGGAGGCAACGGAAAAAGGTGTAATCACAAATCAGGAGACCATTATTCCACTTTCCTTCGGCGGCACCGAAGGGTACAAAGAAGCGATACTGCATCTCGCTCACGGTACGAACGAGTTTTACCGCATTCTCGCACAGGGCACGCAAAAGGCGGCAGAGCGCTACGGTGGAAAAGATTTCGCCTGCGTGCTTGGTCAGGAAATGGGAGGATATGCAACGGGTGAGGTCTTTTTTACTTCCCAGGCCCTCGGTTTGCGGCACTCACATCTTGACACGGCAGGATATGCATTCGATCAGAAAGAAAAAGACAAAAACATACCGAAGGCGATGGATTTTCTCGTCAAGGACGAACAGGGAAGAGTGCTTCTTACCTCCATGGTTGCCTGTCTCTTCGCCCGAAGCGTATACACCGATGAACTGCTCTCATCGTGCTTGAAATCGGTGGGATACAATTCGCTCGCGAACAATCTTGGTTCCGTCTCACAAAATATTCAATCGCTCCGGTGGAAGACCCGATTGGCCACCGGGTACAAGCCCGAGACCGTAACCATACCCAAACGCTTTTCCGAGATTACCACCTGGAAAGGGTCGATCGATCCTGCTTACATGCAAGGGCTTATGAGCGCCTATACCCAGCGAATTCTTGAGTTGGGGAAAAGAGAGCAGAGCTGAAAACAGATCCGTTCATATAAAAATGAAAAGGCAATTTTTTTGACACTGATTTGCACTGATTCAATAATGAAGAATCACTATTTATCAAAAAGCTTAATCCATTGTTGTTCGTGTTAAAGTCCTTTGATTTTTTTAGTTCCAGATTATAGCAGCAGGAAGGACAGCAACGTTTGATCATTTCCCTTATTGCGGCCATGGCCGAAAACCGAGTGATCGGCAGAGGTAATAAAATACCATGGGATATTCCGTCCGACCGGAAGCACTTTCACGCGCTGACGCGGGGCCATCCGATCATCCTAGGCAGAAAAACCTTCGAAAGCATTGGCAGGCCGTTTTCTTATCGAAAGAACATCGTCCTCACAAGGCAGAGCGATTACCGCGCAGAAGGATGCATTATCGTCCACGATCTGGAAGCTGCACTTGCTGCCTGTATTGGAGCGGACGAAATATTTATCTGCGGCGGCGAAGATGTTTTCAGAGAGACTATTTCCCGGACAGACCGGATTTACCTCTCTATTCTTCATGCTCATATTGGGGGAGATGCCTTTTTCCCTGAAATACCGCCGAACTTTGAAGAAGCCGAACGAAAAAGAGTTGATGATGTTATTCCATATGACGTGGTTTTGTATGCAAGGAAAAAAGCGTCCGACAAAATGAAATAAAATATGAGTTGCATCACTGCCCATTTTTTCATCAAGCGTTTATGGACGCAAATATGCCACTTACCGCGTCGTACAAATCTTTGGTCGACAGCTCGATTTGCAGACCTCGCCTGCCGGCGCTGATATAAATCGTCTTGTGTGCTAGGGCCGTTGTATCGATGACGGTTCTAAGCTTCTTCTTTTGTCCTAGGGGGCTAACGCCACCCACCAAATATCCTGTTGATCGCTCGGCATCTTTTTGATTGGCCATTTGGCATTTCTTTACACCGAACAGCGCTGCACATGCTTTGAGATCAAGCTGCTTCGAAACCGGAACGACCGCAACTGCAAGCTCCTTCTCATCCAGCGAGACCACAAGAGTCTTGAAAACCCGGTCTTTGCTAACATTCAATTTGAATGCTGCTTCTTCACCGAAAGAACCCAAAGACTCATCGTGTTCGTAGCGGTGCAGGTAGAATTTTATCTTTGCTTTTTTGGCGTAAAGAACAGCTGGGGTCATGATTTTGCAATCCTTTTATTATCTACGATTTCATTATATCTAAAATAGTTCTTAACATGATCGTTCACCATTGAAGCACCAGAAACTGAGCGACGCATTGAAATTCATCCAGGGCTTGCAGGCGACCCAAAGTTTGACATGATTGACGGATTTGAATTCGCAGTAGTGATCAAAGAATTAGAGAAATATGAGGGGTGCTGCATCCAAAATTCATTTTGGAAATCTCTGCAAGTAAAACACTTGGTGAAGTACTTGACAGCATTCTCGCCATGGCCCCAAAAAGCATAGCCTATCTCTCAACCCGCTAAGCGGGTTAGCTCAGCGTTCGGCATCGATTTCTCTATTTCCCGCAAAAGAATTACTTCTTAAGCCAAAACCAGTCGTAATCTGATTCCCCCATTTTTTTGACCACATCCGGTCCATATTCCACATACCACACAAGTTTCCCATATCCATACTGAGCTTCTATTTTTAATTGTCCTGAGGCATAATATTCCTTTTGAATTCCTTGCCGTTCGCCATCAAGAGTAAACCGCTCTTCAGCAAGTTTCTTCTTCTGCGAGTTGATGATTATATACGTGATGACCACTTTGGGATTGCCATTGGCGTATGTTTCGATAATGTCCCTCTCTAGCCGCCGGTCTGCTTCTGCTTTTGCAATAGGTTCTTTTGCATTTTTCATAGAAGCAACAGACTCGCGTTTTACTTTAACCTGCGTTGCTGCTCCTGCAGATACCACGTCTTTTTTTTCAGACGGAGGCAGTTCTGCAGGTTTTGCAGGAGCAGATACTGCCAATTGGCTTTTAAGCGTCGGAGGAGCAGGGGCCACATATTCCTGGCTCATGTCCAGAGCATTATAACCGGGGGTCTGAGGAACCTGTTTAGATCGAAGCAAAAAATCATCAGATTTGTTGACCTGGCGATTCGTAACTGGTGCAGGGGGGGGTTCTTGTTTGGCTTCTTTCTTTTGTCGTGATGGGAATGGCAACTCTGCAAATTTTGCTGTGGGCTGGATATCCCGGTAAATATAAAACGCTGTTATGGTGAGGAATACTACCGCAACAGCCTGGATCGGCACCTTAATGGAGAGCGGGAAGAATAGCCTCTGGAACAGGCTCTTTTTCTCTTCGGCCACAATTCGTACTTTTGCCATGATCTTCTGCGTTATCCAGGCAGGAGGATCGATTTCTTCGATGGACTTGATCTGCTCGATGGCTTTTCGCAGTTCATTGAGAGCATTTTCGCACTCCGGGCATGTTTTGAGATGATCTTCTATCTCAGCTTTATCCTGAGCTGTTACGGATCCGTCGAGATACTCTGACATTCTATGGCGGATGTCATCGTGTTGCATCGGTTACCCCTCACCCTGACCGCTCCCTCAAGGGGAGAGGATGGCGACTTGCCCCTCCCTTGATGGGAAGGGTTGGGGGAGGGTGAGTCCCCCGGTGTGGTATTTTCAATTACCTCTATATCATACTAACTACTTTTTTCAAACAATCCTTGACCATCTCGCGCGCCCTGAAAAGCCTTGACTTCACGGTGCCCTCGCGTATCTTGAGCATGCTGCCGATCTCTTCGTAGGAAAAGTCCTGCATATCGCGGAGGATCAGTACCTCCCGAAACAGGTGATCAAGTTTTTTAATGCAGTCCTCAATCCGGTTGTGTACATCTTGTTTGACCAACTTATCAAGCACCGACGGTTCCTTTGACGGCGGATCCACAGCCATCTGTCCATCTTCAGTCCGGATTGGGTCATCCAGAGAAAAGGCCACAAGGCGCTGGCGTGACTTCATCTGCTTCAGCCGGTTCTTTGATAGGTTCATGGTAATAGTCGTGACCCAAGTCGTGAATTTCGCCTCACCACGGAACGTTTTGATGTTTTTATAGACCGAGACAAAGGCGTCCTGCACAACCTCGCATGCATCGTCATAATCCCCAATCAACCGAAAAGCAATATTGAACACCCTTTTTTGATGCCGGCCTACGAGCAGTTCAAAAGCGCCCAAGTCTCCTTTTTGCGCCAACGATACGAGCGCAGCGTCCTGATCCTGGACAGCCAGACCTTTATTTGCTAAGCTATTAGACAACCCTGCAGGCAGATTTGTTTCGTTAGGTGTCACGGTCAGATTGTATCGCAAAAAACCTTCTTTTGCATCCGCAAAATGATAGTATAATATTATATAGTAGCTTGTATACGGTACAATTACGAGGAAAACCATGGCACAGGAAGTCATCCCAGATGATGTAAAGAATGTTATCAAAGAGACTTTTTTAAAGGAATTCAAGGAAGATATTATTGTCGAGGTTTACACCAAGACAGGCATGAATGATCAGTTTAACGAAGCGACGGTTTCCCTGATAAAAGCCCTTGCAGGGCTTACAGACAAGCTGAAGGTATCGTTTCATACCGTAGGCGATGCACAATCCGTGCAGCGCAATGTGACACGCTCCCCGTCTGTTCTGATAGCTCCAGACAAGTTCCGCATCCGCTATACGGGCGCTCCAGTCGGTGAAGAGGGCCGCTCGTTTCTTATGTCTCTCCTGATGGCTTCCACAAAAGCCACAATCCTGAGCGAATCCACCGTCACAAAAATAAAGGAACAGCTCCTGGACAAACGTGATATTCAGGTGTTTGTCAGTCCCACATGCCCATATTGCCCGCAGCAGGTATTGGCTGCATTTTCAGCAGCAATTATCAAACCCGAGCTGGTATCTGCCGAAGCAGTAGAAATTTATGAAAACCAGGACCTTGCGGAAAATCTCGGCTCTCTTGCGGTGCCGCAGACATTTATGAATGGAACATTCACTGGCGCAGGCCTTCAGCCGGAGCCCTTATTTATTGAATCTTTGCTTTCCCTCAAGGAACCGCAGATTGCGTCCACCCAAATATCCGGCGAGCCCATTGAGAAGGATTTGGTCATCATCGGTGGGGGACCTGCAGGGCTTACAGCCGCGATCTATGCGGTGCGAGCAGGCTTGAACAGCGTTGTGGTTGAAAAGAGCAATCTAGGCGGGCAGGTGGCGATTACACCAGTGGTTGAGAATTATCCGGGGTTCATGCGTATCGGCGGTAAGAGTCTGGTCGATCTTATTGCCCAACAGGCGGCGCAGTATGCTGAGATCCACATCGGCGAGTTCGTGACCGAAGCGGCAAAAGACCGGCAGGACAACCGGATTTATCTGAAGACAAATCATGCCATCTATATCGCGAAAGGCCTCGTTATCGCCACGGGTGTAAAAAGCAGAGCGCTGGAAGCGCCGGGTGCACAGAAATTCTATGGCCGTGGCGTGAGTTACTGTGCCACGTGCGACGGATACTTTTTCAAGGATGGAAAGCAGGTGATCGTGGTGGGTGGAGGCAACACCGCGGTTACGGACGCGCTTTACCTGCATAATCTCGGAGCAAAAGTGACGTTGGTGCATCGGCGGGACACGTTAACGTGCGAAGCGCGTCTCCAGGAAACCCTGAAGCAAGCCAATATAGCGGTGATGTGGAATTGCGAAGTCCGGGAGATTCTCGGGGATAAAATCGTCAAGGCCGTGAAGATCGAGGACAAAAAGAGCGGAGGTGTACAAGAGACCGCTGTTGAGGGGGTTTTTGTCGGCATCGGGTATGTTCCGAACAACGAGATCGCAAAGCAGCTCAACGTCCAGCTCGATGAACAGGGATATATCAAGACTGACCTCATGACGATGCGAACGTCCTTATCTCATGTCTACGCAGCAGGGGATATTACGGGTGCACCCAAGCAAATCGTCGTTGCCGTATCGCACGGGTCAATAGCTGCCATGACGGCCTTTGAAGACCTAACAAGCACCGTCTGGAGGAAGCTGGAAAAGACCACGGAGACGCCGGTCAAGGTTGTATAAACCCTTTGATGCATGCATGATCAATGATCCACGAAGCGGGGTTCCGGATAAATTACTCAGGCATCGTGAACCATTGATCAGTTTATTCAGGTTAAAGCTTCATTACTCGAACTTTACCTTTGGCGCTTCCTTTTCTGCCTGCGGTATTTCAAAATACTGCGCCTCGCCGACATTCGCAAATGCCGCGATAAACCTGCCCATAAATGTTCTTCGGTAGGTATTGAGTTCCCCTACAGAGTCGTTATAGCGCTTGCGTTCAACTGCGATCCTGTTCTCCGTGCCTTCGAGGCTGTCCTGCAATTTTAAGAACGATTCATTGGCTTTCAGCTGTGGAAAGTTTTCCTGCAGCAGAAGAAGACGCGAGAGTGCTCCTTCAAGTTGCTGGGAAGCCTGGATTTTGTCCTTTACCGTGGTTGCCTGAAAATATTTTGTTTTGGCTGTAGCAATGTTTTCAAAGGTCCCGCGTTCGTGTTTTGCATATCCTTTGACTGTTTCCACGAGATTCGGGATCAGGTCATAACGCCGTTTAAGCTGGTTCTCCACCTGAGCCCACTGTGTTTTAACCTGCTGGTCCATGGCCACGACATTATTATACTGGCCGATGCCCCACATAACGATAACACCTACAATCACCACAATGGCTGCAATGAGAATGAGTCCTACTTTTAAACTGTTATTCATTATCACCTCCTGGACGCGTTGTTATAATTATTTATGCTGGTTTTTTTTCTTCCTCTCCCCTTGGGGGAGAGGGGGCGAGAGAACTACCAACCTCCTGAAGCGCCGCCACCGCCGCCACTTCCCCCACCGCCGCCACCAAAACTTCCGCCACCGAACCCTCCCCCACCTCCGGACCAACCTCCCCGGCCGCCTCCCATTTGAGAAATGAGCAGTAGAAACAGGCATTGGCGCGGATGGGTTATACAGAAAATAAGTGCAATGACAATGAAAACGCCGAAGATAATTATTTGGACCATGCCCAAGGGACTGTTTGATGTAGCGCGAGATTGTCTTAACTCAGGCATAGCGGAGATCCGGACTCCCTCATGTGCTGCAATCGACCTGATTACGACGAGTGTAGCAGCAGTGATGCCGGTGCTGTAATCACCTTTTCGGAAATACGGCACCAGGTATTCCCTTCCGATTGTACCGACCAAACTGTCGGGCAGAACGCTCTCCAATCCGTATCCTACTTCAATGCGATATTTTCTATCACGCACGGCGACAACGATGAGAACACCGTTGTCCTTGCCTTTTTGGCCGAGTTTCCATTTTTCCTTAGTAGTAAACGCAAAGTCTTCAATACTCTCACCGTCAAGGCTCTGGACGGTAAGGACCAGCACCTGTGATGTGGTTTTCTGCTCAAGCTCCTGCAAGGATGCATTGAGACGATTTTTAGCATCACTCCCGACGACCCCTGCGAGATCTACTACGTAGTCCCGTGGAATTTCAGGTGGCTGAGGGGTCGAGGCAAAAGCATTAAACACTACGGCCAATAAAAAAACAAACGCTGCTATGGTGAATTTTTTAAACATGGAGGTTGTCAATGGTCTTTTCGATGGACTCAAGCGCGTTGTAGTATCGATTAAACAGGTCCCTGAGTTCCTGTTCGGATGGTTTGATGGCCTTAGCTTTGAGCATGAGGAGTTTTTGAAAGATGTCCGCCTCGATCCCTGTGACATCCGCAAACATTTTAACCACGTCTGCCCTTAAGATCGGAGGCTCTTTGCCGAGAAGATAGATGATGGCCCTGAAAAGAGCAACGGAACCGGTAATGGACCGCACAAGAATTGCGGCGAGGAGTTCTTTTCTCCCGACTGAGGACAGGTATCCTTGTCGCAAACTCATAAGCTTTATTTTGATTTCGCGTTCGCTCTGGATGCGGAGTGGCACTTTTTCAATCTTGACGTTGGCAAGGGTATCGTCGCCATAGACCGTTTTGTGGAGCAGTTTGAAGTCGAGAAACTCAACGGGGAATGCTTCAATGGATTTATCGATATACTCCGGCGTCATCACAAGCGGCGCGGAGATCCTTTTTCCCCCGTACTTTTTGCCGAGCGGTGCGAGGAACGTGATGAATTTTAGATCCATGTCATGCAGCACCACGATGGAGTTGATGTCCGACAGCTTCTCATTGTAGTCGGGCATGACGGCGCTTCCCACAATATGAATGGAATGAATATTCTGCTCGTGGTGACCGATGATCTCACGGATCATCGGTGCCAGTTTACCGGCAATGGAGGAGGCGAGTTCAGTCAAGTTTATTGTATCCATAGTAAACGTTATTATAGCATACTAATAAATTTTTCTCAATCACCACTATGGAATAGAGTAATCTTAAGAGCGAAAGCGATATTCCCCAGCACTATGCTTTTTTTGGGGTTTGCACGACAAACGGGGCATGGCGCCCGGCACAAATTGCTTCTCAAGATATCGTTGGGACGGGAAAGCTGATATAATCTGATGAGTATAATCCTATACGGTAGTCGGGAGCACTCGTGATGCAGACGAGCCCTTTTTCTTTCGCAGCACCCGGATGGAAATTTGCCCGGAATATTAAAAACCCTGAGAGCACGGATGGACCGCCATGTGCGAGAAAGGCGTTGTGCTGACCGCAGCTCTGATCTCTCGTCTGCAGCAGAATGGCATTCAGGCTGTAGCCGTCATAGGTCGACTAGTGATAGAAGGAAGGGGAGTTTTATTGAAAAAGCTGAGGAATCAAATTCCCAGACATGGATTAATTCGGCTCAACTACTTTGTAAAAGCATGATAAAAAGCTTACATCGATGCTAATCATGTTTTATCCGGGTTTTCCATTGCGCGGAGGGATGTCATGACCGCCATTGTCGAAAAGAAAATCAATATCACAGTCATGCGTCTTGTTTCTGCTGATATTACTGGACGGGACGTCGACGCAATCGTGAACGCAGCCAACAGCCGGCTACGGCATGGCGGCGGCATGGCAGGTGCGATTGTGAGGAAAGGCGGCCAGATCATCCAACACTAAAGCGACAGGATCGGACATGTTCCCGTGGGCAATGCCGCGATAACGTCCGGCGGAAAGCTGAGAGCACGATACGTTATTCACGCTGTGGGGCCGAGGATGGGAGAAGGGGATAAAGATTATCAATTGAAAAAGGCAATCAATAGCATACTTGCACTTGCCACGGAGAAAAAACTCAAAAGCATATCCATTCCCTCCATCAGTGCGGGTATCTTCGGTTTTCCCAAGAACCGGTGTGCAGCGATTCTTGTGGGGGAGACTGCCGCTTTTTTGAATGGCAACTCCGGTACTTCGCTCGAATTGGTTGAGTTTTGTATCTTCGACTCCGATGTGTATGGATATTTCAGAGGAGAAATGGAAAAAATTTAAAATCTTGCGGGTCATTCAGCATTAGGAGTATCCACTTGACTCAATCCCCTACTATCAGCAGTATGTGAGGCATGAACAAAGACTGCCCTCATATTTTCCTGAACTGGAGCGACAATCTTCCAGTGAGGAAGCATGCAGG
>Ga0074045_10005590_pt1 | contig 10946 bp, 9 predicted proteins | sample BogForMeECP23OM2_FD_94442 | JGI IMG/M metagenome (GOLD analysis project Ga0074045, IMG submission 94442) | Bog forest soil microbial communities from Calvert Island, British Columbia, Canada - Bog Forest MetaG ECP23OM2 | ecosystem: Environmental > Terrestrial > Soil > Wetlands ... | reverse complement strand
GGACGCTTTCGCGTCTTCTTGACACAACCTCTCGCAGAACCGGACGTGAACCTCTCGGCTCATCCGGCTCCCATCAAGCAACAAACACGCCAGTCGAACGGCTTGTCTGTCTGTCGCACGCATCGAAGTCCTCCTGTTTCCAGTTGCCTCGGTCATGCAACCGCTTGACCCGACCCCTTCGCTCCGGCCCCATTACGAGCCTTCCTCGCTCTTACGAGTCGGTCCGCCCCAGTGCTCCGCATCGGTACGCTCGCCTCGCGGTTTTAGCCGCTTGAGCTTCTCCCTTCACATCAGAGCGACTGGTTCCTGCAGTTCCACGCGACAGCCTGCATCCGCTTCACGCCCCCTCTACGCCGATCGCCGTCCGCTCAGTCATCAGGCATCCCGCGGACTTGTCCCAGGTTAACCAAACGCTCCTGGTTTCGACGACTCTTGAGTTTTTAACGACGCGTCTTCGAAGGGTTCACTTTCGTTCGTCTCTCGGATGCTCACCTGCACGAGTTTGTTCCCGCGCTTTTCCTCCAACGCTCACCACCATGGCTCTTTACCACAGCGGCTTGGAGGTGGTTTGAGACCTGCTCCTGAAAGCCGATCCCGAGGGGCCTTCCCCCATCTCTCGCGCAGCTTATTCACACGGTTGCTTAGTTCATGATTGAACTCCTTACCGTGCGCTCCTGCAGCACACTTTGGTCAAAAAACTCGTCGTGCCCGCCGCCCCCACGCACGAACCTCACTTCGAGCGCAGGTTCATGATAAATCAGGCTCGGTAGACCCTTTGCTTGGCCAGACTCCACGCATCCTTATTTATATATGTGAGATGTGAGATAGCCACACATGACCCGCTGTCCCTACCTCTACGCCTACGCCGCCTCCCGCTCGTAGTACTTCAGCAGACCGCCCAGCCGCTCCCGACGCCGAACCTCTGCCTGTCTATTTCTTGCTCTTCCGTCTCCAGAGGAACAAAATCATTCTACCGCTGCGGAGTAGGTGACCGCCCAGTTGGAATCCAGGAGGTCGGTGGTTCAAAACCACTCGCCCCCACCACTCTTATCCTCAATCATTTACGCTGCTTTGGACGATGCCGATTTTTGGACAATTGTCGGTACTTCGAGCGGCTTCGGCTGATGAAGGAACGATGGGACCGTGAGCACGATGCGCGCTGGCGCAAACGTGCTGCTGAGATTGCGGCAAAGGTCGCGAAAGACCTGCCATGGCTCGCGAAGATGCACGAGGTCGAGGCCGAGGAAGAACGAATTCGGAACTGGTATCTGGAAGGGTTGGAGAAGGAGGACAGGGGCAGGACAAACAGCGCCGGAAAAAATTACGAGAGCTGACCGAGCGCATCAACCGCGACATGGTGAGGGCAGAGCGAGAGGGATTGATTAGGCGTGGCGTGTATGGGGGAAGTGGTGGGTCCGGAGTGGTAAAATCGATGCTTCTATGAGCAAGGTCATACATTTGGTGCAGCGTGCCCGCCTGGAAATCCGTGACGTGTGGTCCCTCTGTGCGCTGTGTGGGAACTCCGTAAGCGTTTCCTTGCGATACGATTCTCCGCTGCCGGAAAACGCCACGGAAGACCTCAGCAAAGTAACTTGTCGAAGTTGTCTCCGTCTAATGCGTTTCCCATCTTCTTGTGACCGTGCTGAATTGCAGAGCAAAGTGTCCGATACGCCTGATTTCGGCGAAACCTGGGAAGAGCGCGAGGCGATTGCTGAGAAGACAGCAAAGATAGATTTTGGTTGTGATTTTAAGGGGAATACATGCAGAGCCATGAGAGAAAATAACCGTGGCTGCTGCTGCCAATCCTGCAATTCCAGTCATGGATACCTTCAAACAATCAAGCCGTCTGCATCCAATGAAGTTCTGTCATTGTTTGATAGGGTGTGGGGATTTTGGCGTCCCGGCGTCGGGTGCATATTGCCGAGAAAGTGGCAAAGTTCGGTCTGTCTGTTTTTCGCCTGCCTTCCGTTTATGAAGGAAAAGGATAGGCACGACTTAGTTCAGATTTCCGAAAGAGCTGGAAATCCTGAGCCGATTAGCAAGGCTTTGGCTGTGGCCTTTACGAATGCGCAAATTCATGCACGTTGACTCCACCTGCTGGACGCGTGGGAGGAGGTCACGTGGTGCGAAATGTCGCGAGCGTGTCCAGAATTGGGAGGATCAAACGATGGAAATCAAAGATCGCGTATTCATTGTGACCGGCGCTTCGTCGGGGATAGGGCTATCGACGGCGATCGCTCTGTCTGATCGCGGCGCGAAAGTCGCCCTTCTCGCTCGCAGCACCGATGCGCTGAAAGAATTGGCGCAGAAGCTTCCAGGCAGCTTGCCGTTCACGGTAGACATGACGCAGTCTGATCGAGTGCGGGAAGCCGTACGTGCCGTGCACCAGCATTACGGCCGCGTCGACGGGCTCGTAAATAATGCAGGGCGTAGCTATGCAGCCGCAATAGAAGAGATCGATCCCGCCCTGTTTGACGAAATCTTCCATCTCAATGTGTTGGGACCGATTGTCGCGATGCAGGCCGTGATTCCGGTGATGCGAGCCCAGGGTGGCGGAAGCATCGTGAACATCAATTCGGGGACCGCGTTTATGACCATTCCTCAATACGGCGTGTACTCGGCTTCGAAGCGTGCGTTGCTTGGCTTTAGTCTCACCGCACGCGCCGAGTTGGAAAAGGACCGCATCGTCGTCAGCGAAATCTACCCATTCATCACGGCGACGAACTTCGGCAAGAACAGGATGGGCAATCCAGCAGGCGGCGGACCCTCGGCTCATTACGCCGAGGGTGACAAGCCCGAATTCGTCGCCGGCCTCGTTCTGCAGGCTGTTGAAGAAGGCCAGGCCCAGTATTTCGCGAATGATCGTCTTCGCAAAATGGCCGGCGTCGCGGCCTAGGCCACGCTGAGCTACTACGGTGGCGACTTTGGAGGAACTATTGTGCGGATAGGGTTTGGTTCCGGCCATGTCGAATTCGAATGCAAGGAGCATCTCAAAAGCCAGATCTGTTGGAGAGGGGCACACCACTGAAGATTTTTCGGCCGGGCATGCTCGTCAACACGACTACCGTGGCGTAACCGAACAACTTGCGTCGGCCATCTACGCAGGGCGCGCCGAACGTGGCGTGCTTGTAACATTGTTCGTCTTAAACGCCTGGCTGATGCGCCCTATGTTCATCCTCTCAATGTCGCTGATTTCAAAGGCATTCGCACCGGGTAGCATTTTCGGTAGGGACAGTCACCTCGCGCGGGCGGTTCTCGAAGCGACGGCCTACCAGACTCGCGAGGTCGTCGAGGCCATGGAGATGGACTCCAAGGTGAACCTCGATGTGCTTCGCGTCGACGGTGGAATGGTTGACGACGATCTCCTGATGCAATTCCAGGCCGACATTCTCAATCGCAATGTCGTTCGACCGTTGATCAAAGAAACCACCGCGCTCGGATCCGGCAATGCCGCGGGACTAGCGGTCGAATACTACAAGGATCTCGACGAGCTTCGTGCCAACTGGGGAGTCGACCATACCTGGAAGCCACAGATGGAGAGCGCCCTTCGGGAACATATCTACCAGGAATGGAAGAAGGCGGCAACGCGGTCGTTTGACTGGGCGGCATGAAGCCGCCCTAGCGCTAGAGAAGGAGTTTTCAAAAAGAGAGGAAAGCGAGTATGAATTCAGCAATTTTGGGGGAATATATCGGAACGCTAGTGCTGATTTTACTCGGCGATGGAGTCGTCGCCGGCGTACTTTTGAAACGATCGAAGGCGGAAGGCAGCGGCTGGATGGCGATCACGACGGGATGGTTCCTCGCCGTGGTTGCGGGAGTGTTTGCCGCCATCGCTTGCGGCAGCAAGGACGCCTTCATCAATCCCGCGGTCACACTCGGATTCGCAATCTCGTCGGGAGATTATTCGAAGGTGCTTCCTTACGCGGCGGCCCAAATGGCGGGCGCGTTTGTGGGCGCGACGCTCGTTTGGATCCATTATCTGCCTCATTGGAAGGAAACACAGGACACCTCTTTCAAATTGGGGATATTTTGCACCGGGCCGGCCATCCGAAACGTCGCGGCCAACCTCATCAGCGAAATCATTGGCACGTTCGTACTGGTTTTTGTTGTCGCTGCCGTTTTCTCCAAGACAGTTTCCAAAGATGGCCTCGCCGCCGGCGTTGGACCTTACCTCGCGGGCTGCGTAGTTTGGGCCATTGGTCTCTCGCTTGGCGGTACGACCGGATACGCCATCAATCCGGCGCGTGACCTTGGTCCGCGCATTGCCCACGCGGTGCTTCCTATCGCCGGAAAAGGTAACTCCGATTGGGGCTATGCACCCATACCCGTCGTCGGCCCCTTAGTAGGAGCCAGCCTGGCCGGCCTTCTTGTGCGCGCCTTGCATTTCTAGCGCCATGGTTGCCGTGTCCAGCCGACGCTTCCCTGCGGTGCAATTCCTATGCCCGACACTGCTCCAACCATCGATGAATATCTACATAAGCGCCTGATGCCGGTGCAGGGTGCGATTCCGCATCTGTCGGGAATCGAGATGTATGGGGATTCGATCCCCGCCGGAACGGTCGGCGGGGATCTGTTTGAATACATAAACTTTCAACAGCGTTATGACATCGATGCGCGCATTCAGCGGGCACTGAAATTATCCAAAGAATTTCTTGTACTCCGCCCGCCGGGCGCGCCGCCTTGTAACTCAGTCGACGACCACCTGGAATGGATGAAATCAAAGCCCATTTACAAGTCCAAACTAGAAACTGAATATAGGGAGGCGCGAAGCTCGGAGCAGATGCGGATCGCCGAAAACCTCAGTGAGTTCTATAACGCCGCCGGTGTCCTGCTCGTGGACGCGGAAGGGCACGGAATTATTTCAGCGAAAATCGCCTCCACGGCACACGACACATTTCATGCCTTTATGCTCGCCGAACTCGATCGTTGGGGCAAGATCACACCCGAGCTATTTGAAAGGATCAACCTCCGACTGGCACAATCGGCAACCGCTCGCAATGCGCTCGGAAGAAGCGAAGAGGAGTATTCTCGGGAAATCGCCACCATGCTGTACGGTCATGTGTATACTTCCGGCCATTTTCGGTTCGTTAATTTCGGGCACCCCCCGCCTCTGCTGTTCAGCTCACAACTTGGCAAATTTCTGGACATCGATAAGAGCCGGATGGTGCAGTTCCTGCCCCTGGGACTCGAAATTCCGGAAGACCATCCGGATCGAAGCCGTTATTTTTCCATGCATCACCGTCAACGGAGTGCGAATTCCTCCGATGTCGCAGACCTCACACTGATCCACCCGGGAGACTCTCTTTTTCTTTACACTGACGGCGTCTATGACGGAGGCGATCAGGAAGAGCGCCAGGAACTCGAATCGATCATGCGCGAGCACTTCCGGCTGCCAGCAAAAGAAATTTGCAAGGCATTGCTTGAGTATGCTCAGGTAAAGGATGATCAGTTAAAACGGATTCACGAAGCAGATCGAATTGACGACAAGACAGTTTTCGTAATCAAGCGGGTCTGAGTAGCCAAACAGCAAGCGGCCGTTCCGTTCTCTCCCAGATATCCCGTGTGTGACAGTGTCGCTAAGGTTGCCTTTTTACAAATGCATCCGGTGTGACTTCCTGGTTGGAATCCAGGCGGTCAACCTGATTTGCAACTTTGCTCCAAAGTACCAACAGCCTGTAGGCCCCGGAAACCGTGCTCAGGACGTGGGTTCGATTCCCATCGCCCGCTCATTGTTTCCCTTAATAATTTGCTTTCTCGATCGCGATTTCGTGTGTGCATTCGGCCTCCCTCTGTCATCCCACGAGATTGTAGGCCGTTTTGCATTTTGACGACGGACGGGCAAAATCTTGTCTTGACTCAAGCTACGGTGGACGAAACACCTATGCCGATTTTCGGATGCTGGTCCGTCTGGTTCTCGCTGAACTCCGGTGGACATCAACCTTGCGACCTCTCCGCGCGGACTGGATGAGAACCTCCGCCGGGATGTCGAATTTCTCGTGCAAATTACGGATCATGTTCAATGACAGAGGCCTCTTGCCCTGCAGGACTTCATATACACGCGTTCGTTGGCCGATGACCCCGATCAATGCGCGCGAGTCTTTGCCTTTCTGTTCCAATCGAAACTTGATCGCTTCGATCGGGTCGGGGAGGTCTATCGGATAGTGTTCACGCTCATTCTAGTGCCCACCACTCTGGCAACACTCTGTCGGAACGCGACCGGATCCAGCATATAAGCCCCCCGTCTTGCGGGGTGCTCGGCGTTCCTGCGCCGGTAGAGTCGAACAGCGGCCATCGGTGGTGGGTAACCAGAACGGCGAGCATCTGAATGGTGACAAGTTTTTCCAGAACCGCTTTCGGCGTGAGACCCGGGCTCCGCTAGTGGACGAACACTCTTGAGAGTGGGATACTCGTCGTTGCAGTCGGCCAACTTCACCGACACCTGTTTTGCGGTCGACGCGGTACCGGAGATGCCCTGCACCGATGCGGTCGACGATTATTCCCGCGTTAAGTAAAAAGTTGGTTATTAAAACTGTGTAGGAGTGGCAGAGTGGTTAAATGCGGCGGTCTTGAAATTCGCTAGCTAGTACTCCCATCTGATACAAATCAATGAGTTACGACACACAGTACTACATTGAAATGGGGTGTTTTGGGCGGGTTTGGCAACGTTTTGTGCAACAGAATGTGCAACAGCAAGAATTTTGTGCAACAGGATTTCTGCGGAAATTTCCCTGAAAAATCGCGGCGGTTTTCAAGACGGGTGATTGCGCTCTCGGTCTACCGCGTCATGAAAATTCAAAAGAGCTTAGGGGACCGCCTGGTTGGAATCCAGGCCCTACCAGCTCCCTTCTTCTGATTCATGCAATTCCGTCGCTCCTGCTACGGCAAGTTATCCACAACCTGACTGATAGACATGCGGTCAGCCATGTGATTGAATCCGCAATACTGTAACAAGGAATCAGCCTTGTCCCCGCCCTTCAACATTTTCAAGGTGCAAAGCGATGGTGGTCTTCGCTGGATGGAATCAGCGGGAGATATGGAACGCGCGAAGGCACGTGTGAAAAAGCTCGCGGCATCTTCACCCGGTGAATACGTCATCATGGGCCGGACAGGTGAGAAGATTTCGATCAAGTCGCCGCTTAAGCGAATAATGTTCCAGATCGGCTATCACGAAAAAGAACTGAACGTGAGGGCCGAACTGTTTCGACGCTTCGGTCACGAGGTCATTTCGGTAGCTGACAACGATGCTGCAAAGCATGCTTTGGCCTCGATTGAAAATGTGGACGTATTTATCGTCGGCCACGCGGCTCCCGAGCAAACGAGAAAAGAAATGGTCGATTGGCTGAAAGCGAATTTCCCGAGGGTCAAGATTGTTGCGCTGATCCCGCCCGGCGATCATCGGTTGGAGACTGCGGACTGCAATGTTGTGCTGAATGATTGGGATGAATGGTTATTACTGCTCGAGGCCGCAACAGGTTGACGCGCTCCTCGGCAACGTCATCAAGACCGTGGGGCAGATGCCGTTCACGCCGTTCACTAGGCAAGCCGAGCCGGAACCCCAAGAGCGCGATACATTCGAATACTATCCACAAAGCACCTTGGCCGCCTAACACATCGGAGCGACCGCGTACTGCAACACGTATGCCACCGTTGGCTTGAATCGAATGAGCGCTATCACGACGGAAAGCATTTGATCAGAGCCAAATTTTCCGAGCCTTCTACGCCGATAAAGCCTCCCTACGCTTGCCCAAAAACGTCTAGCGGGGTTTTGGATAAACTACCCCTGAACTTTGTTTACCTTTAAGGGTACACACACGTGGATGGTGGTTCCAGCCAGGGGCTTCGAATCAATCTCAAGCGTCCCGCCGATTAGCCGAACTCTCTCCTGCATACTCGTGAGGCCCAGGCCTCCGTTTCGCCTTGCTGCTTCAATGTCAAATCCTTTGCCTGAGTCGCTGACGACAAGATGAATCTCACCGGCGTTCTCCGCTAGTTGTACTTCAATCCCTTTCGCGCCACTGTGCTTGGCGGCATTCTGGAGGGCTTCCTGTACAACTCGAAAGAGACATAACGAGATGTCCTGCGAAAGTCTTGGCAGTTCGTTGCTCTTAAAGTTGATCTCCATTCCTTGCCGCGCGCCGAACTCTTTGCACCACCCTTTCATGCCTCTCGCAAGACCCAGCGCGTCCAGCGTTGAAGAGTGCAACTCATGCGACAAGGCGTAAACACGCGACGATATATCTCCCGTCAGCTCTTGCAATTTAAGCAGATTGCCTTGAACCTCGCGGGGTAGATCATTGCGCCCTCGAAGGCGGTCGACGTCAATTGCTAATACGGCAAGACGCTGGTTGATATCGTCGTGAAGCTCCCTGGCGATGCGGGCACGTTCTAGCTCTTGTGCCTCGACCAACTTTCGGGTCATATCGGAGAGCGCCTCTTCCGTCTGCTTGCGCTTCGTAACATCTAAGACCTCACCGACGAAATATTGAGGAGCACCCTCGGCGTCTCGAATCAAAGAAGCGCTGCTATCGGTGTAGACGATGCATCCACTTTTGTGCAGGCACCGTTTCTCAAAGTTCTGGAAACCGCGCCCCCCCGTGAGTGCTTCACGCAACTTCCGCGAGAAGGCAGGCCAATCTTCATAGAAGGTGACCGACTCAACTGTTTTTTCGCGAAGTTCTTCCTCTGTGTAGCCAAGGCATTCGCAAAACGTTCTGTTCGCAGCGAGAAAACGTCCTTCCGGAGAGACGATGATCATGCCCACTCCCGCATCCCGAAAAACACTGCGAAACTTCTCTTCACTTTGCCGTAGTGTCTCCTCCGCCTGCTTTCGCTGAGTGATGTCGCTCTCCATCGCGAGGGAGCCCTCAAATTCGCCATCGTCGCGGAACACTGGCGTTGCTGCGATTCGTACCCATAATTCGGATCCGTCTTTTCGCCTTAGTCGTTCCTCAATCTGTTCGCGCAGCCCTTGCCGTCGGTGGCTGAGGACTTCCTTCTTTCGCTCAACATCTTCGGGAAAGTAAAAGTCCAATACGCTCCGCCCAATCATTTCTTTCGGTTCATACCCGAGCATCTCGGCCATTTGCTGGTTCACATAGGAAGTGTGAAAATTCGAATCGAGGAGCCAAATCCCTTCGTTCGTAGTCTCGACAATCCTGCGATACCGCATTTCGCTTTCCCGGACTGCGTCCTCGGCTCGTTTGCGCTCCGTGATGTCTATATTGACGCCAACCACCCGTGAAGGCTCGCCGGAATCGTCCATAAGGGCCTGCCAGCGTCCTGCTATCCAGTGGACGCTCCCGTCAGGCCAGATAACGCGCCATTCTCCAGCCGTCGGATGTCCGGTTTTCAACGCCTTGTCAACCAACTTCGTGACTTCTGCCCGGTCGTCGGGGTGAATCAGATTCTCGAAAGTGGTTCGTGTTCGCCCAAAAACTCCAGGCGGCAAGCCGTACATTGATTCCATTTCCTCCGTCCAGGTATTCACTCCCGTCCGAATATCCCGTTCAAAAGTTCCTACGCCAGCAACCTTTTGTGCCAACCTCAGCCGTTCCTCGCTAGTGCGGAGTGCCTCTTCCGCCAGTTTCTGATCAGTGATATCCGCGACGATCCCCACAATCCGCGACATTCTGCCTTCCTCGTCGAAGAACGCGCGCCCGCTGCTCTTCACCCAAATCGGAGACTTGCCGGGAAGCAGCACACGGTAGGTCACGTCAACCGTCGGGTTCTCCCGCGAATGTCTAACAACGGCTGCGACAAACTTTGGCCGATCGTCTGGGTGGATTTTTTCCATGGCCTGCTGGTGGGTTAAGATTCGCGGCTCAGTCGCGGGGAGGACGTTTACATACTCCGGGGATCGTACTAACACATCGGCTCTGACGTCCCACTCATAGGCGTACATCTTTCCTGCCTGAATTGCCAAACGGAGCCATTCTTCGCTCTCGCGCAGAGCCGCCTGTGACCGCTCCATCTGGATCGCGATTCCTGCGATGTGGCCGGCCGCCTCGATTATCTCTAGATCACTGGTATCGGGCACTCGTGGTTCCCCATAGTACATTGCGAACGTACCGAGAACCGCTCCGTCCTTGGAAATTAGCGGTTCGGACCAAGCAGCACGCAGGCCATGGCTCACCGGCAGCTCGCGACAGTCATCCGGCCACCTCGGATCGATTGTTATGTCCGAGATGATCACCCGTTGTTTTAGAAATGCCGCTGTGCCACAGGCGCCCCTGCCAGGGCCAATGGGCCAAGGAAAGGCCACCTGTTTCAGTTTGGTGGGAAACTGCGGACCAGCGCCCAGCCACAGTCGCTTCCCGTCGGGATCCATCAACGCAACTGAGGAAATGACACCCGATGCGTTGGCGTCAATGGTACGGCAAAGATCGTCGAGCACCTCAAAAAGGCTCACCCTATTAGCAATCGCCTCGAGCATTCGCTTTTGCGCCGACAAAAGCGACTCTGCCCTTGATTGCGCCGGCGATATCATGGTTTCTCCAAGCCCATCGCCGCCCCTGTGGGACAGGAAACGCCTCGATATCTTGGCTCAATTGCCGCAGCAATCATGGCAGCTCCAAATAGAAGGGTTTGATCGCGAAAAATGAACCAAGCATAGCTAAAGGCAACGGGGATGTCGATGATTGGCTAATGCCATGTTAATTATCTCCGTCTGCGAGGTTGGCCTGTAGCTCGTCCGTGGCGAATTCCTGCTTATGCCGCGATTGGCGTGTGAAAGAGTCCACGACAATGGCCACGCCAACGATACGATTTCAAGGTCGCGCAGACCTTGACCTCTGTAGGTTCCTCCGGTGTTTTGCCGGCGCGACCAGCGTGACTTCGATGCAAATTGTAATAGTCCCTGAACTCCGATAGCTTCGATTCTAAATCTACAGCTGTCCAGAACAGCGCGACGTCTAAGTACTCTCGACGGATGGTTCCAATAAGTCGCT
>Ga0074045_10005589_pt1 | contig 10947 bp, 11 predicted proteins | sample BogForMeECP23OM2_FD_94442 | JGI IMG/M metagenome (GOLD analysis project Ga0074045, IMG submission 94442) | Bog forest soil microbial communities from Calvert Island, British Columbia, Canada - Bog Forest MetaG ECP23OM2 | ecosystem: Environmental > Terrestrial > Soil > Wetlands ... | reverse complement strand
TTTTCCGACGGGCAGGCGATCTCATGAACCCATCCGAATTGGCCGGGGCGTTTGCCCGCCTTACCGAACACGCCCAGGACGTTGCCGTCGAGGTCCGTTTTGTAGATGCGGCCGGGCACTGAATCCGAACTGTAGAGAAACTGCTTTGGACCGGGGGTGATGCAGATGGCCCACGGCGCGCCGACGTTGGTCCACTGCTTTAGAAATGCACCGTCGCCATCGAATACCTGGATGCGCTTGTTCTCCCGGTCGCCGACATACACTTTACCGCTGGCGTCGACGGCAATCGAGTGCGGCGTGTGGAACTCGCCGGGCTCTGTTCCGCGCTGGCCCCAAGATTTGATCCAGTTACCGTCTTTATCCACTTTGGCGATGCGGGAGTTGCCGTAACCATCGCTGATGTAGCTGTTGCCTGAAGCGTCCCAAGCGATGTCGGTGGGGCGGTTGAAAAGATTGTCGCGGGCGGGCGGCGTTTCGGCGTGAGCGGCGGCGCTTTCGACGGCTTCCGCCTTGCGGCCGAGCACCATGAGAACGCGGCCTTGCGGATTGAACTCGATGACCATGTTCGCACCCTCGTCGACGCACCAGATGTTGTCATCCTTATCGACGCGTACGACGTGCGCGAATACGAAACCGTAAAGATCCTTGCCGATTTCGCGGGTGAATTGACCATCGCCGTCGAATTCCAAGAGCTGGGTGCGTGCGCCGCGATGATATACGAAGATGTGGCCCTTCGAATTCACGGCCACGCCCGCGGCTTCCCCAAGGTAGCGGTCCGCCGGCAGCTTGAGGAAATTTGGAACCGATTCGCTTGGTATCTCAGGCGGCGTCTGAGCGAATAATGGAGCGAAGCATAGCATGAACAGCAGGGTTCTGTTGTTTGGCATGGGGACTCTTGTACATTATCGACCGGCGGGTTCCCGGCGTGTGATACTTTGCAATAACTGGAGAGAAACAGAATGCGTAGATTTATTTCAATTGCGTTGGGCATGTTCATGGGCGTCGGCATCGCAGCCGCCGAAAGCGTTCTGCATCCCGAGATGAAAGTCGCGGCAGATGCGGGAACTTATGACAAACCGATGGGCACTCTTGGCGAGAAGACGTCCGATGCCTGGTCGGCGACGACCATTGGCGCGGGGGTCGACAAGAAGCCGGAACCCGGCAGGACGATAACGGAGACCGGCGAGATTATCGATTTATCCTGCTATTTGCAGCTCGGCAAGCATGGTGAAAAGCACGTCCCCTGCGGGAAGAAATGCCTCCAGAGCGGCCAGCCGATCGGATTGTTAACCAAGGATGGGACGGTTTACATGCTGATGGAAGAGGAGCACGATCCGCGGCGCGATGGTCAGACGACGTTCCGCGAGGAGGCTACGAACCACCTCGGGCACATTATGGAAGTGACCGGCACGGAAGCATCGCACGCGGGCTTTAAGGCTATCTACGTTCAAGGGTACGTCAAGAAGTAGTAGACAGCTAGCAGTGATCGGTTTTTAGCGCTCCGTCACCGTCGCGGTTCTGTTACGGAACCCCGACGGTGAGGACCTATCGTGTTGGAACTCCCAACGGACTTCCGCCTTTATCGATGGTCTTGGCATGCATGCGGAGGCGAATGCCAAGCCCTACGAGCACGACCCCAAAGATCAAGGCATAGATTCCGAACCACAGGGCGACCGCGAGAGCTCCGGCAATCGGGAAGACCACAAGCAGCAGTCCGAAGACGATCGATGCGATGCCGGCCAGCGCCAGCAGCCATTCGCCGCTGATGTATTTGCGAAGGCGCACCGCAGTGACGAGTTCGAAAACTCCCGTAACCAGCGCCCACGCCGCGATGATGTAGACCAGCGCAATGGCGGTAATGGCGGGCCACAAAATGGTAATTACGGCCGCGGCTATGCCGGCGATGCCTTCAATGAGCAGCCCACCCCAGCGTTCGTGGGCATTTGCGGCCCGCCATACGCCAACAAGACTCATGACACCGTCGATCAAGGCGTAAGCTCCGAATACCAGAACCAGGGCAGTGAGTGTGATGCCCGGCCAGGCGAACGCGATTAATCCCATGATTATGGCCACTAATCCGCGAACGACTAATGACCACCAGCTATTTACAATTTGAATTCTCATGATTGTCACCTTTCTCGCGAAACTCAATTTAATTGCAGTAAGGCTAAACGATGGCGCGTTGCAGACGCCGCGCGATCTCCGACTTAGGCTGGACGCCAATAATCCGGTCGACCTCGCGCCCGTTCTTCATGACGAGCAGGGCCGGAATACTTCGTATATCGAAGCGCGATGCAGTGACCGGATTCTCATCGACGTTCAACTTTGCTATCCGCACGCGTCCCGCCATTTCCGCGGCCAGTTCCTCAAGCACGGGAGCGATCATTCGACAGGGGCCACACCAGGGAGCCCACATGTCCAGGAGCACGGGGACCGTCGACCTGTTGACGTCAGCGTCGAAAGTGGCGTCTGTAACGTTGAGGGGATGATGATCGGCCGGGAGGGAAGCTTTGCACTTTCCGCAAACAGGCTTCAGTCCCGCGTCGAGTTTTTCTTGCGGAACACGATTGTTCGCTCCACAGGCGGTACAACGGATGAGCTGTGCTGCGGCCATAAGGTGTTAGACTTGGCTCCTCAAGGTTAGATTTCAGCGGGCAGCAAGGAGATGCGTCCTATAATGTAAACGTTCCTACGTGATCAACTCGCAGACGGCCCAAGGATGATTCAGCGCGTTGTCGATTTCGCCCTGCGGAACCGGTTCCTGGTTCTGGCGATGGGTATCGCTCTCCTTCTCTGGGGCGCTTACTCGTTTCACACGCTCCCGGTTGAAGCGTACCCGGATGTTGCCGATACTTACGTCAACATCATCACCCAGTGGCCCGGACGCGCCGCCGAAGAAGTAGAGCAACAGGTCACGATTCCTATCGAGACGCAGATGAACGGCGTCGCCCATTTGACGCATCTGCGCTCGGTTTCGGAATTCGGACTCTCCTCGGTCACATTGATCTTCGATGAACAGGCCGACGATCTGCTGAGCCGCCAGCAGGCGCTGGAGAAACTCACGCAGGTAAGCCTGCCGCCGAACCTGAGCCCGCAGCTCGGTCCCGATTACAGTCCCGTCGGCCAGATTTATTTTTTCACGCTGGCGAGTTCGAATCCGCTCTACGACACGATGGAGCTGAAATCGATCGAGGACTGGCTGGTCGAAAAACAATTCAAGTCGGTTCCGAACGTGGTCGATGTCAGCAGCTTTGGGGGTATCACGCGCGAGTACCAAGTGCAGCTCGATCCGAACCGCCTGGTGGAGTACGGCCTGAGCATTTCTCAAGTGGAGCAGGCGCTGGCAAACAACAATGTGAACGCCGGAGGGAGCTTCATTGAGCACGGGCCGCAAGCCTTCAATATCCGGACCGTAGGGCTGATGAACACGACCCTCGATATCGGCAAAACCGTACTGAAGGCGCAAAACGGCACCGCGATTCGCGTGCGTGATCTTGGCGACGTCGTACAGGGGCCTCGAATCCGCCTCGGAAAGCTCGGTAAAACCGTCCTGCGGGACGACGGGCGGGCGGTGGATTATGACGATGTCATCGAAGGAATCGTTCTGTTGCGCAAAGGCGCCGAGACCGAATCCACGCTCGAAGGGATTCACGAGAAGGTCAAGGAACTGAACACCCGCATCCTTCCGCCGGGAGTGAAGATCATCCCGCACCTGGATCGCGGCGATCTGGTTCATTACACGACGCGCACCGTACTACATAACCTCGGCGAAGGCATTCTACTGGTGATCATCGTGTTGTTCCTGATGCTCGGCAATGTGCGCAGCGCGCTGATCGTAGCGGCCACCATGCCTTTTGCCCTTCTATTCGCGGCCATTCTGCTCGATTTGAAGCACATTCCGGCGAACCTGCTATCGCTCGGCGCGCTCGATTTCGGCATGATCGTGGATGGAACCGTGTTCATGGTGGAGAATATCCTGCGGCACGCCGGCGGGACCGGAGCCTCCGACCGCAGTATGATGGAAAAGATCGCGGACGCCGTGCATGAAGTGCAGCGTCCGGTGTTCTACGCGGTCCTCATCATCATCACGGCTTACGTGCCGATCTTTACGCTGCAAAGAGTGGAGGGGCGTCTGTTTCGGCCCATGTCGTGGACGGTGGCGTTCGCTCTCCTGGGAGCTCTGCTGTTTGCATTGATTATCGCTCCGGTCCTGGCCAGTTTTGTTTTCCGCCCGGGAATGAAGGAATGGCGCAATCCAGTTCTCGAATGGTTGAAACGTTCGTACCGCGCGATGTTGAAGTGGTGTTTCCGGTTCCGCTGGGTAGTGTTCGCGGGGGGCCTCGGAATTGTGGCGGCCACGGTGCTTTTGGTGATGAGCGGAATCATTGGATCGGAGTTTCTGCCGCACCTCGATGAAGGCGCTATCTGGGCTCGTGGAACGCTCGCGCCCAGCACTGGTCCGACGGAAGGGGAGCGGCTTGCAAATGGAGCGCGGCGCATCTTTGCGACGTTCCCTGAAGTTACTAATGTGGTCTCGCAGGTGGGCCGCCCCGACGACGGCTCCGACGCTACGGGCTTTTTCAATACCGAATATTTCGTCGATCTCAAGCCCCGGGAAAAGTGGCGCGGTCAGTTTCAGACCAAGGAGGAACTTATTGCCGCCATGGACCAGAAGCTCGAGAAGATTCCAGGTGTGCTATGGAATTTCTCGCAGCCCATCGCCGACAACATGGAAGAAGCGGTCAGCGGCGTTAAGGGCGAACTGGCAATCAAAGTTTTTGGCGACGATTTAAAGCAACTGGAGCATATCGGCGACGATATCGTGAGCACCATGAGCCGCATTCCGGGTGTTCAGGATCTTGGCATCTTCCGGGTCATCGGACAACCGAATGTGAATCTGGTTGTGAATCGCGATAAAGCGGAGCGCTATGGGATCAATGTGAGCGACGTCCAGGACGCGATTGAAACCGCGGCGGGAGGAAAAGCGGTGAGCCAGATCCTGAAAGGCGAGGCCCGCTTCGACCTAGTGGTGCGTTATCAGGAACAGGATCGCAGAACCATTGGCGATATCGCGAACATTCGCATCTTATCGCCCTCCGGCGAGCGCGTCGCCATCGCGCAGCTTTGCGATATCAAGGTGGAAGACGGCGCCTCGCAGATTTTTCGTGAAGCCAATTCCCGCTACGTGGCGATCAAGTACAGCGTGCGGGGACGCGATCTGGCGAGCACGGTTCAAGACGCCATGCAAGCCGTGAATAGCAAAGTGCCGCTTCCCAAAGGCTACAAGCTCGAATGGGCCGGGGAGTTCGAGAGCCAACAGCGCGCCAATCGCCGCATGGCCATAATCGTCCCCGTAACGCTCCTCGTTATCCTTCTCATCCTGCAGTCGATGTTCCATTCTTTCAAGTGGGCGGGCATGGTGCTGCTCAGCCTGGCGACCGTGCCGATCGGCGGGTTACTGGCCTTACTGCTGACGCGAACTCACTTGAGCGTTTCGTCGGGCGTAGGATTCCTGGCTCTATTCGGCGTGTCGGTACAGGTGGGCGTTCTGATGCTCGAATATATCAATCAGTTGCGCGCCCGCGGCCACACCATCGAAGATGCCGCGCTCGAAGGAGCCGTGAAAAGTTTGCGCCCGATTCTGACGACGATGCTGGTTGCGACCCTCGGACTGGTTCCGGCCGCGACGTCACACGGCATCGGCTCGGACTCACAACGCCCGTTCGCGATCGTGATTGTAGGGGGACTGCTCGCGAACCTGTTCCTCAGCGTGCTTATTTTCCCAACACTCTATGTATGGTTTGCCAGCCCGAGTGACGAATTGCGGGCGAGTGAAGTGGCCGAGGGCGAGGCGCTATAAACGGCCGGCTTACTTATGCGCGCCAACGTCGCGGTGCGCATGAATGTAAACAGCCCAGGCGAGGTAGGCAACAACGCCCAGGATAATCAGAACCTCCGGAATATCCAGTGAGCCCATGGGACCCTCCGGTCAAATTATAGATCCGGGAATTGTAAAATGGAATCCCCTAAAGCTTAGTACCGCGGGTTTTCGTACCGCGGGTGTTCGCTAAACTGATGCAATATGGTTCCAGGCGGCTTTTTGAGTGACGCGCGCAAGACGGGCTGCGACCCTCTCGGCCTAAGTGCAAGCTACAGCTTGAGCAACCGCTCCCCTGAAGAACAGGTCGAAAAAACCACGGGTTGTTTCCGCTCCCTGCCGGTCACGGCTCGGAATGGGTGCCGCGTGATCGCGGCGTTTGCGCTTGTTGTGGCCCTCTGCTTAGCGCCTACATTGACCGGTCAAGCGCTGCCGGTCCCTCGCAAAGCGGGCGACCTCGTCATTCAGACCACTGACGGGCACAAAATCGCACTCAACAATTACAAGGGCAAAGTCGTGGAGCTGAGCTTTATATTCACTACCTGCGTCCACTGCCAGCAGATGTGTGGAGAGATGAATCAGCTCTATGCGCAGTATGGGTCCGCGGGCTTTCAACCGCTCGCAGTTGCCTGGAATGAGGATGCGAAGAGCCTTGTCCCGCAGTTTGTCAGGGATTTCAAGATCGCTTTTCCGGTGGGGTACAGCGACCGGCCCGCCGTATTCGCGTACCTCGGGATCTCATTCATGGACCAGCGGACCGTGGTTCCTCAGATGATGTGGATCGATCGAAAGGGTAACGTCCGGGCGCAAACTCCTCCGGCCGGGGACGGCAACATGTTGACCATGGATTATTATCGGAAGACCATAACGGCGCTTTTGGCTGAACCGCATGAACGCTGATGATACTCGGGCCAGCGCGGCCGTTCAGGCAATCCAGAGTGGCGACAGCGAGGCATTGGAACGAATCCTGAGTGAAGAGCCCGCTCTCGTGAAGGCGAGGATCGACGGTCAGCGAACGCTTCTCCATGTTGCTACGGACTGGCCCGGCCATTTTCCAAACAATGCCGCAAGTGTAGGGGCGCTGCTCGACCACGGCGCTGACGTCAATGCAGCGTTTGCGGGACGCCACTCCGAGACCCCGCTGCATTGGGCTGCCAGTTCGGACGACGTTGCTGTGATCGATGCGCTCCTCGATCGGGCGGCTGACATCGAAGCTGTTGGAGGAGTGATTGGCGGCGGCACGCCTCTGGCGGACGCCGTAGCGTTCGGCCAATGGAAGGCCGCGCGCAGGCTGGTGGAGCGCGGGGCGCGGACGACCCTTTGGCAGGCGGCCGCATTGGGATTGATGTCGCGCGTCGAAGAATACTTCGGACGCGATCCGTCGCCAACTTCAGATGAGGTTACGAACGCGCTCTGGTGCGCCTGCCATGGTGGGCAGCGTGCGGCTGCCGAGTATCTTCTTGGGAAAGGCGCCGACATAAACTGGGTTGGTTACGACGGGCTCACACCGGTCGACGCAGCGAACCGCAGCCGGGCGGAGGATGTGGTCGAATGGATACGCAGTCTGGGCGCCAGATGATATTATTGTCCGATGCAATTTCGGCATGGCGGCAGAGTAACAAAAGCCTTGCCGATGGTATATTTCTGTCTTTGCTCCGGGCGCGCCTTTGCGCAGGCAGGCGATCAAAAGGAGCCTGCCGCAATTCTCGAAATCGGGGCCGCTCCTAGCTGGAGTATCACGGATGGAGGATCGAACTTCAGCCCTACGGTAGCAGTTGAAGTTACGCCGATAGAAAATTGGCTGGAAATTGAGGCGGGGGTTACACCGATTTTTAGCCGTCACTCGACAGAATGGGATACCGACGTTCTTTTCAAGAAGCCATGGACCTTGTCCAAGAAAGTGGAGCTTATGTTCGGCGTTGGTCCGGAGTGGATTCACACGAGAAAATACGGGATCACGACAAATGCAGCCGGCTGTGAAGCCGCACTGGACTTGATGTTCTGGCCCACGGCGAAGCATCGATTTGGCTGGTACATCGAACCGGGCTACGAGTACAGCTTTGGGCGAGGGCATGAGAAGTCCGTTGGCGTAAGCGGCGGGTTGTTGATAGGGATCCCATAGGCTTGTTCAAAAGCAGCACCCGCCGGGCGGCCTTCATGCCACCAGCCGGCGGGCATCGAGGAGAGATATACGCTTCGGTTGAAGCCAGTATTTCCTTAACCCCAGCTACTGCTGATTCAGATCCTGACGCAACTTGAAATTTAGAAGAATAGCTCTTGAGTACTGAACGGTCTGAACCGGCTTGGGGCGGGTATGCGTTAGTCCTGGAACCGGATGGTCCTTCCGGTACCTTTTAATTTTCCGCAATCGGCGTTAAAACATTCACTATGTTGCGCAGCATGACCCTCTCTTATTCCGGCCAAACCTACACGTTCGCCGGCGTGCTCGATCGCGTGTTGAAGGGCAGACTCTCGTGCGACTGCATGAAATCGTCTCTCATCCGCGAGTTTTGCGACCCCAGCTTTCCAAAGCTAAAGTGCGGCAACAAGATCGTACTTGTCTCACTTGCCGATGTGCAGCCCTCATTTAATCGCGTGCGGCAATGGGACCAGGCTGAACAGAGATAATGCGATAATCAGGCCGGCAAACTGAATCATTCCGGTCCAGTCGGGCGTTGCTTCTTCACGCTTGGTCCAGGCGCGGTAGGCCAAGAGGACCGCGATCAGAATTAATAGACCGTCGCGTACGAGCCAGAACATTCCGGCCGCCAACAGGGCAAGAATCCAGACCTGTGGCGCGGTCAACGATCTTATGCCGCGGCTACCGTCCAATTGCCAGACCGGGATCAGATTAAAGAGGTTCAGCATGGCGCCAGCGCTCGCAATCGCGGCAAATAGAGTATTTCCCGTTAACGCATAAATCGCCAGCGCTGCCAGACAGGCACCGAGTCCCCAGACCGGTCCCGCGAGGCCCACGCGGGCGTCTTCAACAGCATTTGCGGGATTCTGTTTCAGCCGCACCAGAGCGCCAAATCCTGGGATAAACATGGGCGCCGACGCCGCGATCCCGTACTGCGACAGCGCATAGACATGGCCCATCTCGTGAACGTAAATGGACAGCAGGAAACCCAACGCAAATTGCCATCCCCACAGGCTCCAGTAGACCGAGAGGGACACAAAAAACGACAATAGAGTTCCCAATTTGCTGAATCCCAGCAACAGGAATTTGGCTTTGCCGAGAAGCGCCAGGCCGACGCCTACGGGTCCTAGCGACGAGACTTTCTTCCACCAGGGCTGTGCTCCCGGCAGCGACCCCGAGCCGACCTGCTCGCTCAGAACGCGGATCTTCTCCTCAGCGGCGAGGCGTTGGCGGCTACCGTTGGGAAGGAGCATCGCCGCTTCGCGCCAAGCCGCGAGAGCGCCGCCGAAATCGCCTGTTTTCTCCGCCATTGAGGCTGCTGCCGCCAGTTCCGTGAGGCGGTTGGCGTGAACCAAGCGGCCGCACGACGGGCAACTCAGGAGCGTAGGCGCCATCTGGGTAGAGCAACCGGTGCAAAGCGCGCGCGGCGAGGTCATGTGGTGCCAGCGGAAGCCGTGTTTACATTGAACGGCCCGCTAAACTGCACTTTAACGCCGCGGGTGAACTTCCAGGCTTCAAACAAGCCGATGCCGATGATGAACAATCCCAGAATTCCCTTGGGCAGCGCCAGGAAAGGCAGCGCCAAGGCGAGTCCGAGCGCAAACACAAACTGAATAGAGCCAATCGCATGACCCGATTTTGCGGCATGTTCGCCGAAATAAGTCAAAATCGCCGGGAGGTGCGACGAAGCAATGGAGGCATAAGTCAGCACCACGGCCATAATCTGGTAGCGTCGTCCACCGAGTCCCCCCGATCCCTTTCGAACCGCCTGGCCCACCAACCAGCCGACAGCCAGCGCTATCAAACCGATTTGATAGCCCGTAATCGCGGTCACTCCCCAGGAGAGCAGGAATCCGGCCAATGCCGCGCCCAGACCGTAGCCAAGCGCGAGAGACATACTCCCGGAAGCCCGTAACTGACCCAGCGATTGTTCGATGCGCTGGCGGCAAATGCCGCAGAATATCTTAGTGCGGAATTCGTAATATTCCGGTGTCGCGGGTCCGCCGCATTGGGAACAGGCAAGCCCGGCGGCGGGTGACGTAAACTCGGCGCGCTCGAATTGTAAGTCGCCGGACGGCAGAGAATCGGGTACGGACATTAGTCCTCCGGTGTTTAATCTATAGTCTTAACTATATCTCGACAGTTCGATTCAACCGCAGTAGTCGATAGCCGCCGCAGCCAGAATTTCGGCTAATTTTACGGCCGAGTCGACGTCTACCCACTCGACATCGGCGTGCGCTCCGGCTCCCGCCACTCCGCACACCACCGTTTCCACTCCGGCTTCCTGGAGCAGCGCGGAATCCATCCAGGGGGTGTCGCCGACGTGAGCGGCTGCTTGGCCGCGTACCTTGAGCACCGCGCGATCCAAGACCTGCACGATCGCCGCATCCGGCGAGACTTCGAAGGGGTTGCGAATGAAGAAGGGGCGTACGGTGGCGTGAAAATCCGGATCGTCCGTCGAAAGTATGTCGACGATCTTCTGAATTTCTTTTACGGCCTGTTGGGGGGATTCTCCGGGGACGGTGCGCCGCTCGATCTGCACTTTCGAAGATGCCGCATAGGTGCTGAGACTCGTTCCGCCGCTGAGCATCGCGGCGTGCAGCGACGGCGGTCCCACCAGCGGATGGGGACTGCGCGAACGTAGATCGCGCTCCAGTTGACTCAACTGAGCTAGGAACTGGCCCATTTTCATGTTGGCGTCGATGCCTAATTCGAACTTGCTGCCGTGCGCCGCGCGACCCGTAACCTCGACCTCAATCCAGAGATAGCCTTTGTGCGCCAGGCAGATTTCGAGGGCTGTTGGTTCCGTCACGATGGCGGCGTCGACTTTAAGATGTTGGATCAGGTCTCTGGTGCCCAGGCTGCCGTACTCTTCATCGGCTACGGCTGCCACCAGCAGGTCGCCACGAAGGCGAATGCCGGAATCGAC
>Ga0074045_10005588_pt1 | contig 10950 bp, 7 predicted proteins | sample BogForMeECP23OM2_FD_94442 | JGI IMG/M metagenome (GOLD analysis project Ga0074045, IMG submission 94442) | Bog forest soil microbial communities from Calvert Island, British Columbia, Canada - Bog Forest MetaG ECP23OM2 | ecosystem: Environmental > Terrestrial > Soil > Wetlands ... | reverse complement strand
TTGTTCATCGCTTCTACTATATCATAGGCCTCTCCGCTCGCCAACTTCGTTAGCTCACTTTCGGTGTGGGGCCTCCGCCCCCACGCCCCACCACTGACATTGTCAGTGGTTTTGACCCATTAATAAATCGTTCTTGGCATGCAATGCTATCCGAGTATCTATCTGACATAGAACCAAGCTAAGTATTCAAAGCGCCTGCCACAACGAAATTAAACCTTCAAGAACCGCGTCTCGAAGGCTTTTCCACAATGGTCACCTTTCAACTTGGCCCGACAGCCGCCTAATCTCCCTCAGAAATTCCTCATAATCTCTGATATAGTCGCCTGCGTCATAATAGTGCGAGGCGAAGACCAACAAAATTGCATCTGAACTGTATTTATACTGAATTCCCCATGTCATAGGCGGCAGGTACAACCCGAGAGTCGGACTATCCAACGCCACCTCACAACGATTAATACCATCGTCGACCACTATAGCACACCGACCCTTGATGCAAATAAGAAATTGATGACAAACCCGATGTGCATGCTGCCCCCTTGTCTCTTCACTGGGGACATCAAATACCAGAAAGTAACGCTTCGGAAGGAAAGGAATCTCTTTCTCAAACTCCCCGGCAGACAAGTCTCCCCGAAGATCCTTTATGTGCGGAAAGCTGTGAAATGTCACTCCCAAAACTCCAGTATCCTGAATAGTCTGGTGACCCGGCTCTGCCTCAGATTTTTTCCCAAGTAAAACAACGCGCCCAGCGGTCTCTTGTGCATCCGCATAGCCGACAATACGTGCCGGATTGCCAACAACTATGGCATTTGCCGGAACTGATCGCGTCACAACAGCTCCCGCTCCAACCATCGCATTCTGACCAATCGTGATTCCCGGTAGAATTGTTGCGTTAGCGCCAATAGATGCACGGCGCTGAACTAAGGTACGAGCATACCCCTCAGGATAACACTTGCTTCGGGGGAAATAATCGTTGGTAAAGGTAGCATTTGGACCAACAAAAACCTCATCTTCTAAAACTATTCCGTCCCACAACTGAACTCCACTCTTGATGGTTACTCGATCCCCGACAACAACGGCGTTTTCGACAAAAACGCCGTCACAAAGATTGCATTCACGCCCTATGCGCGCACCCGGCAAAACATGCGTAAAAGCCCAGATACGCGTCCCTTCCCCAATGGACACCGACTCGCACAAAGCGTTAGGATGAATAAAATATTTCATGCGTTTGAATTTCCTTGTGATTTTTAATGATCATTTCAATGTCCGATGATATTCCAATATGGTCAATGGAATTGCCAATGGCCTCCGCTTAGTATTCTCATAGGCACGCCAAGCATAGGACCCCACCAGACCAAGTCCCAGAACATTGAGCGTTCCAAAAAAAAGAACAGCTACCATCGTCGCCGCATATCCCGGCACAGTAATCCACCCCGTAATGCGTGCGACCACGGTAGCTATGCCAAGCAGAAGGGAAATCCCGAACGCCACCCCCCCCCACACAATCAGCAGCTGGATCGGCAGGTCTGTGAAAGCGAACACACTGTCCATCAGGTAGTGAATCTTTTTCCTGAACGTCCATGCGGACTTACCATGTTGTCGCGCCAACCGGCTGTAACTGATCTGCTTGCGCCGGAAACCAAGCCAAAAAAGCTGGGCAATCAAGGACGAATGGGACTCTTCCAAACAGAGAAGCTGATCGCGAAAGGCCTTATTGCACCCAAACACGTCTACACCGCCGACCGGCATGTCCGGCACAACGAACTCCCGGTATAGAAACCAGAACAACCGGGCGGCTAAACGGCTGGGCAGGGGGTCTCCTCGACGTTCCCGCGTTCCGATCACCACGTCGACAGCCTCCGTTTCCATGGAGCGGAAAAATTCCAGCACAAGCCCCAACGGCTCTTGTAAGTCAGCCGCCATGACCGCAAAATAGGGTCCAGAAGCCTTTTCAAGCCCGACCCGAATGGCCGCAAACGATCCGAAGTTCCGCGAAAGCAGCAGCAACTTGGCATCGAACCCCGCATCCGGCAAAGTCTCGCGCAATCGGGCATACGATTGATCCGGGCTGCCATCTACGACGAATATAACCTCTAGGCGTCCCTCAAGGGAGCGGTCCAGCTCTTTCAGCAGATGGATCAGATCACGAATAGATTCCTCATTCTTAAAGACCGGGATAATCAGGGAATACACAATGGCCTCCATGCATTGACGGCGTCAGCGACTTCTTCGACCTCGGCATCGGTCAATTCGGGAAAGCACGGGAGTGTCAGTACGTCCCTACAAGCCTTTTCCGTCTGGGGCAACAAGGAGTCAAGAAAACGGTCTTCTATGCTCGGCTGCCTATAATCCGGTACTGGATAGTGGATGTCCGAGGCAATTCCGCGGCCTTTGAGGTGAACTTGCAATTGCCGGCGATCCGCACAACGGACTACGTAGAGGTGGCTAACATAGCTGTCATCCGCCGCGGTAGGTTTCTTGATCAGTTCATGGTTAATCAAAACATTGTATTTTTTTGCAATCTCCCTGCGCCGCTGATTCCAATGGTCAAGATAGGGTAGCTTAATGCGCAACACAGCCGCCTGCAACTCGTCCAAACGACTATTCCGACCACCAGGGAGCGTTGACCGATATTTCTCTTTCCAACCGTATTGCCTGAGTTGTCGCACCTTGGCTGCGAGCAATTCGTCGTCAGTCACAACCGCCCCGCCATCTCCAAGAGCACCAAGGTTCTTGGTCGGATAGAAGCTGAAACACCCCATTGCTCCCCACGATCCAGCTCGGCGGCCGGCGAATGCAGCGCCATGTGCTTGAGCACAATCCTCTATGACGGGGATTCCATGTTCCGCAGCAAGTGCCAGAATCTCTGGCATATTAGCCATCCTCCCATAAAGATGTGTGACTATGATCGCAGCCACGCTCGACAGAGGAGCCTCCATCAGGCTGGCGGGCGACATCAGCATTGTCTCGTCGTCCACATCCACAAACATGGGTGCTGCGCCGGCAGCCAGTATGGCGATAGAGCTGTACATTCCAGCATTTGCAACGGTGACGACCCGATCTCCTGCACGCACTCCGGCAGCCTTCAATGCGAGTTCCAGTGCGTCTGTACCGTTTCCGACGCCGACACTGAAACGAATACCGCAATAGGCGGCGAATTCCTCCTCAAACGCGTGACATTCAGCTCCAAGGACGTACCATCCGCTTGCCGCAACAGCGGCCAGAACGGACGTTATCTCTCCGATCAGCGTATTCCCCCGCCTCAAGTCATTGAGCTGCAGAACACTCATAAGGCCAAACCCCGCATTCCCCTATCCGCATCGCCGCATGTATTGCCTAGGCCAAGCATCAGTGTCCCATGAACCCCCTCAGTCGCAAAACTCCCGTTTCCGTGTGGCTTCACAAATAGCCTGCTTTTGCCCCTCCGAGTAATCTCCAAACTTAATTATGGCAGCGTCCCCAACCACTTTGACACTTCCCTTTTCAGGCCATGTCGGCATTGAGTTCGCTACTTCCATCATTTCACTACGCCTTTCCATCGGCATCGCCTCCAAATCTTGATATCCCAACGTCTTTAGAAAAAACAATATCCTCCAGACGTTTCCCTGATCCCATTCAAAAAATGACGCCCCAAATGTCTCTGATTTCGGAATCAGCTTTGTCGCCGGCCTCTTCAAATATCCTACAACTTCGAGATATCTCAAAACTTTTGCATCCGCGTCTGCTTTAGCGCCTTGAATTCTTCCGATAACGGTCGAAGCCAGCAACCTGTCCGCCTGTAGCGCCAAATGAGAGGAAGAAAAAAGGTAGTTGGTTGATATAACAAATTGGAAGACACAAAATCCACTCACAACGCCAACAAAAATCTTGAAGCTCCTCGGCTGGCCCCTCACGCCGAGCATCGTCAATCCAGATAATACTATTGGCAGCGCAACCAAGAACCGAATTGTCACATTACCTCTCGCAAGAAATCCTATTGTAAAAGGTAGCCACAATAACGCTAGCGTAAGAAAACCCATTAGAAGCTTATTTACTAGCGACAATGCAGAATGCCTCAAGGTTGCCGCAATCCCACATAAGGCAAGAACCAAAATAACCCCGAGAGAACGTATCTCATTCGCATAGATGGCTGCATCACCGGAGTATACTCGAATTAAAGTCGACAGCGTTTTAGAAAAGACGTGAGCAAGGTTATTCCTCAGATAACCAACATCAAGAAACTGTTCTATATATCCGGTAACAGATCCCGTAAAGAAAAGGAACAATTTTTGTATACAATAATATGCTGCCGTGGATAGCATCCCAATACACAAAATCGTCGACAAGCTCCGACTATCAATATTCCGCCGACCTGCTCGCAGCTGCTCAGAAATAAAATGCACAAGGAAAACGCAAGCCAGTGCCACAATAAGCCCCTGATATATTGAAATAGCCAGAGTTGCCGGAATGATCGCAAGAAATTTGCGCAAACCGTTACTTTGCGAATATATCAACAAACTTAATGAAACACAAAAAAGACCGATGCCGATTCCGTAATTGATAGTGCTAAATGTATACATGTAGGCAATGCCAGGATAGGATACACCAATGGCCCCAACAGTAATCTGCTCAAGATTTGATTTAACCCCCCAGCTGCGCAGCAGCATTAAGAAAGCAGCCACATGAAATACAAGAGCCACAAATAGGGGAACAAAGGGAATTACTGTGTAAGGTATTAAGAATTTATTTAAAAGAAACATTCCCCAACGCCCCTGCGATATCCACTGATAGCCAGGAAAAGAAAACGCATGGACTTCTTCATCGATTGTTAGATTTAGATTAAAAAGTTCAAACCCATAAGCTGATATCGCGATCGACGCAAGGAGTGCCACGAGAAGCGCGTTATCTTTAAAATATATACGCACAGAGGAGACAAACACATCTATCTGAATAATCAAAAAGCTCAAGGCCCTGTTCATACGATTATGGCACTGCTAATCACGGTGTCCAAAATTTCCTCACTCTGTTTTCTCACTTGCTTCCAGAAATTTCTAATGACTGTGCTCACAATGTTTTTTTCTTCAACTTCCGGGGACGACTAATATTATTGATTTAAATCTTTCTGCTTATCAGGACTTCTATATATTCCGCTCTTATTCCCAAGTTGATATTATCGATAAAAACAATAGTCGTGTATAGCCCACTTTCTTTTAGGATGAAGTCAGTAATGTCGTATCCCCAATGAATTGTTACCAGGGAACCTTTCCCGTCAATTGGATTTCCGTGATATTGTGGGTCACACAGAAATTCAATGGACCCTTTACTGTCCCTTCGTGCCGCCACTTCCGAGGGCTTATTCTCATTGATTAGGGGAGTTGTAAAAACATGCGCTCCTCCCCTTCTCAAGGTCCTTGCAATCTCCCGAAATGCTTTTGACGGATCAAACACATGCTCCAAGACATCCTGTGTTATGACAAGATCAAAAAAATCCTCCGGAAAAGTCTGCTTTTCGACGTCTTGGTTCATGAAACCCGAAGTATGCATCTGACCGAGAGGATAGCCTGGGAAAAAATATGTTGGTAGGTAGTGCTTCCCCTCGTTCCGCAATTTCACGCTTGCGCCGCGAAAGACCGGCGATGATTCATGAACAGAAAAATTCCTCCAGGCCGGAAAGAACTTCTCAACGCAATGCATCAACGCTCTCTCCCTCGGAATCGACTTGCAGCCATTACAAATATAATGATCTCTCAGCCATTCGTATTTGGAAGAAAATGTGACCAGTCTATCACAACATACACAGTATCCTTTGTTCGAAAATTTGCTCACTAGTTCTTAATCCTTATCTAAAGACAAAGCTCGGCCCAGCTGAAGACAGAAAATGAGTGATCAATATCATTTTAGATCAAAATATCCCATCAGATACTCTCGATAAGAAAAAGTCTTGTCATGCGCATCTGCAGCCACGGGAAACATTCCCAATACATAGTCCTGCATTTTAACAACATCTTTGTAGTGTAGTCCCTTGTCCTCTGTTTTGGTAACGCCCTTCTCATGTCTTCGATGAGAGTTTAATGATTTTGCCACATATGCAATTTTACCTCTCCTTAGAAGCCAGACGTAAAAGAACCAATCTCCAGCGACTTTGAAGCTCTCGACCTCATCCTCGATTGCAGAGATATCGGTCTTCCTGAACACCACAGCTGAAGCATTCGGGATAGTATTCTTTATGACCAGAGTATCGGATATTTCTGCTACGCCCTCTCTTACGTAATCCTGACGCCATTTAACTTTATCAATATCATTCGTGTATTCGAAGTAGTTGTCGGCTAGGACTCTACCGGCCTCGTCAATTTGTTTGGACTGACAGTATGCGAGAACAACGTCTGTATCTTTTTCAAAGCAAGTCAGGAGTTCCTCCAAAAGGGTATCCTCACAGAGGTCATCCGCCTCGGCAATCCAGGTGTAATCGCCCTTCACAATCCTCAAACCCTTCATCCATTGTCTGAAGGCAGACCCGGAGTTTGCCTCATTCCTTATTATCCTAGTATTCAAGTCTTCTATAAGGAGGTTTCTCGCAATCTCAACACTCCTGTCGACAGAGGCGTCGTCCAGGAAAATGATTTCATATATAGGATATGTCTGGTTTAAAATGCTTCTAATTCTCGACGCAAGATATCTTTCATAATTATAATTCGGTACAACTACACTGATCTTCTTGTAAGCATGCCCCAAAAGAGCCAGAAGGCTATAAACATAATCAGTAAAATTAAATTTCTCCTCGATCAGCTTAGAAGAATTGCTTCTTAGGGCCTTCATTCTTTCGTCATCATTAAGCAAATCCAGAACCTCTTTCGCCATGTCATTCACATCCAGAAAAGGGACAAGAGTGCCTGTGTTTTTATTGACGATGTCGCTGAACCCTCCTGCATCGTTAAATCCTATGACAGGCAATCCAACTTCCATAGCTTCTAAAACTACAGTGGGAAAAGGGTCTTCCCTCGATGTGAGAAGATAAATGTCAGAGCCCGCATAGAAGAGAGATACATCTTTTTGAGCATTTTCGAGGATGACATTGGCGCTCGTTTCCAATTCCTGAACAATCGTCTCTCTAATTTCGATGTGAAGATTGCCCACCCAAAGAAAATAAACGTCATCTCTTTCGCGAGCTATCCTCTTAGCCACTTCAAAAAAAAGATCAATGCCTTTCCTGTAATCACCGAATCCAACTCCCAGTATGATTCTTGCGTCCCCCGGCAAAGAATACCTCTCTCTCAGCAGTCGTCTCGCCTCTTCTTGCCTCTGTTTAAATCCGTTCTTTTTGTACAGGCCTTGAGGCAAAATAACGGTCCTCTCGTCATTCAACAAAGCCACTGTTTTAAACTGTTCCTTGACAATATTAGATGCGAATACTAATTTCTCTGAACACGCAGCCATGTCTTTCGCGTTTTCTTCAATGTTTAATTGTTTGATAATGCCAGGCAGTTCATGGACGAGGCTTATCACTTTTATGCCGTGAGCATGAATCAGTTTAGCAATGTCACCGCTCGCCACGCTGTTGCAAATGGCTTGTCGTATGCCAAAGCTGTAAAGACGTTTAAGGAGCCCCTCCTTTTCCTGGTGTGTCTTATAGTCCTTTTCAAGGTTATAGACTATCGCAAATTTCTGATATTCTGATTCTAATTCTCCTCCCGATTTTAGTATGAAGTGCACATCATAGCTGAACTTTAGCTTGAGCATTCTTATTATGTGCAAGGAAAGAAGCTGAGCTCCATGAAAATGTGCGTCATGACATACGTAAATAATTTTTCTCCGCCTTCTTTCTAGGCCGTATTTCCTTAAAGCGTCAGCAACAGCCTGAAGGTAAGCATACCCGTACCTTCTGTCAGGCTCCAGATATGCCCCCTCTGCCCACTCATTCCAGGCATTCATGAATATAATCCTTTCACCCACGGCGAAATTATCAGAAGTAAAATGACACAGAACTTTAAGCCACTCTCTGAAATTATCGGGAGTACAATTCATTAACGCCGTGCCTCTGCCTGGCTTCCTTGCTTCATTATCCCAGCTCGGGCATATCCCTCGAAACTTCTTGTAGTTAGGTTTGGAATAATTTGTGCTGAATTCAATTAAATGCCGATAATCCAATATAACCCCCTTATAATTTGCCCTCAACATTTGCAACTTGCCAGAAATATCCTTTAAGGGGAATGTGTTGGGTGGAAACTCTATAGCCGAGTCAAAACCAATGCTTTCCGGAATGACATGTTCAAAAGAATGGACTGCCGCAAGATGGATCTCCCCTATCCCATTTTTTGAGCACCAAACTCTCCACCGTTCAGCTGTCGCTTTCGGATCAGGAAATAAGGTTGGCCTATATACAATTAACAATGGTCTTGATTTCACTCTTATATAATTATCGTTCTTTAAATACTGAGAAACATGTCTGATAAAAGCAATATCATCTTCAGGTGAATGCTTTTGCCCAATCAGCACCTCATTATCTTTTCCGTCCCATCTTCTGGTCCAGTTCTCATTTGCCCAGTTGAGGCAGAAGGGAAAACTAATATTTTTCGCAAAATTTTTCGTCGGCAGTTCAAGTAATGTGCTGCCATTGAACCAGTAAAAATGAAAGCAAAAACCGAAGATACCATATTGCTTTGCCAATTCAACCTGCCTTTCCTGAACCTCTGGTATCCTCAGATCATAGAAGCCCAGTTCACCTGGCAGGCGCGGTTGATAGTGTCCGGTAAATTGTGGTACGGCTCGAGTCACATTGGACCACTCGGTGAATCCTTTGCCCCACCATTTATCGTTTTCTCTTATTGGATGAAACTGCGGCAGATAAAAGGCTATGAGCTTTATGTCAGTCTCAATTTGTTCTTGAGACAAATAAGGAACATAGTCCGGGCTCACGTCGGCATTCGTGTCATATAATTTAACGGAGTCCGGCACATCCCTTTTTAAAAGAACCGATTGTCCATTCGCTTCACTATAGAGTGGATTGGGCCCATTTGGTTCACGGGAGAGCTTCTGCTCTATTTTTTTTTCCAAGGTCAATAAATCATTTATTCTAAAGTAAACCAGGAACTTCTTCAGATTCATTGTGTTTATGTTCCTTCTTGCCTCTCGCGGATTGACAATAGCCTTGTGAAGCAATCTGGCAAATAGATGTCTCTTCGTCCCTTCAGGTAAAAGCCTGTCTCTTACTTCAAAGTACTTGGTCAAAAGCTTCCACGCATGGCCGTCCTGGATTGTTTGGACACGCGATTGAATGTTCATAAGCGCCTGCTCAAGGCTCCCTATCCGCTCATCCTTGCCCTTCATCACAGCCTCAAGGCTCCCTATCCGCTCAGAATTCAGATCCAATTGCGCAATGTGTTGGTCGATTTGATTTCTAAGATCGCACAAAAGATTAGTCACCTGAACATGACTGGAAACAAAGCCGTGAATACGGTCAGGAGTGAGTTTCCCGATATGTTTAGAAATGATTTGACAATAGGCCTGCTTTAAGAAAAGAAGATCTCTGTTATTCTGCGAAACTTGCAACTCACTACTCCACTGATTGTAGTCAACCGTAATTTTCTTAATATGATGGAATGGATATTTTCCCCCAATCCTCAAGAGCATATCCCAATCTTCATAAAGATCGAGTTTGGAGTCAAATCCACCCGTCTCGAGAAGTTCTTTCGTCTCAAACAACAGGCACATGAATGGGATATAGTTTTGAAACACCAACCTGTCGTAATTAAAGTCCTCTGAAAATGCAATTTCCTTCTTGATTTCCTTTAGCTCACGAGTATCAGGATCGTATGCTTTGTACACAAAAAAGGCATCGGAATAAGCAACTCTGTACTCGCTTTGATTTAAGAAGTGGACAAGCGTTGCAATATGGTCTTCATGAAACTCGTCATCATCATCCAAAAATCCTGTATACTTCCCTCTGGCATTGTTCATCCCCACATTTCCGGCCTTTGCTCTACCAGCGTTACTTTTAAGTCGAATGTACCTCAGTTCAACATCATTTAGAATTGTTCTCATCTCATGAACATCTAAATCGCAGCCGCCGTCATTGACAAGGATGACCTCAATGGGTTTATATGTCTGCGCAGCGATACTCTGCAACGCTCTCTTTAGTAGGGAGGGTCTGTCTTTTGTCCTGACTATGATGGAGACTAATTGATTTCTTTCATTCACGCTGCACCTTATCCAGTCTTTGCTTGCATAGGTTACTTGCCGACTAGAGAGCACCTTTTAAAACCACTACGTTATTTTCTTGCTTATGTCCTTCCTATGTCTCTGTCAATTAAACCATGATTAAATATGTCTGACGCCTTTAAAGCGGAGTTTATTCCGTTGATCTTAATTTTCACGACAAAATATAATTGTACTTTCAAACTCAGAAGGTATAGTACCCATGAGACATTCTGTTATAATATGATATTATAGGTTTCTTTACAAACTTCATAATTATGCTGTCGTTTTAGATATATACTTCTAGCCACTTACGGGGTCTCAGACATTATAAATAGACGCACCGCAACAAGAGAAACACAGCTTTTATGGTTGTAGGGCAATATCTACCCCCTAACAATTCTTCGTCTGAAACATGCCGACTAAAAAAATCCTTTCTAAACTCAGCCCCTCCTTAATGCGGTCTCGTTAACCCAAAAAATGCTTTTGAAATAGGCATACCTATAGAATAAAGCCTATCAAGGCAATTCCAGAATTATCGATGTTAAAGCTAATGCCGGTGCTATTTTTTTGGGTCACCTCCTAAAGTTTTCTTATCGTTATCCAAATGCATTGCAGTTATCATTATCGGGCGGAAGGTATTGTCGTAGGCGGTTGAATAGGTAAAGCAATTTTGATCGTACTTTCTGTGTGAAGACCGAAATCCGCAATGCGGGGCTTCTGCCATCTCCTCCTAATTGAGCGGGCAGGACAAAGTACTTGTACCGCAAGGTCTTCAAACGC
>Ga0074045_10005587_pt1 | contig 10951 bp, 10 predicted proteins | sample BogForMeECP23OM2_FD_94442 | JGI IMG/M metagenome (GOLD analysis project Ga0074045, IMG submission 94442) | Bog forest soil microbial communities from Calvert Island, British Columbia, Canada - Bog Forest MetaG ECP23OM2 | ecosystem: Environmental > Terrestrial > Soil > Wetlands ... | reverse complement strand
GAAATCCGTTGCGCCTGTGGCAACGTGATCAAGACCCGCTCCACCAAGCCTGTGATCATCGTAGGCATTTGCAACGTCTGCCACCCGTTCTACACCGGCCAGCAGAAGTTCGTGGATACCGCCGGACGCGTGGATAAATTCCAGCAACGCCTGGTCAAGACCCAGGCGGCTCAAGCTGCCGCCGCAACCCGCAAGAAAAAGAAGTAGCTTTTGCCAGAACGCCGCCCGCAGGAGTTTTCCATTCCGCGGGCGGCATTGTTTTTATGACTGGCTCAAACGTCCAATAACGCAGCCCGAATGATTGAAGAATCATGCGTCGTTTTTAAACATGGACCTGCGTCCGCACATTGAAAAGTTCCGCCGCCGTTTTGCCGAAGTCGAAGGCGCCCTTAGCGATTCCAAAGTCTTCGACCACCCGCAACGGGCGCAGGAACTGGCGCGCGAATATGCGCGCCTGAAGGAACTCGTCGCGACGGGCACGGCCTACGCAAAAACGCTCGCCGACCTCGAAGAAAACCGCTCGTTGCTGAAGGCGGAGGCGCCTGATTCGGAAATGGGACAGATGGCGAAGGATGAAGTTTCCCGGCTCGAAGCGGCTGAAAAAAAGCTTTCGCTGGAATTGCAGCGCGGCCTGCTTCCGCCCAACCCGACCGATTCGCGCAACACCATCATTGAAATCCGCGCCGGCGCCGGCGGCTCGGAATCCGCGCTCTTCGCCGCCGACCTTTACCGGATGTATTGCCGTTACGCCGAGGTGCGTGGCTGGAAGGTTGAAACGATGGATTCCAGCCCGTCCGACCTCGGCGGCTTCAAGGAAATTATTTTTTCCGTCATCGGCACGGATGTTTTCAAGCGGCTCAAATATGAAAGCGGTGTGCATCGCGTCCAGCGCGTGCCGGCGACCGAGGCGCAAGGCCGGATTCACACCAGCACCGTGACCGTCGCCGTGCTGCCCGAAGCCGAGGATGTGGACGTCGAAATCAAACCCGAGGAAATCGAAATCAATGTCTGCCGCGCTTCCGGCAAGGGCGGTCAGGGCGTCAACACCACCGATTCGGCCGTGCAAATCATCCACAAGCCCAGCGGCCTCATTGTGCGTTGCGCGGACGAACGCTCGCAGCAAAAGAACCGGGTGAAGGCGCTGAAAGTCCTCCGCTCGCGCCTGCTGGAACGCAAAATTGCCGATGAAAACGCGAAATATGCCGCGCAACGCAAAAACCAGGTCGGCACCGGCGAACGCAGTGAAAAAATACGCACCTACAATTTTCCACAAAACCGAGTCACCGACCACCGTATCGAAGTGACACTTTACAATCTGGCGAACTTTATTGAAGGCGAACTCGACCCCCTGCTCGAGCCGCTCATGACGCATGATTTGGAGGAACAACTGGCGGCATTGCAATCGTGACCTGCGACCGGCGGCAGGTGATGCAAATCACGACCCTGATCAGTCATCCCCCGACCCACAAATATGATTAAAGGACTTATTTTCGATTGCGACGGCACGTTGGCGGACACGATGCCGTTGCACTGGCGCGCCTGGCACCTGGTCACGCAGCGTTACGGCCTTCATTTTCCCGAAGACCGTTTTTACTCGCTCGGTGGAGTTCCGGCGCGCGACATTCTCAAGCTGCTCGCGCAGGAGCAGGGCCGCTCGCTCGACCATATCGCCGTCGCGCATGAAAAGGAAGAGGCCTATCTGACGACGCTTTCACAGGTCGAACCCATCCACGCCGTCGTGGAGATTGCGCGGGCCAACCACGGTCGAATCCCGATGGCCGTGGCGTCCGGCGGCACGGAAAAAGTCATCAACCTGGTGCTGGAACGATTGAACATCCTGCATCTCTTCGACGCCGTGGCGACGAGTGAGATGGTGAAAAACCAGAAACCCGCGCCGGACATTTTTCTCGAAGCCGCGAAACGGATTGGCGTGAACCCAAAATTCTGCCGGGCTTACGAAGACACCGAGTTGGGCATGACCGCCATCCGCGCCGCGGGCATGGAAGCGGTGGACGTGAGGGAACTGATCAAAACGAAGATGGAAAATGGAAGATAGAGGATGGGAACGCCGCGGCGTTCCATTATCGTAGCCGCCGACACAAGGAAACGGTGGACGTGCGGGAAGTGATCACCAAGCGTTGAAACTCGTTCGATTTGCGGCCTGTGCTCGTTAAGCTTCTGTCGATATAACGATCACAATCATTCTTGTAGGGTTGCTTCCAGACAATACGGATCTGCATCATCCATTGACGTATCTGCAAATTTCACAACGAGGTTATTATCACCAACCCAGACATCTGTCCGTATTTGTGCGGATTTCAATTCCATCCTGAACTTGACGCATTTGTAAGATTTTTCACCAATCTTAACCGTTTCCGACGCTTTACAAGCAATGGTGAACGAATCGTTTTTCGCTTCCGCTTCATGAACACGAAAAAGGAAAGGCTCTGCATACATCTGGAAGGCGTAAATATTGCCAATATCGCGGGGGAGTAAGGGTGCTAATCGCAGCAGTGCGTTGAATGTCAGGATGCCATTGTCAAATTTCAAATGCTCAACGTTGGTGGTTCCGAATTCACCAAGAATCTTCATTTCACCTTTCTCGTAGCTCATTTCCCGAACCGATTTACCATCTCCCGTGATGTCCAAAGTAATCTGTTCCGGCCGGAACAAGTTGTTTTTCGGATATTTTATTCTACGTTCAAAAACCGTTCCTTCATTTTCAGAGGAAGGGACCAAGGTAATTGTGTCATGAAGCATCAAGCTGTATTTTTCCATTTTACTTGAGATGATTAAACCAGCGTAGTCCTTCGATTCCTTTTTGCCTCCATTTTGAGTCACGGACCTCCATTTGTATTTATGAGATTGCTCCGACTGCAGGCCTTTTAAATTAAAAGATAAGTCGTAAAGCGACGTTCGATTCGTTTCTGCTGCCTTTGCAATTACTTGAGACAGCAATCCGGCAATTAGTAGAAACATCAATTGTTTCATAAATCCGACATTATTGTCCCAGCTTCTTCGACTTTTCCGTGGCGGCGCGGACGGCGCTCATCACCACGGCGCGCAACCGGCCTTTTTCCAGTTCATGCAGGCCTTCGATGGTCGTGCCGCCGGGGCTGGTGACCTGGTCCTTGAGCGCGCCGGGATGCTGGCCGGTTTCCAAAACCATTTTGGCGGCGCCCAAAACCGTTTGCGCGGCGAGGTTTGAGGCCACGTCACGTGGCAAGCCCGACGCCACGCCCCCGTCGCTCAATGCTTCAATGAATTGGTAAACGTACGCCGGCCCGCTGCCGCTCAAGCCGGTCACGGCATCCAACAGCGATTCCTTCACTTGAAAGGCGATGCCGACGGCCGAAAGAAGCTTCTTCGCCAGTTCGCCGTCCGCTGCCGTCGCGGATTTGCCAAGCGCGAACGCCGACGCACCGGCACCGACGAGCGCCGGGGTGTTCGGCATCACCCGGATGACATGCGCGCCGGAGGGCAGCGCGGCTTCCAGCTTTGCGATCGTCACGCCGGCGGCGATGGAAATCAGGAGATGATTTTCGGTGAACGCGCGGCTGATGGTCGCGAGCGCGGCGGCGGCCTGGTCGGGCTTCGTCGCCAGCATCATGACCCGGGCAAACTTCACGACTTCGACGTTGGACACGACGGTTTTGGCTCCGACTTCAGCGGCAAATAATTTGCGCGCGGCCTCGTGCGGGTCGCTGGCGATGATTTCCTTGGGCACAACCAGTTCAGCGCGGATGAACCCTTTGGCCAGAGCGGTGGCCATCTTGCCCGCCCCCAGAAAGCCGATTTTCAATGGAGTTGCCATGAAGGTTTTGTAACAGGCCGTTCCGGTCAACGAAAGCGAAAACCGGCTGGTGAATTCGCAGCTTGAATTCACGGGAACTCAATCTATTTTAAGTCCGGCCCAAAGTGGTTGCAGGTTTTTGGTTTTCAAGTCATGTCAAGCCGTCGCACATGGGAAACGTTTGAGGCAATGCGGCACGCTGCCGAGGCGGGGGATCCGCAGGCGCAGTGCTATCTCGGGGTCTGCTTCCAGAACGGCCAGGGCGTGGCACAGGACTATCAGGAGGCGGTAAAATGGTTTCGTCGTTCGGCGGAACAAGGCGACCCGGTCGCGCAATGTTATCTGGGGGTGTGCTATTTGAACGGCGCGGGGGTGCCGCAGGAATTCGGCGAGGCGGCCAAATGGCTGCGTGAGGCGGCGGAACAAAACGATCCGGCCGCCCAATTCAATCTCGGCATGCTTTACGAAACCGGCCAGGTCGTGCCGCAGAATTTCGAGCTGGCGGTGAAATGGTATCGCGCCGCCGCCGAACAGGAGTGCGCGCCCGCCCAATGCAACCTCGGCCTTTGCTACCAGACCGGTCGGGGCGTGGAGCAAAGCCAACAGGAGGCGGTGAAATGGTTCATCCGTGCCGCGCGACAGGGCGACAAAACCGCGCAACACAATCTCGGTTTGCACTATGCTTCCTTGAATGATCCGGTGCCTGGGGAAACGGCGGAGGCCGCCGAGGCCGTCGGGCCGGAATCGCCGTGATTGAGGTCAACGGGCGAGTTCCGCCAGTTTCGCGGCCGCCTTGCCGGAATCAATCACCTCCACTGCCAGCTCCCAGCCTTCGGTCAGTGACTTCGTTTTGTCGGCAACGAACAGGGCGGCGGCGGCATTCAGCAGAACGGCGTCCCGCTTCGGGCCACGTTCCTGGTTGTTCAAAATCCGTCGGATGATCGTAGCGTTCGCCGTGCGGTCGCCGCCGCGAAGATCGGCCAGCGTGGCCGGTTGCAGGGGAAACATCCCGGGCGACAGCGTGGAACAGGTCAGCGCGTGTTCCTGATAAAACTCGGCTATTGTGGTCGGCCCCAGCGGCGAAAGTTCATCGAGATGCCGCAGGGACCCGGATTCATCCCGCACCGCACCGCAAACCACCATGGCGCGGCGTATGCCGAGGGACTGGAGGACGCGGGCGAACGGTTCGCAAAAATCCGGGCGCGGCACGCCCACCAGCATCGCGGAGGGCCGGGCCGGGTTCAGCAGCGGGCCGAGGAAGTTGAAGAGGGTGGCCTGGCCGCGTTCCGCGCAGAGTTTGCGCGCCGGCACGACGTGCCGAAAGGCCGGATGATATCTGGGCGCGAAGAAGTAAGCGAAGTTGTGGCAATGAAGCGAACGGACGGCGTCCTCCGGCGACAGATCAAAAGGAATTCCCAACGCTTCCATGACATCCGCGCTGCCGATGGGCGAGGTGTTGGCGCGGTTGCCGTGCTTGGCGACCAGCACTCCTGCCGCCGCCGCCACGAGCGCAACGGTCGTGGAGATGTTAAAGGTGCTCAGGCGGTCGCCGCCCGTGCCGACGACGTCAAGGATTCCCCGCGCGCGGGTTTCGGCATCGAGCGGCGGTGAAATTGATTTGTCGCGGAGCGCGCGGGCAAAGGCGGCGATTTCGCCGGGGGTTTCGCCCTTTTTCGCCAGCGCGGTCAGGAAATCGGCCTTGACCGCGGCGGAAACCTTTTCATCGACGAGGCATTCAACCGATTGGCGGATTTGCTCGTCGGCGAGCGGGTGCGCGGCGGCGAGTTGTTGCGTGAGCCTTTCCAGCATGGATTGATTCTAAGATTTGATGCCGGCGGCTCAAAGCGGAAAGTTTTGGGAACAACCGCCCGGCATGATGAAAGCTTGGACAGGTGGGCAAAAATGCGTAACTTGTCAGGCGCTGGCGCTGTCTCAACCAGGAACAAGCGCATCAACTAAATTTATGGCAGACAAACCGGATCGCAGGTGGATTAAGTGGACAATCATCGTTTTTGCTGTTGGGGCGGTGATCGTTGTCGGAGGCTGGTATTTTAAACGCGGCCACGCCGACGCGCCGGAATACCAGACGACCCCCGTCACCCGGGGGGATTTGACGCAGTTGGTGACGGCGACGGGCACGTTGAATCCGGTGGTGAATGTGACGGTGGGCAGCCAGGTTTCCGGCCGCATCAGCAAATTGTACGTGGATTTCAATTCAATCGTGAAGTCGAATGAAGTCATTGCAGAAATTGACCCTTCGACTTATCAGGCGGCGGTCGAGCAGGCCAGTGCCGACCTCGCCAACGCGAAGGCGAACCTGGAATTGCAGCAGGTGGAGGCGAAACGCAGCAGCGATCTCTTCACCAACAAGCTGATTTCCAGTTCCGATTACGACACGGCCATCGCCACGCTGCACGAAGCCGAGGCGACGGTGAAAATCAAGCAGGCCTCACTCGACAACGCAGTCGTGAACCTGGGTTATTGCAAAATTCTTTCGCCGGTGGATGGCATAGTGATTTCGCGTGCGATCGACCTCGGCCAGACGGTGGCGTCCAGTTTCAACACGCCAACACTTTTTCAAATCGCGAATGACCTGACGAAAATGCAAATCGATTCGAGCGTGGCCGAAGCCGACGTTGGCGGCGTGGTGGAAGGCCAGGGTGTGGACTTTACGGTGGACGCGTATCCGTATCGCACATTTTCCGGCACCGTCGTGCAAGTCCGCAATGCGCCGACCAATTCCAACAATGTCGTCACTTATGATTGTGTCATCAGCGTGACCAATTCCGATTACAAGTTGAAACCCGGCATGACCGCAAACATCTCCTTTATCATCGCCCAACGCGAAAACGCGTTGACCATTCCGAACGGGGCGTTGCGATTCCGCCCGCCGGAGAACGCCGTGGTGCTGACTAACTTGACGGCGGCGCAAACCGCACCGGCGACCAACAGCAGCAATGTTGCCGGCGCGTCCGGCGGGCCGGGCCATCGCAGCGGCCACGCGCGCGGCGAACATCCGGTTGTCCACACTGTTTATGTGCTGGGAGGCGAAGGCCGGGAAGCGAAGCTGCAGGCGGTGCAGATCAGGACCGGCATTAGCGACGGCATTTCGACCGAGGTGCTTTCGGGGCTGGAGGAGGGTGTGCTGGTTGTGACCGGCGTGGTTTCACCCAGCACCCAGACCGCCAGACCGGCGAGCCCGCCTGGCGGTTTCCCCAGAATGCGTTGACCCGATTTGCCGTGCAGACCAATCCCGTCATCAAGCTCGCGGACATCCACAAGGTGTATCACACCGGCGAAGTGGATGTTCACGCGGTGCGCGGAATTTCGCTGGAAATTTTTTCCGGTGAATTCGTGGCGCTCATGGGCGCGAGCGGCTCCGGCAAAAGCACGTTGATGAACATAATCGGCGCGCTCGACCGTCCGAGCGGCGGCCATTATCTGCTCGATGGCATTGATGTTTCCACACTCGATCGCGATGCGCTCGCGGATGTCCGCAACGAAAAAATCGGCTTTGTCTTCCAGGGTTTCAACCTGCTTGCGCGCACCTCGGCGCTGGAAAATGTCGAGATGCCGATGCTTTACAATAGACATCGCATCCAATCGCACGAGCAACGCGACCGCGCCCTGCACGCGCTGGAACTGGTCAACCTCAGCCAGCGCGCCGATCATCATCCGAACCAGCTTTCCGGCGGCCAGCAGCAACGCGTGGCCATCGCGCGCGCGCTGGTGAACCGTCCGGCGCTGTTGCTCGCCGACGAACCGACGGGCAACCTCGACAGCCAGACGAGCATTGAAATCATGGGGGTGTTCCAAAAACTCAATGATCAGGGCATCACCCTCGTCATGGTCACCCACGAATTGGACGTGGCGCGGTTCACCAAGCGCATGGTCATCCTGCGTGATGGAAAGGTGGTCACCGACGAGCCGGTGCCAAACCGCTCGTTCGCGGAAAAGGAATTGCAGCAGCTTCGTGCGGCCCAACAGGCCGTCAAACTCGCGTCATGAGAATCTTCGCCTCATTAAGAATCGCCGGGCGGGCGCTGCGCCGAAACAAGATGCGCTCGCTGCTGACGATGCTCGGCATCATCATCGGTGTCGGGGCCGTCATCGGCTCGGTGAGCCTGACTTCCGGCGCCACCAAACAGGTCGAGGACCAGGTCAGCAGCCTGGGCGAAAGCGTGATCACGGTTTTTTCCGGCAATTTCACCAGCGGCGCCATGCGCGGCGGCTGGGGCAGTGCGCCGACGCTGACGGTGGCTGACGCACTGGCGATTGCCGGATTGAAGAACGTCGTGGCCGTCAGTCCCGAAGTGCGCGACCGGGCACAGGTGCTCGCCAATGGCCTTAACTGGAACACGCAGGTGATGGGTGAATCGCCCGATTATCCGCAAATCCGCAACTGGGGCATCGCCAGCGGCGCAATGTTTTCCGACCAGGATGTGCGCAGCCTCGCCAAGTGCGCGGTCATCGGCAAAACCGTCGCCGACCAGTTGTTTCCCAACGAAAATCCAGTCGGCCAGACCATCCGCATCCGGAACCTCCCCTTTCTGATCGTCGGCGAGCTGGCTCCCAAGGGCTTTAATCTGTTCGGGCAGGATCAAGACGACACGGTCGTCGTCCCTTATACGAGCCACATGCACCGCATCACCACCCGCACCTTTGTGAACGACATTCTGGTGGAAGCCGCCAATGACAAGGTCATCGACAGCGTGCAAAAGGACATCACGGACCTGTTGCTTGTGCGCCACCGGAGCAAGGAACAGGATTTCACCGTGCGCAATCAGTTGGAATTGATGCAAGTGGTTACGAGCGCTTCGCGTTCAATGGGCTTTCTCCTCGCGGGCGTGGCTGCCGTTTCGCTCGTTGTCGGAGGCATCGGCATCATGAACATCATGCTGGTCAGCGTCACCGAACGGACCCGCGAAATCGGCATCCGTATGGCCGTGGGCGCGCGCGCGGCGGACATCCTCGTGCAATTTTTGATTGAAGCGGTCACGTTGAGCGCGATTGGCGGTTCCCTCGGCATCATTGGCGGCGTTGGTTTTTCAAAAATTGTCGCCTACACAAAAGACATGCCCGCCATCACCCCCGTGACCTGGATCGCCATCGCGTTCATCTCCAGCGCCATTATCGGCATCATCTCCGGATTTTACCCGGCGTGGAAAGCGTCGAAGCTCGACCCCATTGACGCCTTGCGCTATGAATAGCGCGTGACCGCTGAAGTCCTGTCCACGCACACGCCCGCGCTTTTTGAAGCTGCCGTTAAACACGCGGCAAAATTGCTCCGCGCCGGCGAAGTTGTCGCCCTGCCGACGGAGACGGTTTACGGACTGGCCGCGAACGCGCTGGATGAAAAAGCCGTTGCCAAAATTTTCCAAATCAAGGGCCGGCCGGCGAATAATCCGATCATTGTCCATATCGTGGGTGCCGAAATGGCAGGGTATTGTGTCACGGCCTGGCCGGACGCGGCGGAAAAATGTGCGCGGGCGTTTTGGCCCGGGCCGCTGACACTCGTGCTGCCACGCGCGAAGGAAATTCCCGACATCGTCACGGCGGGCGGTTCGACGGTTGGCGTGCGTTGGCCGGGCCATCCCTTCATCCAAGCGGTCATCCGCGAGTGCGGATTCCCCCTGGCCGCGCCCAGCGCGAATTTGTCCAGCCGGGTTTCCCCCACGAACGTCGGACACGTCCGCCGGCAGCTCGGCGACAAGATTCCCCTGATCGTGGACGGCGGCCCGTCGCAGGTTGGCATCGAATCAACCGTGCTCGATTTGACGGCGTCTCCGCCGCGAGTATTGCGTCCGGGGATGATCCATGCCGAATCCCTCGCCGCTGTTTGCGGCGAAGTGACCGGTGACCAGCGGCAAGCGGCAGGGGAAAATCCACTTCGCAGCCCGGGACTGTTGCACAGACATTATTCACCAAAGGCAAAATTACTCGTGCTCGATTGGCTCGACGACGCGGATTTGCGGCGGCAGCTTGTCACGTGTCACGTGTCACGTGTCACCTGCTTTGTCATTGCCCACACGCACATTCCCGCGGCGGGGGATTTTGCGCGGGTGAGCGTGATCCCGCACGACGCGGAAGCCTTTGCGCGGGCGATTTACGCGGAACTGCATCGCTGCGACGAAGCGGGCGCGAAATGGATTGTGGTCGAAGCCCCGCCGGAATCACCCGGGTGGTCGGGCATCGCCGACCGGTTGCGGCGCGCGGCAGCGTGAGTCAGGGCTGTGAATTTTTCCAACGCTGCCAATCGGCAAAACACATGCCGGAGGAAATATCCGGCGCGAAAAAGCGCAGGGAAAATTCCGCCGGAATCTGGTTTTGCGTGACCGCCTGCAGCACAAAACTGCCCCAGCCGTTCCCGCCGTCGCGCAAGATGTCGGAAATGAACCGGCCATCCATGGTGGCGGGTGTCAGGTAAAACGCCTGCACCGTTTTCAAATTGTCATTGATGGCAAAGAATTCCTTCTGCGCGTTCAGCGTCAGCCAGAGGCACTGGTGATTGCCATACCAGGCCACGGCCCATGGCACGTCGCTCATCATCAATTCGTTTTCCTTCATCCAGCCGGCTATTTTCTGGATGTCCGGCGGAAAATACGGCGGATAAACCACCGGCGTCGTCCGGGGTGACAGGAGCGTGGAAATCATCGGCAGACAGCATAACACCGCGAATGCGGCCACGACCACATAACGCAACTGGGCCACCGCCAGGCGCATCTGGTCCAGAAACGTGAAGAAAAAGCTCACCCCGTAACAAAACACCAGTGGCACCAGCAGCACGAGCAGGTTTTCGGAATTCACCTCCGGAGATTCATCTGAAAGCTGCGTTCGTCCCAATGCCTGGACCACGATGAACGTGCCCAGACACATGAGCAGGAAATAGCGCCCGCGCCGCGCCGCGGCCCCGCGAAATCCCAACAGCAACCCGGCCCAAAACAACACGCTCGCCCAGCTGCCGCCCAGCCGGGGGAGATCGTTGACGACCAGATTGTGCAGATTTCCCACCAGTTTCGTCAGATACGGCCGGAACCACATCACGTGCGTCCAATCGGGATGGAACGACCGTTCCAAGAGGAATTGCGGGAAAAAGGCGGTCCCCTCGACAATGGCAAAACCGGCCGTTCCGAACGGGGTGCCGCTGACTACATAATT
>Ga0074045_10005586_pt1 | contig 10951 bp, 12 predicted proteins | sample BogForMeECP23OM2_FD_94442 | JGI IMG/M metagenome (GOLD analysis project Ga0074045, IMG submission 94442) | Bog forest soil microbial communities from Calvert Island, British Columbia, Canada - Bog Forest MetaG ECP23OM2 | ecosystem: Environmental > Terrestrial > Soil > Wetlands ... | reverse complement strand
CGAATTCCCGGGGAACAAAGCCTATCATCAGGAGAGACTTATTACATTTATGGAAATTTCAGAAACCGGTAAGCCGGAAGACCGGATTGCAGCACTGGAAAAAAAGACCGCGGAGATGGAAGCACTCGTGAAGGGACTGGTGGACGAGATGCTCGACTTCAAGGCACTCGCCCAGACGATGGCCAAAAAAGCCGGGGAACAACGCCCGCAGGAACCTGCACGGGGACATGTTGTGGTAAGCACCGCCCCCCAGGCGCCTGAGAGCCCTGCCACATCCCCGACCGTTGCAGCCCCGCAGGAGAACCGCACGGTGATCCGCCCGAAGAGCGCATCCCCGCCGGAGGTTACGGCCGAGCCGGAGCCCGAGATGGTCCGGATCATGCAGACCGACGGCACCATGAAAATGGAAGTCCGTCGCGGGGACAAGAACCCCCGTGACTCCACGGGATCCGGTCGCCGCAAGTAACCTGCGCCGCTGACACGATCGGGCCCGGCACCACCCGGGAAATCGCGATGGGGGCGAGGGGACCCACCACCCTTTCTTTTTTTCAAGTGAGGATTTTAAAAAAAAATTGTCTGGCTCTCGTTTGGATATCCAAATAATTATCCACGTATCGTCAAATCTGTACTCAGGATACTATTACCATGGGCCTAGATCTCCTCGCACGGAAAGCATGGGCCGGCGCCGGATTCCTCATACTCGTCCTGTGGCTCATGCTCTTTCTCTCCGCAGGGTCACCCGGTTTCTGGCAAGCCTGGTGCTACTGGGCAGTTTTCTCGGCCTGTGTTATCCTGATCACCCGGTACTTCCTAAAGGCCGATCCGGAACTGATCAAAAACCGGCTGCCGGCAGGGCCGGGTGCCGAACGGGAGCGAAGCCAGAAGATTATCCAGGTCTTCATGACCATCGCGTTCATCCTGCTCCTGATCCTGCCGGGACTCGATCACCGGTATGGCTGGTCGGAGGTGCCGGTCCCATTGGTTATTGCCGGGGACCTCCTCGTCGCAATCGGCTTCCTCGTTGTCTTCCTGACGTTCCGGGAGAACCGGTTCACGTCCGCCATCATTGGGGTCGGAGAAGGCCAGGCGGTCGTCTCGACCAGTCCCTACGCCGTCATCCGCTACCCGATGTATGCCGGGGCGTCCCTGCTCATCCTTGCCTCGCCGTTTGCGCTGGGATCGTTCCCGGACCTCGTCCCTGCGCTTCTTATCATCGCGGGGATTGTCGTACGACTTCTCGACGAAGAGCGTTTTCTTTCCGCCGGTCTCCCCGGTTACCAAGAGTACTGCACCAGGACCCGGTTCCGCCTCGTCCCCTTCATCTGGTGACGAGGGCGGGGCTGGCCGTGTGCTCTTTTACCTTTTTAAAATTCCCCCATCTGCACGGGGTTAATTAAAAAAATTATGCGGGAGGTTCCGTTTCTGCGGATCCGGGCATCTGTCCGGTCTTTGCAGAGGTGTAAAGATCCAGCGCTGCAATCCCGCCGACCGTTGCCACGACAAACGCAACGATAAACACTGCGAGATAATAGAGGAGGGCGAGGGCAATCCACGTGCCGGTGGGATGCGAGGTGACCATCCCGGGTGGCCAGGCCATCCACGGATCATTATAGCCGTGTGCTGCCTGGACGAGCAGGTACGTCAGGAACACAATGGATACGATAACTCCTAGGAAGACGGCACAGGCAGCTACCTCAACCCAGGTCTTTTTCATCATGGCAAACGATCCCACGACTGCCTCTCTCGCGGTCTTTTGCCCGAGAACGATTAAGGGCACGACAAACGGGGTCAGGACGAACAGGAGCAGGTTGATCGCCGCAAAGATCAGGGCCCACATGAACCCCATGGGATATATCCATAACAGCAGCGATCGTCCTCCATAACCCGGAACTTCGGTAAAGAGGTTCGGATCGAGCGTCAGGTTGAAGGGGAACTGGCCAAGTATGCTGGTAAGGAAAGGCCCGAAGAAATTGAGCCAGGAGCAGGAGCTTACCTGGCAAATGGAAACATAAGACCAAATCCTGAAGAGCAGCATGCCTGCGAGTGCCAGGACAACAGCCCATGCAAAGAGTGATTTTAAGTATTTTTTTGCCCCTGCGAGCTCCCCAAAAAACGAGGCAGAACCTTCAACCTTTGACGAGAGGCTTAAGGTAAGGCCCGCCATGAGGAACACCAGGCAGAACACTGTTGCGAGCTCGAGTAAAAAGTCCAGGACATAACTCACGATGATACCCGGTTGCATGGCCCAACCGATGTAGAAGAGGGCCGCCTGGCCGAGGGTGTTTCCCGCCAGCACAAGCCCGGCAAGGAGCGTAAACCAGAGGAGCTGCCGGTTCCGGTTCAGTGTCCTCATCCCTGAGAGGGCTGCTCCGATCCCCCGGTGGATCGTCCCCGCACCTCCACCCGCGCCATCCGGGCTGCCCTCATGGGCGGGTTCAGGCTGGTAAACATTCTCTGCCTGTAAGGCATGGACTACCGGCGGCTTCCGGCACAGGCCGGACCAGTGTTCGGTAATTTCCGATACCCGGGTCATTTCCAATCCCCCCGGATCTTTGCAAGCAGTTCCTCTGCCATCTTTGTCGGGTCGGCGGTCTTCTCTATCGTTATCCCCAATTCGGACGCGAAGTCCCAGATGAACTCGATGCACTTGGTGAATTCATCGCAGGCCTTACAGTCGCCGTCATGTTCGTACCAGACCTGCATGCCGTGCTTCTCCGAGACAAAGATATAGGCATTGGTCTGGAACGGGATGGAACGCCCGGATAGGACGCCCCGTTCCACATCGATCTTCTTAACCTGGATCCGGTTGGCGCGGGCCATCTCCCGGAGCGAGGTATCGATCTTCTGGTCCATCGCAAGGAGTGCCTGGGATACCCCCTGCCGGGTAATCCCAATATTGTTTGCGATAGAGACGTTGGACATCCCGCTGCGCCGCATCTTCCAGAACCCGAACTGCTTCTCATTCGTTGGAAGGAACATACGTAAATGTATTGACATTTACAATATAAAAATTGTTGCCAGAATCTGAAGACACGATTGCCAGTGGCCCGGCACCGCCCGGGAAATCGCGATGGGGGGGAGGGGGTGATCCCCACCCCCCCCTGCCTTCTTTTTTTCAAGGGGGGGGGCACCCCCCCACCCTTGTACCGGAGCAAGGGGGGGTACCTCCTCCCCCCCTCCGGCCCGATCCGGCCCACACCCAGATTCCTAAAACCGGAGCGACCGGAAACCCTCCGTCGGAAACTCCTCACGAACCACAGGATCCGGCCATGCAGAAAAGGTGCCGGATGTGGACATGGGGGGGGAGGGGGGTCCCTCCCACCCCCCTCCCCTTCTTTTTTTCAAGTGGGGGGTACCCTCCCCCCTATGTGGCTGAGCGGGTGGGGGGTAGGACCCCATGTGTGATCCAAAATAACATCAGTTTAAAACAGAAAATGTTTGCAAAGGTTTGATCTTGTTCGTGTCCCTAAGATCGTATAAATGTAAAATGAAAAATGATTAAATGGTACCTTATGGAAAAAACAACAAAGAAAACGACTCCCCCTCAACAAAAGCCCGACCAGGGCACGGACAAAGCTGACGGGGAAAGCGCAGTGCTCGCGAAGATTGCCGCGATGCCTGATCCGTATCGCGCCATGGGCGAGCGGCTCCATGTTATCATCAAAACCAGTGCGCCCGTCCTCTCGCCGAAAGTCTGGTACGGGATGCCCGCGTATGCAAGGGACGGCAACGTCATCTGTTTCTTTCGCGGCGCCCAGATATTCAAAGAGAGATACATGACGCTCGGCTTCAGCGACAAAGCGAACCTCGACGAAGGCGCCATGTGGCCGACCGCCTTCGCGCTGAAGGAGTTGACTGCCGCGGAAGAGGCAAGGATCGGTGCACTCGTGAAGAAAGCGGTGAGCTGAGGACGCAAGGCTTGCTGCTGGCCGGAAAAGAGAGTTGCGAACTTACAGATCAGCACGTAGGGGATCGCCTTCAACCCGTCATTTTTTTTCAAGTGAAGCATCCTAAAAAAACCGGTGTGGAGGGGGGTGACCCCACCCCCTCCCCTTCACTTTTTCAAGTAGGGGTTCCCTCCCCCCATGTGGCTGAGCGGGTGGGGGTAGGCCCTTCTGGTCCGGTCCGGCCACAGCCACGTACCTGAAACGACCCCGACCAAAAACCCTCCGTCGGAGATTCCACGCGAACAACCCTGCATTTCCCGTGCAGAAACAGCAGGCACCCCAGATCCGGTGGAGGGGGGGTGACCCGCACCCCCCTTTGTGGCTGAGCGGGTGAGGGGTTGGGGGGACCTAGTGAACATTGTTGGAGGGGAGAAAAGTTAATTTAACTTTCATCTTATCTCTATCGTATCAGAACCATGAGATGTATTTTTTGTAAGTCAAACACTTCATCCTCAAAAAGTGTTGAACATATCATTCCAGAATCTCTTGGAAATCATAAATATACACTTCCTAAAGGCATAGTCTGTGATAAATGTAACAATTATTTTTCAAGAAAAATTGAGGGACAGTTGCTTGAACAACCATATTTTAAAAATTTACGATTTAGACAAAGAATTGAGAGCAAAAGAGGGCGGTACCCTCCAACGAAAGGAGTTTTACTTAATCACCTTAATGAGGCAGATAGTGAAGTTGAGATTCAATTTAATGATGATGAAAGAGCGATCAATGTTTATGTAAAAAATAAGGAAGCATTTGAAAATATTTCCAAATTAAATCACGGGTCTTTACTTCTTCCGATGTTTGATCTTCCTGAAAAAAATAATCAAATTGTTTCTCGATTTTTGGGGAAAGTGGGATTAGAAGAATTAGCAAGAAGATTTTTCTCAATTTCTGAAGAGGCATTAAATGAAGGATTTATTGATGAGACACAATTGGATCTGTTAAAAAAATTTGTTCGATACGGCACCCCCGATATGATTTGGCCATATTTTTTGAGACGTATTCATGATGAGGATGACCCCTTATTTGTAGAGGGGGTTAATTACCAAAAAGTACACGAAGAAACCTTACTATTTACTGATGCTGGAGAACTCTACGTTGTCATCAATATTATGGGAGTTGAATATGCATTAAATATGGTCGGACCGGAATTGGAAGGTTACGAGATCTGGTTAAAAGAGCATAATAATGAAAGTCCATTGAATGACAAATACTATCCAAATATTCATAGAGAGATCTTAGAAGATTTGAAAAAAAGATCTCAACGATAACTAAAAAAGAGGTTACCCTTCCGTCTTCTCGACCTTCGCCCCATCCGCCGGAGCCGGTTCCTTCTTTTTTGGCCCGGCCACCGGCACAATGTACAACCCGTGGTGGGCGGTCATCGCCGCCGAATACTGGGTGTCCATCGCAAGGCACTTCGTGGGGCAGACCTCGACACAGCAGGCGCAGACGATGCAGCGCAGCCGGTCGATCTGCCAGGTCTTCTCCTTGACCTCCACGCAGATGGCCTGCGTCGGGCACTTGCGCTGGCAGGAGCGGCAGGTGATGCAGCCGTCCGGGTTGATGGTCACGTGGCCCCGGGAGAGCGCAGTCTTCTTCGCGGGCTTGGCCGGGTACATCAGGGTTGCCGGGCGGGAGAACAGGCTCTTGAGCATCGTCTTTGTCATCTCGAAGTAGGTCATACCTGTTCACCTCTCCGCGCAGCCGATACAGGGATCGATCGAGAGTACGATCACCGGCACGTCCGCCAGTTCGCATCCTTTGAGGAGGGTGACGAGGGGCGGGATGTTCGTAAACGTCGGTGTCCTCACACGGTGCCGGACGAGATTCCGCTTGCCGTTCCCCTTGATGTAGTGGACGACCTCGCCCCGGGGCTGCTCCGCACGGGAGAAGTACTCGCCGTCGGGAGCGCCGGTCACCTTCACCTCGACCGGTCCCTCGGGGATCTTCTTCACGCACTGCTCGATGATATCGACCGAGGTAAAGAGCTCCTTTGCCCGCACCGCACACCGGGCGTAGCAGTCTCCGGACTGCTCCACGACGGGCCTGAAGTTGATCTTCCCGTAGGCCGCGTAGCCGGTCTGGCGCAGGTCAATTCCGATCCCGCTCCCCCGGGCCGTGGGGCCGACCGCACCAAGGGTATAGGCATCCCCTTTCTGGAGGATCCCAACGCCCCTGAGCCGGTGGCTGACGGAGGCGTCGTGGAGGAACACGTTTGTCAGGTCGCGGAACGCAGGCTCCATGCCTTTGAGCCCTTTCACCATCTCGTCCAGTTTCTCCGGCGTAATGTCCCGCCGGACCCCCCCGACCTTGCAGACGCCCTGGATCACCCGGCCGCCCGTGGTCGCTTCCATGTCGTCGAGGATGTGCTCCCGGAGTTTCCACGCGTTCATGAACAGGTTCTCAAAGCCCATCCCATCCGCAAAAAGCCCCAGCCAGAGGAGGTGGGAGTGCAGCCTCGAGTATTCCGACCAGATGGTCCGGAGGTACTGCGCACGCTCGGGCACCTCGATCTTCATGATCTGCTCGATGCCCTGCGCATAGGTGTTGCTGTGGATGTAGCTGCAGATCCCGCAGATGCGTTCCGCGACGTAGATGTACTCGGGGTACTCGCGTTTCTCCGCAAGCTTTTCAAGGCCCCGGTGGACGTACCCGATGGAGGGGATCGCGTCCACCACCCGCTCGTCTTCCAGGACGAGGTCGAGGTGGATCGGCTCCGGCAGCACCGGGTGCTGGGGCCCGAACGGCACGGTTATTTGTTTTGACATGAGGTGTCCTCTTTCGTGACGGTCACTGTGAAAGGCTGCTTGATCGTGGTCCGGTAGAACCGGCCGCCAAAGTCGATGTTCATCCCGGAAACCGTGATGCCGTACAGGTCGTGGATCTCGTTCTCGTACACGAATGCCCCGAAGTACACGCCGCTAACGCTGGGGATGACCGTGTCCTGCTTTACCGTGATGCGCAGGTTGGTGAGCACGAAGTCCTTGTCGAAGACGTAGTTGATCTCGAAGTCGTCGCCGATTTGTGTGCATCCGATCTGGACGAGCCTGTAGCCGTCCTTCTTCATCTGGTCGGTCCGGGAGACCAGTTCCCCGATGCCGATCGGGATGGTGGTCTGCTGGTCGAGGGTCATTGCTGCACCCCCACAGGTTTTTCCCCGGTGACCGCCGGGGCCGGCTGCTCCCGCGGGACGCCCGACATCATGGCCGTCCGCTTCTCCTCAAGGATCCCCAGCGCCTTCACGATCCCGTCGATGATGGACTCGGGCAGGGCGGCGCAGCCGGGTACGTACACGTCCACCGGGATGGTCGTATCGATCCCGCCCGCGACGTTGTAGCACTCCCGGAAGATGCCCCCCGAGGTAGCGCAGATGCCGATGGCCACGACCACCTTCGGGTCCGGCATCTGGTCGTAGATGTTCTTGATCACGTACTTGTTCTGCTCGTTCACCGTGCCCGTCACGACAAAGATATCCGCGTGCTTGGGGTTACCGGTGTTGATGATCCCGAACCGCTCCACGTCGTACATGGGGGTCAGGCAGGCAAGGATCTCGATATCGCAGCCGTTGCAGCTCGATGCGTCGTAGTGGATGATCCAGGGAGATTTTTTCAGGTACACCATGATCAGATCCTCCCGAGGAAGTACAGGATCGCGATATTTCCCGCGCCAAGGATGAGGGCAACTGCCCATGAGCTCTTCATGGCAAGCTGCCACTTCACCCTCGCGTTGGTGTTGTCTATGGCTAGTTCGAGCAGGTAGACGATGATAATTGCGATGATACCAAGGATCCAGCTCGCCGCAAAGAACAGGAAGACAAAGCCCAGCATCAGGATTACCTCGTACCAGTGCGCCACCTCGATAAAGCCGAGGTTCGGGCCCGAGAACTCGGTCATAACGCCTTTGACGATCTCCTGGTGGGCGTGGTGCGAGGTCGATATATCGAAGGGTGACTTGCGCAGCTTGATCGTCAGGATGTAGACAAAGCCCAAAAAGACGCCCGGCAGGAGGAGGACAAGAAGCGTCGGGAACCCGGCGATATCGCTCACGTTGAAGGAGTTGGTCGCCACGTACATCCCGACCGCCGCTAGAAGGAGCATGGGCTCGTAGGCCATGATCTGGATCAGTTCCCGTTCCGCCCCGATGTGGCTGTACGGGGAGTTTGCCGTGTAGGCCCCGAGGACCAGGAACACCTCGGCAAGCGTGAGCGCAAAGACCACTAAGAGGAGGTTTCCGCCCGCAAAGAAGAGCGCTCCTGCAAAGATGGCAAAGACAAAGTAACTGATCACGTAGAAGCGCTGGGTCTCGTTCACCACGGCGCCCTCCTTCTCGAAGAGCTTGCCCACATCGTAGAACGGCTGGAAGATCGAGGGCCCGACCCGGCCCTGCATGTGGGCAGTGACCTTGCGGTCGATACCCGCGACAAGGCCGCCGATGACCGGCGCAAGCAGGATATACACAACAGCCCAGAGAAGGGAGATCATAGGATCCCTCCGCCGAAGACCGCGGCTCCAAACATGAGGACGATAAAGAACGTGCAGAGGCAGATCCCGGTCATGGCAAGCTTCGCTTCACCAAACCACGGGCTGACATAGTAGTTGGAGAGTTTCATCTCGGTCTTTGCCCCGAGCGCATTCTGGAAATGCATATCGGGCGTCGCCGGCACCCCGCCCATGTAGGGCGGGAGGGTCCGGTGCTTCCGGTGGGGGAGAAGGATACTGAGAGGTAAGAGGACGAGCAAAAACAGCATCATGACCATGATGAGGACGTTATCCTGCGAGAGCAGGGCCACGCTGCCGTAGTTTGCAAGCAGGAACGGCTCGATGAGCATGGAGGAAATGACCGGGAAGATAAAGCAGGTAATGACGGTGAGCCCGGCAAGCGAGACGAGCGCTATCCACTCGTTGGTGTCAACCAGTCCCTCGACATTCTCCGCGTCCGGTATGATCACGAGCAGTTTTCCCAGCCATTTCGCCCAGAAAAAGAGGGTGAGGGCGCTCCCGAAGATCAGGATCACGACAAAGACAAGCCCGAAGGGTGCATTGATGAATGCCTGGATCGCCGCCCACTTGGAGATCAACATCCCAAACGGTGCAAGGAACATGCCGGCGATCCCGATCGCCATGATCGCGGCGATCCGGGGTAAACGGACAATCAGGCCGTTCATGTCCTCGATCTCCCGGCTCTTGATCCGGTGCTCGACCGTTCCCACGCACAGGAACATGAGCGACTTCGAGATCGCGTGGAAGATGATCAGGAGGATCGCCGCCCAGATCGCCTCGGCTGTCCCGATCCCTGCACAGGCCACGACAAGCCCCAGGTTTGCGATCGTGGAGTAGGCGAGCACCCGTTTGGCATTGGACTGGGAAATGGCGATTCCCGACGCAATAAGGAAGGTAAACGCGCCGACAAACGCGAGAGTATACCCGATGACGGTTCCCTGGAATACCGGCGCGAACCGGACAAGGATATAGACACCGGCCTTGACCATCGTGCTGGAATGGAGCAGGGCAGAGACCGGCGTCGGCGCCACCATAGCCCCGACAAGCCACGAGGAGAACGGCATCTGGGCGGCCTTCGTGAGGCCGGCAAACCCGATCAGGGCCGCCGGGATAAGGACAAGTACTTTCCCGGATACGAGGATCTGGTCAAGGCCGAGCATGCCTGCCGGCTGGTAAGTAAGGTAGACGATGGCAGCGGCAAACGCGATGCCGCCTAAGAGGTTCATCCACAGGGCGGTGAACGCGTTTTTCGTCGCCTCCTCGGTCTTGGTGAACCCGATCAGAAGGAACGAACAGAGCGTGGTCACTTCCCAGAAGAAGAAGACCCAGATGAGGCTGTTTGAAAAGACCAGCCCGAACATCGCGGAGATGAAGACAAAAATAAAAATAAAGAAGGTATTGGTCCGGTCGGGAATTCCGGTATGGTGCTGGTAGAAATGCCGCATGTACCCGAGGGAGTACACGCAGATCAGGCTCCCGATAATCCCCACAATCAGGGCCATGATGATCGAGAACTGGTCGATAAAGAGGGGAGACTTCACCGCTACCGAGGGAGTGGCGGCGGACTCAAACCAGAAGATCAGCGCAGTCTCGATGAGCGTAAGGGCGATGACCAGGTAATTGCGGAACTTTATGGCAAAACCGAGGATGATGACAGTGATCACCATCTCAAGCACGAACATCAGCAGGTTGACCGGCTCCGCGTTGAACCCGTAATACAGGGTCCCCTTGTCAAACTGGGTGACGAGGAGAAGGACGGTCACCGCCCCTATTGCCAGTGCGGAGAGTTTTACAATCCAGTTCCGGTCCGTATCCCGGCGCACCGCAAGCATGAAGAGTGCCGTGATCAGGGGGAACAGGATAAGAAAGAGTAACAGCTGCACGCTAATATCCACCCGCAGGAACTATGGTAATTTTTCATTATTAATCGTATTGAATTCAACACGTTACGCCGGCAGGAACAAAAACCGCAAAAATGATCCCGGATATCCGGATTTTACCGGCATCCGTACCTGTTCGTGCATACAATCGCAACCGGGGCCGTTCACGATTTCTCCCGCGCCGGAATAATGATGATAAAAGTTTAATGTAACAAAAATGCAGTAATACTGTCCTGATGGCGGGTGGCCGGCGTGGCAGGGACATCCAGGTCCCACAAAGAACATGGCACCATCCTGAAGGGGTATCATTCACGCGGGCAGGAACACGATCCTGCCGTGTGATCGTCAAACCTGATGTGTTATGGCCTTATTCACAGACCAGCTGTTCTGGAGAAGCATTGTGCGGATTCAGTATCGCGGTCTGTATTCCGTGGTTCCACGACATGGCAGGGAGGTCAGGGAATGTTACAAATTCCAGTTGTTGTCGGCATAAGCATTGTTGCTCTGATCGTTGCGGGGATCCTCGCACGCAGTGTCCTCTCGCAGGACGAGGGGACACCCAAGATGAAGGAGGTCGCTGATGCAATCCGGGTGGGTGCAGAAGCATTCATCAAGCGACAGT
>Ga0074045_10005584_pt1 | contig 10958 bp, 10 predicted proteins | sample BogForMeECP23OM2_FD_94442 | JGI IMG/M metagenome (GOLD analysis project Ga0074045, IMG submission 94442) | Bog forest soil microbial communities from Calvert Island, British Columbia, Canada - Bog Forest MetaG ECP23OM2 | ecosystem: Environmental > Terrestrial > Soil > Wetlands ... | reverse complement strand
GCTGACCGCAAGAAGGTCATGGACACCACGAAGAGCACGGACTGCCCCAAATGCGGGAAGCCCACCCGCGTGGTGAAGCGCATTAAGGACCGCGAGCGGGACATCCCCGGTGGCATGTACATTTCCTGTTCAGCCTGCGAGTTTTGCGAGAAGCTGTAAGTCACAAATCTGACTCGACGAAAACGAAAGCCGCACCGACTTGGTGCGGCTTTTCTTCCACGCATTTATTTCGTGATGAATGCCACCGCGCTGTCGATATCAGTCTCAATCCGCTCCGCAGTATCTCGCCTCCACTCGTCATCCCAGATGCCTCGTTTCTTCATGTAGTGCTCCATCTGCGTAAGCGGATCGCTAGCATAAGGTGATTGGGTGTCGCACTCGATCAGCGTAGGTCCGGCGCCATTGCGCGCGCGGTGGATGGATTCCTGCGCGACACGCCACACTGCCACCGCGTCTTTGCCGTCCACGATGATCGCGGGAAATCCACAATCGCGGGCCATGAAGCTCAGCTCTTCGAGCGCAGGACTCCCTTTCCCAGGTCTGAATTTGAAAGCGGACGTGCTCTTCACGTAGATGATCGGGAGCTTGTGAACTCCCGCAAACTTCATCGCGTCGTGCCAGCGATCCGGCGCAGAGGTTTCCTCCCCGCACAGCGCGACCACCACGCTGCGCTTCTTCTCCAATCTGTGGGCCAGGGCAAGACCGGTGCCGAGGTTGAACGGATCAAGAGAGACCGTTGCCCGTGAGCAACCTCCCTTAGCCCTGGTTGGCGCCTGAATTCGGTTTTGGCGAACCGCCTGTGACAACAGGCATTTCAGCGACGATCCCTTCGCGATATGCAGAGCGAAATCGCGGGGCGGCACCGCGATCGTGTCTTCCGGGCCCAGCTCCAAGGTGGCGCCGATCACGACCGCTTCGCGCCCGGTGGCAAAATCGTAATCGGCACCGGGCCTCTGGTTTCCTGACAGGCGTTGTGCTCGCTCGGCCAGCATTCGGCACTTCAGCATGGAAGCGTACAGCCGGCACAACACATCGTGATTCGACGGAGAAGCACCGTTGGGTGGTTGCACCCGGTCCGCTGTCAGGGATTTGGCCGCCACTCCCTTCTTTCGTCTTCCGGCACGGCTCTCGCTCCTGGTCACCATTTTTGTACTCCCGAGGATTCGTCATTCTATCGCAGAAGAAACTCAGTTCGATGGCGATGGTCGACGGCGCTGCGGAATCATTCAGTACAGTTTTCAACATAAGTGTGCATAACATTGTGGAAAAGACGAACTGCGCTGGGCTAAGTTCCTCGGAATTCGAAGCGTCTAGCACAATGCACCGAGGGAAGTGCTGAATTGGAACTGAATGGCTGTTCATCGCCGGTCGATTCGCCGCCGACCCCGTGCTAGTCTGGCTCCGTGAAGTCGAGACTGGACAAACTGCTGCTGCAGCGCGGGCTCGTCCCGTCGAGGGAGCGCGCGCGGTCGCTAATCCTTGCGGGCCGTGTACTTGTGGACGAGCAGAAGGTCGAGAAGGCGGGTGCAAACGTTGAAGACGGCGCGGAGATCCGTCTTCTTGGCCGCGACCAGCTGTTTGTCAGTCGCGGCGGACTAAAGCTGGCGCGCGGCCTGGAATACTGGCAGATTGACGTGCGCGGCAAGGCCTGCCTGGACATTGGCGCGTCCACAGGCGGGTTTACCGATTGCCTTCTTCAAAGCGGCGCGGCCCAGGTCATTGCAGTGGACACTGGTTACGGACAGATGGATGCCAGGCTGCGCGACGACTCCCGTGTGCACTTGCTGGAGAAGACCAACGCTCGCTATCTCACCCCGGAGCAGGTTTGGCCGGATCCGCCACAGGCGGAGCCCATCAGCCTCATCGCCGTGGATGTTTCCTTCATCTCTGCTAAACTCGTTCTCCCGGCCGTGTTACGCTGCGCGCGGGCGCACGCATCGCCCCAGGGTTTCGACTTGGTGGTCCTGGTAAAGCCGCAGTTCGAAGCGGGCCGCGATCAAGTCGGTAAAGGTGGTATCGTACGCGATCCACACGTACAGCAGACAGCGGTCTCCCGGGTCGCCAAAGCCGTGGAAGAGCTGGGAGGCGTAAAGGTGGAAGTCATCGAGTCTCCCATTTTCGGAGCTGAGGGGAACCGGGAGTTCCTGTTGCATGCGCGCTTTTCGATCGGGTAGGACTCTATCGAAAGCCGGTCCCTCGCGGCTGAGCCCGCTTGGGATGACGAATATAAAGTGTTTTACGGCACGCCTGAAGGCGCGCCCCTTTCCAAGACTCACAACTGGACATGAAATCAGCAGCAATCATCTCGAAGCCGTCGAAGCCCGAGCTGGCAAGCATTCTTCCCGATCTGCTTTCCTGGTTTCGCAAACGTGGATACCAACTTTATCTGGATCAGGAAACGGCGCAATACACCAATGGCGAAGAGGTCATATCGCGGGAGGCGATCGGCGCCAAGCGCCCAGATTTCGCTCTCGTGCTTGGTGGCGACGGCACGCTGCTCTCCGCTGCCCGCGCCGTGGCACACCAAGGCGTTCCAATCCTGGCGGTCAACCTTGGCTCGCTGGGGTTCCTCACGGAAGTTCCGCTGAACGAGATGTACTCCACTCTGGATGCAGTCGATGCTGGCAACTGCCCGACCGAACAACGCGCGGTACTTGATTGCAGCCTGCTGCGTGACGGCCAATGTCTGGCGCATCACTTTGCCCTCAACGACGCGGTGGTGAACAGAAGCGCGATCTCGCGGCTGGTGTTTTTCGATCTTCTCATCGACGGGGTGTTCGTTTTCAACTACAAGGCAGACGGCGTCATCATTGCCACTCCAACTGGCTCCACAGCATACTCCCTGGCAGCAGGAGGCCCGGTGCTTATGCCATCGGTTACCTCCTTTGTAGTGACGCCCGTCTGTCCGCACTCGCTGACCCATCGGCCGCTCGTCGTCACAGATAGGGCCCAGATTGAGCTGCGGGTGGAGACAGGCGGAGAAGAAGCATTCCTCAGCATCGACGGACAGGTTGGCGCTCCGGTGAAGCAGGGCGATAGCGTACTCTGCCATCGGGCGAGCCACACCGTGAAACTACTGCGCATGAAGAAGACCTTCTTCGATGTTCTGCGCAACAAGCTGAAATGGGGACAGCGCTAACCCGGCCCGGAGTCCATAAACCACTGTGACGCAAGTCACAAACATTCAGCTCATCGACCAGCTATTCTGAACTGCGCCGTCAGGCTGAGATTGCGCCCTCTCAGACATTTCGCGGTGTCAAATATGGCTGTGGTTTTCTTGACTTGCGCTGTTGGCGAAATTGATAATGCAACGTTCTCTCATCCGTCCCGCTAGCATAAGGAGTTGGCTTCGTGGCTTCTACGGCCAGTACTATGGATACGAGTTCGGTTCGAATTGACAAAGGAGTAGCTCCGCTCCGTGCCGGTCAGGGCTACTCGTTTGTGTTGCGCAGGTTGCACTCTATATCCGGGATTGTCCCCATCGGCGCCTTTCTTGTCGAGCACTTCATCTCCAACTCCGAGGCGACCAACGGTGTACAGGCGTACAACGATCAGGTTAAGTTCCTGACTAGCCTGCCGTTTGTGCATGCGTTGGAATGGGTCTTCATCTTCATACCCATCCTGTATCACGGCATCTACGGCCTGTACATCTGGTATCGTGGCGAATCGAACGTCGGCGAATATCCCTGGAGCGGCAACTGGCTCTACACCTCCCAGCGCTGGACCGGGATCATCGCTTTCATCTACATCGCTTACCACACCATTGAGATGCGGTTCACAGGTGTGCACCTGATGGGCGGTGGCTACCGATACGCGTTCTCTAAGGTATGGTTCGCCTTCCAGAGCCCGTGGCTGATCGCCTTTTACGTCATGGGAATTGTCGCTGTGTCGTGGCACTTCGCCTATGGTGTCTGGCTGTTTGCGGCCAAGTGGGGATTGACCGTTGGCGCGAACGCGCGCCGCAGGTTTGGCTATGTCTGCGCCGCTTTGGCACTGGTACTCATCGGCATTGGACTGTGGACGATAACCGGCTTCGTGAGAACACCCGCCGACCAGGTCCCCTATGTCGAGCATGAGTAGGAGCTGCGAGTTAGGCGGTTTTTCTGATTTGAGGACCGTACAGCTTGCTGAGAAAAGCGTTGCGTGCGGCCACTTCGAAGGGGGAGCGCTTCTGGGCGCGCCGTTAAGCCCTTGAATTTCGTCATCCTGAGGGCTGCAGCCCGCGAGGCCCGCCGCGGCGGCGGATCGATGATTTTTTCAGCTGTTTAGCAGTGTTGGTCGCTGTGGCTAAGACTTCATATGGCACATCCTAAGATCATCGTCGTTGGTGGCGGGCTGGCGGGACTCGCGGCCGTCATCAAAATTGCCGAGATGGGAGGTCACGTTGACCTCTTCTCCATCGTCCCGGTCAAGCGCTCTCACTCAGTCTGCGCACAAGGCGGCATCAATGCCGCCAAGAATCTCAAAGGCGAAGGCGACTCCACCTGGCAGCACTTCGACGACACCATCTATGGCGGCGATTTCCTGGCCAACCAGCCACCGGTGAAGGCCATGTGCGACGCCGCGCCGGGCATCATCGACCTGCTCGACCGCATGGGTGTCCCTTTTAACCGCACGCCAGAAGGACTGCTCGACTTCCGGCGCTTCGGTGGGACCTTGTACAATCGCACTGCCTTTGCCGGCGCCACCACGGGCCAGCAACTGCTCTACGCGTTGGACGAGCAGGTACGGCGCTACGAAGCCGAAGGCAAAGTCACCAAGTACGAGTCGTGGGAGTTCCTCTCGGCCGTGATCGACGGCCAGCGTACCTGCCGTGGCATCTGCGCCATCGAACTGCGCAGCATGGCCGTCCAGACCTTTCCCGCCGAAGCGGTAATCATGGCGACCGGCGGCACCGGCGCCATCTTCGGTAAGTCGACCAACTCCGTGGTTTGCACCGGCTCGGCGCAGTCGGCTCTCTACCAGCAGGGCGCCTATTACGCGAATGGCGAATTCATTCAAGTCCACCCCACGTGCATTCCGGGTGAAGACAAGTTGAGGCTGATGTCGGAATCGGCTCGCGGCGAAGGTGGCCGCGTATGGGTTCCGAAGCAAGCAGCCGACAAGCGCGATGCCCGCAGCATTCCGGAGAGCGAGCGCTGGTACTTCCTGGAAGAGTGGTATCCCAAGTACGGCAACCTTGTACCGCGTGATATCGCGACCCGAGCAATTCACAAAGTGGTTTACGAATACCATCTTGGCATTGATGGCCAGCCTATGGTCTATCTCGACCTGACGCATATCGACCGCGCCACGCTCGATCGCAAACTCGAGGGTATTCTCGAAATCTACGAAAAATTTGTCGGCGATGACCCGCGCGATGTTCCCATGAAGATATTCCCGGGTGTGCACTACACCATGGGCGGGCTGTGGGTTGATTTTCAGCAACGCACTAACATCCCCGGACTCTACGCGGCCGGCGAGTGCGAGTACCAGTACCACGGCGCGAATCGCCTGGGCGCAAACTCGCTGGTGTCGTGCATTTATGGCGGATTCGTTGCTGGCCCGGAAGCCGTGCAATATGGCGGCAACCTGCTGAAATCCTCGGCCGCCGTGGCCAATGGCGCGTTCGACGCCGAGCGCAAGCGGCAGGAAGAAATCAACGAGCGGCTGATGAACAGCGACGGCACAGAAAATCCGTTCCTGCTCTGGCGCGAACTCGGCGACATCATGACCAAGAATTGCACTGTCATCCGCTACAACAAGAATTTGCAGGAGACCGACGCGAAGCTGGTGGAATTGCTGGAGCGCTACAGCCACGTGAACCTGAGTGACCACTCGATGTGGGCCAACACCTCATTCGTCTTCGCGCGGCAGCTCTATAACATGCTGCAACTGGCGCGGGTGATCGCCCAGGGAGCGGGCATGCGCAACGAGTCGCGCGGCGCGCACTACAAGCCCGACTTCCCGGAACGCGATGACGCCAACTGGTTGAAGACGACGAAGGCATTCTTCGCTGCCGATGCAGACGAGCCGCGCTTCGAGTTCGAGCAAGTGGATACTTCGTTGATCAAGCCGCGCCCTCGTCGTTACGACGCGGCGACGTAGAACAACTAGAGCTGTTTGCAGTTGTATCGGGTGGAGCAGCGCTTCAGTACTGCATTTGGGGTTTGGCAGGAAACCGGCTTGCGCCTCCGAAGCAAAATTGCAACTGCAAGAACGGAGGACAGATGCAGCTGGCCAGCAACATCGGCAAAGTACATCGTCTGATCTACTTCTTCGCTGGGCTGGCGGCGATTGCGTACGGGTGGATTGCGCACAATCTGCTGTCGAAGCCGGAGGTTTTTGCATTAGTGACTCTTGGTGCTCTTTTGCTTTGCAGTGCCCGATCCGGACGCTGACCAACGGGTGTGGTGTTTCGAGTGAACACCAGTAAGAAAACGAAAATGGCGAATTCTAAGACCGTAATCATCAAAATCAAGCGCCGGCAATCTCCCGGGTCGAAGCCCCACTGGGAAGAGTTCGAATTGTCGTACCGCCCGGGCATGAACGTTACTTCCGCGCTGATGGACATTGCCGCCAACCCGGTGACGCGCGAAGGCAAACCCACGACGCCGATCGCATACGATTCCAACTGCCTGGAAGAAGTCTGCGGTTCCTGTGCCATGATCATCAACGGGCAGGCGAAAATGGCGTGCTCGGCGCTGGTGGACCATTTCAAGCAGCCCATCACTCTGGAGCCTCTCTCCAAGTTCCCCATCATCCGCGATCTTTCGGTGGACCGCAGCGTGCTGTTCGAAAACCTGAAGAAAGTGAAGGCGTGGGTCCCGGTGGATGGGTCGTATGACCTCGGTTCCGGCCCGCGGCAATCCGCGGAAATGCAGGAGGAGGCTTATCCACTGTCGCGCTGTATTTCCTGCTGCTGTTGCATGGAAGCCTGTCCGCAGTTCAACGAAAAGACGGGATTCGTCGGCGCAGCGGCTATTTCGCAGGTGAAGCTGTTCAACACCCATCCGACCGGCAAGGCCTTAAAGATCGATCGCCTGCACGCGCTGATGGGTGACGGCGGCATCCAGGAGTGCGGTTACGCGCAAAACTGCGTGGAGGTATGCCCCAAAGACATTCCGCTCACCAAGTCTATTGCCGACGTTGGCGGACAGGTGATGTGGCAGGCGATTAAGGATTTCTTCCGGACGTAGGGCACCGTTGCAGGGTGCCGACCCGATTCTAGAAGCTTCCTTTTCTTAGGTAGGTGCCCGCCCTTCGTGAAGCAAGTCGCGGCAACCGTTTCTCCGTGGTGAACTTCCTGCGTGCACAGGTGAAGCAGGTGTGAAGCAGCGCTGTAAGAAGCCGCCTTCAACCGCTGAGGTGACTCACCAATTGGGCTGCCATTGGCGCTCTCCGCTTTCATTTACAATCCAAGCGCACCAAGATTTCTTTCCGGAGCCCCCGATCGTCCTAATGCGAAGCTTCCCCAGCATGCTCATTCACGGTGTGCTCTGCCCTGCCCTCGCGCTTGCGCAAAATGCCAATCCGGCTAGCCATGGGCCGCAAAGTGCTGTACCGGAGACATCTTCATCCAAGGCAGCGACGATTTCACCCAACGGCAACCGGACAGGCTGGCGTGCGATTCACAACTCGGCGCTCATCATTGACACTCATGCCGACACGCCCGGGCGGTTTGTGGACGAGAGCTTCGACCTCGCGCAGGACGCCGGCAAGGGCCACATGGACTTCAACAAGATCAAGGCTGGCAACCTGGGCGCGGAGTTCTGGTCCATTTGGGTCGACCCGAAATCGCACACGGGCCACGAGGCCAGGCGCGCACTCGACATGATTGACGCGGTATACGAGCAGGCACGCCGCCATCCCGACAAGATGATGATGGCCTTCAGCACGCAGGACATTCTCACCGCGCATCGCCAGCACAAACTGGCAGCTCTGATGGGGGTCGAGGGCGGACACGCGATTGAGGGCGACATGCGCCTCCTGCGCGACTATTATCGCCTGGGCGTGCGCTACATGACGCTCACGTGGTCGAACACCAACGCGCTGGGCGATTCCAGCGGCGATCTTGACGATAAGACGATCCAGCATCACAACGGCATCACCGACTTCGGTCGCCAGGTGGTGCGCGAGATGAACCGGTTGGGCATGATGGTTGATATTTCGCACGTCGCCGACAGCACCTTCTATCAGGCGCTGGCGGTCAGCCGCGCTCCCGTCATCGCATCGCATTCGTCATCGCGCGCACTGACCAACGTCCCGCGCAACATGACCGACGACATGCTGATCGCTTTGGCCCGCAACGGCGGCGTGGCGCAGGTGAACTTTTATTGTGCCTTCATTTCCCAGAAATACGCTGATAGCGCTAAGCAGTTGCAAGATCAGCACGATCCTGACTACGAAAAGCTCAGGGCCCTGTGGGAACAAGACCGCACACCGGATGTGATCAAGGGGATCGAACAGGCCCAGGCCTCACTCGCCTCAAAATTGCCGCGCCCTCCGCTCAGTGACCTGATCGACCACATTGACCACATGGTGAAAGTAGCAGGCGTGAACCACGTTGGCCTGGGCTCGGATTTCGACGGCATCGACTGCTCGCCGCAGGGGATCTCTTCCGTCGCCGACCTGCCCAAGATCACGCAGGCGCTCTACGAGCGAGGCTACAACGCGTCGGATCTTGATAAGATTCTCGGCGGCAACCTGCTGCGGGTGTTTGCTGAAGTGGAGAAGGTCTCGAAAGAGATCCAGGCTGAGACCGATCGCGACACCCGCCGCGAGATCGCGCCAAGTGCGCTACGGCAACCGTGGGGGCGAGCCCTGAAGCGCGACGAGGTGAGGATCCAGTCTGCCGGAGCTCCAGAAACTCGACTCTGGTCTGAGCCCCGGGGCGTAAACCCCTGGTAGGTGACAGAAAAATACGATTGAGTCGCGTAGCGGCGACACATACTTCACACATTATTAGGAGAAACAATGCGCAATCTATTGACCGTTATTCTTTGTCTCAGCCTGGCCGCCTTGGCGAGCGCACAGGCCCCCAGCAGCACCTCCTCGGCGAGCACTCAGGCCGCGGCTACCGAGTCGAAGCAGCCGACCGCGATCATCGAAACCACCGACGGCAACATCACCTGCACCCTTTTTCCGGACAAGGCGCCCCTGACCGTGGCCAACTTCATCGCACTCGCGAATGGGACCAAAGCCTGGAAGAATCCCAAGACCGGCCAGATGGTGCACACTCCGCTCTATGACGGCACCATCTGCCATCGCGTGATTCCAAATTTCATGATCCAGTGTGGCGATCCTGCCGGCAACGGATCGGGTGGTCCGGGTTACGAGTTCAAGGACGAATTCAGCTCCGATCTTACGTTCGACCAACCCGGCCGCCTGGCGATGGCCAACAGCGGGCCAAATACCAACGGTTCACAGTTCTTCATCACCGAGGTTCCTACGCCTCACCTTAATGGCAAGCACACGATCTTCGGACAGTGTGAGGACCTCGACGTGGTAAAGAAGATCGCCCGCCTCGCCACCGATCAGCGCAACGACCGGCCCTTCAATCCGCCGAAGATCACCCATATCAAGATCATCGATCCGCGGCACCCGGCACCGACCACGCACAAGGGCACGGGAACCGGCACGACGAAGAAGACGACCTCTTCTCCACCGAGCCAGCATTAAGCTGTCACTTAGTCGCCGCATGTAGCTGGCGAGACTACTTGCGGAACGCGATGTTTCTTAAGCGGAAGGCGGACAGCTGGTAACGGAATCATGTTTCTTGAGGCGCTCCATAAAGTTGCTAACCACCGTTCTTCGCTGACTCGCGAAGAGGCGCGCGAGGTCATGTCGCAGATCCTGCGCGGCGAAACCTCCGACGCGCAGATTGCGGCGTTGTTGGTGGCGCTGCACATGAAGGGCGAAACCGTCGAGGAAATCGTCGGCTTCGCGCAGGCTATCCGCGGCGCAGCCGTTCCGTTTGAGACCGAGGACGGCGAAGCGCTCGACGTTAGTGGCACCGAACGCGACGCTCTGGTGGACACCTGCGGCACCGGCGGTGACACTAGCGGCACCTTCAACATATCGACCGCCGTCGCGTTGGTCATTGCGGGCGCCGGTGTCAAAGTTGCCAAACATGGCAACCGTAGCATCAGCTCCAAATGCGGCTCCGCTGATGTGATGGAGGCGCTCGGGGTCAATATCGGTTTGCCGCCAACGCAACTGGCCGCTTGCCTGCGCGAGACCGGCATCGCCTTCTTGTTCGCACCTGCGATGCATTTGGCTATGAAGTACGTTCAGCCTGCCCGCCGCGAATTGCGGCTGCGCACGGTGTTCAATCTCCTTGGGCCGCTCACCAATCCAGCGCGCGCCTCGGCGCAAGTGGTCGGTGTATATTCTGCCGATCTGGTGGAGAAGCTGGCCGAAGCCCTAAGCGAGCTCGGACTGCGGCGCGCGCTGGTCGTCCACGGACGCGATGGGCTCGACGAGATCACCATCTCCGGCCCGAGCAAAGTTGCGGAGGTGCGCAGTGGCAGCTTGCGCGTCTATGAAGTGGCACCCGAAGATTTCGGCCTACAACGCGCGCCGCTGAGCGAAATCGCTGGAGGCGACGCGCAGCAGAACGCGGCCATCATTCGTGCGATCCTGGACGGCGAACGTTCCTGCCGGCGCGACGTCGTGTTGCTCAACGCCGCCGCCGCGCTGGTTGCTGCCGGACACACCGACCGCATCGGCGATGCTCTACCACTCGCTGCTTATGCCATCGACTCCAGACACGCCCGCCAGCGGCTGCAATTGCTGGTGGAGTTTACGAATAGCAGTGAGCCTCGTCCGCTGGAGGAACAGTTATGAAAGCGGCGCGTTGTGGATCGTCATCGTCGGAAATCTGCTTCTGTTCATGGGAGATCTGCTGTCTTCGGAGTGGCACTTGTTCATGATGCCGACCTGGGAGGTTCATAGGTAGCATCGACCTCGGAGATCGG
>Ga0074045_10005581_pt1 | contig 10959 bp, 9 predicted proteins | sample BogForMeECP23OM2_FD_94442 | JGI IMG/M metagenome (GOLD analysis project Ga0074045, IMG submission 94442) | Bog forest soil microbial communities from Calvert Island, British Columbia, Canada - Bog Forest MetaG ECP23OM2 | ecosystem: Environmental > Terrestrial > Soil > Wetlands ... | reverse complement strand
GTCCGAAAAAGGATGGAGAATCAGCGGCGGCAGCTCCCAAAACCGCGTTCTGGAGGGACGCGGGAAAGACGACGGCTCGGGGTAGGTCACGCGAAGTTCTCCTGATGGATATATCGGCAGGAAGGCGTTCAGCCGGGAGGGTTTGCGCGGCGGTTTTTGCGCTCCGGGAACCATGAATGCAGGCGGCTCAGGGCACCCGGAGACGCGGGGCGGCGAGGAAACGCACGCCGAAAGTGGCCAAGAACAGCGCGCAACGAGCGCTCAGGACGGTTGGCGTCGGAATGCGACGCATGCTGGGTAAATCTTTTGATTACAACAGATCCACCGCGACGGACCGCGCCGGGATGGCGTGCGGCCAGTCCGTTCGATCCAGGGAGCGGGCGAAGCCGCGTGAGGCCGATTTCCGGAACAGCTGCGGCCCAGGCATCGTATATTAGGGAGACACGGAGCAGGTATGTCACTTAAGGATTTCATCAGTAAGCAGTTCATCAAGGTCGTCCATTGGACCGAGGATGGGGACGACGCACTGGCCTTCCGCTACCCGATGCAGGACATGCAAATCTCGACCGGCGCCCAGCTCACGGTGCGCGAATCGCAGATGGCGATGTTCGTCAACGAAGGCCGCGTGGCGGACGTGTTCGGCCCGGGGCTGTACACGCTGAACACGCACACGCTGCCGGTCCTGACCAACCTGATGAACTGGGACAAGGCGTTCCAGGACCCGTTCAAGAGCGACGTGTACTTCTTCTCGACGCGGCAGAAGACGGCGCAGCGCTGGGGCACGGCGACGCCGGTGACGATCCGCGACAAGGATTTTGGCGCGGTGCGGCTGCGCGGCTACGGCATCTATGCCTGGCACATCGCCGATGCGCGCGCGTTTTACACCAAGCTCAGCGGCACGAGGGACGTCTACAAGCTAGGTGACATCGAGCCGCAACTGAGGGAGACGATTGTTGGCCGGATGTCCAACGCCTTCGCCGAGAGTGGCATCCCGTTTCTCGACATGGCCGCCAACCTGGTGGCCGTCGGACAAAAGATCCGCGAGGCCGCGACGCCGGTGTTCGCCGAACTGGGCATCGAGCTGGACAGCTTCGTGGTGGAGAACCTGTCGCTGCCGGAAGAGCTGCAGAAGCGGCTGGACGAGCGCGTGGGCATGAACATGCTCGGCAACATGCAGCAGTACACGCAGTTCCAGGCGGCGCAGTCGCTGCCGATCGCGGCGGCCAACGAGGGCGGCGGATTTGCCGCCATCGGCGCGGGGCTGGGGGCCGGCATGGGGCTGGGCGGGGTGATGATGAACGCCATGAATCCAGCCTTGGGCGGACCGGGCCAGCCGCCTCCGCCGGCGGGACCGGCTCCCGTCATGGGAGCACCCCCTGCGCCTCAGCCGGCAGCGCCTGCCGCAGCGCCCGCGGCAGAGGCCGCGCCAGTAGTTGCCGCAGCTTCCGCAGCAGAGCTGAAATTCTGCTTCAACTGCGGACAGAAGATTCCGCGCGTCGCGAAATTCTGCGCCGAATGCGGTACGCCCCAAGCGGCAGTCTAAACGCGTTACGATATCCCAAATGGATCCGGCGGCGCTGAACGGTGCGGGTCTGGAGTGGGTGGTGGACGCCTGCGGCTGCGACCCGCGTGCGCTGGCAGATCGCGAGGCGCTGGAGCGGCTGTTCAACAAATTGATCCAGGACTTGAGACTGCATCCGGCGGCGGAGGCGCAGTGGCACCAGTTTCCGGTGACGCACGGCATCACCGGCATGCTGCTGCTGGAGGAGTCGCACTTGACGGTGCACACGTTCCCCGAGCACGGCACGCTGTGCCTGAACCTGTTCTGCTGCCGCCCGCGGCCAGCGGGCGATTTTGCCGCGTGGCTCGAAGAGTTCCATCCGGAACACGTGGAGGTGCGGCGCCTGGAACGGCGGCTCTCCCGCCAATTGACGCCGGTGCGCGTCCCGACGGAGGTGACGTCATGAGCGAACGCGCGGCGAACTGCCCGGGGTGCGGCGCGCCGGTGCAATTCGCATGGTCGTCGGCGGTGCAGACGGCGTGCCCGTACTGCCATGCGATTCTGGTGCGGCACGACGTGGACGTTGAAAAAGTGGGCGAAGTGGCGGACCTGCCGCCCGACGCATCGCCGATCCAGATCGGGACGGAAGGCCAGTACGAGGGGCGGGCGTTTCACGTCATCGGACGGATTCGCTACGCCTGGGCGCAGGGCAACTGGAACGAGTGGCACATCGCGTTCACCGACAATACGAACGGCTGGCTGGCCGACGCGCAGTTGAACTACGCCGTGTCGTTCGCGCGGCCGGGTGAGGCGCCGCAGGTGGATCCGCAGGCGTTGCAGCCGGGGCAGGTGTTCCCATTCGAGCAGCGCAACTACATCGTGACGACGATCACGCCGGCGCGCTATGAGGGCTTCGAGGGCGAACTGCCGTTCACCACGGCGGGGCACGGGCAGATGCTGTTCGCCGACCTGCGAACCGAGGACGCGCATTTCGCGACGCTGGATTTTTCGGATGCGCAGCCGATGCTGTACCTGGGGCGCGAGGTGGCGTTCGACGAGCTGAAGCTGAAAAACGTACGGCGGTTCGAAGGATGGTGACACGGGCATGAGCGGGCCGGTGGTCGAACCAGCGATGGTCACAGGGGCGCGGGCGCTGGCGTGCCCGAATTGCGGCGGGACGGTGGATCTGCGCGGCTTCGCGCACACGCGCACGGCGGTGTGCACGCACTGCCTGACGCTGATCGACGCCTCGACACCGGAGCTGAAGATGCTGGCGCGCTTCGACGAGAAGATGCGCGTGCAGCCGGCGATTCCGCTGGGAACGCGCGGCCAGTTGGGCGGGGTGGTGTGGGAGACGATCGGATTCCAGGTGCGCACGACGTGGGTGGACGGCGTGCCGTACTCGTGGCACGAATACCTGCTGTTCAATCCCTACGAGGGCTTCCGCTACCTGACGGTGTACAACGGCCACTGGAATTTCGTGCACACACTGGCCGGCGTGTCGGCAGTCTTTCCGGCCCTGAACGGGCGTCCGGTGGCGTCGACAGGCGGCGTCACCTATCGCCATTACCAGCACGGGGTGGCGCAGACGACGTTCGTGCTGGGCGAATTCCCGTGGGCCATCGAGGCCGGCGAGCAGGTGGAGTTCGACGACTACATCGCGCCGCCGCGCATCCTTTCGCGGGAGGCCAGCGCGGGCGAGGTCAACTGGTCGTGCGGCGAATACATCGACGGCGCGCAGATCTGGCAGGCGTTCAAGCTGCCAGGCGCGGCGCCGGCAGCGGTGGGCATCTCGTCCAACCAGCTATCGCCGTATCCGCAGAAAATCCGCCACATGTGGGGCGATTTCCTCAAGCTCGGGCTGGTGTGGCTGGTGGTGCTGTTGGTCTTCATGATGCTGGGGCGCAACGAGCAGGTTGCGGCCGCGCATCTGGAGCTGGTTCCGCCCGAGGCGGGCTTTGCGACGGGCGTGACCAGCGAATTCGAGTTGAAAAACGCGGTGTCCAATTTGCATATCGACGTGAAATCCCCCGATCAGGACGCGAACGAGACCGAATTGGCGCTGATCGACCGCTCGACCGGCCGGCCGGTGGGGCTGGAGTCGGCGGGGCATCAGGAAGGCTCCTTCGGCTGGAGCCGCGAATTCGCCACCGGGCGGCTGAGCGCTGGAGAATACGCCATCCGCCTGGAACCGGAGGGCGGGGCGCTGAGCCACAAGACCGAATACGACGTCACGGTGCGGCGCGACGTGATGCACACGGGGTGGTTGTGGTTCGCGCTGCTGCTGCTGGCGATTCCGCCGCTGTTGACAACGTTCCGCGCGGGCACGTTCGAGACCCAGCGCTGGCAGGAGAGCGACTATGGATCGGGGGCCTGAGGAAGAGGCATGGTGAAGAATCCGCTGTACGGGATCTATGGTCTGGTGATGCTGGGCCTGATGAGCATCGCGCAGTGGAGCGGGCTTTCGCTGGGGTCGCGCTCGACGTCGCCGCGCCTGATTGTTCCGCGCACGGTGCGGGAGAACCCGGGTTCGCTGCGGCCGAACTACGGCAGCGGCGCGCATGGATTCGGGGGCAAATAGCAGCCCGTGCCGCTGGAGTTCCACATCGGTTCGCTGCTGAACGGCGTGGTTTACGCCCTGGTGGGCGTGATGGTGCTGTTCGCCGTGCTGACGGCGGGCAACAGCATCCTCGAAAAACTTACGCCGTATGAGCTGAAGAAAGAGATCCTGGAAAAACAGAATACGGCCCTGGCGGCGCTTCTCGGGCTGGCGGCGCTGGGCGTGGCGATCATCATCGCCGCGGCACTGCATTAGGCTTCGGAGATGGCGATCGCGCTGTTCATCTCGGTTCTGTTGATCGCCGCCTGCGGGCTGGTGTACGAGCTGATCGCGGGCGCGCTGGCGAGCTACCTGCTCGGCGACAGCGTCTTTCAATTCTCGACTATCATCGGCAGCTACCTGTTCGCCATGGGCATCGGGAGCTGGCTATCGCGATTCCTCGACCGGGCGCTGGTGTCGCGGTTCATCGCGGTCGAGCTGATGGTCGGGCTGGCCGGCGGATTCTCGTCTGCGATCCTGTTTTTCGCATTCGCCGTTGCGGGCGGCTTCCGGCTGCTGCTGTACGCGCTGGTGACGCTGCTGGGCGTGCTGGTCGGCCTCGAGATTCCGCTGCTGATGCGGATTCTGCGGGAGCGGTTCAAGTTCAAGGAGCTGGTGTCGAATGTGCTGACGTTCGATTACCTGGGCGCGCTGGGGGCGTCGCTGATTTTCCCGATCTTCGTTGTGCCGCGGCTGGGGCTGGTGCGCGGCGCGATGGCGTTTGGGTTGCTGAACGCGCTGGTGGCGTTGTGGACGACGTGGCTGTTCCGGAGCGAGCTGCAGCAGAGGCTGGCGCAGCGGCTGGCGTGCGGCGGCGCGATCGCGCTGCTGGGCCTGGGGCTGGTGTTCGGACAGAGGCTGAGCGACACGCTGGACGCGTCGCTGTACGCCGACGAGGTGATTCTGGCGCGCACGACGCCGTACCAGCGCATCGTGGTGACGAAATGGAGGGACGACTACCGGCTGCACCTGAACTCGCATCTGCAGTTCAGCTCGCGCGACGAGTATCGCTATCATGAGGCGCTGGTTCATCCCGGGCTGGCGTCGCTGCCCGGGGCCAAGCAGGCGCTGGTGCTGGGCGGGGGCGACGGGCTGGCAGTGCGCGAAATGTTGAAGTACCCGAACCTCGAATCGATCACGCTAGTCGACCTGGACCCGGAGATGACGACGCTGTTCCGCACGCATCCGCTGCTGAGGAAGCTCAACGCCAACGCGCTGAATGCGCCGCGGGTGCACATCATCAATGCCGACGCCTTCCCGTGGCTGGAGAAAAACGACGGCCTGTTCGATTTCGCGGTGGTGGATTTTCCGGACCCGAACAACTATTCGCTGGGCAAGCTGTACACGACGGCGTTCTACCGGCTGCTGAAGCAGCACGTCTCGAGCGGCGGCCTGATCGTGGTGCAATCCACCTCGCCGATGTTCGCGCGCCAGAGCTACTGGTGCATCGTCGAGACGCTGAAGCGCGCCGGGTGGCGGACGTGGCCGTACCACGCCTATGTGCCGGCGTTCGGTGAGTGGGGCTTTGTGCTGGCCGGGCAGAGCGAGTGGCATGCGCCGGAGCGGTTGCCGGCGGGGCTGCGCTTTCTGGAGCTGAAGACGCTGCCGGCGATGTTCGACTTCGCGCCCGACATGGGGCCGGTGGCGGCGGAGCCGAACCGGTTGAACGACCAGTCGCTGGTGCGCTACTACGAGCAGGAATGGCGCGCGATCGTGCATTGACGCGGCGCGGCTTCGCCGCCGGGCTGGCCGCTCCGGCGCTGGCCGGGCTGAGCTGCAAGGCGGGCCGGCGGATCGAGGGCGGCTTCGTCTTCGAATCGCAGGAGCGCGGGCACAGGATCCGCGATCACGCGCGGTTCGCCGCGCCCAGACGCAGTGAGCGGGTTCCCGTGACGATCGTGGGCGGGGGCATCAGTGGGCTCTCGGCGGCGTGGTGGCTCGAAAAACGCGGCTTCCACGACTTCGTGCTGCTGGAACTCGAAGACTTCGCCGGCGGCAACGCGCGCTGGGGCGAGAACGAGGTCAGCGCGTACCCCTGGGCGGCGCACTACCTGCCCGTTCCGAGCCAGCGCGAAACGCTGGTGCGGGAGCTGTGCGCGGAGTTGGGCCTGCTGCAGGACGGCGTGTGGGACGAGCGCTGGCTGTGCCACAGCCCGCAGGAACGGCTGTTTATCAATGGCCGCTGGCAGGAGGGCATCGAACCGCAGCTCGGCCTGACGGGCGGCGATGTGGAGCAGTTCCGGCGCTTCGAGCGGCGCATCGGGGAACTGCGGGCCAGCGGCGCTTTCCGCATTCCGGCTGAAGAGGGATTCGAGCACCAGAGCAGCATGACGCGCGCGCTGGACGGCATCTCCTTCGCCGACTGGCTGCATGGCGAAGGGCTGTATTCGCCCTACCTGCGCTGGTACGCCAATTACGCCACGCGCGACGACTATGGGGCGCTCGCCGGACGCGTTTCGGCCTGGGCGGGGGTGCATTATTTCGCCGCGCGCGAGCCCGACGACAAAGGCCCGCTGGTGTGGCCCGAGGGCAACGGCTGGATCGCGCGACGGCTGATCGCGCAGCTCGCGCCGCACATCCGGACGGGCGCGATGGTGCACCACATCCGGCCGAACGGGCGGCGTTGGCAGGTGTTCACGGAGGATGTCCTATACGACACCGAGGCGGTCGTCTTCGCCGCGCCGATGTTTTTGGCCTCGTGGCTCGTCGAGCCGCAGCCGCCGGCGTGGCCGATTCCTTACGCACCGTGGCTGGTGGCGAATCTGACGCTGGACCATTGGCCGGCGGAGGACGAGTCGGAGCCGGCCTGGGACAACGTCGATTACGGGTCGCCTACGCTGGGCTACGTGGTGGCCACGCACCAGAACCTGGGACGGCGGCCGGAGCGCACGGTGTGGACATTTTATTGGTCGCTGGCCGAAGGCGCGCCAGCCGACATGCGGCGCGTGCTGCTGGGCGGCGACTGGCGCTGGTGGAGCGAGCGCATCCTGAATGATCTCGAACGCGTTCACCCGGATGTCCGGGCATGCGTGCAGCGCATCGACATTCACCGCCTGGGCCACGCCATGCCCAGCCCCGTGCCGGGATCGATGTTTCATCCCGAGCGAGTGCGCCGTGCGCGCCCGCAGGGCACGCTGGTGTACGCGCATTCGGACTTGAGCGCATTGCCGCTGTTCGAGGAGGCGCAGTATCGCGGCGTCGCGGCCGCGCGGCACGTGCTGCAATTGCTCGGACGCGGCTAGGTCAATTCCGCGCGGGCAAATGCCCAAGCCAATCGGATCAACCGGCCTCTACTTCCTGTTTACTGTTGATAGAGGAATTTTCGTCCCATGCAATCCATGTCACGGCGCTACCTAATTGGATCGGCCGCCATCGCGGCGGGATCGATGCCGGCCCCTTCATCTGAGAATGCGCCGCCGGCGCGGGCGACGAAGATAGGCACGCGCCGTTACCCGCTGGAGGGCATACGGCGCCAGAAGATCAGAATCACCGGCGTGAAGCTGATGCATCTCTCGTACCGGCTCAAGCCCGATGAAGCGTGGGCCGACGCGGACAGCCATGTCATCAACTGGAAGACCGAAGCGGCGATCGTCACGGTGACCACGGATGTGGGGCTCACTGGCCTGGGCAGTTGCAACCAATACAAGGGCCCGGCGGAGATGAAGAGGTACGCCGAGGCGGTGATCGCGCCGATTGTGGAGGGCCAGAACCCGTACGACGTGGAAGATCTTTCGGGCGGCATCAGCGGTCCGGGCGGGCAGGGCGCGTGGGGCGGCGTGGATATCGCGCTGTGGGACATCATCGCCAAGTCGCAGGGCGTGCCGCTGTACAAGCTGCTGGCGGTCGATACGGAGCCGGTGACGCACGTGCCCGTGTACGCCAGCGGCGGCGAGTTTTCGTGGCGCAAGGGATCGCGGTACCCTGGCCCGGAGGACCTGGTTAAACAGGCTCTAAGGCACAAACAGAACGGCTATCGGGCGTTTAAATTCCGGCCCGGCGCGGGCTTCAATCAACTGGGCATCCGGATCGCCGATTTCGTGCCGTACGTGCGAGCGGTACGGCAGGCGGTGGGGCCCGATTTCCAGTTGATGCAGGAAGCGAACATGCGCTGGTCGGTGGCGCAGTGCCTGGAGATCGCACCGGTGCTGGAGGAACTGAAATTCCTGTGGTTCGAGGAGCCAACCGAGCGCATCGCTCAGGATTACCTGACGATCAAGAAGGCGCTGCCGACGGTGAAGATCTCGGGCGGAGAAAAACGCGGCAACCGGGCCTTGAACGCGGTGATGCTGGACAGCGGCGCCTACGACATCGTGCAGCACTCGTGCGATGACGCCGGGGTCACCGAAGCGTGGCACATGATGCGCATGGCGCACACGCGCAGCAAGCTGTTTTGCCCGCATAACTGGGGCGACGGGCTGATGGCGGTGGAGAACGCGCACCTGGTGGCAGCGGCGCCGAATCGTTTGCTGCTGGAGATGAACGCGACCCCCGACCCGATGGAGGAAGGTGTGCTCAAGAGCGGTCCGGTGGTGAAGGACGGCTATCTCGATCTCACCGACAAGCCGGGATTGGGCGTGGAGCTGAAAGAGGGGCTCGAGGAGCTGTACCCGCCGCTGCCGGGGGGATGCTTCCTGCCGGAGTCGGAGATACCGCAATAACCCTGGAACACGGGATCGAAAATGCAGAGAAGAGACTTTCTGAAATCGGCGGCAACGGCCGCCGCGTTCGCCGGCAGCGCTAGAGCCGCAACGGTGGCGCGGCGGTCAGGCGCCCGCTTCATCTGGTATGACAGCCAGGGCCAGGGCCGCAATCAATTCGCGCAATTTCGCAGGAGATTCGCGGTCTCCGGTGGCGTGGAGTCGGCCACGCTGCAGGTCTTCGCGGACACGTCCTACCAGTTGTTCGTCAATGGAGAATTCGTCGAGTTTGGACCCGTGCGATTCGATCCGCGATTCCCGCTCTATGATACGCATGACATTGCAAAGCTCCTGCGGCCCGGCGCGAACGTCATCGCCATCGAGGTGAATTTCTGGGGCCTGAAGACATTCAAGGCGATGCCCGTTCGCGGAGGGATGATCGCCTGGGGCGAAGTGAAACACGATGGCGGGAGCATCGATCTGAGCACCGGCGTGACGCCTTGGCGCGGCGCGCGTTCGAAGAGCCGGACCCGCTTTGCACCCAAGCTCAGCTTTGCGCTGCAAGCCGCGGATCTGGTCGACCAGAACAGCGGTGAGGACGGCTGGCGGACAGCCGCATTCGATGACTCGAGTTGGCGGCCAGCAGTGGAGATTGAAAGGCAGGATTCCTGGGGCGAACTCCAGCCGCGCAACATACCGTTCATGTCGGGCGCGAACGTGGCGATCGAGACGCCGATTCCCGTCTTCCCGCTGCGCCAGACCGAGGAATGGCATTCCTTCTCCGTGGAGGTCCCGCATCATTATGACGATGACGCGCGCCAGTACAGCAAATTCTTGGCTTTCAGCTCGTGGCTGTACTCGCCCAAGCAACAGAAGGTCATCGCGGGCGTGCTCTACGGGCAGCATTGGATCAACGGCGCGCCGGTTCCGAAGGCGGCGGAGTCGATTGACCACCCGATGCGTCTCAATCAACAGTGGGAGCTGAAACAGGGGTGGAATTATTTGTTCGGCGTAGTGGACGCTTATTACGACCGGGTGGACGAGTACTTCGCCCTGCCGCCGGGCGGCGGCTTCGTCTTTTCGACCGAGAAGGACCCACATTCCGCTTATGCATTCCGGCATTCGCCGGTGCTGACGGCGCGCGCCTATCAGGCGCAGCTCAAGTCGAAGCCGCTTCCGTATTCTGCCGACGCAACGCTGGAGAGCGTTGGCGGATGGGTCAACGTCAGACGCGCCGACGTGGCACAGAGTCCATGCCGCGAGACGAGCTGGGACGAGTATGGAGATTCGTGGGAGTCGATCGTACCGGCGGCGCTCGACGGCCGCACGTTCCGCCGGGCCGATTATCCGCACGGCTTTGCCCTTCTGATCGACCTACAGTGGATGCACCTGATGCTGCCGCGCATCAAGCTGCGCGGCGCGCGGGGGGCGACGCTGGACGTGATTTACACGGAGCGGCTTTCGCCGGATCGCCAACATGTGCAGCAGTTCTCCTGGTATCCGGTTGGCGACCGCGTTCGCATCAACGACGATTCCATCGACTGGATGCCCGCCAATCCGCGCGGCGCGCGCTATTGCCTGTTGTCGATCCGCAATCCGCGCGCCGACGTGACGCTCGAATCAGTGCGCCTGCGTTCGGCGAATTATCCGGTGCAGCGCAAGGGTTCATTCCGCTGCTCCGACGCGTGCCTGACGGAAGTCTGGAAGATGTGCCAACGCACGCAAGGCTGCAACATGGAGGACGCGTTTATCGACTGCGCGCAGCGCGAGCGCGGCATGTACGGCCGCGACACGATCATCCAATACCACGTCAACCTGGCGACGTTCGGAGACCAGGCGTTGATGGGGCGCTGTCTGCAACTGTTCGGACAGTCGCCGGACGCGACGGGGCGGTTCCGCATCGTCTATCCCAACACCGGCGCATACACACACAACGATTTCGCGCTGAACATGGTGGAGGGCTATCGCAGTTATTACGACCACACGGGAGATGCAGCGCGGATCCGCGCGGATTGGACGGCGATCCGCACCAACCTGGCGTACTTCGACAAATGGTCCGACCGGCGCGACGACCTGCTGATGGAGAACCTGCGCGAGCTGGGCGGATTTCAGGGCGACGATAGCTCGCCCGAATGGCGCATCGATAACAGCGGATTGAGCTGCTTCTTCTCTTTGGCGTATCTCCTGGCGCTGCAGAGCGGTTTGCGAATGGCGCGCGCGAT
>Ga0074045_10005577_pt1 | contig 10962 bp, 8 predicted proteins | sample BogForMeECP23OM2_FD_94442 | JGI IMG/M metagenome (GOLD analysis project Ga0074045, IMG submission 94442) | Bog forest soil microbial communities from Calvert Island, British Columbia, Canada - Bog Forest MetaG ECP23OM2 | ecosystem: Environmental > Terrestrial > Soil > Wetlands ... | reverse complement strand
CTGGATATCGTGCTCTCCAGTTCCGTATACAAAACGTGCGACAAGGAGGCGGACCACAGGCTCAAAGGGGTCCTGAGGAAGGCAAGGATGCTGGGAAGACCGGTTGTCCTTGGCTTTTACCCGGCAAGCCCCGGGAAAAAGTCGGAGCTGCCGCACGATTACTTTCTGCTATCTGCGGACCGAGTGGGCTTCCTCAATTTTGACGGGGACCTGGACGAAAAGAGGAGATCGGTCGCTCTTTCGATTCACGGCAAAGACGTGGAAGGCCGGGATGCTACAGTCCATTCGATCTCCTATGAGTTGGCCGGCCTGATCAAAAAGGACCTGCCCATTGATAACCCATCTCACCTCAAGATCGACTACAGGCTCGCCCCGCTTTCCAGGTATGCATTCTGGGATATCTATTCGCTTGCGACCGAAAGCAACCCGGTTAGCCAATCGAAGCTCAAAGAGGCCTTTACAAATAAAATAGTCTTTTTGGGCTACACGTTCAGCGTCGAGGACGAGCACGCAATCCCGGTCACCTCAAATATCGTATCGAGTCAGACGCAGCCCTCCGATCGAATCCACGGCATCTACATTCACGCACTGGGAGCAAAGACGTTGCTTTCAGGCAAACTGCTGAAGGACGTTCCGGCCTGGGCTGGCTGGGCGCCTGCCGCCGTGCTGGCCCTGGCGTCGGGAATATTGTTTCTGGTGCTCTCTCCCCTGCTGGCGGGCGCTGTGCTCGGTTCGCTGGCCCTGTTTGCATGTCTCGGGGTCTATGCTCTTTTTTCGTCTTTCTGGGTGATGCGGACCGCCCCACTGGCCTTCGGCCTGTTGATTCCCGGCGCGCTTACGGGCATTTACCGCTACGGCGTTCAATACCGGCAGTTCCGCTACGTGCAGAGGTTTTTCAAGAGTTATGTCAACCCTCATGTCCTGCAGCAAATCCTCGACGATCCCAGGTCGGCTTTTTTTGAAGGCCGGCGGGTCACCGTGAGCGTTATGTTTACGGACATAAGGAACTTCTCCACCCTCTCGGAGACGCTCGATCCGCAGCAGGTAGTCTCCGGACTAAACCGCTATCTGGCCCAGATGACCGAGGCGGTCGTGGGGGTGAACGGCTATATGAACAGATTTGTTGGAGATGGTATCCTGGCGATCTTCGGGGCCCCGAATTCTTTGCCTGACGATGGGGCGCTGAGCGCAGTCGAGTGCGGCCTAGAGATGCTCGATCGGCTGCGCAGGCTTAATGTGTCCGAAATATTTCCCGGTATTCCCGAGATCAGGATCGGAATCGGCGTTCATACGGGCGAGGCGGTTGTTGGCAATATCGGGTGTTATCAAAAAATGGACTACGCCATAACCGGGGATACGCCTAACCTGGCGTCCAGGATCGAAGGAATGACGAAGGTCTATCAAGTTCCTTTCCTGATCAGCGGGGCCACCTACGAGCGGGTAAAGGATCGAATCGAGGCGCGATTTGTAGACACTACCCAGGTCAAGGGACGAAAAGAGGCCGTTAATCTCTATGAAGTTATATCGCTTAGAGCAGGCGATTATACGCGGCGTCAGGACTGACGCGGAGACGCGGTGACAAAATCGTCTCCCCATCGCCCCTTCCCCGTGTCTATCTTTTTCAGCCGGACGGAAGCAAGACTATCCTCAAGGCATCCCGCTGACGGCCCAAAGCGCATGGCAGACGAACTGAGCGGGATGCCTTCCGCGCTACGCGAAGTACCTTCCGCCTAAAGGCGGTAAATTGAATGACCAGATTATCGCCAAGAGATGCCCGGCAGAGCATTTCACCTAATGATCGCTTACTGTTGTTAACAAGTCTGTCATACGAGGAGGTTGGACAATATGAGACGAAGCATGTTTAAGGGCATCCTGAGCGGGTTGGGAGTCGTGCTTGTGTGGTCCTCTTTTTCTTTCGCGCTCAATGCGTGGAAGGTAAGCGACCTCTCGGGTGATGTGTCGCTTGGTCGAGGCAATGAGCGGATTGGTGCGGCTGTCGGATTGGACATCGCTGCGGGGGACACGTTGACGATCGGAGGTGGGGCATGGATTGAACTCGTGTCCACCGGAACATGCGAGGTGTGGGAGCTCAAGGGGACCCGGCAGTACACTTTCACCGAACATGAGATTATGAGCAGTCCCGAACGCGATAAAATTAAACCGGATCACCGCCTGTCGGTCTGCTTCGACCCTGCCGGATTTTCAGTGGGCAAAGCGCAGAGAATAGGGGGCATAATAGAAAGGGGCGGATCGCCCGAAGAAGAATTGTCCGAGATCGGTTCAAAATCAAATGCAGCGCTGATTAATCTCATTATTCTCTATGCGTTGAGCGATAAGGACATCGAAAAAGCCGCACCGTACTACGAGGAGTTGAAAAAGCGCGCGCCGGGGTCTGAGTTTGTTGCCGGCGTGGCGAAAATCTTCGAAGGAAAAATACCTGCGGGCAAGTAGGGGCTGAAGCCGGTGCCGGCGCGATCGATCATTTTTCCTCCGCAGGGTCTGGCGCAAAGGGAGCGAGCGCATTAATTTGCAGTATGACCCGAGATGAATCGCACTGTAACGTTTCTGTAACTCCTCTTGAGGTAATATCCGCAGAAATGCCGAACGGGTGAAGAAGGCCCGCAGGGTTGGCCGAGGTTTGAAGCCGGTGGAGACATGTTGTGACGTTTGAACAGCTTCTGGACCGGGACAAGGTCCTGGAATTGATTGAACAGGGTACGGGAAGGGGTGTCAAGGTGGGCATCCTGGACAGCGGAGTCGATTTCACCCATCCGGCCCTTGCGGACTCTGTGCATCGATCTTTCGAGGTGCGGGAATCCCATGGTAATTTCGCGGCGCATGAGGCGCCCGGAACGGACGTTCTGGGTCACGGCACGATGTGCGCCGGTGTGATTCACGAGATCGCCCCTGAAGCCGAACTCTATAACATCAAGACGCTCGACGAGCGGGGGCAGAATTCGCCCGCCAAGGTCATCTGCGGATTGGAATGCGCCATTGCCCAGGGCCTTCATGTGCTCAATCTGAGCCTGGTCTCCCTCAACATGTCCAGAAACACCATTGTGGATATGCTCTACTGGGTGGAAAAAGCCTACTATAGCGGAACGATCCTGGTTGCGGCCACTGACAACAAGCAGAAACGGGGGTTTCCGGGTGATTATTCATCGGTCATAGCGGTTGATTTTCAGCATTTTCCGGATTTCAGGTCGTTTAACTACTATCTGGGTAAACCGGTTGAAATGGAAGCCAAGGGGGTCTATGTCGAGGCGCCTTTTCCCGGAAACACCTACGTTTCAACAACCTGTACGAGCATTGCCTGCCCGCACGTTACCGGCCTGGTGGCGCGGCTTCTGTCCGCGATGCCCGGACTCACATCCTTTCAAATAAAAACGCTGTTGATGGCGGCCAGATCCAACGGCCGGAAAGCATAGGAGGTTATATGGACATCCTTCAGGCAATTGAAAGGGTGAGCAGGGCTGTCGAGGTATTGTCCAATGAAATCAAAGAATTGAAGCTCATGGCTTCGCAAGGCCCCCCGTCGGGCTCATATTCGGCTCAGGCTGTATACCCTGGAGCCGACGATCAGCTAAAGATCGTTGCCGGCTATCTTGCTCTTGGCCCCGGCATGGACCAGGACGAACTGCTTAACACCCTGCTGAGCTGTGCGCAGCAGGTGGTGAGGGCAGAAGGGGCGGGGCTGACCATCTACGATGATCAGAAAGACGTGCTCGTCTTTCGCGCCGCAACGGGGGTTGGCGCCGATAAAATCGTCGGCTGGGAGGTGCCCCTTACCAACTCGCAGCACGGCATTGCTTTCAGAATGCGCCAGGTCATTTCATCGACTCCCTTGAACAGGGCGATTGACCAGGCTTTGGGTATAACCTACAGAAACGTTCTGATCGCCCCCCTTCTCATCAACGATGAAGCCATCGGTACGGTGTCGGCGGTGAACAAAATAGCCGAAGACCACTTCACCCCGCAGGACATCGAGGCTTACACGGGCTTTGCGGAATTGGCCGCTCATATCGTCCGGCAGCGCATGCGCGAATACAACCTCATGCGGATCATCGAAGGGGACGCGGCCGAAGTCCCCCGGGAGCTCGCAGGGGTGAAGAACCTCACGGGCGACGCGGAACTTTTGCAGATAATCAAAGACGTAGTCGCAATCGAGCGCAGGTCCCCCGAGATGCTTCCTTTGTGCAGGCAACTCATCGGCGCTCTGGCCAACATGGGTTGATTGAACGCAAGCCCAAAAGCGGGAGATTTTTCGCGCGCGCGAAGACAGGATTTCACCACAGTAACTCATGTCCCTGCGGGACACCCTAAACCATGAAAAGGACCGTAGGGTGGGCTAAACGGAGCGCAGCCCGCCAAGTCTTTTCGAGGCAGAGACTGGTCATAGACAGGTCATTGAGAGGACGCGGGGACGAGACCCTCGCCGCGTCAAGACATTTTTCTTATGGAGGAGAGGTTATGACACTTGTGAGTGGCCCGGATGGGACGCTTTACGAAATACCCGATGGAGAGCTCGATCAGTACGAGATCGCGCCGGAAGACCTCGTGGACAAGATGGAGGCCTCCGGTGTGAAACCGCCGCCCGGAATCAATCCGCAGCAGATCGGGCCGCAACGGGTTGTGCCGATGCGCCTTTGTCTGAAGCGGTGATTTGAAAGGGGGCGACCGCCGGCGGACCGTGGGGAGAGGGGCCGGCGCGAAGATGATCGAAAATGGTTGGACTTTGGGGCCAAGTTCCGCATGAACAGCCTGGAGTGGTTTCGATGCGTATTGAATCTTTCTTTGAACCTATAGTGTATGTGACGGCCAAAGTTACACATGGCTGTAACCTGAAATGCAAATATTGCAAGGTCGATTCGCTGTCCAGCAGATCCATGAAGATGTCGCTGGAAACGGCCAAAAGAGCAGCTCGTTTACTTATCGAGAACTCCAGCTTTTCTTCCCTGTGGTTCAATATGCACGGCGGGGAACCTTTGCTCTTGCCCGACGAATGGATCGAAGAGGTGGTTAGCTATGCGCAGGAGCTTGCCGGCAAGCATTCCAAGGAAATCAGGTTTCCCATAGCGACCAACGGGACTCTGCTGCCCGAGGAGCGCCTCCTGAAACTCCACAAACTGGGGATCGACTTTTCGATGAGCTGCGACGGTCCTCCGCAGATACACAATGTTATGCGCGGGCGCGGAGCGACTGTTTACAAGACTTACCAATTATTCAGGAAGCATAAGATCCGGTGCGGCATCATGGCGGTTATCAGCAGGGGCAATTATGACAAGATGAAGCAGGTCATGGACTGGTACCGCGAGCAGGCAATCCGATCTTTTCTGTCAAATTTTGTCGAAGCCCAGGGACGCGGCGTCAACAATCATCTTTTGAGCCCACAGGAAATGTATGAAAGCGGAGTTCAGATCCTTGACCACATGTGCGAAACCAATATCTCGGTCTCCAATGACGATATGTTGCGCAAGGTTGCCTGGTTCGTGCAAGGCCGCAAGAATGGCGACGCCCTTGCCTGTCCCAATATAGAATGTCATGCCGGGCGGCACATGGTTTCAGTTGATATGGATGGGAGCATTACGACTTGTGGAAGCGCTGATACTTCAGATTACCTGCTCGGTCACATTGATCGCGATATAGATGAAGATAAGTATAAGAATGTGCTCCATCGATTTCATGACAAGGGAAGATGGATTATACGCTGCTTTGACTGTGCCGCCAAACAGATTTGCAGTCATGGGTGCACGACCGCGTGCAACAAGTCGAGCGACTACCGGGAAAGTATGTGTCAATATACTCGAATGATATGGACACATTTTTGTGAGCATCCTGAAAAAGCTAATCATATTAACGGCATAATAAGCGGGCGTAAGGCACATTATGGATAGCTTGCCAGTCACGGCAAGAGGAGGCGTTTGGCTTCGATCTCGATCCGTCGGCATGCCGCCGTTCATGCCCGCATCGCAGGTGGGTGGGCCTGCTGTGGAGATCGTTGATTGAGGTGTGTTTGAACCTGAGCAGAACAATTCCAAGAAAAGGAGAAGATCATGGCGGTTGTGAGAAGTCTTGAAGGAACGTTTTATGACATCCCTGAAAGCGAACTCGAAAACTACAAGGTCCCTGCCGATCAGGTGAAGGGCCTTATGGAAGCAGGCGGTCAGAAAATGCCGCAAAATCCGGGACAGCAACCGGGGGGAGGGGCCCAGCAAAGGGGAGGCGGTGGACAGCCTCAGATACTTGTCCAGTTCATAGTGCAATCCCCCGGTGGAGCTCCCCAGCAGGGACAGGCTCAAGGAGCACCGGCGGAAGGCGAGGAGAAGGTTGAGCCGCAGTGGTACTGGATAAATTGGGCAAACTGGGCAAACTGGTATAACTGGTATTAATCGTCTTGAGTGACGATTGAGAAATTGCCGTTTCGTTTTGCAGTGCTTCTTTTTGGATCAAAAGGCGGACATCCGGGTCAAAATCCGCCTTTTGTTCTATCCCTTAAATTTGAACGAAGTATACACTACCTGTCTTGTCTTATCAGTCAGTAGAACTCTTTAACGGGACCAATCACCCTTCAGCTACGGATTGAAATTCAGGTTACAGGTATGAAATACCTTCGCAGAATTTCACGTTTGCTGAGACAGAGGTTTTTTTCGAAGAATCATTCAAAAAGGATTCCAGTATATGGATATGCAAAATCCACAAGGTATGCCCGGGGTTGACCGGTTATCTATAGGGCAGAAGGTTTCGAACGCCCTGTTTTTCTTTGGCTACTTGAAGCCTGTTTTATGGATCGCGATATTGGTTGTCATAATCAACTTGATATCAGCTTCAAGTTTAATACCTATCATGGATTTTGGAAGGATATTGACTGACTACTTCGGAAAAAGAGAGTCGGTGGTATGGGCTTTCATTAGTTTATTTGCTACACCAGGGCACGCTATATATATTTACGTTATTTTGGCGGCGCTGCTCATAGTCGTTTCAGGCGTCGTTACGCTTATATCGAATTACTATGGCAGTTATGTGCGAGAGTTTATGTTGAGGAACATCCGGTTTGATGTCTACAAGAGTATCGAGCACCTCAACATGCAATCAGTGAACAAAAGAGGGGCGGGAGATTACGTGCAGGGAATTCACCGGGACGTCTACGCGGTGGATCAACTGTTCAGTGAACTCTTTAACAGGACCCTGCCTCAGGCCATATTTGCCGGGGTCGCCTTCGCAGTTTTGCTCAACATCAATTGGATTATGACCCTGGCATTGTTTGCGGCCGGCTTCGTGCTCTTTCCGATTTTCACCATCTGCAACAGTAAGCTGAACCAGCTTTCCGGGTACCTGCGCTACGCCTTCACCGAAATGTCCGATCAGTTGATCGAGACCATAGGGGGGTTCCGGGACATTGTGGCCGGAGGACGCTTCGACCGGTTTGCGGGCCGGTTCGACGATACTCTGAAAAGATCGCAGGGCAGCGCGGTCAGCATTGCCTGGTGGGGGCAGTTCGGGGGCGTAACGACTATGTCTCTTATGAGCCTGTTCGGTGCGGTCCCGATCATCGTGGTGGTGCCCCAACTGTTGAGGGCCTTCGGTGCGGGCCAGCCCGCAACGGTTTCCTCCCTAATCGGCGCCACGATCTCGTATGTGCTGTTTCTTCAGCAATTTCTGCATATTTATTCCGTCGTATACAATTTTATTCAGCAGGCGGCCCTGACCTCCCCGAGTTTCCAAAGCCTGCGGATGATGCTGACGCCCGAACCGAGGAAGTTCGCACAGACCGATCCTGCGAAGGCCGGGAGCCTTGCCGCGCGACTGTCGCCCGTTGAGTCCATCAAGTTCGAGGGCGTCTCTATGCGCTTCAACGGCCGTGGGCTCTTTGACGGTCTGGAGTTCTCGATCCCCGGGGGGAAACTTTCGGCCATTGTGGGCCAAAGCGGATCGGGGAAGACGACCATATTCAACCTGTTGTTGCGATTACTCGACCCGACAGGCGGGAGAATCCTGATCAATGACCGGCTTCTGGAACAAATCGATGAGAAGCAGCTAAAGAAATTGATGGGACTCATTCCTCAGGACCCGTTTATCTTCAACTGTTCGCTTCGTGAAAACCTGCTGATGGCTTCAGCCGACGCATTGGACGACAGGCTGCTTGAAAGAGCCGTCGATCTGGCGCAAATGCGTGAATTCGTCCAATCCCATGAAGGTGGTCTGGAATTCGTCGCAGGGCACATGGGCAGGAACCTTTCGGCCGGCGAAAAGCAACGGCTCGCCTTGGCCCGCTTGATCGTGCAGGACCCGGAAATCATTATTTGCGATGAATATACAGCCAATATAGATGTGAAGACAGCGGGGCTGATTCACGAGGTGATGCGGAGTGAATTCTCCGGGCGCACGCGCATCATTATCACGCACCAGTTGTACACAATCAAGGGCGCCGATCACATAGTCGTTCTGGATAAAGGGACCATCGCCCAGGCAGGCACGCACGAAGAACTGCTCGCCCGCCCCGGTGTTTACAGGGCTTTGTGGGAACTGCAGAAACTGACCTAAAGGTGCTTCTTCACCGACAGAGACGAATTCCACCACAGAGGCGGGACACCCCGCTTCGCTCCTCCGGACAGGGAGAGAACACAGAGAAGGCCTAGATCAAGAAGAATACATGAAAAATGGTGAAAACAGCGGCTGCTTCTGTCTTGTCTGAGAATTTCGGTCGATGGTGCCATGGAGGATTTGCCGAGAAGAAAGATTAGGATGGCCGCTTGAAACAGTGAGGCTTGGAATGGGCCGTTTTCCAGTTCCAAGCCTTTATTTTTTCTTGCATTCCTCGCGGTTCAGCGGTGGACTGCCGAACCGCTGATGTAAGCCTGGCCTTAGCTCATCGTATGGTCAAGCGGGGGTCTTCCAAATCCCGGTCTGTTTTAAATTTTCTTACTTGATTGTCGCTGGAATTTTATTGACGATTCTTGACGACTCTATGTTAGTAATATATATTAAAACGGTAGGGGATAGGTCATCTTTGCGCTCAAAGGCCGCAAATGCGTGGAGGGAGATTCTGTTGAGAATAATCCTGATGAGGTTTATGGTTAATTCTGAATTCACGGGTGAGCCCGAAATAGAGCGCCTGCGCGATCAGCTCGAAGCACGATTTCATACAAAAGTAAACATTTCGGGCTTTGACTTCGATTGTCGGGCCTTCCTGGATGTTCGCAGGAACCAGTATAACTCCTCTGCGATTATCGAACAGCTGGAACGGCATCTCTCGACGGAGGCCTTCAAGATCCTTGCTGTTACCGGATTGGACTTGTGTAATCCCGTCCTGAGCTTCGTTTTCGGTGAGGCGCGATTAAACGGCCAATGTGCCGTTGTCAGTTCTTACCGCCTGGATAACAAGTTTTACGGTCTGCCCGATAATCCCGGGCTTCTCCAGGAACGCCTCCTCAAAGAGGCCATCCATGAGTTGGGCCACCTCTACGGTCTTTTCCACTGTCATGATCCGGAATGTGTCATGAAATCGGCGACCTACGTGGAAGAAATCGATTTCAAAAGCAGCCGGTTTTGTGATAAGTGCCGGGATAAATTAGGGAATGCTGGTGATTCGCCGGAAAATGTCGGTCTCATAAGTCAGGTGCCGTATAGCGTCCCCGGTAGAGAAGAGGCGCGTATGTAATTGTTTGCGCCTGTGAATTTCGATGTATCCGCCTTTTCAAACATCGTGGGCAAAAGGCCACAGGCCATGCAATACGATTCCTCCCCCCTCCTCTAAAATTCCGTACGTTGGGTTTCCCCCGGTAGGGCTTCAAACCGGAATCGGGCCACCATCCCGGCAGGCAGAGGGCGGCTTAAGCGCAAGGCACGCATCCTCACACCCACGCATTCCTACCGGTATCATCGCGTGAAGCATCCGTTTCCGTCTTGTGGGATCGTTTCGCGATTCAGGAACAAGCGGTTGACTATTTACGTTGAACCCGGACAGAGGAGCAAACCGATAGTCAAGAAAGTGTTAATTCCCGGCGCAGGCGGGACCACTGTTGCCGGCAAGCTTCGCAAGGAACTGCCTGAATCTGCATGGCAGATCACAATTATCGATAATGATGAAATGCGCCCTTTCCTTTAACAAAGGGGGAGATTCAGCCCTGGCCCTCTGCGTGGGGGGCGCCGGCTAGAACTTATACTGCATAAGCGCCTCGATCACATGTGCCGTGTAATTATTGTAGAACCCCTGCAGAGTATTAAGGGTCTGGTTCCCCACCGGGACTCCCGTGTCACTGATTCCTTGCAGGTAAAGCGTTTGGTACGAGTTGGTCATGTTGAACTGCTCGAATATGTACCCCACTTTGAAAGCCACGCACTTGCTATAGTTGTATTTGAGCCAGGTATCTACATGAAAGATCGATTCATTCAGATTGGGGATGAGCGGGTTGTGGAAATCCGAGGTCGACCAGGAGAAGTTTCCGCTGGTCGTCAGGCTCAGCTTCTCGGGAACGAGCACAATGTCCGCACGGGCGGTGAAAGTGTCATATGAATCGGCGGTGAGTAAAACAGGGCCCGAATCGCCCAGGACGGCACTATCGACATTATCGGCGAGTTCTTTAGTGTTGCTCTGTTCATGGTCGTATCCGAGGCTGATCGCGATGCCTTTACACGGCGTCCAGCTCACATCCGCTCCGGCCGACCAGCCATTGTCGCTGAGCAATCCATAGCCACTGTTATCAAACGAATCGGTGTAGAGCGTGAAATTGGTTGAGAAGGTTACATTATTCAAGGGAAGTAGCTCTGCAACGAAATTGACGAGGTTCCGTACGTCGTCCCCTGAGTAGGATTTGTAAGTTAACACACTCGAAGCCGATATCGGTGACGGCATCTCCAGGAAATTACTCCCGTTCCGGTTTGAGTACGCATAGCTGGCTATCAGGTTCAGCCAGTCACAAGGATATACCCTGAACTGCACTTTGGGCGTATTGGTCGAGGTAG
>Ga0074045_10005576_pt1 | contig 10966 bp, 7 predicted proteins | sample BogForMeECP23OM2_FD_94442 | JGI IMG/M metagenome (GOLD analysis project Ga0074045, IMG submission 94442) | Bog forest soil microbial communities from Calvert Island, British Columbia, Canada - Bog Forest MetaG ECP23OM2 | ecosystem: Environmental > Terrestrial > Soil > Wetlands ... | reverse complement strand
TTGGGAAACACCTTGTGGTCGTTCACCCACTTCTTGGGATCTGCGTGTAGCTCATCGTGTTCCTTATTGGAGAGTTGCAGAACCGCAATCTCTAAGGGTAGTTGGTACATGGGGAACCTCCTTGGCCACAGCTTGCCGCGCGCCAGTCTAGTCCCTGAGGTACCCTCCTGTCCACGAGAACGGATCGCCAGCCTGTTAACCGGAAACTCGAGACGATTCTCAGCTCGCTGCACGCAGAAAGCAGGGGAAGCCATCCCCCTTGCTCCGCGGCCCATCCGGCCGGTTGTAGTGAGACGCGTACTGCTTCTGTGCTACAGTTTTCCTCTTCATGGCAACTCGCTCGCAGAATCCGCCGCCCGAGCCTGGCCCCGGACCGCTGTACTGCCCCAACTGTGCCGAGGAAGTCACCGATCCGCTGACTTGCGGAGATTGTGCTTCCGTCATTTGCCGCCGCTGTGGCACACCGCTTGAGTCCCCCGACGAACTCGGAATCGGATAATGGAAACCTCCTCCGCCCCGCCTTCCGCCCAGACTCAGTCATCCGATGCCAAGCCCACGCTGATTCGCGGCCTGGGATTGCTCGATTCCGTGCTGCTGCTGGTCAGCGGCATCATCGGCTCTTCCATTTTTCTAACGGCCAAGGACATTGCCGGGCCCCTGCCTCAACCGGTCTTGTTCCTGCTGGTATGGGTACTCGGGGGACTGATCTCGCTCTGCGCTTGCTTCGCTTTTGCTGAGCTAGGCTCCATGTTTCCCGACTCCGGTGGCCAGTACATTTACTTGCGGGAAGCCTACGGCGATCTGATCGCTTTTCTCTACGGCTGGATGCTGTTCGCCGTGGCCAACGGCGGCACGATCGCCGCCCTCTCGGTCGCCTCGGCGGCCTACGTCGGCCAAGTTCTTCCGCTTGTCTCGCAGGAGCGTGTGGTGTGGTCGCTGGCCGGCATCGTGGTGACACGCGCGCATGTGTTGGGGCTGGTGCTGATCGCCGTTCTCACGTATGTGAATGTCGTAGGGTTGCGCTGGGGCGCGCTGCTGCAGAACGTCTCCACCTGGACAAAATTTGCCGCCATGGCGGTGTTCGTCGTTCTGGGACTCGCCATCGGCCACGGACACTGGTCCAATTTCCAGGCGCATGGCGTTCCACTGACCATGGGGCTTAGTCCTTCGCAGCTGATCTCGGCGCTCGGCGTCGGGCTGATCGCGGTGTACTGGGCGTATGACGGATGGGTGTACATCACCTGGGTCGCGGGTGAAGTGAAGGAACCGCGGCGGAACGTGCCGCTGGCGATGGTGCTGGGCGTGCTCGCGGTGGGAGGGATCTACATCGCGATGAACGTAACCTACGTCTATGCGCTGCCGCTCAAGGAAATCGCCGTGCATGAGACGATCGCACACGCGGCGGCGGCGGCTTTGTTTTCGCCAGGCGCCGCGGTCTGGCTGTCGCTCGTGATCGCGATTTCGTGCTTCAGTGCGGCAGCCACTTGCACGCTAGCGGGCGCCCGGGTCTACATGGCGATGGCGCGGGATGGGGTTTTCTTCAAGCGCATGGCGATCATCCATCCCAAATGGCGGACGCCCGCTTTCAGCCTGGTCGGTCAGGGCCTCTGGGCCGCGGTTCTGACGCTCACCGGGCATTATGACCAGCTCTATACCTACGTCATGCTCGGCATGGTGCTGTCGTATGAGCTGACTGTGATCGGTATGTTCTGGTTGCGCTGGCGGCGGCCCGAGATACCGCGCCCCTACCGTTGCACTGGATATCCGTGGCTCCCCGGGATTTATGTTCTGATTGGCGCCGCCTGGATCCTCAATACGATCTGGAAACGGCCCCTGGAAGCATTCTGGAGCATCGCCATCGTGCTGATCGGTGTGCCCTTTTATTTGTTCTGGAAGCGCAGCACCCGGAAAGTTGCGGCTAGATAGGCGAGGTCTTAAGTCTCGCTGGGCGGCTTCTCAAGGATCGCCATTTCTTTGGCCAGAACCCAACCGGACAAGCCGTAGGACGAAGACAAGATGAAGCCTTTTACGCCCTGCTTGCGCAAATATTCAGGTGCAGACGCGAGATCCGCGGCCCATGGTCCGGGAGAACCAGCCGCACGATAAGAGTCTGATATTTCGGCACCAACTTCGGTCAAGAGCCGTTCCACGGGTACTGCGTCTATATCAAGAATGATGTTTCCGAACGCATCGTTCTCGAAGCGATATCCCTGTACTTCTTCGAAGGTAACCGTAGTGAACTCCGCCGGCCGCGCTGGGTCGCGATATTCCGTATGGAGTACGATAGTCCGGCGCTCGCACCAGACTTCGTACGAGACTAGCAAGTTGTCGTGCAGCGAAAGCATCGGTATTGGTTTTCTCCGTGCCTCTGTGTCTCTGTGGTGAAAAAGCTTTACACCGGCGTCGCCGTCTTTCTCGGCGGATTAAAGAACGGCAGCGTCACCACCTTCGCGTTCGTCTTCAGCCGGATCGCTTCGATCGTGATCTCCATCTGCAGTTGCGTGCCCAGCTTGGCATAGCCCGTTTCCAGGCTGGCCAGCGCGATCATTTTCTTCAGCACCGGAGACCAGGTTGTGGTCGTCGCCTTCCCCACCTGCTTCTCACCCGCGTACAGGGGCACTGCCACGCGCGACGCCTGCGCCGGTGCCGCTGGAGTCAGACTGAAACGTTCGTACAGCCGCTCGACATCGGTCCAGTCGACTTCCAGGCCTGCCAGTTGCCGCGCTACGCCATTCTTTGCGTCTCGCTCCAGCGCACGCTTGCCGATGAAGTTCTCTTTTTCCAGATGCACCATCCGCCCAAAACCGAGTTCATACGGGGAGTATTTCTGCGACGGAATCAGGGCCTTCTTCGAGCTCGTGTAATCCACTTCAATCAGCAGCAGGCCGGCTTCGACCCGCGCCACATCGAGCGCCAGCATGCCCGCAGCGTGCAGATCAAATTGTCGTCCCTTTTCAGCCAGTTCATCCCAGACTCTGACAGCGTCGTTCCACGGCATCCAAATCTCGTATCCCAAGTCGCCGGTATAGCCGGTGCGTGAAATATCGACGGGCACTCCCGCGATCTTGCCCCGGGTGACGCGAAAGTACTTGAGATTGGCGATGTCGGCCTCGGCCGCCGCCTTCAGCAGCCTGGCCGAAGTCGGCCCCTGCAACGCGAGCGCGGCCACTTTTTCAGAGATGTCCTCGATCTGCACGTCCATGTTGAGGCCGTTCTGCCGGAACCAGCGCAGGCTGGGATCGGCCGCGGTCCAGCGATAGACGTTTTCCTCGAGCCGCGAAATCGTGCCGTCGTCAATGACCTTGCCCTCTTCGTCGCACCAGCAGCAGTAGATCACCTGCCCCACTTTGACCTTGTTGACGTCGCGCGTGATGACGCGGTTCACCAGCTTGGTCGCGTCTTTGCCGGTCACGAGATACTTGTAAAGCGGCGAGATGTCAATCAGCGCGGCCGCATTGCGGATGGCGTTGTACTCGTGTTCGTGGTGCACTTCGTACACGCTGACGGTGTAATATCCCGACCACTCTCGGTAATTCAGGCTGTTGCAAAGGGGGAAAGTTCGTTCGTGAAATGCGGTTCCTATGGGCAAGGGATCTCCTCGATCGACGTATACGCGCCAGTCGCTGGATTATATTCATCCCCGCGCCTGCGCGGCAACAGCGCAGTCAGACTCTTCATTTACCCGCGCCTCCTGCCCACGGGACGGCGTCATCCCGAAGCCCCGCGCTTCTTACCGGCGGGGCGAGAGATTTCCCGCCGATCTACCGCCGGTACATCACCCAGGTGTTCCGCCAGGTCGTTCCAGCACGGCTTCACGGGCTCTATGGCAGACTCTCGGAATATTTCCGATGCCGGAATTCTCCCCGACGGCGTCATCCCGACGCCCCGCGTTCTTGCCAGCGGGGCGAGGGATCTCCCCTTGGTCCACTCTATATGTTCATTCGTCACAGACACCATCAACCACACCGTGCTAAAGAAAATCGATGCGCCCTCCCAAACAATTCTTCGTCTACATCATGACCAATGGACCAAAACCCGCCATTCTCTACACGGGCGTGACGGGCAATCTCCGCCGCCGCGTCTGGCAGCACAGGAACAAGCTGATACCGGGCTTTACCAGCCGCTACAACCTAACCCGCCTCGTTTACTACGAATGCTTTTTCTATCCGGACGCGGCGATCAATCGGGAAGAGGAAATCAAAGCGTGGCGACGCGGCAAGAAGATAAGGCTCATCGAATCGACGAATCCGCGCTGGGAGGACCTGGCGCAAGGATGGCAGGACCAGTACAAACCGGACGCAGCAGTTTGCCGGGAGATCCCTCGCTCCGCCTGAACTGCGGCTCCGCTCGGGATGACGCCTCCTGCAACCATAAACAGCCCGAAGTTGGGGTCATCCCGAAGCCCCGCGTCATCCTGAGCGCTGGCGTTCTTCAAGCGGAGCGAAGGATCTCATGTTCAACGAAAGCGGGCCGACAAATATTTCTTGCAACGATCGCCGAGCCCTTGCGCTACAATAAACGCCCTATGCGCCGCCTCATTCAATGGTGCGTCCTTCCCAGCGGCCTCTGATCTTCCCTACCGCCTGCTTCCCATCGCGAGTATCATTGCGTTTTCCTGCGCTCGAACATGAAAGCTAAACGCTAGGAGCTAGAAGCTAGTGGCTTCCAACAAATACGACGTAATCGTGATCGGCGGCGGGCACAACGGCCTGGTCAACGCAGCCTATCTTGCCCGTGCCGGCAAGAAGGTGCTGGTGCTGGAACGCCGCCATGTGCTGGGCGGTGCAGCTTGCACCGAAGAAATCGTCCCCGGCTTCAAGTTCTCGGTCTGCTCCTACGTCGTCTCGCTGCTGCGCCCGGAAATCATCCGCGACCTCGATCTTCCCCGCCACGGCCTCGAAATCCTGCCGCTCGACGGCACGTTCACACCCATGCCCAGCGGCGACTACTTGTGGCGGGTAAACGATCACGGCAAGACGCACCGCGAAATCGCCCGCCACTCGCGGGTTGACGCCGAGGCCTATGACGAATTCGGCAAAGCCATGCAGGCCATGTGTCGCTTCGTGAAGCCGATTTTGAGCATGGTGCCGCCCGATCCTTCGACGCTGAATCCGCGCGAACTGATGAAGCTGGTGTTCCTGGGCCGCCGCTTCCAGGGCATGTCGAGCTACGACAAATACAATCAAGTCCAGCTGATGACGATGTCCGCCATTGATTTCCTCGATCAATGGTTCGAGACCGACGTGCTGAAAGCCACCATGTCGGCCTCAGGCATCATCGGAACATTTCTCGGCGTGCGTTCTCCCGGTACGGCCTACGTATTGCTGCATCACTACATGGGCGAGATCGACGGCGCCTTCCGCGCCTGGGGATTTGCGCGCGGCGGCACGGGAGCAATTTCAAATTCCATCGCGGAAGCCGCGCGCGAGGCCGGCGTCGAGATTCGTACCCAATCAGCGATCGCGCAGATCGTCGTGAAGAACGGCCGCGCCAAGGGCGTTGTGCTGGCCAACGGCGACGAAATCCATGCCGGCGTGATTTCTTCCAGCGTCGATCCCCGGCTGACGTTCACCAGGTTCATCGAAGCACAGCATCTTCCCGGCGATTTTCTGGAAGACGTGAATCGCTATAAGTTCCGCGGATCTTCCGGCAAGGTCAATATGGCGCTCGACGCGCTGCCCAACTTCAAATGCATGCCCGGCCCGGGCCCGCATCTGCGCGGCGCAATCTCGATTTCGCCCGCGGTCGAGTACATGGAGCGCGCCTACGACGACGCCAAATATGGCAATTTCTCGCGACGTCCCTACATCGACATGGTCATTCCTTCGCTCACCGATCCATCGGTCGCGCCGCCGGGCAAGCACGTGCTGTCGTGCTTCGTGCAATATGCGCCCTACAAACTGCGTCCCGGTCTCAACTGGGACACCGAGAAAGAAGCTTTCGGCAACACCGTCGTGGACACCATCGCCCAATACGCGCCCAACCTGAAAGACATCATCATTCACAAACAGGTGATCACGCCGCTCGATCTCGAACGCGAGTGGGGACTGAGCGAAGGCAATATTTTTCAGGGCGAGCTCTCGCTCGAGCAGCTTTTCTTCTTGCGTCCGGTGCCCGGATGGGCGCAGTACCGCACGCCCATCAAGAACCTATACATGTGCGGCTCGGCGACGCATCCCGGCGGCGGCATTATGGGCGCGAACGGGCGCCTGGCCGCGCTCGAAATTCTGAAAGACATTGCGGCATGAGGATCATCTGGGCTATGGGAGGGTTTCCTTCGCGACCTTCGCGGCTGTTCTTAGCGACCTTTGCGGTGAAGGTTTATTGGGAAATCCGAAGGAAGATTGACACGCGAAGATCGCGAAGAATAGCCGCAAAGATCGCAAAGGCACTCTGTACCTACTGGTGCGAAACAATCTATGGCTGACAAGAGAGACGTCGTCATCATCGGCGGCGGCCACAACGGCCTGGTTACCGCCTTTTATCTCGCCCAGTCCGGATTCAAGCCCCTGGTGCTCGAGCGCAGCGCGCAAGTCGGCGGCGCCGCGGTCACCGACGAATTCCACCCCGGATTCCGTTGCTCAACCCTGGCGCACGCGGCAGGTCCGATTCGCCCCGAGATCGTGCGCGACATGCAGTTGGAGCAGCACGGACTGAGGCTGATCACACCGGAAGTCTGCGTAACCGCGCTTTCCCCCGACGGCCGCGCGCTCACGCTCTTTCAGGATGCGGATAAGTCAGCGCAATCCATTAGCGCCTTCTCCCAGAAAGATGCCGCGAAGTATGCAGAGTTTCAGCAGTCGCTCGCCAAGATCAGCAAGGTCATCGCCGAGGCGCTCGCCACGACTCCACCTGACATTGACCATCCCTCGAGCGGCGATCTGTGGAGCATGCTCAAGACCGGCCGCGCCATCCGCAATCTGGGCAAGAAAGATATGTACCGCCTGCTGCGCTGGGGGCCGATGGCGGTCGCAGACCTGGCGGCAGAATATTTCGAAACCGAACTGCTGCGCGCGGTCGTCGCCGCGCGCGGCATCTTCGGGACGTTTCTCGGCCCCTGGTCCGCGGGAAGCGCCCTGGTTCTGCTGATTCGTGCTGCTGGAGATTCGCATCCTGCCGGCTCGGCGATGTTTGCCGCGGGCGGCATGGGAGCGCTCACGCAGGCGATGGCATCGGCCGCGAAAGCCGCCGGCGCTGAAATTCGCACCGGCGCCGACGTCATTGAGATTCGCGTACAGAATGGCGCGGCCACGGGAGTGTTGCTCTCGACCGGCGAAGAAATCCATGCCCGCGCCGTCGTTTCCAACGCCGACCCAAAGCATACGTTGCTCAAGCTGACCGATCCCACCCATCTCTCGCCCGACTTTGTGCAGAAACTCCAGCACTACCGCGGCAAAGGCACGGTGGCGAAAGTCAACTTGGCGCTCGCCGGCCTGCCCAGTTTCACCGCCCTCAAGAATGGCGACGCCTCCGCGGTCGCCGCCAGTGCGCTCCGGGGCCGTATTCACATCGGCCATGAAATTGATTATCTGGAGCGCGCCTTCGACGAATCCAAGTACGGCAGCTTTTCCCGCCAGCCCTATCTCGAAGCCACGATTCCCTCCCTCACTGATCCCACGCTCGCGCCCGAGGGCAATCATGTGATGTCGATTTACATGCAGTACGCCCCTTACAAGCTGAAGGGCGACTGGCCGCTTTGTGACTGGGACGTCCAGCGCAAGGCGCTCGGCCAGACTGTAGTGAAGACCCTGGCGGAATACGCGCCGAACCTTCCGGAACTGATTCTGACCCACCAGATCATCACGCCGCGCGACCTGGAAGAGAAGTACGGCATGACCGGCGGCCAAATTTTCCACGGCGAACTTGCGCTCGATCAGTTCTTCACCATGCGTCCGCTGCTCGACTGGGCACGCTACCGCACGCCCATTCAGAACTTGTATTTATGCGGGAGCGGAACCCATCCCGGTGCGGGGCTGACTGGCGGCTCGGGCAGCAACGCGGCGCGGGAAATATTGAAGGAACTGAAGCGTTAATCCCTCGCAATCGGCGCAAAGACTCCGACTTGGGTGGCGCAGCCGGGCCAATGAGCGCTGTCGCGATCTGACGCCAATTGAGACGCTGACTGTGTCTGCAATCAGCTCTATGCATGAGAATGCATGAAGAGTTGCAGAAGTTTTCACACATCTTAGGCTCAGTCGAAGATTTAGTCCGAAATCCTGTTGACAGAAGCGATCTTTGGGGGCACACTGCTTGGGCCTCTTTCATGGGGAAATGTGGGGCACATGCCTGAGCAGGCTCTTTAGTTCCCGTTTTTGGGATCCCGTCAATCTGTTGGGGGACGGGAAATACGGCGATTACCGACCCAGAATGATCCCGAGTATCGGATTCAACTGACGTTTCTTCTTCACGTGAATGGGTAGCCTCGTGAGCCGCGGCCGCTGGAAGGTGTCGAAGAGTTTGTGCGACGTGTGAATTGGTAAGGTTCTGGTCCCGAGCTTCAGGCGGAAATTCCCCAGGTTGGGATGCGCCATGGCTGCAACCGTAATGATCCTGAGAGAAAAGAGAGAAGTTCCTATGAGAAGACTTTTGATGTCAGTCGCTGCTTTGACACCGGTTCTAGTGGCGGTTTTCCTGATGATTCTGTTTGCGCCCGCAACGGCATTCTCCCAGGGCTATCCACCGCCTGCGGGTTCATCGCTCACTCCGGCGGCGACTCAGCTTCTAGACCTAAGCGGTCAGCCGCTCCCCGGTGGCGGGAATGGGAACTACCAGCTGTATACGGTCAATTTCACTGCGACCCAAGCCAGTGCAACCATCACGTTCGCCTTCCGTGACGATGTAAATGCGATCTCGTTCACCAACGTGTCGGTGGTTGACCTGACGTTGGACAACGGCGTCAACCTGTTGACCAATGGCAACTTTTCCTCGGGCACGGGGCAGTCGCCGACAGGCTGGACTTGGACCCAAGGGTCCGCCACCAATTACTTTGGGGCGGCTGTGCAATCCAATTCCTCCGAGTGCTACACCGACTCGTCCTGCTGGTATGACGGCTCCCTGGATGGTTACGACACCATTAGCCATCCGATTACCACCAACTTTGCTACCAATCCAGGGGACACTTACCAGATCAGCTTTCAGGTCGCTGAGGACAGCAGTTGTGGAACCAGTTGTAAGTTTTCCGATATCAGCTCAGGCGGAGCCGCGGGAATTGATGTTGTTGCCTATGTTGCGGGAGGGGCGCCCGAGGGAACGCAGGTGCTCACTTTGAGCCTGCTGAACTCAGGCACTGGCACGGTGACCGATAATCAGGGAGTGCTCGTATCGGGCGCGAACGCATGCTACGAAGAAGGCGGAGTTGTATACCAAAACGCAGCTGTACAGACAGCGGGAACGTGCACAGCAAGCTATCCGGTCGGAACCGTGGTGACATTGACGGCGACCCCGAACGAACCGGTTGCGTCTTCGCCCTCGTCCACATTCGGAGACTCGACGGTGAGCCCGGCGGTCCCGGGCTGGGGCGGCGCGTGCACGCCCACCGAAAAGAACCCGGATGAGTGCACGTTAACCATGGACTCGGCGCAAAGCGCCACCGCGAGTTTTGATTTGCCCGGGCAAAGCCAGACGACCCCGATTTCAACAACGGGGATCACGGACAATTACAACAACGGCACCAACGATTTCACTTTCGCGCCGGCGAGCGGGACGGCTGGAACCCTCTCGGTCACCGAGATACCGATCGGCGACGACTGCAACGCCATTGTTCAGGCGAACTTCGGATCCTCGGCTCGGTGTTTTGACGTATTCAACGGTGGTGGTCCGGGCACGGATACGATGTTGGAGTTCGAGGTCACATGCCCTGGGTCTGCAACGGGTGGGACTTGCGGCTCAATCGCCAGCCCGACCTTCTTTGGAACGCTGGGCCAAGATTTCTTTTTCCAACTCAGTGACAACCAGGGTCTCGCGGTGGCCGGCGCTGAACCCAACCAGACTCTAACCTCCAGCAGCGGAGGCCCCCCGTATGTTGGTTTCTTTCAATTCTCGGGTCCCGACCCGCTGCACCCCTGCACCTTGGCCGGCCCTGTAAGTAATTCAGCTAATATCCCGAAAGCGGCCAACCAGATCAGTTTCTTCAATTTCATAGACGGGACTCCTGGGGCTAAGCCGGCTAAGGCTATACCGCCGGGTGGCGGGTCGTGTTGGGGGGCGTTTTACGGCGCAGACGATGAGACGCCCATGGTTAATGTCACTGTGCCCATGAATAGTGGCGTCTATGCGCAGAGCAGCACTCAGGAAGCGAACTACGTTTGCACCTCGGTCTACGGTGGCGTCAGTGTTCCAACCGGGGGACCTTACCTCCCACCCGGGCCAGCCGGACCTGGCTCGGCCGGTCCGATCGGACCGTATTTGACGGTTAATTCCTGCAGCGCGACCGACAGTCCCGGGGGATCGGTTTCTGATGGGGCGCCGTTCGACACAACTACGGTAGGCCCACATACCTTCACCGCAACTGTAGAGGACTCGGCCGAGAACACCATTTCCTCAACGGTGACTTACACGGTGCAAGGAAACTCGACCACAACACTCATCTCCAGCGGTGCTTCGACCTATGGCCAATCTGCCACCTTCACCGCGACTGTCGCCGCTGCTGTGCCGGAATCGGGGAATCCTACTCCGACCGGGAACGTGGCCTGGAGTCCGATTACGGGATGCGGCTCGACCGCGCTTTCGTTGTCGGGCACCGCGACCTGCACCACTTCCAGCCTCGGAGCGGGCACCGACTCCGTTACCGCGAACTACTCGGGCGACTCCAACTACAGTGCGAGCGGGGCATCGGTGAACCAGACGGTTGGTCAGGCCACTTCGAGTGTCACGGTGACCTGCCCGGCGTCGGAAACCTACACCGGTCTTGCGCAGACCCCTTGCACGGCGACATACACCACCAGCGATGGCTCGAGCGGACCGCTGA
>Ga0074045_10005574_pt1 | contig 10967 bp, 11 predicted proteins | sample BogForMeECP23OM2_FD_94442 | JGI IMG/M metagenome (GOLD analysis project Ga0074045, IMG submission 94442) | Bog forest soil microbial communities from Calvert Island, British Columbia, Canada - Bog Forest MetaG ECP23OM2 | ecosystem: Environmental > Terrestrial > Soil > Wetlands ... | reverse complement strand
TGCAACGCCACCGCCATTGCGAAAGCCTGAGCCTCCCACGGCTCGCGGAACACCGGACCCTCGGAGCCGCGCGGGATGCCCGGCACCGCCGCGATGGCCTGATCGATGCTCATGCCGGCACGAGATAAGGCTCGAACGCCTCTATCGAAACCTTGATCGCGGGGTCGGCCTCCTCGCCCCATAACTCTCGGCCGGTAAAGACCACGCCGTAGAGCCATTGCGGGTTCTCGCCCGCCCCGACCGCCGCCGTATCCGGAAAGACGTGACAGCCGCGAACGGCCTCGACCGTGCCGAGCTTGCCACGCGCATAGCGCGGCAGGCGGGTATGGGTCGTCGGGTGGATGCTCTTGGTGCGCACCGGGTCGCCCGGCTTAAAGCGCGCTGGGCCCGCCGACGGCCTGTCGAAATTCGCGAAAGACATCACCTTCGCATCATCCAGGGTCAGCTTGCGGTTCAGCCGGATCCCGGGCCGTAACGCGCGGCCGGCGGTGATCTCGTCCTCGCCGACGAGACCGTGCGCTACGACGCGGCGCTCCAGCCCCAAGAACCAGCGCTTGTAGTAGGACGCGGCGAGATAGGCGAGCGGCGGCAGGTTTTCGAGCGAGGCGCGCCCGCCGTCGATCGTCCACAGCCCGGTGGCTCCCATGGCGCGCTGCAACGCATAGACGCGCCTTTCCCAGTCGGCGTGGAAGACCGGCTCATTGGGCTCGGGTTCGACCGGACCGAAACCGTGCATGCCGCCCATATCGTGGATCGAGTTCGTCATTACCCCGCCTCCGCTTTCTGTTCTTCGGGCGATTTCGGCAGGCCGGTGCCGACCATGCTGTCGCGGGTGACGAGTGCCGCCAGCGCCTCCTCACTCCAGCCGTCGGTGCCGGCGGGCCGCATCGGCACCACTAGGAAGCGGGTCTCGGCGGTCGAGTCCCAGATCCGGATGTCGGTACCGGCCGGCAGACTGACGCCGAAATCGGCGAGTACGCCCTTGGGGTCAATCACAGTGCGCGAGCGATAGGGCGCCGATTTGTACCAGACGGGCGGCAACCCCAGCACCGGCCACGGGTAGCAGGAGCACAAGGTGCAGACCACGACGTTGTGGGTTTGCGGCGTGTTCTCGACAGCGATCAGGTGGGCTCCGACGGGGTCGAACTCCGCCACCGAATTGACAGCCTCTGTCGCATCGGCGAGCAGCCGTTGCTTGAATGCCGGATCGACCCAGGCACGGGCGACGACGCGCGCCCCGATATGCGGGCCGATCTTGGTCTCGACATTCTCGACGATCTGATCGAGTGCGGCCGGATCGACGTAGCCCTTCTCGGTCAGGATCGTCTCGAGCGCGCGCACCCTCAGCTGCATCTCGGACAGCTCGGAGCCGTGATCGTGGGCGTGGTCATCTGCGGGCATGGCGGGACCTTTCGTGGCCGGAGCGCCGCAGGCTCGCACAGCCCGCCGGCGGCTTCAACAGTCGCCACGTGGCTTTTACGCGAGTGCGCGGCTACATTCCGGCGACAGCTCACAAGGCGGGAGCGCAGAGCGATGATCGGCTGGCGGGCGAGGCTGGGGTTTCTGGTGCCGCCGGGGAACCCGACCGTCGAAGCGGAAATGATCGCGTTGGCACCGGAAGGCGTGTCGGTGCACTTCCACCGAATGGTCGCGCATGGCACGCCCGGCTCGCTCGAAGGGCAGACCGAGCGCAACCGCTCGATGATCGAGCATATCGACAACGGCATCGAGCTGCTGGCGATGGTCAAGCCCGATGTCATCGTCGTCGCGCACACGGCGACGAGTTATCACCTCGGCCGCGGGGGCGAAGCGGAGCTGCTCGACCGGTTGGAGAGATCGACGGGCCGGCGCGTCGTCACCGCCTTCGGCTCTGTGGTCGGCGCACTGGAGCGGCTCAATATCCGCAAGCTGGCGCTCGGTACGCCCTATTCGGCGGAAGTCACATTACGGGGCAAGGCGCACCTCGAAGCACACGGCTTCGAGGTCGTGAAATTCGACAATCTTAAGGGAATCGAGAACATCTACGACACGACTGCCGAACACGCCTATGCGCTCTCGCGGTCGGTCAATGTGGATGACGCCGAGGCGGTGTTCCTCAGCGGCACCGGTATGCCGACCGTGGGCGTATTGGAGTCGCTCGAACAGGATCTCGGCAAGCCCGTCATTTCTAGCGCCTCGGCGATGATGTGGCACGCGCTACGCCTGGCCGGTGTCGGCCAGTCGATCATGGGCTATGGGCGTCTATTGACTCTGAGGTGATGAGGAGGAATCGAGATGATCAAGGTAAGCGCATTCTATCCCAATCAGGAAGGCAGCAGATTCGACATCGATTATTACTGCAACCGCCACTTTCCGATGGTTCGGGAGAAGCTCGGGGCGGCGTGCAAGGGCGCGGCGGTCGAGCAGGGCGTCGCCGGCCCGACTCCGGGATCGCGGCCGGCGTTCATCGCAATGGGCCACATTTATTTGGACTCGATGGAGGCATTTCAGACCGCCTTCGGCCCCCACGCCGAAGCGATCATGGCGGACATTCCCAACTACACCAACATCCAGCCGACCTTGCAGATCAGCGACGTGAAGATCTAGGCTTGTGTCGTCATGGCCGGACTTGATCCGGCCACCCACGTTTTCAGGTACCATCGAAAATAGCGTGGATCACCGGGTCAAGCCCGGTGATGACGATTATGGGTCACGGCACCTCGCCGTGCGGCAGTGGACGCTGCAATAATTCCTTGATCCGGCCCGTCATTTCCCTTTGGTCGAAGCTGCGCAACAGGTTGATGCGATTGCGGTTGGGGTCGCCACCGTGCCAGTATTCATAGATCTCCTGGCGCAACCCGAAGGACGAGGCCGCGAGCTCGTGCGCCAGTCGGAAGAGGCGCGACTTGTATTCGACATCGACCTCCTTGCCGCGCATGTAGCGGTCAAGATATTGGCGGATCTCGGGATTGGCGAGATCCCTCTCGCTCGGCTGCATGATGATGCCGGAGGCGCAGATCTCGCGCATCAGCTCGACCATGCGGCCGGAGACCTGCGTGAACCAGATGTGGAGGTCGCGCGCCGGCCCCAATGTCCACTGGCCGGTCGCGGTCGGGCCGGCCTGGTGCTCGACCCCCTCCATCGCGTGCCGCCAGACCTCGCAATAGGTCGCCATCTCGCCGAGCTTGGCGGCGACCTCGCGATATTCGATGACGCCGATCGCCTCGGCCACCATCGTCGCAACTGCAGTCATCAGGCGCATACGCACCTCGACGCGACACAGATTTGACCAGCCGAGAAAGTTGAAATTGACGCGGCCGCCGTCGGCACCGAGCATCTTCACCATCGGTGTCGCATCGTAGAGCATGAAGAGCCGGTCCCACGGGATCAGCACGCGGTCGAAGAACAGCATGCAGTCCTGCTCGTCGAGCATCTGCAGCGGATGACCCCATGAGCCGAACCAGCGCGATACCGGCTCGCGCGCCAGGATCTTGAGACCGGGGCTATCGATGGGAATAGAGAAGGCGAGGACGCATTTCGGATTGCTGCGCCGCGCGAAGGTCGCCGACAGCGACACATAGCATTCGTGGCTGTGCGGTGCCGCTGTCGAGAGCTGCTTGCCGCCGGTGACGATGACCCCGTCCTGGGTCTCTTCGACGACATGCAGTGCCACTTCCTCGTCCTCGGCGACGGTCCGCTGCTCGTTCTGCGGCTGGGTGCTGCGGTCGACCTGCGGATCGCCCAGCGCATGGGTCAAAAACAGGTCATGGCTCATGCAGTATCGGTAATAGTTCTCGATGTTCTCACCGAAGTCGCATCTCGGGTGCTTGACCGCGCTGAACGCGTCTTTCAGGTGCAGCGCGGAAATAATGTAAGGCGCCAGGATGTCGGGGCTGCGACCGAGCTGGCCCCAACTGAGCTCGTTCCACAGCTCGCTGTTGCGGCGCTTGCGCTTGAGGTCCTCGGCCGAGCGCGGCAACAGCCAGCTCACACTGATATGGCGCCCGGTTGCCGGGTCGATGCAGGTCATCTCGTCGCGGTACTGCTCGCTGTTCTGCAGATCGTAGATCCGCGCCAGTTCGGCGATCATGTCCTTGAAGGCCGGATGCGTCGTGACGTCGTCGACCCGCGCGCCGTCGATCCACACCTCGCGGCCGTCACGGAGGCTCTCGATATAGCGGCGGCCGGTCATCGGCCCGAGCGCCTCGCTGGCGGGTCTGATCGTCTCGGCGAATACGGCTGCCATCTCTGCGCTAACCTTTTTGCCTATCGCGAAGCGTGGAGTGTATCAGCCCCGAGGGGTCAACGAGGTAAAGATTCAAGCTCTTCCTACGATCCATCGTCGTGGCCGGACTTGATCCACAGCTGTCCGGTTCACAATTTCGCTGCAATCGGGGTGGGTCGATGTGACATGTTGGAACACCTCTAGTCGTCACGGCCGGACTTGATCCGGCCATCCACGCCCTCGCCACCTACCGGATCGGCGCCAGGAAGGCGTGGATCACCGGGTCAAGCCCGGTGATGACGACCTTCAATAGGGACAATCGGCGGCGCCACAACGGATAGCCGTGGACTTGATCCGGCCATCCACGTGCCTGACGCTGGCTCCGTCGAGCAGAAGCAAGGGCGTGGATGGACCGGGACAAGCCCGGCCATGACGACCTTCCGGCGCTCTGCTATCGTCACTTATGGGCCGGGAATTGTTTCGGGTCGCCGTCGTCGGCTGCGGCGTCGGCCGCAACCACATTGCGCAAGGCTATCGCCGGCACCCCGAAGGGTTTCGCGTCCAGGCGCTGTGCGACATCGACGCGGCGCGGCTCGCGGCCGTCGTCGACGAATTTGCGGTTCCGCGGCGCACCACGGTGTTCGACGATGTATTGCGGATGGACGACATCGACATCGTCGACATCTGCACGCCGGCGAGGCTTCACTTCGGACAGATCCTTGGCGCACTGTCGGCCGGCAAGGAGGTCGTCTGCGAGAAGCCGCTGGTCGGCTCGCTCGCCGAGATCGACCGGCTGATCGCGGCCGAGAAAGCGGCGGCCGGGCGCGTGATGCCGATCTTTCAGTACCGCTTTGGCAACGGAGTGCAAAAGGCCAAGCGGATCATCGAGTTGGGGATCGCCGGTAAGCCCTATCTCGCCACCGTCGAGACGGCCTGGAAACGAACACCGGAATATTACGAGGCGCCGTGGCGCGGGCGATGGGAGACCGAGCGCGGCGGCGTGTTGCTGATGCACGCGATCCATACCCATGACCTGACGACGTGGCTGATGGGCCCGGTCGCCAGCGTGTTCGGGCACACGGCGACGCGGGTCAATCCGATCGAGGTCGAGGACTGCGCCGTCGCGAGCCTGGTGATGCGAAGCGGGGCGCTGGTCTCGCTGGCCTCCACCCTCGGCTCGCAGCGCGAGATCAGCCGCCTGCGCCTGTGCTTCGAGCATGTGACGTTGGAGAGCACGCACGCCCCCTACTCGCCGGGCGACGACCCGTGGGAAATCGTCCCCGCTTCGCCCGAGGCCGAGCTGCAGATCGCCGAGGCACTGGCCGATTACCGCCCCGTGCCGTCGCGATATGAAGGCCAGCTCGCCGCCTACCACGCGGCGCTGACGACCGGGGGCCCGTTGCCGGTCACCCTCGCCGATGCCCGATCTTCGCTGGAGCTGATCACCGCACTTTACCATTCAGCGGCCACCGGCACCGCCGTGCCTCTGCCGATCGCCGCGGACCACCCGAGCTACAACGGCTGGGGAGACTGATCCGCACCCGCCGCGCAATCGCGGGCTCCGAAGGCATCCGCCTCGGCTATCGGCGCACTAGCCGAACCGGAAAGTGGGCCGTAACGGCCCACTTTCCCGGCGAATTGAGTAACCATCTTCTGGCATACCCCGTCGGAGAGAATCCCTGTTATGCGATCACGACCAATACGCAGGCGCTACGTCGCACCGTCCCCCTCCCGACACGGCTTTGCACGGCAATCGCTTCCTGACCGATAATCGGGTTTTCCACTGATCCGAGAGGAGCTTCAATCCCGACCGAGCCCCGCTGCTTCGGCGATGACCTCGATCGCTTGCGGCTGCTTCGAACGGATGGTGAGGCCGGTGAGGCCGCAATCCACCCAAGCGCGATAGCGCTCCTTGATCCGCGCGGGCGGGCCGACAAGCGACTTGCGGTCGACCCAGTCGTCGGGCACCGCCGCGGCGGCCTCGTCCTTATGCCCGGCGAGGTAGAGCTCCTGGATGCGCTCTGCCGCTTCCCCGTAGCCGCGGCGCACCATCATGTCCTTGTGAAAATTCTTGTCGCGATGGCCCATGCCGCCGACATAGAGCGCCACTTCCGGCTTCAACGCCGCGAGTGCGGCCTTGACGTCGTCGTTGACCGCGACGTGCACCGTGCCCTGGATCGCGAAATTCGCGAGGCTCTTGCCGTCGCCGGCGCGGCGGAACCCTTCCTCGAGCCACGGCAGGTATTCGGGCAGCGAGCCCGGCACAAAGCCGTTCGGCAGCCAGCCATCGGCGATCTCCGCCGTCAGCTTGACCATCGCCTCGGTGCCGGTGCCGAGATAGATCGGGATGTCGGGGTTCATGTGCAGGATCGAGCGCAGCGGCTTGCCGACGCCGAGCGCGCCGGGGCCGCTGTACGGCAGGCTGATCTCGCGACCCTGGTGACTGGCCGGCGCCTCGCGGCGGAGGATCTTGCGCATGATCGCGACATAGTCGCGGGTGCGCCAATAGGGCGAGCCCCAGGGCTGACCGTACCAGCCCTCCACGATCTGCGGGCCCGAGACGCCGAGGCCGGCGACGAAGCGCCCGCCGCCGGCGAGCGCGTCGGCCGTCGCCGCGCACATCGCGGCATTGGCCGGGCTACGCGCGGCCAGCTGCATAACCGCCGTGCCGAGCCTGATCCGCTCGGTCTTGCCGGCGAGATAGGCGAGCGGGGTCACCGCATCCGAGCCGTAGGCTTCAGCGGTCCACACCGAATCATAGCCGAGCGCCTCGGCGCGCTGGACCAGCGCAACCGGAACCCTGAGCTCGGCGCCGGAATAGCCGAGACTGAGGCCGAGCTTCATGGCTGCTTCCCTCCCCCGAACCGCGAACCCGATATAGTCCCGCAATGCAGCGGCAGCGCAACCCCGCCCGTGTTTGAGTTTGACGCGCCCTCACCCACCCCCGCCCTGCGGCTGAATGACCTCTCTCGGAAGGAGCGTGTGGGATGAATGGGCAGCAGCTGACGCGCCTGCGGGTGCTGATCGATATCGGTCACCGACGCCTTTCCGTCGCGGACACCACCGGGCTGATCGGGTTGGCCAAAATAGACCTGTGACCTACGGGTGCTGAATGCCTTCTGAACCCGCGGTCCGGACGGTCTGATTTCTTGAAAAATGGTGGCAGGCCGAGCAACCGGGAAACCTCTATCAGCAAGCCCGATGAGATTTCTATCGGTGATCTACATACCGGAGTCGGATGACCGGCCGTCCACATATGGAAAATCAAGACTCAAAATGAGTGCCCGCGCGCCCGTCTTTCACTAGCCGTGGCTCCCAGTCGCATTCAATGACTTGCGCGGTTCTCCCATTTGCATCAAGCAGTTTTCGGAACGCCAACACATGATTTGCACCGCATACGAAAAGCGTCGGCCAGCAGTTTATGTTCAAGATTTGATTTAGCCAATGCCGCTCCCTAATTGAATATGACGCCTGAGCCTCACGCTCGAGTTGCTCTTGCTCCCAACCGCGAAGCCAACCTTCCGACTTGATCATGTTTTCATGCCGAACCCCCAGTCTCTCGCGTTCTTCGTCGTTCAAGGCAATACCGGCGCGGGATACCGAACCGCTTCGCAATCCGCTCGCAGATTGAGGCATCGACATTGCGGTTGATGAGTTCTGGGCGCAGAATTCTTCACCAATCGAACGAACTTTCAGGTTCAAGCACGCCTTTTCTATTGCCGCTCGAAACTGAGATTCGGCACTACCCGGAATTTGGCAACTGTGGCACGTTCCAAAAAAGTGCTACCGTATTCATCGATCTTATCTGCGCGGCTTCCAGCCCCGCGGCCGAACGACCTGAAGCCCACGCAGCTGACAGACTACGTTTGGGGCGTCACGATGCTCGCGGATCGGAGCATCCGCGCGCCAGGGAGCCTTCCCGGCGGGCCGCTCAATTTTGGCTTTCCGAAGAATTTCGACACGTCGTGCTCGCTGGGCCCGTGCATTGCGGTCGGCGAAGCCGATCCGACCAATATCGATCTAGAGACCCTTGTCAACGGCGAGCGGCGCCAGCGCTTCAACACGCGCGACATGGTGTTCAGCTTCGGCGAATACCTCGAATACCTGTCGCGCGACTTCAAGCTTTATCCCGGGGACATCATCAGCGGCGGGACGGCGGCCGGGACGGCAGCGGATTCGAGCGAGTTGCTGCCCGACGGCAGCTCCGCACCTGAGCGCTTTCTGAAACCCGGCAACCTTGTCGAGATGAACTCCCCGTCGATCGGCTCGCTGCGGACCCGGGTCGTCGCCAAGAATAAGTAAGTCAGCTCAGCCAGCAACCAGCGCCGCGAGAGCCGAAGCCCAGGCGTCACAGGTATGGCGGATGTCCTCCGGCGTGTGAGCGAGCGAGACGTAGTATTTCGACTCCCCTTTGAGGACACCGTGTTCGCGCAGCAGCGCATTGAACCGTCGCAGCATGTCGCCGTCACCGCGCAGCGTGCCTCGGTAGTCGCGCACGGGTTCGCCGCTGAACACAACATCGAACAGCGGTGGCTCGCCAATCACCTGCGCAGTCAGCCCGCTGTGCTTCAGCAACTCGGCGAGCGTGCTCATCAGCTCTCGGCCGGTGGCGAAGAGGCGCTCGTAAGCGCCGGGCCGCCTCAGGATCTCGATCGTCGCCAGTCCTGCTGCGGCCGCGACCGGGTTGCCCGACAAGGTGCCGACTTGCATCAGAAAACCCTCGTCGCCGACCTTATCGCGGTCGAAATGGGCCATGATCTCGGCCCGCCCGGCGATCGCCGCCAGCGGAAAACCGCCGCCGATGACCTTACCGAGCGTGCAGATGTCGGGAACAACGCCGTAATATTCCTGCGCGCCGCCATAAGCGAAACGGAACCCGGTCACTACCTCGTCGAAGATCAGCAGAACGCCGTGCTCCGTTGTGATTTTGCGCAGCCCTTCGAGGAAGCCGGGCATCGGCGGGATGATGCGCTGGAAGGGTTCGAGGATGACGCCCGCCAGCTCATCGCGATGCTCGCGCACCATCGCAGCGGCAGCCTGTATGTCGTTGAACGGGGCCACCAGGATTTCCTCGCGCACACTTCGGGGGATTCCCGCTGAATCGGGGATCGGCTGCGGAAAGTTACCTGGCCGTTTGGGGGCGAGGCTCATCAGCGAATAGTCGCTCATGCCGTGGTAGCCGCCCTCGAATTTGAGGATCTTGTCGCGCTTGCGGAAAGCACGTGCGGCGCGCATCGCATAAAGGTCCGCCTCGGAGCCGGTGGAGACGAAACGCACCTGCTCGGCGCAGGGCACGGCTTCCACGATGGCCTCGGCAAGCTCGATCCCGTAGCGGTTGTTGGCGAAGAAGGTTGTGCCCTGCGCGATGCGCGCCTGGGCGGCAGCCGTCACCTCGGGATGAGCATGGCCAACCAGCATCGGGCCAGAGCCGAGCAGGAAATCGACATACTCCCTGCCGCTCTCGTCCCACACCCGCCCGCCGCGGCCTTCGCGGATCACCACTTGGGACGGGAAATTGCCAAAGGTGCCGCCAGGAAGGGTCCGTTTGGCCTTCTCGACGAGCCCACGCTCGATCTCGCTCTGGATCACCGGGGTCACTGGCGTCGCCTCCTCTCTTGCCGGACGGCTGTTGTCTCGTCGAAATCGGGGTTACCGAATCCTATGTCCGCGGTTTCCCGTCGAGCAACTCCCGGATTACGGCAGCGAGTGCCGGCCGCCATGGCGGCGGCGAGATCCCAACTTCTGTGATCTTGCGGCAGTCCAGAACCGAGTTCAATGGGCGCCGCACGGGCGTCGGGTATTGATCAGTGTTTATCGGCTCGACCCGTGGACGGGCCGCGAGCCACGGGGCTGCCAGATCGAAGATTGCCTCCGCGAAGCCATTCCAGCTGACGGGTCCGGCGCCGGCGAAGTGATAGGTGCCCCATCTCGCCTCGCCTCTCTCGATCTGCGCGGCGATCACGATCAGGGCAGCCGCAATATCGGCGGCGGCGGTCGGACATCCGCGCTGGTCCGCGACGACGCGCAGAACAGGCCGCTCGGCCGCGAGCCGGAGCATCGTCTTCACGAAATTTGCGCCGTACGCGCCAAAGACCCACGCGGTTCGCAGGATCACGTGATGTGCCAGAGCCGCTCGCACCGCGCGCTCACCCGCTTCCTTACTGCGCCCGTAGACCCCGAGCGGCTCGACCGCATCCTCCTCCCGATAGGCTCCGGCTCTGCGTCCGTCGAAGACGTAGTCGGTCGACAGCTGGATGAGCGGCGTCGCGCTCTCGCCGCAGGCACTGGCAATGTGGGCGGCTCCTGCGCAGTTGACCGCCCAAGCCGCCTGCGGTTCGCTTTCGGCGCGGTCGACAGCAGTGTAGGCCGCAAGATTGATCACCAGATCGGGGCTTTCCCGCGCCAGCATCGCGTCGACGGCTGCGCTCTTGGTGATATCCACCATCCCCCGGTCGAGCGGTAAGACCGTGCATTGGCGCGGCCAGGCAGCGCGAAAAACCTCGCGGCCGACCTGCCCGCCGGCACCAAAGACCAGAATTTTCAGTGGCCCCTCCGGCACGGGACTGACGGATGACTCCCAAAACACATCATTGCGGCTGACCCTCCAATATCGGTCCGCCGTCGATTCGGTCCCGTTCGCTGAGGAGCCGGTCGAAATAGGCGATGGTGCGGGCGAGCCCGTCTTGGAGCGGTGTGGTGGGTTGCCAGGCGAGGAGTGCCGTGGCCTCGGTGATGTCGGGACAACGCTGGACCGGGTCGTCGA
>Ga0074045_10005573_pt1 | contig 10969 bp, 10 predicted proteins | sample BogForMeECP23OM2_FD_94442 | JGI IMG/M metagenome (GOLD analysis project Ga0074045, IMG submission 94442) | Bog forest soil microbial communities from Calvert Island, British Columbia, Canada - Bog Forest MetaG ECP23OM2 | ecosystem: Environmental > Terrestrial > Soil > Wetlands ... | reverse complement strand
TCTGAAGCAGCAGCCGCTGCTGCCGCTGGGAGACCCGAAACTTGCGGAGGCCATTGCACATCATGAGCACTGAGCCCCAGAAGAAAGGCCACGGCGAGGAAGGACGGCCGGTGCACGATGAAGTTTCGTTTGAACCGCGCGACGTCCGCACCAGCACCATTCACAAATTTCTGATTTATCTCGGCATTACGATCATTCTGTCTTATGGCTTGACTGCGATCGTCTACCGGGAACTTACACACTTCTGGCAGGACACTTACACTGCGCCACCGCCTTCGCGCGGCAACGCCGCCGCGACCCTGCCGCCCGAGCCTCGCCTGCAGGAGATGCCGGGTCACTTGAGCGACCCGCAGAAAGATTCGCGCGATAAAGTGAAGGCCGATACCGAGGCCAACAACCAGCTTCTGTGGATTGACAAGAACAGCGGCATCGCGCAGATTCCGGTGAGCGAGGCCATGAAGCTCATCTCCGAGAAGGGTTTGCCGGCAGTGCCCGTAGCTCCGGCAGAAAAGAAGAAGTGAAATGAAAGTACTGCGCTATTTCGTGGGAGTCCTGGCGCTGCTGCTGAGCTTTTCGGCCGGCCGAGCGCAGATGATCCCCGACAACGTCGGCCAGTCCTCCAACGGCCTGCCGCCAGCCCTCGTCAATGTGGGATTTGACCCGCAACTCAACGCGCAGATTCCGCTCGACGCCGCGTTTACAGACGAGATGGGGAATCCCGTGCGGCTGCGCGATTACGTCGGCAAGAAGCCCATGGTGCTCGTCTTTGTTTATTTCAACTGCCCCATGCTTTGCAGCCAGGTGGAACAAGCCGTTGTCGGATCGCTGAAAATGATTTCTTTCAATCCGGGAACGGACTACCAGGTGATATTCATGAGTTTCGATCCGGCGGACACGCCGGACGGCGCCCTGAAGAAAAAGCACCAGGCGATGTCGCGGTTTGCGCGCCCTGCCACGCAGGCCGGTTGGCATTTCCTGACCGGCAGCAAGGAATCGATCGATGCGGTTACGAAGGCGGCCAATTTCCGTTTCAGCTACGACCAGAAAACACAGATCTTCGCCCATGCAAGCGGCATCCTGCTGTTGACGCCTGATGGCCGCATTTCACGCTACTTCTTCGGCGTGGAGTATCCGCCGAGCAATGTGCGCCTGGGACTCGTGGATGCGTCCGCCGGGAAGATCGGGACGCCGGTTGATCACTTTCTGTTGTTTTGTTACCAGTATGACCCCACAAAAGCCCGCTACAGTGCCACGATTCTGACGGTGATCCGCATGGGCGGTGTCGTGACGCTGTTCTGCATCGCCTTGGGTTTCGTTATTTTCCGCCGGCGTGAACATCGCGCCGGCGCGCCCGGCAATTCGGGCCAGCGTTTGCCGAAGCAAGGAGCACATTAGAGCCGTGCAGTCACCGCTGCCATTCTTTCCGGAGCAGGCCTCCAATTTCGCGGGGAATGTGGATGCCCTGTTCTCCTATATTCTGGTTACCGCGATCTTCTTCACTGTGCTGGTGACGCTGCTGGCCATATTTGCGGCCATCCGCTACCGGCGGAAGAGTCCCAGCGAAATCGGCGCTGAAATTGAAGGCAACACCCCGCTGGAAATCGGGTGGACGCTGATCCCGCTGATTCTGGCCTTAGGCATGTTCGCCTGGGGCGCCGTGATTTACGTGAACTACCGCACCGCCCCGAAAGATACCCTGGACATCTATGTCATCGGCAAGCAGTGGATGTGGAAGCTGCAGCAGCCCAACGGGCGCAAAGAGATCAACGAATTGCATGTTCCCGTCAGCCGTAACATCAAGCTGATCCTGGGCAGCGAAGACGTCATCCACAACTTTTACGTGCCGGCGTTCCGCGTGAAAATGGACGTCGTCCCGGGACGCTACAACACCATGTGGTTCCGGCCCACCAAGGTGGGCAAGTACCACTTCTTCTGTTCGCAATATTGCGGCACAAATCACGCCGTGATGGGTGGCTGGGTGACCGTGATGGATCCCGCCGAGTATGCCGCCTGGCTTTCTGACGAAGGCGGCGATGTCAACCCGGTTTCCGCGGGTGAAAAGCTCTTCACGCAATTGGCTTGCACCACCTGCCATGTGCCCAACGGCACCGGCTGCGGCCCATCCCTTAATGGCGTCTATGGCGCGAAAGTGTTGTTGGCCGATGGTTCCACGGTGACCGCGGATGAAGGTTACATCCGCGAGTCCATTCTTCAGCCCAAAGCTAAAATTGTGGCCGGGTATCAGCCTGTCATGCCCACGTTCCAGGGCCTGGTGACCGAGGAGCAGATTCTGAACCTCACGGCCTATATCAAGTCCCTGCAGACGCAACCCGTGCCCGCCAAGGGCGCCGGCGTCGCGCCAGCAACAATGGGGAAGAAATAGTTATGAGCGCCATTGCGGCAACGCCGGCAAAAACACTGCCGGAACATCACTATCTGAACGCGACCTACGGCATCCGCTCGTGGCTGCTGACCGTGGATCACAAGCGCATCGCCTTGCTCTATCTGGTTTCCGTCACGTTCTTCTTTTTCATTGGCGGCTTCTTCGCCATGATGATCCGCTTGCACCTGCTGACCCCCAGCGGCTACTTGCTCAGTGCGGACACTTACAACCGCATGTTCACGATGCATGGCGTGGCCATGATCTTCTTCTTTCTTATTCCTTCCATTCCAGCCGTGTTGGGGAATTTCTTCATTCCGCTGATGATCGGCGCAAAAGATCTGGCCTTCCCGAAGATCAACCTGTTGAGCTGGTACATTTATGTTGTCGGCGGCGCCTTCACGCTCTATTCGATGGTAAGCGGCGGATTGGACACAGGCTGGACCTTCTACACGCCTTTGAGCACGGTGTACTCGAATTCTGCGGTCGCGCCCGCTGTCGTTGGCATCTTCATCACCGGCTTCTCCTCCATTCTGACCGGCTTGAATTTCCTGGTCACGATTCACACCATGCGCGCCCCGGGCATGACCTGGTTCCGCCTCCCGATGTTTGTCTGGGCCCACTACGCTACCTCGATCGTGATGATTCTCGGCACGCCGGTTATCGCCATCACCCTGGCGCTCGCCGGCATGGAGCGCCTCTTCGGTCTCGGCTTCTTCAATCCGGCCATGGGTGGCGACCCCATCCTTTTCCAGCACCTCTTCTGGTTCTATTCGCATCCCGCCGTGTACATCATGATTCTTCCAGCCATGGGCGTGATCAGTGAATTGATTCCCACCTTCGCGCGCAAACAGCTTTTCGGCTATCACTTCGTTGCGGCAGCCAGCCTGGCGATTGCCGTCATCGGCTTCCTGGTCTGGACGCATCACATGTTCCTCACCGGGCAGTCCACTTATGCGGCCCTGGCGTTTTCATTCTTAACCTTTCTCGTTGCCATACCTTCGGCGGTAAAGGTTTTTAACTGGACGGCCACTCTCTACGGCGGCTCGATTTCGTTCGACACGCCGATGCTGTATGCCTTCGGCTTCCTCGGCCTGTTCCTCATCGGCGGGCTCACGGGACTCTTCCTCGGCTGCCTTGGCACGGACATCCACATTCACGATACCTACTTCGTCGTCGCGCATTTCCACTACATCATGGTGGGCGGCGCAATCATGGGTTACCTCGGCGGCTTGCACTTCTGGTGGCCAAAAATGACCGGCCGGATGTACCCGGAATGGCTGGCGCGGATTGCAGCGCTGATACTTTTTGTCGGCTTCAACCTGACGTTCTTCCCGCAATTCCTGCTCGGCTATCTCGGCATGCCGCGCCGCTATCACGTCTATCCCCCGGAATTTCAGGTGTACAACGTGATGTCCACCGCGGGCGCTTCGATTCTTGCCATCGGCTACCTGATGCCGATGATCTATTTGACCTGGGCCGCGTTCTTCGGCAAGGTCGCGGGCGATAATCCCTGGCCGGCGACCGGCTTGGAATGGAAAACGCAATCGCCGCCGCTCACGGAGAATTTTGAGGTCACCCCGGTTGTCACCTGGGAGCCTTACGACTTTCATAATCGGCCGGATTTGGGTCTCGACGCGGTTGCTGTGAACGAAGTTTTACCGGCCCACGGACACGACTGAACGGCCGCCGGGTTTCGGCCCGGCGCCAGGCGTGCCGCTTGCGCCTGAAACTGATGGATAGAGGAGTGCGGAGTGCATCGCACCGGCGAACTGTACGGACAATTCAAGACCCTTGAGCAGCAGAAGGAAACTGCCACGCTCGGGATGTGGATCTTCCTGGTGACCGAAGTCATGTTCTTCGGCGGCATCATGCTGGCCTACGCGCTGAACCGCCACGTCTATTACCCCGCGTTTGCCGCCGGCAGCAATACCCTCAGCCTGAAGTTGGGCGGCTTCAACACCGTTGTGCTGCTGGCCAGCAGCTTCACCATGGCCATGGCGGTATGGTCCTCCCAAGTCGGCAAGAAAACGCTGATTTCCATTTTCCTCCTGCTGACCATCTCGCTGGGTTTTGTGTTTTTCGGCGTGAAATACGTGGAGTACAGCCAGAAATTCCACCACCACCTGGTGCCCGGCAAAAAGTTTGACATCTTCTATTGCGTGAACAATCCCGCCGGTTGCCCGGACGTGGACGCGGATGAACTTATGGAGGAAAGCAAACTCCTGGATGAAGCCAAGGCCGCGGATCCGGATCTCAACTCCCACGCGCAGTTGTACTACTCCGCTTATTTCGGCATGACCGGCCTGCACGCGCTGCACATGGTCATTGGCGCGGGCTTGCTGTTCTGGCTGCTGAAAGGATCGCTGGCCGGCAAGTTTACGCCGCAATGGAACACGCCCGTGGATATTGTGGGCTTGTACTGGCACTTCGTGGATATCGTGTGGATCTACCTGTTTCCGTTGTTATACCTGATTGACCGGCATAAGTAGGGAGTGACGCGTGTCTGAACAAGAACATTCAGAACATATCGTGCAGCCAACCACCTACCTGGTGATCATCCTGACGCTGCTCTTCCTGACCGGCACCACGGTTTGGGCGGCCTTCGTGAATCTCGGCCGCTTCAATATCGTTGTCGCGCTCGCCATCGCCACCCTGAAGGCCACGCTCGTCGTGCTTTTCTTCATGCACGCCAAGTACAGCCCCAAACGCACCAAGCTCATCATCCTTGCGGGGATCTTCTGGCTCGCGCTGCTGCTCGGCATGACCCTGAGCGATTACATCACCCGCGTTGACTATCGTGGCGTGCGCTTCCCGATTTCCCAAGTCACCCAACAACTACCCGCACAGCGCGGCTGATCTTGTCGCCGACCATGCCCGGAAGAACCAAAACCCATACCGTAGAAAGCCACAAAGATATAGCACCTGCGGTTTGCAAGCTCACAAAGGGGGCTCCACCCGCCAAAGGACGCGAATGCTGCCAGCTTCAAGGAGGCCAAAAATGAACATCCCGTGTGAGGGAGCGGTTCGTCTCTTGAAGGTCGGTCATTTCGTGAGGTGGGGCTTCCTGTTTTTGTTGTTAGGTTTTCCTCTACGAGGCCCTGCCGCACAGACCGATGACACAGTTCGCTTATACGAAAACTCTGACTGGTGGTCCATCCGTCAACGATCCGATTCCGGGGAAAGCATCAAGACTCAGGAGCGCGAACTTGCCAGCCCCAATTTCCAAGTTCTGGGGGTCAATCTAGGCGAGACCATGATCAGCCGCGCGGCAGCAAAGTTGGGGAAAGCTACGCTCATCGAGCGTGGCGACGCCTCGACCGGACGGCAGCAAGCTTGCTATGCGTCGCCAGTCAGTCAAGGGAAGGTGCATCTCATTTTTGAAGAAGGCGAGGTGGGATACACGTTTTATTTGTTTGTGGGCGGTCCTGCCTGGGAAGGCGCTGATCGTTGCGTCCCCTTAAAGGCGATCTCCCGAAGTTTAGCAACCGCATCGGGTTTACACCTGGGACAGACACCTGCCCAAATCATGGCGATCCTAGGGAAGCCGACGAGGCAACGTGAAAATGAACTCGTCTATTCCTTTTTAGTCAAAAAGAAAACGAGTCCGCAGGACCTCAAAGAGGCAAGAGAACGATATTTCGACATGAGTGACAAAGACTTTCAGGAGTCCTTTGGCTACTACGACCTGGGTACTGGGGTAGTTGCGAAGTTCGCAGACTCGAAGCTCATATACTTGGCGGTATCCAAGGTCGAGAGCACCTGAGTCTCTGGGTGTGTGCCGCAGGGCGGGTGGCCGGCAGGTTAGACGCTAGAACAAATTTTGGGTGCCGCATCCTTTGCGATTTTTGCAAAGGGTGCGGGTTTAGAGCCAACTTCATCGCCACTTTCGGCTAGGAAGAAAATCGCACCTCCTGGCGCGCAAACACGCGTTCGCCGGGTGCAGGAGGTGACACACCAGCCCATGTTCGGCCAAGGTGTACAGCAGTGTATAATGAGGGTATGGCTAGGCACGTAATTCACATCTCGGAAAAAGAAGCCGCTGCGACTGACGTTGCAACGCTCCTGGCCCAAGTGCGCGCAGGCGCGGAGATTATCATTGAAAAGGACGAGCGGCCCGTCGCCGTGCTGCATTCCGCAGGACCGGTGAGGCGTACCATCTCCGAGTGCATCGCGTTGCTCCCCGAAGACTCAGTCCATACCGTTGATAGGGACTTCTCCAAGGACGTTGAGGCAGCTGTCACGAGCCATCGTGAACCTCTTGACCCGCCCCCATGGGACTGATTCTCGACTCGAGTGTTTTGATCGCAGCCGAACGGCAAGGTAAGAATGCCCGGCAAGTCTTGAGTGACATCGCCCAAGAGATCGGCGAAACCGAAGTCGGCATCTCGGTGTTGACGCTGATCGAATTGGCGCATGGAGCGGCCCGCGCAGATTCTCCTGAGCGAAAATCAAAGCGCGAGAAATTCATCGAAGAGTTGCTGACTGCGATGCCCGTTTACCCGGTCACCGCGTCTATGGCCCTTCGCGCCGGCCAGATCGACGGACAGAATCAAGCCCGCGGCGTAAAAGTCCCTCTTGCTGACTTGTTGATCGGCGTGGCCGCGCTCGAACCTGGTTACGGCGTAGCTACCGCGAATCTCCGGCACTTCCGGCAGGTTGGCGGGCTGTCGGTTCTCCAGCTCTGACGGCAAGATGCGGAGGTCACTCCCAGCGACGCCGCAAATGTTTGAAAATGGCGGATGGCGCACAAACATGCTTCTGCTCGTTCGTCAAGCTTTGCAGAATGATTTGTAGTTGGGAGCGCGGCTTAGGGATGCGATAAGCCGCGGAGAGGTAGAAGTGAGGGGAAGTACGAACCGGCCCAGCCCTCAATCCCCTAAAGGGATCCTCGGCTCGCCTCCCCCACAGGCACTGGGGATGCACGCTGCCCGCCAATTTAACCTGATTATTTTCATCATTTTAAAGTCGAACGCCGAGTAAAAACGTCCTACCCCCGAGGAAAAATTTACGCTTGAGCTCTCCTCCTAGTACTTTTTCGGCATGGTTTCCCACTATGTTCGCCCCTCTTTGACGTGCCGCCTTGACCGCCACTCGCGCGAATTGCTATGGTGAATGATTATGCTGGGCCCAGTCTACCCGCTGGGCGCTGGCGTCTCCTGTGGGGGAGCACTTTCGGATTATGGGACTCACAAAACTCGTTGTGCGCGGCGCTCGCATGCACAACTTGAAGAACATCAATATCGAGATCCCGCGAAACACCCTTACGGTCATCACCGGGCTTTCGGGTTCCGGCAAATCTTCCCTGGCCTTTGACACCATTTATGCGGAAGGCCAACGCCGCTACGTTGAATCCCTTTCCGCCTACGCGCGCCAGTTTCTCGATCAGATGGAGCGGCCCGATGTGGATGTGATCGAAGGCCTGTCTCCCTCCATCGCCATCGAACAAAAGACCACCACGCGCTCCCCGCGCTCCACCGTCGGCACCATCACCGAGGTTTACGACTATCTCCGCGTCGTTTACAGCTCCGTGGGCGTGCCCCACTGCCCGAATTGCGGCAAGCCCATCACGCGGCAATCCAGCGAGCAGATCGTCCAGGCCATCCTGCAGGGGGAGCTGTGCAAACCCGACGATCGCATCATGATCCTGGCGCCGATCGTGCGCGGGAGAAAGGGCGCTTACCGCAAGGAGCTCGAGAAGCTGGCCCAGGATGGCTTCGTCCGCGTGCGCATCAATGGAGAGCTGCTCCCGCTGGACGAGACACCGGTGCTGGACAAGCGCAAGAATCACACCATCGAAGTGGTGATTGACCGGCTGCTCGTCAAGCCAGGCATCGCTTCGCGCCTCGAACAGTCCATCGCCACGGCGCTGAAGCTGGCGCAAGGCTTGGTCACCGTGGCAATTGTCGGGGGGAAAGAGCACGTCTTCTCCGAAAGACTGGCCTGCCCGGATTGCGGGCTCTCCGTGCCGCAACTCGAACCACGGTCCTTCAGCTTCAACTCGCCCTATGGCGCTTGCCCGGCGTGCAACGGCCTCGGCTCCAAATACGATTTTGATCCCTCCAAGGTGATTGTGGATTGGACGCGGCCTCTCTTCGACGGCGGACTGGGGACGGGCTCCGGGTCCGCCATTCTGAAGCGCACCCTGGAGCTGGCCGCGTACGCGCACGGCTTTCACCTGGATACGCCGTTCGATAAATATCCCGCCCGCGTGCAGAATCTCCTCCTCTACGGCTATCCGCCTTCGGACGGCAAACGCACCGGAACAACCAAAGCCACGCGCCCTGAAAGCAACGAAAAGGGCTTCCGCTTTCAGGGCATCTTGCGTTTTCTCGATCGCAATTTCCAGGAGTCCAATTCCGATTCCTACCGCGAATGGATGACGCGATACATGTCCGCCACGCAATGCAACGCTTGCCATGGCAGACGTTTGCGCCCGGAATCGCTGGCCGTGAAGCTGGCCGGTTGGTCCATTGCGGACTTCACCGCTCTGGCCCTCAGTGATGCGCGGCCTGCCGTTGACAAAATCCTCTCCCAGCTCACGCCCCGCCAGAAGGAAGTCGCGGGAAGGCCGCTGGGGGAAATTGCGGAGCGCATCGACTTCCTGCTCGCCGTCGGCCTCGGCTATCTCAGTTTGGAACGTTCCGCCGCCACCCTTTCCGGCGGCGAAGCCCAGCGTATCCGCTTGGCGACGCAGATCGGCTCCCGCCTTCGCGGCGTCCTCTATGTGCTGGACGAGCCTTCCATCGGACTGCACTCGCGCGATAACAATCGCCTCCTGCATTCGCTCGAGCAACTCCGCAATCTCGGTAATACCGTTCTCGTGGTCGAACACGACGAAGACACCATCCGCCGCGCCGATTTCGTTGTCGATCTCGGTCCCGGCGCGGGCAATGCTGGGGGCTACCTGGTCGCCAAAGGCAAACCGGAGGAAATTTCCGCCTGCCACGAATCGTTGACGGGACAATATCTAACCGGCGCGGCGAAGATTCCCGTCCCATCCAAGCGCCGCAGTCCCAATGGGAAAATGATTCAGGTGCTCGGGGCGCATGCCAACAACCTGAAAGATTTCGATGTCTCCATTCCGCTGGGCTTGTTCACCGTTGTCACCGGCGTTTCGGGTTCCGGGAAATCCACGCTGGTCAACGACATTCTCTATCGCGTCCTGGCGCAGAAGCTTTACCGCTCCATGGAGCCGCCCGGTGCGCACCGCATGCTTCTTGGCATTGAGCACATCGACAAAGTCATCGAGATCGATCAAGCGCCCATTGGCCGCACGCCGCGCTCGAATCCCGCCACCTACACCGGCGTCTTCACGCCCATCCGCGAACTTTTCGCCATGCTGCCGGAATCTCGCCAGCGGGGTTACCGTCCCGGGCGCTTCAGCTTCAACGTGAAAGGCGGGCGTTGCGAAACCTGCCAGGGAGAAGGCCTGCGCCGCATCGAGATGAATTTCCTGCCGGACGTGTACGTCACCTGCGAAGTTTGCCGCGGCCGCCGCTACAACTCGGAAACGCTTGCCGTTCGCTACAAGGGACAAAGCATCAACGATGTTCTGAATCTGCCGGCCAGCGATGCGCTGAAGCTTCTCGAAAATATTCCCCAGATTCAGCAGAAGCTCTCCACCATGGTCGAGGTGGGTCTTGGCTACGTGCAACTCGGCCAATCGGCCACCACGCTTTCCGGCGGCGAAGCCCAGCGCATCAAACTCGCCCGCGAACTTTCCAAACGCCAGACCGGCAGAACCGTCTACATTCTCGATGAACCCACCACCGGCCTGCATTTCGACGATGTGCGCAAGCTTCTGGACGTCTTACAGCGGCTGGTGGATCTCGGCAACACTGTTTTGATCATCGAGCACAACCTGGACGTCATAAAGCAAGCGGACTGGGTCATCGATCTGGGCCCCGAAGGAGGCCAGGGCGGCGGACGCATCGTGGCGCAAGGCACTCCCGAGCAGGTTGCCCGTGTGAAGAAGTCGTACACCGGCCAGGCGCTCGCGCGTACGTTGGGGCCGAGCGGCTCCTCAAACGGCAACGCCATCGCCGAGCGCAAAGAGGCTGGCGCATGACAGCCACGCTTCACTCCATCTCCCACTTGCGCCTCCGCGGTCTTCCTCGTAGAGTGAAGACACGCGCATGAGTATCTATTCCATTCAGCCTCTGACGTTTGGCAGTGTGCGCACCTACCCGTTGGCCTCCCGCAAAAGCAAAGTCAATGTCGGCGATTTTGCGCATGCGGCGGGCCGTAAACCTTCACTCTCGAAGTTCCTCGACTCCTTGCCACGAATTCTGGCTGCGCGGGATTTGCGCGAACTGCTTTCCGCCATCCATCGCGCGCGTAAACAGAAACGGGCCATCCTCTGGGGTCTCGGCGGCCATGTGATCAAGGTCGGCCTCGGCCCGGTTCTTGTTGACCTCATGCGCCGCGGGTTCATTTCCGGGATCGCCATGAATGGCGCCGCCCTGATTCATGATTTTGAAATCGCCATGGCCGGCAATACTTCCGAGGATGTCGAGGCCGCTCTCGGCGAGGGTCAGTTCGGCATGGCCGAAGAAACCGGCTCCTACATCAACGAAATCGCCAAGC
>Ga0074045_10005572_pt1 | contig 10969 bp, 8 predicted proteins | sample BogForMeECP23OM2_FD_94442 | JGI IMG/M metagenome (GOLD analysis project Ga0074045, IMG submission 94442) | Bog forest soil microbial communities from Calvert Island, British Columbia, Canada - Bog Forest MetaG ECP23OM2 | ecosystem: Environmental > Terrestrial > Soil > Wetlands ... | reverse complement strand
GTACATGCTGTACAACGTGCATACCGGCGTTTACGTCCACGTCAGCTATTTGGGGATGTAGGCGCTGTCGCATTCGTTTGCTCGCGTTCCAGGCGGGCGTGCCTGCTACTGACACGTCTTGCTAGGTCTTTCTCTCGGACCCCAATTTACCTGTTGTTCCCGGCCGGTCAACATCGCTACCCTTATTTGCGTATGAAACGCATCACCCTCAGGGCAGACGCAGAGATGATAGAGCGGGCGCGCCTGCTGGCCAAATCACAGCGTAAGACGCTCAACGCTTTGTTCCGCGAGTGGCTGGAAGGGCTTACAGTGCAAAGCGGCGGCACGCAGGAATTCGACGCGCTGATGAAACGCCTGAAGCATGTGCAGGCGGGGCGGCGCTTCAGCCGGAACGAGATGAATAAAGCATAGATTCTTCCCGCAAACACCGCTAAGCGCGCAAGACATCATTTGACAATTCCTAGTGGTGAATGGGTTGTGAGGATTCCGCCTACCAGGAGGTTCTTAACTCGCCGATTTCCGCGGTGACCGCGTCAAGGACGGTGCCCGCCTTGACTGCGGCGGTCATGGCGTTGTGGTCCCGGAAGAGCGGGCGGTCCGCGTCCAGGTGCTGGACGACCTTGCGTACGGCTGCCTTGGCGGCCAGCGTGCCTTTGCCCGGCGCGAATTCGCGGAAGTCCAGGGCCTGCGCAGCAGCGATGAGTTCGATGGCCAGGACGCCGTTAGCATTCTCCAGAATTTGCCGCGTCTTGAGCGCGGCGTTCATGCCCATGGAGACAAAATCTTCCTGATCCGCGGCGGCGGGAATGGATTGGATGAAGCTCGGCGCGGACAGGATGCGCTGCTCGACGATGAGCATGTCCGCGGTGTACTGGCTGAGCATGTGGCCTGAAAACATTCCGGCGCCCTTGGTGAGGAAAGCGGGCAGGCCGACGGAGAGGGCGGGGTTGAGCAGGCGGTTAAGGCGCCGCTCGCTTAGGACGCTGACCATGGTTACGCTCGCACCCACCACATCCAGAGGCAAACTCACGGGCGTGCCCTGGAAATTGGCGCCGGTGTACACCTTGTTCTCTTCCGCCACGAAGATGGGGTTGTCGGCCACGCCGTTGAGCTCCGTCTCCACCTGTTTGCGCGCGTAGGCGAGCAGGTCGCGCAATCCGCCGATGACCTGAGGCGTGGAGCGCATCGAGTAGGCGTCCTGCACCTTCACCTTGAGCTTGCCCGTAACCAGGTCCGAGCCCGCGATGACGGCGCGGAGATTCGCCGCCACAATCTGCGCACCGCGAAAGCCGCGCAGTTCGTGGAGCTTGGCCTCGTAAGGGCGCATGTTGGCAAGAAGCGCCTCGAGGGTCATGGCCGCGGCGATTTCCGCTTGAGCGACCCAACGCTCCGCGTCGTAAAGCTCCAGGCACGCCATACCGGTAATGAGGTTGCTACCGTTGATGGCCGCCAAGCCGTCACGGGCCTTGAGGCCGGGCACGGGGATGCCTGCCTTGTCCAGGGCCTCATGTGTAGCCACGCGCTTGCCCTGGTAGAAGGCCTCGCCCTCGCCCATCAGCGACAGGGCGCACTGAGCCATGGGTGCCAAGTCGCCGCAAGCGCCGACACTTCCCTTTTCGCACACGACGGGAGTGACGCCCGCGTTGAGCATGGCGACGTAGGTGAGCGGAATCTCTGGCCGACAGCCCGAGAAGCCCTTGGCGTGAACGTTGATGCGGCTGAGCATGGCCGCGCGCACGTGCTCGATGGGCGCGGGCTCGCCAATGCCCGCAGCGTGGTTGTAGATGAGGTATTTCTGGAATTCCTTTACCTGCTCGTCATTCAGAACCACTTCGGAGAACTCGCCGATGCCGGTGTTCACGCCGTACATCGTTTCGTGGGCCTGGATTTTCTTTTCGAGCATGGCGCGGCAGGTATTGATGCGCGCGAGCGCCTCGGGAGCGAGTTCCACTTTTTCGCCGTGGCGCGCCATGCGCACTACGGCCTCAATGGTCAGGCTGCTGCCGTCAAGACGGATGGTCATCGTGTTTCTCCTGGTGAAGCCGCAACGCTTTGGCAGATAGGGGAGGAAATCCCGCGCGATTCATTCCTCCGCGTTAACAATATGGCGCAGAGGTAGGAGTCAAGCCACCGCGCAAACAGGTGAGCGAGTGAACCCGGCATTTTGCATGGGAACTTCACCCCGCCACTATCATAAACGATTCTACCGAGCTTGCTGCCAAGCTACCACGTTCGGAGAGGAAGTTGCAGCCGGAACAGGTGGTCGTTGATGAAGTGTGATTCGCAGGGCGATACTTCTTCGATTTCGTCGCGTACCAGGAGTTACCCTTTTACACAATACCAAATCTGGTGTAACTCTCCGTGTCTTGTGACCCGTCTTACCATCAGCTAAAGTCTGCTAGAGGAATGATGCAATGGATCCCAATGTCATTCTGACGAAGCATGCTCGGTGGAGTTCCGATGACGAGAGGTAGCGCGCAGGTTTTTTCCTTTTCGCCGGGAAGCTTGATTTTCGTTGGGGAGGCGCTGCGGTAATGGCCCCGATTCTTCTCTGGCTCATCATGGTCTTGTGCCTGCTCATTTCCGTGGCCAAGTACCTGATGGGAATTATTCTGAAGCTGGCCTTCCCCGGCGCCAAGGTCAAAAAGGACTACACCTATCAGCCTACCGTTAGTGTGCTGATGCCCTGCTACAACGAAGGCAAGACGGTTTACGAGACCATTGAAAGCATCAGCAAGAGCAACTACCCCATCGAAAAGTTTGAAGTAATTGCCCAGGACGATTGTTCCGTTGACGATAGCTACGAGTGGGTCCTGAAAGCCCAGCGCGATTTTACAAACATCCGCGTAAGGGCCGGGCGCAATGAGGCGAATTGCGGCAAGGCACGCACGGTATGCAATGCATTGCAGCACTCAAGCGCGGACGTCATCATCTCCATCGATTCTGATTGTATTTTCCACCCCGACGCGATTCAGGAGCTGACTGCCTGTTTCTCCGAGCCGCGCATCGGGTCGGTCGGCGGCAGAGTGGGGGTCCGGAACCCAAACGATAACGTCATTACCGCGATTCAGGCCATCGTTTACTACTCCGCGTTTCAGCTTTATAAGATTCCCGAGAATTGGACGCGCAGCGTCTGCTGCATCAGCGGTTGCCTCTTCGCCATTCGGCGCGAGTTGTTGCTCGAGATCGAGCCCGCCATCCGCGCCCGTCACTGGTTCGGCATCCCGGTCACTCAGGGCGAAGACAGGTTTCTGACCCATCAGACGCTGCTGCGGGGATACGGCACTTACATCAACAATGACGCGCTCTGCTGGACGACCGTGCCCAACACCCTCTCCGTGCTATTCAAACAGCAACTGCGCTGGCGCCGCAGCATCGTGCGCGACTTTTTCTTCACGCTCAAAACTTTGCCGCAGCATGTCTGGAAACTTCACCCGAACACCGTGCTGACGCTGGTTCTGACTCCACTTGGCGCGCTGGTTGGTTTTCTTGTTGTGGTAACCATGCTTACTTCGGACCCCTTGGCATGGGCTGGCCCGGTCCCGATGGTCACCGCTCTGGGAATTGGTGCAGTCCTTACCTGGGTGATGAAGAAATATAGCGCGAGGGAGGCGCTTGCCCACCCTCTGGCCTTTGGCGCATATGTCGGCTGGACGCTCGTTTCTAGTTTGTTCCTCACGCCCCTTGCTCTGTGCACGATGGATTCCGCGGACTGGGGCACGCGAACCAAAGCAGAACAGGAGGCGCCACTTGGCAACACCACCGGTTGATGCTCTTCCACCTCAAACGAAAAAAGCTGCCGCCAAGCAATCGCTGCACTACACGCTGGTGATTACCGTCTATCGCATCTTTGCCATCGTCGTGCTCTATCTGGTGCTTGCCGGCATTCTCACTTACGCCTTCGTGATGGGCTTTTATGCCGTGAACAGTTCGTGGGCTGCGCCGGTCATTCTTTCTGCCGCGGATGAGAAAAGTCTCGACTTCAGGGCGCAACTGGTGACCAGCCAGCAGACCATTGAAGATCTGAAAGTGGATTCCAAAAAACTGGAAAGCGGCATCGCCGAAATGACCAAGCACCGCACTGCACTGTTGGCGCTGGAACCTGAATTGCGCGCCGCCATTGCGCGTGAAGAAAAACACAATCGCGCCACAGGCGGCGAACTCGCAACCCTTGACCAGCAAAAGCAGGCCGACAACTTGAAAACGCAAAAAGTGCTGGCGCAGCTCAAGGAGGTAGAGTCCAACATCAACAAGGACCTGGCTTCCGGGCTGATCACACAGGGCGATGCGGCCACGCAACTCGCCGCAATCAACCAGACACAAGGCGCCTTAACCGACAGCAAGATTGCCGAGGTTTTGCTGACCGACAGTGTTTTGACGAAGACTACGAATGCGACAACCACGCTGGACGTACTCGAAAAACAAGCGGAATTGCGCTCGGAAGCGGCACAACTGGATATCGCCATCAATGTTGCCGAAAAACAGCTTCAGGAAGAATCACGACAGATCGATCGCTTGCGACAGGCTATCACTACCGCAAAACAAAGCCCCTATTACCTGAACGCTTCTGGCGGCCAAACGCTTTATTTCTCCTTCGTGCCTTATGACAATCAAGCCAGCGCCGCCGCCGGCCAGCCGGTCTACGATTGTTACCTGAATATGATTGCCTGCCGCAAGGTCGGCTCGGTGAAGCAGATCTTCACCGGCGAAGAGACTGCCATCCATCCGATCTTCAAGACCACCATTCGCGGCTTCCTGATTCAGATGAATCTGGACCACCCTGATTCCGCGAAATCCAAAACCGTGTTCCTCGGGCGCAAGCCGCTGTTGTTCTAAGGAGAGCCAGTATGTTCCTGAACCACTGGAAGTTTGTGATGGCTGTAGCCCTGTTCATCCCTTTCGCAGGGCACGCACAGGGCCAGAAGGATCAGCAGGCTTACTGCGCCTACGTCATAGAGCAGGCGCAAGCGCAGCGAGACCTTCTGCGCACGCCCGTTGCCGAGGCCGGTTTCACTCAGCCGGAGACGGGCCTGCCCATGCAAATCGTCGGGGGCGCCACTCTTGGCCTCTCTGATGTTCGAAAGGCCGGCTTGACCATGGAGGCTGCACGCAAGAACTGCGAACTTTACAGGGCTAACTTGGAAGCCCAGCAGGAAGTCCAGTATGCGGTTTCCAATCTGGAGAAAAATGCTTTGCAGAACAGGCTCGGCCTGATCGAAGACGCTTCCAAGTCGCTTGATGCGCTGATGGAGAAAACCTCAAAGATGGTGGAAGCACAGAATGCCACACGCGTGATGCTCTTTTCTTTGCAGACTACCAGAATCAAGCTGGATGCGGACCGGGCCGACACGCAATCGAAGATCGCCGCGATTTATATTCCCACGCTCAGTGATAAACCGTTGAAAGAGCTGGTAACACAAAAACAAAGCGGCGAACAGGAAGAGCAAAAAGCCATGGACAAGTTGAGCCGTCAGAATTCCTGGGATGTAGCTCTTACCGTTGGCGTTCATCAACAGGTCAATCCCGTGGCTCAGGGCCCACAACCCTACGGTGAGGTCACGGTCAGCTACAATCTTGCCAGTTGGTCCATCAACAAGCATTTAGACCGAGCCGCGGGCGCCCACGAAGAGTGGAAAAGAGTTCAGGAAGGTGATGTGGTGCGCAGCATGGAGGTGCTTCGGCAACAGTTGCTCGATAGCATCTCGGTGCAGGAGGCCAAGCTCAAGTCGCTGCGCGAAGAAAGCACGCAGATTGACAAGAACCTGGAAGTCGTCGCCAATCCGGACACTTCCGCGGCCTTCGACTTCCATAACCAACTGACCGCCGCGCTACTCCTGTTACAAATCGAAACCAGCGACGCCACCTTCAGGATTGATCAGGCCCGCGAGTATCTCGCCAAGAACTACTAACAGCTCCGACGCACGCTATTTCCGCGGCGCCTGGCTCAATCGCCACAGACTCGGCAAGCGAGCAAGAGTCGCCGCGGAAATACTGCTCCTATCACTGCTCGGGCACACTCTGATGGCAATCTCGTTGAGGCGAGGTCAGCAGAAGCGTATTATGCACTTACAGAGGTCCAAACCAGGTATTCCGATTCACATTCCAGTGAAGGGCAATATGCGTCTAAGACAAACCATTTTCTTCAGTATTTTTTTGTTGGTTCTGGCATTGTCAGTCATCGTCCGTGCGGAAGAAGCGATCGTGCATATCGGCTTCCTGATGGATTCCAGCAAGCTAGAACGCTGGCAACGCGACGCGAAATTGATCCAAGCGCGGGCAGACGAGTTAGGGGCGAAGATCACCATCAAAGCCGCGGAGGGCGATGACGACCTTCAGTTGCAACAAGCCAATCAACTGCTGGATGCGGGGGTTAATGTCTTGATCGTGGTACCCCACGATGCCGAAAAGGCCGCTGCCATCGTGCAGGCGGCTCAGCGCAAGGGAGTGCCTGTGGTCAGCTACGACCGCCTGATCAAGAACAGCCCTGTTTCGTTGTACATCTCCTTCGATAACGTGCAAGTGGGAAAGCTGCAAGCTTCGGCGGTGCTCGCTGCCGCGCCGAAAGGCCATTTTTTTCTCATCGAGGGACCGCGCTCGGACAACAACGCCCTGCAATTCGAACGCGGGCAAAAACTGGCCCTCCAGGAGGCGGTTGACACTGGCCGCATCACCATTTCCGGTGAAGAGTGGTGTCACCAGTGGAACCGCCAGGAGGCGTACGAGGGAACCATCGCCGCGCTGAAGAAATCAGACGACAAAATCGCCGCCATTGTTGCAGCAAATGATGAATTTGCCGGGGGCGCGATTCAGGCTCTGAAAGAGCACAAACTGGCAGGCATCGTTCCTGTCTCCGGCCAGGATGCCGACCTCCCTGGGGTTGTGCGCATCATTCGGGGTACCCAGATCATGACCGTCTACAAACCGCTGGGGCCTCTTGCCAAGCGCGCCGTGGACGCGGCCGTGGCACTGGCCCACGGAACCAAACCCACCACCAGCGACAGCATTCCCAATGGCAACTTTACGGTGCCTGCCATCCTTCTTCAGCCGATCGCCGTGGAGCAGAAAAATCTGGGAGCGACCGTCATCAGCGACGGCTTCCACACGGCCGAGGAGATCAAGAAAGCTCTTGCTCCCGGCGAATGGGAAAAGTTCACCTCAAGGAAGCGCTAGCGCCTTCGTGACGCAATAGCGACTTAGTCGCGGCCCATGGCTCATAGGGGTGGCGTGGGTCGCGCGCCGCTCGAAACCAGAAGTGCACCTTAGATCAGGCAACCGGCAGTTCAATCGTCAGGGCGGCTCCGTTGGGCTGCAGGTTTTGCGCGTAGATGTTGCCATTGTGCTCTTTGACGGTGCCGTAACAGATGCTCAGGCCCAGACCGGTCCCCTGGCCAACGGGCCGCGTGGTGTAGAAAGGATCGAAGACGCAACTCACGTCGGTGAATCCCGGTCCGGAATCGCTGAAGCGCACGATGACTTTCTCGCCTTCCAGGTAACCTTCCACCAGGATTTTCTTTTCCCGAGTTTGCTCCAAGGCGTTCGCGGAATTGCTGAAGAGGTTGACGAATACACGTTTGAATTGGCCTTCATTCAGCGTAATGCGCGGCAGATTCTGCGCAAAATTCAGTTCCACCTGGATGCCCGCGCTGCGTAATTGGTGCTCGCAAAGCATCAGCGACTCGCGCGCCACTTCCCCGATGTCCAGCAAACGGCGGCCCGCAGTCTGGGGCCGGGCGAAGCTCAAGAGATTGTCAATGATGCGCTTGATGCGCCGCGCTTCCGCTCCCAGCCTTTCCAGCTTTTGCCGCGACGTTCCCGTCTGCTCCTGTTCGATCAGCAAATCGGAGAAGCCGATCACCGCGGTCAGCGGGTTGTTCAGTTCGTGCGCTACCCCGGAGACCAGTTGCCCGATTCCCGCCAGCCTCTCCTTCTGCATCAGTTGGTTTTGCGCGCGTTGCAAGCGCTCGAAATTCTCCCTGGATTCGAGTAGCAGCCTGCCCATTTCCCGATTCAGCAGCAATTGCCGCAGAAACACGAAGACACCCATCAGCAGTATGCCCGCCATGATGACGGAGACGCGGTAGGGCCGCAGCGCACTCCCGTTTGGATCGAGGAACAGTTCGAACAGGCCCATAACGGGCAGGGACAGCACTGCCAGCGCCGCGAGAATTCCGGGCAGGTCGCCGGCATGATCGCGTTCACCCTCCGTCAACGGCTCGGACGGCACATTCCGCGCGCGCACGGCAATGAGGATGAACCAGCAGATGGCGGCGTAGTTCGGAACGTCGTAAAAGCTTCCGCTGTAGTACTCATCGCGCTCCAGCGCGGCATTCAGCCACTGATAGGCCAGCAGGTACAACGCGCAGGCGGAGAAAAGATGCCAGTAAATCTTGCGCCAGGCGCCCTGCGCCACCAGCGCCATGCCGCCCAAAATCGCGAGCAATACCGAAAATTCCAAAATGAATAATGAATAGTAATAGCTGTTGAAAGTGATTTTGTTGGGCAGAATGTATTCGTTGGGATACACCAGAAACATGTACACGCAGACCCACCACAGCAGAAGAATCAGAAAATTCAGCGTGGTCAGGTGGAATCTTTGCTCGCGCTGCCGCGAACCGGGCCGCATCGCCGCTGCCGCCATCATCGGCACGGGTTGCAAGAAGAGGGGAATATCCGCCCAGAAGGGATCGGGTGTGCTGCGGCGAGCAAAGACTTCGTAATACAGCCACGCGGCGAAATTGCTGCCCACCATTCCGGTGCCGACGGCCAGCAGAATCCAAAACCATCGTGTTCGCCCTTGATTCCTCCATGCGGCCCAAATCATTGTGGCCGTGGCCGCGAGACACAAAGCTGTGCCGCTAATATCGGAGAGGGCCGTCAGCGCAAAACTCGGCCGGGCCACCAGGGACACAACGGTGTACAGGAGCAAAAAGCCGATTACCACCGCCAGTTGCCAACGGGCCAACTGCTTCATGTAAGTTCAGTCTCCGGCGAGCACGAGAAAAACGTGTGCCCTCCACCTATCCATTTTACGTGGCCCGGAAACCCGTCATCAGCACGGAAGGAGAGACTACCCGCAAGCTACAATACCATCGGGATACGCACTCTGCTTCAATTTTGGCGCGCGTGTTATCAATCGGGCGATGGTAGGAGAGTTTGCGCCGCATTCGCCCTCTTCCGCCTCGCCCGGGTACAACAGGAAGAAAGTTCTGGGACGTGATGGACCAGTTGCGTATCGCAGAGCCGATGAGCGCGCAGGCCGGAAACGATGTCCGAAATGTTTGGATGACGCGACCGAGTGAGAGGAAGCCCGCTGAAGCTACTCGACGGTGAAGTTCGCAGTGCGCCAGGCAGTGCTATTTCCTGTCGAGTCATTTGCCCGAACCTCCAGCCGGTACGAGCCGCTCGTCAGCTCCCTCAGGTTGATACCCCGTCCAATGGGAATGACCGAACTGCCCGCCTTGACGTAAGGGGCTGCGTTCACCGTCTGGAGATGCATTTTTTCGTCGCCAGTCTTCGCATCGAGAACCCTCAGGTTCGCGCCGACAGTTATAGCGGACGGAGCAGCGAGTTGCGGCTCGTACACCTCAAAGTAAACGTAAAGCGGCTCGTCTTTCTCGAAGCGCGTGTTCGTCGTGGGAGTAATTTCAGTGTCTTTGCTGACGAGGGGCAAATAACCTCCAGACATTCTGGCCGAGCCGTCGGGCGATTCGGGTAACACTTTCCGGATGCGCCGGGAGAGGGCAATCTCGCTGATGGCCAGTTGTTTTCCGTCGTACTCGTCCACGATCAACGGCATCACCTGCCGGCCAAATTTCTCTCCATCGCTGAGGATGGCCCGAAGCTCGTATTCGCCGGGAGGCAGGTCAAATTGCGTTTCATAGCGATTCGGGAGCATCGAAGTTTCTTGGCTGGAGTGACCGCGTGAGGACTGGGGTTTTGCGGGGGGTTTGTTGCCCGTATAGTTGTCACAGCAAGCAAAATCGCTGAGGCGAGCGGCGAGAGTACCATCCTTGTTGTAAACCATGAGTAAAGCACCGATGGAGGCGTACAAGGTGCCATCCTTGATTTGGTGCTTTAGAGATTTCGATGGGAATTCGAGCTTGATGTAGACGCGAGCTGCTCCCGGATTTCTGTATAAGGGGACAGCCTGAAGGGCTAAATCGATCTTGCCGGCTTCTGCCGAAGCAAGGTCGGCTTGCATCTGCTTGCCGAACTCCGTTCCTTTCAGTGGGTCGAAAGCCGAATGCGGCGTGTTGCAGTACTCGCCGCGGGACCAGACGACCAAGCTATGACGGACCATTTTCACTTTGATTTGATGGCAGCTTCCCTCGAGGGATGGCGGGGGGATGTAGGCGATCACATAATTAGGCAGAAGAGTCCAGTCGGCGAGAGCCGTCCTGGGCTGATCCGGATCAGCCCATTTCCCGCTACCTGTCCCTACGATCTCGAAATGGTTGCCCCTATTATCCTGAACAATGGAGAGAGCTGGAGGTTCCAGCGTGACGCTTTGAATGAGCTGCTCCATCCCGTCTTCAAACAGATGGAAATCCTTCGCAACCAAGTTGCGGACTGCAACACGTTCCCAGAGAAGAGAATCCTTAGCAGTCAGATCACCGCTGGAAGCCTTTTCCTCTATTTGAGCGTAAAGCAACCTATCGAACACGACTGCGGGGACCAGAACCTGATTGGATTCGACGCGGATGGGATCCTGGGCAGAAACAACCGGAACCAATAGGCAGGAAAAGGCACAGCCCACCAAGAGTGCCCAGGTCAGCATGATTCTCTTGGTCATTATTGTTTGCGCCCGAAGGTGCGATATCCGGCGAGCTTATCGGGATTAAGGAGGGGCAAGTATGACGGCGCGCACCCTCACCTGTGACTTACGCCACCAAAGGGATATCGGGAAAACAGAGCAGCCGCGCCGCTCCTATTCCAGGACGTGGATATTCTTTTTGGCGCAGATGTCCTT
>Ga0074045_10005571_pt1 | contig 10969 bp, 9 predicted proteins | sample BogForMeECP23OM2_FD_94442 | JGI IMG/M metagenome (GOLD analysis project Ga0074045, IMG submission 94442) | Bog forest soil microbial communities from Calvert Island, British Columbia, Canada - Bog Forest MetaG ECP23OM2 | ecosystem: Environmental > Terrestrial > Soil > Wetlands ... | reverse complement strand
GATTCCCCACCCCACAGCGAATAAGAGCAGAAAACAAATGGGAATGGAAAAAATGGGGTCGATGCCGTAGAGAGTAAAGAGCCAGAAGGAGGAATACATACCGATCATCAGAAAATCGCCGTGCGCGAAATTCACGATGTTCATAACGCCCCAGATTAGGGTAAGTCCTATTGCGATCAGCGCATACATCAAGCCGATCAATAAACCATTAATAAGCTGCTGCAGTAGCTCATTGGACATAGGGTGACCTCTTGCGCAGCTCGGCAGCGGGGCCTCTATCAGCCCCGGCTGCCGACCGCATACAGTGTGTTTTTTACTTTCGGTCTTTCCATGCTGGGAAGGGCCAGACAACCGGCTTAGCGGCCGCTTCAAAAGGCCAGACTGTCGAGTAATCCTGATTAAGGATCTGCACCAAGGTGCCCCGGGCGTAAATATTCTGGTGCGACTTCGGGTCGAACTTGATCCCCTTCCATGGGTAAAGGATCTGCTTGCCGGGGATGTTCGTCTTCAGAAGAGCATTCACAATTGCATTGGGATCCGTTGATTTAGCCCGGTTGATTGCGTCCGCCAGAACGAGGGGGGCCATAAAGCTCCTCGCAGCGTTCTCACTCATCTCAATGCCGTATTTCTTCTTGAAGAGCTCGTTGACCTTGGCCACAAGAGGTTTCTTCTTGGCAAGATCGAGAGCAAAAGTCGACCTGACAATAATATAATTACCGTCAGCCTTTACCGCGGGCAGATAACCCGGCTCGATATAGCCGGACATGTTCAGAAAGCCCTTGGGTTGAAAACCCCTTTCCTTAAAGGTCTTCGTGAAGAGTATAGCGTCAGTGATATACGCAGCGTGCATTAAGACGTCTGGTTTGCTGTTCATCAGTTTGCCCACTTCGCTCGTTACATCGGTGGCGTTCGCAGCGTACGCAATGTCGGCGACAACTTTATACCCGAATTCCTCGGCATATTTTTTCTCGGCTTTGCCCACATTGGAGCCGAACTCTGTGTTCTCGTAAAGCAGGGCAACGGTCTTTACTTTCTGCCCGGTCTTCTTTTCAAGGTCTTTCAGGAATTGGAACTGGTCATGGGCAAAAGTACCATCGTGGGGGCTTACTCTGAAAAAATATTTAAAATCTCTTTCCGTCAGGGTGGGTGAGGAGGAATCCGAGCAGACATACGGAATTTTCAGCCGTTCAGTCTCCTGGCTGGCCGTCTTTGTTACGGCACTTTGATAGGCCCCGATCATACCGACTACTTTCTCCGAGGTAATGAGCCTCTCGGTCTCGGACATGCCATTTTTGGGATCACCCTTGGTATCGGCATAAACTATCTCGATCTTTGCTCCGCCCAGATTGGGCAACCCTTCGCTTTTCGCCAGAGGGAGGTCAAGATCGTATTTGCCATTGATAATATCCACTGCAAGATCGACACCCCTTTTGCAATCGATACCCGTGGAGGCGAGGTTCCCGGTCAGGGGATAGACCGCACCGATTTTGATGACCTTCTGCTGTGCCTGCGCAGACACCGTGAGACCCAGGATCAACAGCGACAATGATAATGCACCCAAAAAAATACTCAAGAAATGTTTTTGTCTCATCTCGAAATTCCTCCTTTTCTCTGTTTTTGAACTTGACTGAGTGGCATTTGTTTCCCGCAGTAAACTACATAATCTTTAAGAAAAAATCGGAAAACACGGTGGTTGCAGAACATGTTTTCATCAGAGGTTATACGACATTTCATCGTGCAAATACTATGATAAAGCATTGACTGTGTCAAGCCATTTTTTTTATTTATGCAAGATCATTTTTTGAAAGATGCATCAACTACATAGTCGGGAGATATATGATGCTGGCTTTCCGAATAGTAGGCCTAAATCGTTGTTTGACAAAGCCTGAATTGACTGGTAAAATGCCGCCAGCGTGTCCCCTTCACGGACAAGTAGGACAAAACAAAGGACTGTAACTAGGTTAAGTCATCACTAAATGCTTAAGGAGGAAAAGATGCAGAACCCGGTTGAGAACTATTGGCAGCTCAGGCTGAACGATCTGAAAAAAAACCTGGAGGGGAATAACTTTGAGGTATTCCTGGCAGCGTCATCTTCAGCAGCCAAAGACATTGTTATCAACACCGTTATCCCTCAAACAACGCCGAAAACCCTGTCTTGGGGTGGCTCCATGACGTTCGGGAAAACCGGGATCGGCGACCTACTGAGCAAGACCGCAGGCCTGTCCATAATCAATCCGTATGAACCCAACATTTCTACTGCAGAGGCTTATGAGCGGCGCAGACAAGCTTTGCTGGTGGACCTTTATTTCACCGGGACAAATGCTGTGACCGAGGAAGGGCAGCTCGTCAATCTCGACATGACCGGCAACCGTGTGGGAGCGCTCACCTTCGGCCCGAAAAACGTGGTTGTTGTGGTAGGGAGAAACAAGATCGTTCAGGATTTGGACGAAGCCATGTTGCGCATAAAGAACTACTCCGCACCCACGAATGTCATGCGGTTGGACAAGAAGACACCTTGCTTGACGACCTCCGTCTGTCAGAACTGCAAGAGTCCTGAGAGGATATGCAATGTCTGGACAATAACGGAAAAGTCCTTCCCAAAAAATAGAATCAAAGTAGTTCTGATCAACGAGGATCTCGGGCTTTGAAACACGGTCTTACCAAAATACCGGGAGAAAATTAAAACGTGAGCGCGGGCTCACGTACTTTGTCTGGCCCCGTTGCTCTTGCCTCCATCTGATTTTCTGTCTTTTTGCTCTTCCATCATGTTATCACGGGTTGATTTCTCCGGTTTCCGTTTTATGAAATTGACTTGGGTAGTTCCCAGTGATATAAAAATAGTAGATAGATAAGTTTGTATCACAAAAATCTGATACCAAAGATTTAGAACTGAGGTGCCTTATGAAAAAATTACATATTACCATACCCTTAGCGCTTGTTGTTTTACTCTTGGCTCCGATGACTGTTCTTGCACAATCAGAACAGCCGACAATGGGAAAACCTCCGATAGCCCAGCCTTTAGTCCGGGAAGGAGATCTTGCTTTCAAGCTCGTAGATGCTCTTAAGCTTGGTACGATCACAAACGAAACGGAAGCAGAAAGCAAGCTGGGAGATGCCGGTATAGCGCCCCGGAACGGATGGATTGCCGATTACCCGGTTACACCCGATATCATCGGCGAACTGAGGCAATCCATCAGCGACGCTGCAGGTTCGGATCGACTGAGTATAGGGAAGGACGAGGCTTTGATGGCATTTCAGGACGTTGCAACAGGATTAACCCTGGGTGTCAAGGACGGCGCTCCTCCAGCACAGGCCTCCCAGAAAAGCCCAAGCTATGATAGTTCAGGGAACAACACCTTGGTAAACAATTATTATGCTGATCAGGGGCCACCGATAGTGACCTACTATGCTCCACCCCCTGACTATTTTTACCTGTATACATGGGTTCCTTATCCCTTCTGGTGGTGGAATGTATGGTGCCCCGGGTTCTTCATTCTCGGTGACTTCCACAGGGTCATCCACGCGTACAACAGGGTGGAAATCATCTCCAACCATTTCGTTGATCGCCGCGCAAACAGAGTGTTTAGAATCGACCCGGTGAGAAGATTAAATGGGAGGACCTATGGAGGCATCGGCGTTCCACACGCCTCAAAACGCTTTATCATCACGGGTACCCGCGGAGGGAATGAGGCAGTTTTCAGAGGCTCCCACGAAAACGAATTGAGTGGAAGTAACAGAACATATACACCGTCTTCCGGCAGCGACAGAGAAAGCGGTTCTTCCGGTGGAGGCAGAGATAGCGGCGGTTGGCGCGGCGGTGGCGGCGGGAGGTCAGATAGAAGATAATGTCTGAGAGGATCACCCCAGAGGGTGCGTGTTTGACATGCCTTTCCTGAAAGGCGGATCCTCTCAGTTGCCTAATGGGAAGCATCGAGTGACTATGTCCTCTTAACAAAGCACGCGGCTATCAGCGGAACGGTGCGACCTTCATCTGCTTCATATGCACACTCGGTAGGCTAAAACGGCTGGAAAGATCAACTTTATTATCATATCGCAGATACACGTTTTAGGATGTAATCTTCAAATCTAAAGATAAGCAGCTGAGCGGCCATATAGGCGTGAAACGTATATTTCTGTGGTTATCACATATGTTTTTGCTCTGCTTTTTTAATACACCGTCCAATAATGAGTGCACATATAACAACCACTAATAAAGAAAGTAACGTAATGAGCAGGAAATGTTCCAATCGTCGTGTATAGGTAATTGCAACACCTCCGAAAAGATACCCGACAGTGATAAAAAGCAATGACCAGATAATCGATGCAACAGCTTGGATACGCAGAAAATGCCCAAAGGGAGTTTTCAGCAATCCCAGCATAACGATGGTTGAATGGTTTAAGCCATAAATAAACTTTGATAAAAAAATTACATGGAAAGGATTTTTATCAATAGTCGGCAGATATTCCTTGACGCGATGTATTATGAATAATGTGATGCGGTGATTTGGAAATCTGGATTTGAGCAATCTCCCGCTCCAGTACCATAGCATATCGCTAGTAAATACCCCCGAAAGCGCGAAAAAAAATGCATCAAAAAAACCAAATGCCTGTAACCGGGCCAACATGCCGGTAACGACCAAAAAAAGCTCTCCTTCGAAGATCATAGCAAAAAAGAGCACGCCATATCCCCAGTAACGATGTGCCTCAACAACTGAAATAAATAAATCCAACGAATACATAATTTATCCAAGTAAAAAATAGCTTCCGGTATTGTTAGATATTTGATTTGACATGAATCGTACGCATTGATGTATTCCACTGCTCTTGCAACTTCAGCAGTTTTCTTTATTAACAAACTATACCATAAATTATTAAGTCAAATAGCCCATTATTCATTATCACACGAGATACCTTCATTCTCGTTAATATGTGGATGGACCCCCTGTAACAACTGGTAGACATTGCACAAAGACCTCCCATTATGATAAGCTATTGTCATCAGGAGCTTTAGTGCGCATGGGCGTCGGCAGATTAAAAAACCAAATCATCGCAAAAATAATCACTCGTTTTCCCTCGCTGGCTAAGAGATTTATAGAGTCTTATGACCCATGGAAATCTGTTGATATACCATGGACTCCCGTAGTAAAAGCCTTAAGGAATTCCACAATAGCCGTCGTGACAACGGCAGGTGTTCATCATATCGATCAGGAACCTTTCAATATGAAAGACCCTGACGGCGATCCTTCATGCAGGGTTATCGATATCAGAAAGCCGCTCTCAAGTCTCATTATCACCCACGATTATTATGATCATGCCGATGCGGACAAGGACATCAACATCGTGTTTCCTTTTGAACGGCTGAAGGAATTCGAAAAGGACGGCATTATCGGTCGCGTAGCGAACATCCACTACGGATTCATGGGGCATATCACCGGCCGGCACATCCCGGCCTTGATAAACAGAATCGCGCCTGAAGTTGCCAGGAACCTAAAGGAAGAAAAGGTAGACATCGTTCTGCTGACACCCGGTTGAGGCATCTGCAATCAGTCCGTGGGGCTGATTCAACGTGAAATAGAAAAGGCGGGAATACCGACAATCGGAGTCTCAATCATCCGGGAATATTCTGAAAAAGTAAAACCACCGAGGACCGTTTTTCTGAAATGGCCATTCGGACATCCCCTTGGCGGTCCGTTTAATATTGCCCAGCAGCGTGTGGTGCTTGCCGAAACATTATGGGCGCTGTATGCAATTCAGGTTCCCGGTACGATCATTGACCTTCCCTACCGGTGGAGGCGGGAAAAATACGAAGATATGGATATCAACATAATTCTTGCGCGCGGAACGAAGAAATCTTCTTAAAACAGAATGCAAGGTTAGAAAAACCTCTCCTGTTACCGTAACATCACCATAAATCCAATAACTACTAGAAGGGCAGCTGCTTCGAGGATGATCCATGGCCACGCCTTCTTAAGTATGAGCTGCGGTCGAAGGACACCTGCGTCAGTCCGGATAATAATGCGTGGATGGTATTTTTTACCGAATTTTAGTTTTTTGTTTTCTACTCGAAAAAGAAACCGCGCAGCATCCGTTCCAAATGTCCGGGATTTCGGCTGTATCCAAAGAGCATCTGTTGACAGCATCCCCATGGCCCCGCTGCATCCCAGCGCCGTCACCGGAACGCTCACCCACGATATCTTTTGCAACCATGGAAGTTTGATTGGTTTTCCCATCTGCGCTTTAATAATCCGTATCTTTCCCTTTTTCTTTTCCGCAGAATCGAGCAAGTTCTTCTGTATCACCTGTTTCATATCGATCGCGTTCTGAAATCGTTTCTTCATGTCGAGCGCTACTGCTTTATTAACGATCGCGGCCGTTTCCCTGCTGATAGCGGGATTCAGTTTGCGGATGTCCGTAAAATTCAGCGGGTTCTCCGAAGGGTTCCTGCCCGTGAGGCAGAAGTGAAGGGTGGCGCCCAGGGAAAAAATATCGGACCGTACGTCCGTCTGACCGTTTCCGTACTGCTCGGGCGCTGCATACCCTGGCGTGCCGTAAACGTAGGTGTCCTCGCGCTTGTCCTCTTTAAAGAAACGGGCGATCCCGAAGTCGATGAGTTTCACCCTGCCGTCGCGTGCGATCATGATGTTCGAGGGCTTCAGGTCCCGAAAAACGATGGGATGCGGTTTCTGCACACTCAGAAAATACATTGCCCTGCAGATCTGGAGCGCCCACGATAGGGCCAAATGCTCTTCGAGAGGCCTGCCGGAACGGACAGCCAGAATCTGATCGAGCGTCGTGCCATGGATATACTCCATGACAATATAATGCGAGCCCTGCAGAGAGAAGTAATCATAGACTTTCGGAAGGTTCGGATGCGTGAGCCGCGCGAGCATCCTTGCCTCGGTCCGGAACAGAGTGAGGGACTCTCCCGCCTTTGCCGAAGACATCGTACCCACTCTAAGCTCTTTGAGAGCCAGAATCTTTCTCCCCTGATCGTGGTCGGCGACTTTATATACACGTCCCATACCGCCTTTGCCGAGGGTATCCAGAATCTCGTATCTTTTTTTGAGCAGCTGCTTCATAGAAATACTTTAAGTCGCATCTACCACTAAGACACCAAGTCACTAAGGAATACTCATTCTACTGTTAAATTTGTGCCTTTGTACCTTCGCGGCGAAACGTTATGCAGCTTTCACTCCGCAATTCGCACAAAACTTAGCGCCGGTTCTCATCAGCATACCGCAGCCGGGGCAGGTTCGTTTATTCTCTATTCCCTTGTGCTGTTCGCTGAAAACGATGGTAGCATGGCCCACGTTGATGACGTCTCCGTCTTCGAGTGTTTGCTTGCCCATGATTTTTGTTTTATTGACAAATGTCCCTGCACCAGACCCCTTGTCCTGGAGGACATAGTGCCCGTTTTCCTTTTTTACTTCTGCATGATGCTGCGCTATATCGCTGTCTTTGAACAAACCGAGCGTATTTCTCTCATCTCTTCCGATCGTAACAGCGGAGCCAATGTCGATGTCCTGCTTCGTTCCGTGGCCCCTCACAAGGCTGAGATGGCCTGTCTGGTATTGTCGCTCCACCTTTCTGATCGACAGAGCTATGAGCGCCGCAAAGCTCAGGAGAGGGATGCCAAAGGTCCACAACGGCGGTTTACCGCCTGCGCCAAATAGAGACGACTCAGGCTGGAAGTAAGCGTGCACTGCCTTTTGGCCTGTAGTAAGCGTGAGAGAAACGTTTCTCAAGTATTCACCACGTTTGCCGGTTCGATACGTAATGACGTATTCGTTCCGTATCCGATTGCTGATGGTATCGTAAACTTCTGCAAGTCCGTCGGCAGTAGGAGTAAAGAAATAGGAACCACCGGTCTCTCCTGCAATCCGCTCGAGCCGCGAGGTGCGGACGTCTTTCCCCAAGCCGATTACGTAGACTGAAACATAACCTTTCACCGCTGAGGTTATTGCATTGTCGATATCGAAGGCCCCGCGGTTCGCGATGCCGTCCGTAAGCACGACGACCGCCTTTCTGCCGGAGACTGTCTGGACGGATTCAACTCCCCTGGCGACTGCATCGTAGAGCGCCGTGTTCCCGCCGGGTTGAATAGAGAGCACAGACTCTCTGAGAACGTCCTGACTGCTGGTCAAAGGCTCGAGCGCGGACACCTGGTCGCTGAAGGCAAAGAGCGACGCCCTGTCGTCGGATTCCATGAGTGAAATAAAGCGCAGCACCGATTCCTTTGCGAGGGCGATCTTTTCACCGGCCATGGATCCGCTCCGGTCGATTACGATGGCAAGGCTCAGCGGTTCGTGCTTGCCGTTTTCTCCCGACATCTGCATGTAGTCGATGGCCACCGATCGGTCGTTTTCCAAAAACGTCATATTCCCCTTTGTAAGGCCGCGTACCGGTTTCCCAGATGTGTCAAGCACGGAGACATAGGCTTTGACTACGGGAAAGCTGCTCACGTCGAACTGGGTAATTTGTACTGACGCAGGTTCTGCCGTCGCTGCCTGGCTCCCTGAAGCAAACATACCGAAGAGGAAGAAAGCGATAACGGTCACCGTGGTTGCGACCTTTTTTACGGCCGAAAACATGAGCAGAATACTGCCCACGCGGATAACATCTCCATCGGTAAGCTTGCTGTTTCGCGTCAGTTTCTGGTTTACATATACCACGGCGCCCTTCTCGTCGTTTTCGATGGAGAAGTGACCGTTCCTTCGTTTGATGAACGCATGTTTTATACCCACACCTTCGGCTCCGGAGAGGCAGACGTCGGAACGATCATCCCTGCCCACCACATTCAGCGGTTTGAGAAGCGGGAACTCTCTGCCGATATGTCTTCCCTTGATCACCTTCACCTTCGCCGATATGAGGGACTCTTCAACGAGGCTGATGAAAACCCCGATAGACAACCCGAGAAGCGTGAGGCCTGCAATGGCGGACCATATCGAGGTCGCTGATAACTCGTTGAACAGGATCCCACCGAGCAGCCCGCCAAGCGTGCCTCCGGCAAAACCATAAAGAGCCCGCTCTCGGGAACGGATTATTATTCCCCCGCTCAGACCCACGGTTGCGCCGAGAACCGCCCAGCCAAGCGCCACGGACAAGGCTATGCCGAGCGAAGCTCTGAACCTGCCTGTCTCTACTACAAAATTGCCCAGCGCTGTGAATAGGGTATTACCCAGAGCCGCGCCGACTGCACCGCCGACGAGACCTGCTGTAGCGCCGAACCCCGCACGCTTTATTGCAGCACGAAACTGCCTGCCCAAAATTGCCTCATGGCTCCAGATGAACCCGCCGATAAACATCCCCGCAATGGCACCAAGCATGACCTCGTTAAGCAGTCCATTTCGGATAATTCCGGAGCCGGTCAGAACGAAAACCCAGGCGGCTGAACCGCCGAGTGCGCCTGCTGCGCCGTACAATAGCGTTTTATGAGTCAGTCTAGTCATGGTTACCTCCGTTTCAATTGCTCAATGCAGAATGCAGATTTCGGAATGAACATCCGTGTACCATGCGCTTAGCTAAAAACCATGGGGGATATTCTCAACCCGAAATCCGCTATTCATTATGCCGCCTGCACCGAGAGCGACAACTTTCCGAACCTGAGCTCGTCTCCCGGCTTAATCGCCTGCGGCGCATGGGGCAAAATTTTCTTCTTGTTGACATAGGTGCCGTTCGTGGAACCCATGTCTTCGACGGTGTAATCCAATCCCAATCGATGGATCACTGCGTGCCTGCGAGATACACCCTTGTCCATTCCACCGAGCTCGGTCAGATCCACATCCGGGAATATATCGCTGATGGGGTCTTCCCTGCCGATAATGACCTCGTCTTTTCGCGGAATCTCAAGCCTGTTACCATCTGACGACGTAAGCACCAGTTCAGCGCCGCCTTCTTCAGCAGACTCGATAAATGCTACCTTCTCCTCCAGTTTTGCTCCGCACTCTTCACAAAAGAGCGCTCCTTCAATGTTTTCCGTCTGACATTCTTTGCATTTCATGGTATTGCCCTCCTTTTCGTTAATTGATGCATGGTTCATGAAGCCCGATGCAGAATAAGGTTGTCTATCTTCTACGTCTACTTCTTATTCGCTTCCGTCATCACTTGCGTCAGTTTTCGAGTGCCGTATTCAAGTTTTTTAGTCCCAACTGCGGTGAGCGCGCCGGTTTTTTTAAGCGCGAGGATTTCGCTTTCTGCTGCTTCCGCCAGATCCCCTTCACCTATATTCAAAAATACGGTGGCCGCAGCCTCAAGTTTTTGGGTGGCAGCTGCGATATTACCCGCCTCTGCCTCTGTCAGCGCCCTGGTCTGGAGCTTGAACGCGCTTACCTTCTCGACGAGATTCATCACTTGGGCATTTACTTTGGCAGCAGCCGAGGCATCCGTAGTAAACGTCACAAATATGTCTGTCTTCACATTACGGCCCGTCACACCCTTGGACGGTATGTCGTAGGTCACTTCCACCTGGCCCAGACGGAATCCGCCCGCCTTCTCGGCAGGAATTCTCGATTCTATGAGCACCGCCTGTCCCCTTTTGCCGTCAAGACTACCGAGATCGGCTGTGACCATACCGCCCTTTACAGCTTTCTTGCTGATATCGGCAATCATCGGAATGGTGGAATAAACCTTGATCGGCTGTACCCCATGGCTCATGTGTGCCGTTACTTTGAGATTCACAGCGGCTACGGACTGCATTCCCTCAACCTCCAGCTGGAACGCATCCAATATGGAGATGGCGTTCTGGATCCAGTGTGAGTTCCCTCGTGACCCCTCGGCGATCCTGAGTAGGAGTTTCTCGTTCCATTCCTCTCCAATGCCAATGCTTGTGATCGCTATACCCTGCTTGCCTGCCTCGTCCGCAACCTTAAGGCATGCATCCTCATCGTCCCATGTCTGTCCGTCTGTAAGCAGGAGCAGGCGGTTCAATCGATTCGTTGAATATCCCTTCTTTAGCTCTTCCATCCCTGCT
>Ga0074045_10005568_pt1 | contig 10972 bp, 6 predicted proteins | sample BogForMeECP23OM2_FD_94442 | JGI IMG/M metagenome (GOLD analysis project Ga0074045, IMG submission 94442) | Bog forest soil microbial communities from Calvert Island, British Columbia, Canada - Bog Forest MetaG ECP23OM2 | ecosystem: Environmental > Terrestrial > Soil > Wetlands ... | reverse complement strand
TTGGTCGGAATCACCACCACTTCCAGCTTGTAAATCTTGTCGAACTCCGCGGCTTCCGTCTCAGCCGTGCCGGTCATGCCTGACAGCTTCTTGTACATGCGGAAATAATTCTGGAAGGTCACCGTCGCGAGCGTCTGATTTTCGCGCTCGATCTTCACGCCTTCCTTGGCTTCCACCGCCTGGTGCAGTCCATCCGACCACCGTCGCCCCGGCATCAGGCGCCCGGTGAACTCATCCACGATGAGCACCTCGCCGTCCTTCACCACGTACTCCACGTCGCGCCGATACAGTGAATGCGCCTTAATCGCGGTATCGACGTGGTGCTTCAGGTCCCAATTCTCGGGATCGGCGATGTTGCCGATACCCAGCAACCGCTCGACCTTCTCCCATCCGGGATCGGTGACAGTGATGGTGCGATGCTTCTCATCGACCACGTAATCGCCGGTCAGCACCTTGTCTTCCCCGGCACCCCGGTCGATCTCCTCGCCAAGTTCTAACTGCGGGATGATCCGGTTCACTTTGTAATACTTGTCAGTCGACTCTTCACTGGCTCCGCTGATGATCAACGGCGTACGCGCTTCGTCGATCAGGATCGAGTCCACTTCATCGACGATGCCGTAATTGTGGCCGCGTTGCACGCAGTCGTTCAGGTCGAACTTCATGTTGTCGCGAAGGTAATCGAAGCCAAACTCGTTGTTCGTTCCGTACGTGACGTCGGCCGCGTACGCTTCGCGCCGCTCCTTGTCGTCAAGGTCGTGAACGATCACGCCCACCGTCAGCCCCAGAAACGTGTAGAGCTTGCCCATCCACTCCGAGTCGCGCTTGGCCAGGTAATCGTTCACCGTGACCACGTGCACGCCATTCCCGGCCAGCGCATTCAGATACACCGGCAGCGTCGCGACCAGCGTCTTGCCTTCGCCGGTCTTCATCTCGGAGATCTTGCCCTGGTGCAGCACCACGCCACCGATCAACTGCACGTCAAAGTGCCGCATCTTGAGTACGCGCCAACTCGCCTCGCGCGCTACCGCGAACGCCTCCGGCAGAAGTCCGTCCAGCACTTCTTTCAGCGCCGCCGCTTTTTCGTCAGCGTCTTCGATCGCATCCACGCGCTCGTGAATGCGCTTTCGAAATTCATCGGTCTTGGCCCGAAGCTGTTCGTCGCTGAACTGTTTCGTCTCGGGCTCGAACGCATTAATGCGCTCCACCAGCGGCATGATGCGCTTGATCTCGCGCTCATTGCTGGTGCCAAACACCTTCGCCATTAGCTTGTTTATCAATGCAATCTTCCCTGCGGAACTTGTGGGTTTCGCCTGTATTTTCGGGGGCTTACGTGAACGATTGACGCACACCACCGCCACCTTAAAGGCTAACACATTGGATGCACCCACTCCGCCCCGGTTGCACTTTGCCACGCCGCATAATGCCGCGTGCCCCATCCTTTCCCTTCTCTTGGGAAAGGGTGGGATCAACTCTCTCTCACGCTTGGCATCCTCCGTGGTGAACTCGCACCCACTGGCAACCGGCTACTGGCTACTGGCTACTGGCAACTGACCCGCGTAAGATGCACCCATGTTCTACGACCGCTTTACGGAATCGGTCCGTCAATTCCCTGACCTCATCGCCGTAGAACTCCAACGTGAATCCTCCGCCGTCGCCACCGGAGTACCTCCGGTCGAAAGCTACACCTTCACCCAACTCCGCGACATGGCCGCAGCCGTCGGTAACTGGCTGCTGATCTCCAACCTCACCAAAGGCTCGAAGTGTGCCTTCCTCGCCGCCAATCACCCCTTGTGGATGGCCGCCTACCTCGGCGTGCTCGCCTCCGGCAACACCGCTGTCCCTCTCGACACCGCCTTTCACGCTGATCAGGTCCGCAAGCTGCTTCTCGATTCCGATGCTGTGCTCCTGTTCTGTGATCGCCAGCGTCTCGCCATCGCCAGAGAAGCCGCCCATGATCTGCCGGTGCGACTCGTCCTCCTCGACGGCCGCGATCCCATCGACAGCCTGCCCCTGCTCGCTGACATCTTGGCCGCCGTGCCTGCCAATTTCCAACCCGTGCCCGTCGCCGCCGGCGATATCGCCATGATCCTCTACACCTCGGGCACCACTAGCGATCCCAAGGGTGTGATGCTCTCGCACGGCAATCTCGACGCCGAAGCCGAAGGCGTCTTCCAGGTCATCGACGTCGGCCCCAACGACGCCATCCTCGGCATTCTGCCCTTGTTTCACTCCCTTGCCCAGATGGCGAACATCATGTTGCCTCTGTCCGCCGGCATGCGTGTCGTCTACCTCGAGTCGATGAACACCAGCGAACTCCTGCGCGCCCTGCAGGAGCGCGGCATCACCGTCTTCGCCTGCGTTCCCCAATTCTTCTACCTCATTTTCGAGCGCATCCAGAAAGAGGTGCAGCAGAAGGGTGCGCTCGTCCGCTCGCTCTTCCGCGCCATGATGGCCCTCTCCGCCTTCTCTCGCAAGTTCGGCGTCAATCTCGGCAAGCTCTTCTTCGGCCGCGTGCACCACATGCTGGGCAAGCGCATGCGCTACCTCGTCACCGGAGGCTCCCGCTTCGACCCCGCGGTCGGCCGCCAATTCCAGGCCCTCGGCTTCACCTTGCTGCAAGGCTATGGCATGACGGAAACCTGCGGCGCCGTCAGCGTTACCCCGCCCAACGACAACGTTATGGGATCGGTTGGCAAGCCCCTGCCCGGCAACGAAATGAAAATCTTCGACGGCGCACCCTCTCCCGAGCACGGCGGAGCCGGCGTCGGAGAAATCGCCTTTCACGGCGGCATCATTATGGACGGCTATTACAAGCGCCCCGAAGCCACTGCCGCCATGTATCGCGACGGATGGCTGTGCAGCGGCGACCTCGGTTACTGCGATGCCGGCGGCAACTTCTTCATCACCGGACGCAAGAAAGATGTCATCGTCCTCAGCAACGGCAAGAACATCTATCCCGAGGAAATCGAAGCCCACTATCAGCAGTCGCCCAACATCAAGGAAGTGTGCGTGATCGGCCTGGTCGCCGCGGCGACCGCGGGCGAGCCCTTCTCCGAGCGTCTGCACGCCGTCATCGTTCCCGACTTCGAAGCGCTGCGCCGCGCCAAAATCGTCAATATCGGCGACATGCTGCGCTTCGAAATCGAGGGTCTCTCGGCCAAGATTCCTTCCACCAAGCGCGTTCTCAGTTACGAGATCTGGCAGAACGAGCTGCCCCGCACCAGCACCCGCAAGATCAAGCGCTTCGAAGTCGAGCAGCGCGTCAAGCGCGGCGAAGGCACGCAAGCCGCGGCCGGCGCCCCGCGTGAGCTGACACCTGAAGACCTGGAATGGATGCAGCAGCCCAACGTCACCCAGGCGCTGGGAATTATTCATGCTGCTTCCAAACTTAAGAAAGCAGCCCCTGCCCCCAGCGACAACCTCGAACTCGATCTCGGCCTCGACTCCATGGAGCGCGTTGAACTGCTCGTCTCCCTCGACCAGCAGATGGGCGCCAACGTCCCCGACTCCGTCTCCTCTGAGATCTACACCGTGCGCGATCTGGTCGACGCCGTCCTGGCCCACTCCGGCGCTCAGAATCAACGCGCCTCCGCCGGTTGGAATGAAATCATCCGCGAAGATCCCGGCGAAGTCGAACGTCGCACCATCGATCGCGCCCATCCCATCCTCGCCCCTGTCGCTTTTCTCTTCTTGCGCCTCGGGCAAGTCATGTGCCGCGACCTGTTTCACCTTCAGGTCGAAGGCATCGACAAAATACCCGCGTCCGGCCCGTTCATCCTCTCGCCCAATCACCAGAGCTTTCTCGACGGCCCGGTCGTCGTCTCCTGTCTTCCCTGGCGAACCGTGCGCCATGCTTTCTACGTCGGCAGCAGCGAAATCTTCGGCAGCGCGATCATGCGCCGAATTGCCGAATCGGTTCGCATCATCGTCATCGATCCCGACGCCAATCTCGTGCCCGCCATGCGCGCCGGTGCCTACGGCCTGCGCAACCACGGCGTGCTCGTTCTGTTCCCCGAAGGCGAGCGCAGCATTGACGGCCCGCCCAAGCTGTTCAAGAAAGGCGCCGCCATCCTCGCCATTCACACCCAATGCCCGGTCGTTCCCGTCGCCCTCCAAGGCTTTTACGAGGCCTGGCCGCGCGGCGAAAAATTCCGCGGCTTATCCAAGCTCAAGGTCCGTTTCCTCGATCCTGTCGACCCACCGCCCCTCGGCCCCAACCCCGAGCAGCAATACGGCGACATGACCGCCGAAATCCGCTCCCGCATCCTCGCCGCCTACGACGACCTTCGCGCGCGGCGTTAGCGCCACCACGCAACTTCCGTGCGATTTGTCATCCTGAGCGGAGGCGGCGCCTCGCCGCCGGAGTCGAAGGACCTGCATTTCGCCGTGCCCCACCCTTATCGCCTTCTTTTGGCGAGAGGGTGGGATACTTCTCACTTATTCCCACAGAAACCTCATCATGGCAGACCGAAGTCCCGCTCGCGGGTCGCCAGAAGAGAACCTAGCGCTTCAGTGTGTCTGTAAGAAACACGCGTGGGTCGCGACGGTGGCGCAACCCGCCTAAAAACCAGCCGCGGAGGGGCGGCATATCATAGCCCAGCGCTTCAGCGCTGGGAAAGTTCGATATAGAGATTCGGAGCCGTTCTCAACCGGCGGCACTCTTCCGCGAGGGCATCAGCCCGCAGCCCAAACTCCCACAATGCAGGACACTGGTCGTATCGGAAAGAGCTTCCCCAAAAAATCCGAATCCCCAGGGGGCATACTGAACTCACGAGGACTTCAGTATGCCCCCGGAGCGCCAAAAAACACCGCAAAACATACTTTCTCCGCCGTCTTGTGCCTGCCGTCTAACTAGCTTACATCACACCACTTACCAGACTTTGGCAATAAGCATGCGCGATCGCGAAGAACATTATAACGAACGTTATAATCTCTACTTCTTCGCGTGCGGATGCGTCCGGTCGTACACTTCCATCACGTGTTTAACCGTCAGCTGGGTGTACCGCTGGGTCGTCGCAAGTCGTTCATGGCCAAGCATTTCCTGGATCGCGCGCAGGTCCGCACCCTCCTCCAGCATGTGCGTGCCGAAGGCATGACGCAACGTGTGCGGGTGCACATCTGGCGAAAGTCCTTTAGATACAGCAATTTGCTTCACTATCCGTCCTACGCTCCGGGTCGTCAGCCGCGATCCCCGCAAATTCACCAGCAGCGCCCGTTCCGTGGTACGTTTGGTTTCGCCCAGAACTCGTTGACGCTCAGGCAGATAAGCCCGTACCGCCGCATTCGCCGACTCTCCAAGCGGCACATACCGCTCCTTCTTTCCCTTGCCCCGCACCAGCACCACCTCATTCGACCACCTGATATCATCTAAGTTAATACCGATGAGCTCGGAGTTACGGATTCCGCATCCGTAGAGCAACTCCAGGATGGCCAGATCGCGCTCGGCAAATGCTGAATAATCAATCATTTGCGAGTCCAGCACGGTGTTGACTTCCTCGATGGTCGGAACCCGGGGTAACTTTTTCGGTAACTTCGGCGTGGCCACCAGCTTTGCCGCATTCTGCTCTACCACGCCCTCCTGAGCCAGCCACCGGTACAGCGACCGAAGCGCCGCAAGTGCTCTGGCCACAGAGACTTTGCTCAATCCGCGCTCGTACAAATTCGATAGGTAGCCGCGAATCAGGACGTGGTCAATGTCGCCCCATCCCTGCGGCCCCACATACTCGCTAAACTGCGCCAAATCAGTGCGATACGCCTTAATCGTATGCGCCGACGCGTTGCGCTCCTGCAGGGCGCGAATGAATTTCGCGACTGCCTTCTCAACCGTGGTTGTCCCAGGTTTGGTCATTCTTTTGTTATATTTGCGGAGCTTCTCTTACTGCGCGGATGGTGCTGCTTGTACACCTGATTCAGCCGGTCCAGCGCCAGGTGCGTGTAAACCTGCGTGGTCGAAATGTCGGCATGGCCCAAAATCGTCTGGACGGTACGCAGATCTGCCCCATTTTCAACCATATGCGTGGCACAACTGTGTCGCAGCATGTGTGGACTGGCGTGCCTTCCCGATTGCGCCGACGCGGCGTTGACCATCTGCCAAACTCGTTGACGGGAAATGGACTTAGCGCCGCGGGCGATGAACAGTTCGGGCGCCACCTTGCCTGTGGCCAGCACTGGCCGGGCGTCCCTAAGGTATTCCTGCACAACAGTTTGCGCCGCCATGCCCAGCGGCACGATGCGCTCCTTGTCGCCCTTGCCGCGCACCAGCACATAGCCCATTTCCAGCTTTAAGTCTTCTATTTTTAGAGAGATAACCTCCGACACGCGCAGCGCCCCGGCGTAAAACACTTCCAAGATCGCCCGGTCACGCAGGCCCAAGGCCTGCGACATGCGATCGTCCCTAGCCCGCGGAGGTCCTTGCAGTACGCTGTCTATCTCATCCTCTGCCAATGACTTAGGCAAGACCTTCCACTGCCGCGGACTATCGATATTGAGCGTCGGATCGGTCTTGATGTGGCGATCCAGCAGCAGATACTTGTAGAAATGCCGCAGCGCCGAAAGTTTACGCGCCACGCTTCGTCCATCGACTCCATTCGACAGCAACTCATTTAGGAAGTCCTTTAGATCCTGTCGCTTTGCGTCGCGGGGCGCGCGCCTGCGCTTCAGCAGAAACGCAGAAAATTGCTCCAGATCAGAGTGATAGGCGGCCACGCTGAGCGGCGCAAGTCCTTTCTCAACTTTCAGATAGTCGAGAAACAAATTCAGCAGCCGCAAATTGGGATCGGCACTTTGCACAAAGTGAGTATGGCTTGCGCCGGTTGCTGCGGGAATATCAAGCCAGATTCAGCCCGCCGGCTACTTCCGCACCATATTGAGCAATTCCACTGCATTCAAAGGACTTAGCGGATCTTCCTCATGCTTGAAGAACGCATAAGTCTCCAGCCCACCCGCCAGGCAGCTCTCTACTCTCTTGGCCAGCTTCTTGAGATCGGTGGCATCGTAACTCGGCTTGCGAAAGCGAAAGTAGATGTAATCCGCAGTTCGTTCCTCAGGAGTTGTGATCGATTCAGTCTCGGCAATGCACATCGCAACATTATGTTTCTTCAGGGCTAAATACGTTTCGTCATTGAACCACGACTCGTGCCGAAACTCAAAAGCGCATTGCGTTCCCGGCGGCAGTAGCGCGAGGAATTCGCTCAGCACCGTTACGTCCGCCTTGAGGTTCGGCGGAAGCTGAAAGAGTATCGGCCCTAGCTGTTTGCGTGCTCGCAGTGGCTCCAACGAGCCAAGAAACCGCTCCAAAGGCTCCTCCGCGTTCTTCAGCCGACGCATATGGGTGATGTACTGGTTGGCTTTAGTTACGAACTTAAAGTTCGGTCCGGCGTCATTCATCCAATTTCCCGCAGCTTTTTCTGAGAGCAGCCGGCGGAAAGTGTAGTTCACTTCGACGGCGGTCAACTTGGTCGCGTAGAACTTGAGAAAATTCTTCGCGGTAACGTCTTTGGGATAGAACTCCGGCTTCCAAATCGGATAGGCCCAGCCCGAGGTGCCGATGTAGAGCTTCTGAGGCGGAGTCATAAGTGTCCAGGGGCAATTTAGCTGGTACACGAAGGGCTGGTCAACTGCACAACTTATAACACAAGTTATAATGTGTACTAAAAGGTAATATCCACCACTGAAACGCGGCGAGACGGGGTGGTCGGATCTCGATTGGTTGATTCCAGGTTAGAAGCGTTCCAAAAGAAAGGCGCGAGCGGGGGGCAGCGACTCCAGGTTGCGTCACTGGGCTCACCGGTTCGCGGTGCCTCCACCACGCCAGCGGCCGCTGCGGATGATCGGGCGGCCCGACGTACTCCCGTTGTACTCGTACACCCAGCATTCCACCAGATCGCCGTTGTCGAGTGTCACGCTGTAACACTGGCGAACATATTGGTTTGTTGTGGACGCGGGGTCGTAGCCTTCGTAGCGGTCGAGCTCCTCGAGGACGGACGTTTCGTCCGCCGCCTGAAAGACCCGACCGAAGACTTTAGCTTCTGACTCCCTGTCGAAAACCGCGCCCGGATAGTTGCCGAGGTCGTACAGCTCACCGCACAGCCATCCTTCGCCGACGAGACGAAACCCCGCAAGGACTCCCTGCAATCCGGGCGGCGCGAATTGCGGAATCAAGGTTCCATAGAAAAAGAAGTGGTTGGGCGTGGGGGGCAACATACAGCTTAACCGATGGCAGTGCCGATGCTGTCGCGAAAGAGTGTCGCCGCTACGCGGCTTGTCGGCCTAACACGCGCCTTGTTCCGCGGGCTTACGCCCACGGCTAACCCAAATGTCGCCCCGTGGGCTCTTGTAGCACCCAGCTTCCCATTACCCCGCTGCAACGTCGTACACTGTATTTTCTGTTCGAAATGGCTCTGCCATACGGAGGCACGATGAATCGCAGTTTCGCCCGGGTCACAGGCCTGTCTTGCGTGATCCTTATTCTGGCCCTCGCGCTGCCGTTGGCAGCGCAGGACCTGGCGTCCTTTGAGAAGCGAGTAACCGTGAAGACCCTGCCTAACGGACTGACGGTGCTGATTCTGCGTCGGCCCGAGGCTCCGGTCTTCTCGTTCTTCACCATAGTTGACGCAGGCTCCGCCCAGGACCCTCTCTCCGAGACCGGGCTGGCCCACATGATGGAGCACATGGCCTTTAAAGGTACTCACGACATCGGCACCACCAACTATGCCGAAGAAAAAGTCGCCCTTGCCAAGGTGGAGCAGACCTACGCCGCCTATGACGCCGAGCGCATCAAGCGTGTAGGCCGTGATCCCCAAAAACTCGCGCAGCTGCAGAAAGAATGGCAGGATGCCATCGCCGCCGCCGACAAGTTCGTCATCAAGAACCAGTTTGGCGAGATCGTCGAGAGTCATGGCGGGGTCGGCATGAACGCCTTCACCAACTATGACGAGACGGGATACATGTACTCCATGCCGTCAAACATGATTGAGCTGTGGGCAGCCATTGAATCGGACCGCTTCGCCAATCCCGTCATGCGCGAGTTCTACAAGGAGCGCAACGTGGTGATGGAAGAGCGCCGCATGCGCACTGACAGCAATCCCACTGGCCGCCTGATCGAGCAGTTTCTCGGCACGGCGTTCGCTGCCAATCCGTACCATCGCCCAACGGTCGGATACGCCTCGGACCTGCAATCGTTCTCGGCAACCGACGCATCGGAATTCTTCCGCCAGCATTACGTGCCCAGTAACATGGTCATCGCGCTTGTCGGCGATCTCGATCCCGCGCAGGTGATGCCCGTCGTCGAGCGCTATTTCGGCCAGTTGGCGACGAAGCCCAAACCTACCGAATTGACCACCGTGGAGCCGCCGCAAAATTCAGTGCGCGAGGTCAAGCTGAACGACCAGGCGCAGCCCATCTACGTTGAGGGGTACCACCGCCCCAGCTACCTCGATCCCGACGACGCCGTGTATGACGCGATTGGCGATGTCATGTCGAATGGCCGCACTTCACGCATGTTTCGCTCTCTTGTCCGCGACCAGAAAATCGCCGCCGACGCCGGCGGATTTTCGGGATTTCCCGGCAATAAATACGCTCACTTGTTTGCGTTCTACGGCGTACCGCTCCCAGGGCACACCAACCAGGAAATGCAGAAATCCATTCAGGCCGAAATCGTCAAGCTAAAGACGCAAGACGTTACTGACGACGAGTTGCAGATGTTCAAGACCCGTGCCAAGGCTGACCTGATTCGCGGACTCGCGAGCAACGAAGGATTAGCGCAACAGCTGGCTGTCTACCAGACCCGTTACGGCGACTGGCGAGAGTTGTTCCGCTCCCTCGAAAAGGTGGACAAGGTGAGCAAGGCGGACATTCGGCGCGTGGCCAACAAGGCATTCCAGGACAGCAACCGCACCATCGGGAGCATCGAGACGATGATGGATCCTGCCGCAGCCGGAAGGGGAGCAAACTAATGCGAGCTCAGAAATCGCGCTTCGTGAAAGTGCTGTTCTCTTTCGTGCTGTTGGCGTCGGCCCTCGGCTACACGCAAGTCACGCCGTGGAACCAGTTGAAGTTCCCGCCTCTGCCTGCCTTCAATCCGCAGCAGCCCACGCGCATCCAGCTTTCGAACGGCATGGTCATCTTCCTGCAGCCCGACCACGAGCTGCCCCTGGTCTCGGTCACGGCGCGCATCCGTGGCGGGTCGATCTCGGAACCCGCCGCCAAAGTGGGACTGGTTGGCCTCTACGGCGAGGTCTGGCGGACAGGCGGCACCAAGAGCAAGACCGGCGACCAGATGGACGATTTCCTCGAAGGCCGTGCCGCCAAGATCGAAACCGGCGACGGCTCTGACTCGACCTCAATCGGCCTCAATTGCCTCAAGGGAGACTTCGATCCGGTTTTCGACATGTACCTTGACCTGTTGCGCAACCCAGAGTTCCGCGCCGACAAGCTGGAACTCGCCAAGGAGCAGGCGTACACCGGCATCGCCCGCCGCAACGACAGCGTCGGCTCGATTGTGGGCCGCGTAGCTGACGACCTCACTTACGGCAAGGACAATCCCTACGCGCGCGATGACGAGTACGCAACCGTGTTCGCGGTGCAGCGCGAGGACCTGGTGAGTTGGCACCAGCAGTACGTTCAGCCCAATAACATTATTCTCGGCGTTAGCGGAGACTTCGATCCCTCGGCGATGGAAGCCAAGCTGCGCAAGGCGTTCGACTCGTGGCGGAAAGGAACGCAAGCGAAAGATCCCGACATCAAGTTCGCTCCGCCGAAACCGGGCTACTACTTCGTGCAGAAAACCGACGTGAATCAGAGCACCATCGCCATGCTCGATCTCGGCATCCTGCGCAACAATCCCGATTACTTCGCCGTCTCGGTGATGAACGAAATTTTCGGCGGCGGATTTTCATCGCGCCTCTTTAACAACGTGCGGGCCGCCAAAGGCCTTGCCTACAGCGTAGGAGGCGGCGTGGGAACGAGCTTCAGC